>Ga0136621_1000093_pt1 | contig 30900 bp, 22 predicted proteins | sample AntDryUQ445A2306_FD_104673 | JGI IMG/M metagenome (GOLD analysis project Ga0136621, IMG submission 104673) | Polar desert sand microbial communities from Dry Valleys, Antarctica - metaG UQ445A (23.06) | ecosystem: Environmental > Terrestrial > Soil > Desert | place: Antarctica: Dry Valley...
CCCATTGGCATTTGGTTAGCCGCCGGCGATGGCCGAGCGAACCGCTTCCGCCGCCGTCGTCATCGCGTCAGCCGCAGCGATCTCGCCGTTGCGGATGAGCAGCATGTTGTCACCGAGCGGGCCCCACACCGATGCCATCTCCGGCACGTTGGGCATAGGGATCCCGTTGTTGGCAGCTTCAGCGAAAGTCGCTACCTGCGGATCCGAGGACAAGCCGTCCTGCACTGCCTGCCACGCCGTCCCGCGGGGGTCGGCGTCGTAGAGCGCCTGCATGACCTCGTCAGTGGCGATGAAGTCGAGCAGGAACGTCTGGGCAAGGAGCTTCTGCTCGGAGAACGCCGAGATGAAGAATCCCTGTGCTCCGGTGAAGGTCTGGGTCGGCTGATCCCCGATTGGCGGGATCACCGCTACGTCCCAGTTGATGGTGGACTGCTCACGCAGTGTCCCGAGCTCCCACGGACCGGTGATCCAGAACGCCGAGGACCCCTCGAGGAAGAGGTTCTTGGCGGTGTCATAGTCGGTTGAGGCAACCACTCCGGCATCGACCTGGGTGGCCAAGTACTCGGCCCCCTGAATGGCTTCGGGGGTGTCGAGGCGGACCTCGCTTGGGTCATGAATACCGGTGGCCGGGTCATAGGCGAAGATCGAACCGCCAAACGCAGACACGAACGGATAGTTGTGATACGCATCCGTCTTGGCCCCGCCACCGGGCATGCCCAGGCAGGTGCCGACCCCGGCGGTCTCACAAGCAGCTGCGATGTCATCGAAGGTCGCGGGCACTTCAGGCACCAGGTCGGTGTTGTAGTAGAGGGCGATGGCCTCGGTGACGTAGGGCACCGCATAGGTTTGGCCCTCGAACACGAAGGCGTTGAGCGCAATCTGCACGAAGCTGTCGGCTTTGGCGCCGACATCGATTGGATCGATAACGCCGTTGGCGACGAGCTCTCCGGTCCAGTCATGGGCACCGGCGAAGATGTCTGGACCTTCACCGGCCGGCCCGGCGGTCGAAACCTGGTCGCGGATCTCACCGAACGGGACCAATTCGACCACGACCTCGACCCCGGTTGCCTCGGTGAAGGCGGGGGCGATGGCCTGGAGCGGCTCAACCTTGCGCTCGTCGGCCCAGATCACCAAGGCTTCGCCGGTAGCGGTGCCGGTGGTGTCGGTGGAGGCCGAGGTGGAAGTGGTCTCTTCCACCGCACCTGAGGTCGTGGTCGTCTCATCGACTCCGCCGATAGTCGTCGTCGCCGCGTCGCCGCCTCCGCAGGCGGCGAGGATCAGGGCGATCACCATCAATAAGCCCACGAGTATTCGTGGATTTTGTTTCATGCGTCCTCCTAGTGCTAACACGATTTAGCTATGTACTGTCCGGATGACAGCAACGTCAAGCAGTTTTACACGCAGTCGAGAGTCACGCTCAGAGACCTAGTCAAGACGAGACCGACGCTGCAGGATGTGGCCGTCCGAGCCGGGGTTTCTCGCACCACGGCTTCGTTCGTTCTCAACGGCCGCGACGAGATGCGGATCTCCGACGCCGCCTCCGAGCGCGTGCGGCGCGCTGCCCGCGAGCTCGATTACCGACCCAACCTGGCCGCCCGTTCGCTCAAGACGCATTTGAGCCGGACCGTGGCGTTGCTTTCCGACGAGGTCGCTACCGATGGCTACGCCGGTCGAATCATCGAGGGCAGCTTGGAAGGGGCGGTGGCCAGCGGTCACATGCTCTCATAGGTGAGTTCGGGGGCCATCGCCACCTCGAGGACCAGCTAATCGCCGATTTCCTGTCTCGTCAGGTTGACGGGTTCGTGTTGGCCACCACCTATACAAGATTGGTTGATCTGCCAGCCGGGTTGTCCGATCAACGACTGGTCCTGGCGAACTGTCTCAGCCGAGGTCCGACCCGCGCCGCAGCTATTCCCGACGCTCTTGCGGCTGGGCACACCGCGGCTGAGTATCTGCTTTCCCGAGGCCATGCGAGCGGCATCTACTTAGTTGGCGAGACCCCCGACGATCTGATCGGGGCTCGGGACCGTCGCCAGGGGATCGAGGACGCGCTTCGACTGGAGGGCGTCGAGCTCGCCGGACAGATCGTTTGCAAATGGTGGCCCGAATCGGCTTTCGAAGCTGTCCGTGTTTTTCTTGCCGAGGGTCATCGGCCGCAGGCCCTCATCTGCCTAAATGACCGGGTGGCACTTGGCGCCTATCAGTCGTTGGCTGAGGTGCGGCTGCCGATCCCAGAGGCAGTTTCCGTGCTTAGCTTTGACGACTCGGTCCTGGCGTCTTGGCTGCGGCCCGGCCTCACCAGCATTGGGATTCCGCACTTGGAAATCGGGAAGCGAGCCGTGGAGCTATTGTTGTCCTCGCAGGTGCCTGCCATCCACCGGTTGCCGATGCCGCTCCGCCAGCGAGGTTCGGTGGCGTAGGTCGCCTAAGAGAGTCGTTTAGGACCTTTCGCCCATCGTCACGGTGACTGAGTCAGACCTAATCCTGCCCGAACCGTCGTCCACGGTTGCCACAATCTCGACTGAGGCGCTGGCGGGGATGGCTTGGTTGTTCCAATAAAGGCGGTAGGGCGGGGCGTCGTCAGTGCCAAGAATCAACGGCTCACCGCCGTCGACCGCCACTGCGAACGTCACTTCGGCGTAACGGTTGTCGTTGACCGCGGCTTCGATCCGATATCGAGCGGTGGGGATCTCACCGTTGTCCTCGGGACGTGCAATGGTCACCGAAGGCTTGGTATCGGGGATGGCCAGGGCGGCTTGTGCGACGAGGACAACGGTTGCTCGAGCGCCGATCTCGAGCTCGACGATGCCGGTTGCGTCCGAGGTGACCGATCCCTCGCCTCCTAGGAGATAATCGAAGGTGGTGCCGCTGGAAAGGGCAGGAATCGAGACCGGGATCGCCAGCGGCCCGTTGTTGGCGATGACGAGGTATTCGATGCGCAAGTCTCGATCGATCCGCGAGACCGAGAACACCGAAGCCTGTGGTGGATGGACGATCTGGGCGCCGGTAGCCAGAGTTGGATGGTCGGCTCGCAGCTGATTGAGCAACGAAATGCGTTGAAAAAAGGGATGCTCGACGTTGAAGTTGTCGTCGCTGACAGTTGCATCGGAGCCGATCGTGTCCTGGTCGATGAACTCGGTGGCGGTAGCCGGGAACATCGTTTGCCGCGCCGATTTGTCGCCGCCGATTCCCGCAAAGCCCTGTTCGTCTCCGTAATACACCACCGGCATGCCCCTCGTCAGAAACAGCAAGTCGAAACCGAGCAGCATCGACTCTTCGACTACCTCGGGCCGGGCATTGGGGCTGGCGGCCAGAACCATGCGACCCATCCGTCCCATGTCGTGGTTGCCAAAGAACTTCACCAGCATCGAAGCGTTGGAGTCGGCGTCGGTGAACCAATCGTCGTTGTCGAAGGCTTGGACCAACACGTCCGCTCCGGCACCGTTAGCGACGTATTGCGCCAGGCCGTCTTTGACGATGAAGTCGAGGAGTCCGGGAAGGCCGAGATTGGTGGTGTAGTGCGAGTTGAAAATTGGGTCGGAGCTGAACACCTCTCCAAAAATGAAGAAGTCCTCGGGAGCGGCATCGAGCACGGCCGGCGTCCATTCCACCCAAAACTCGTCGTTGACATGCTTGACCGTGTCCACTCGAAATCCAGCAATGTCGTAGCGAGAGATGATGTCCGAGTAGAGATCGATCATGCCCTGCACCACTCGCGGGTCCTCTGTAAAGAGATCGTCCAGGCCGAAGAAGTCTCCGTAGAAGGCACTTTCACCATCGAACGTCGAATCACCCCGGTTGTGATAGACGGTCGGATCGTCGAGCCAATCGGGTGACTTGATCTCGGCCTCCTCTGGAATCGTGAAGGCCGGCGTATAGGGGAAGGATGCGACGGCTTCCAGCGCGGGAAAAGCGGCCTCGTCGCCGGCGACGGCCGCATCGTCGAACTCATTTCCACTGGCGTCTAGGTAGGGCGCCGCGCCTTTCGATTGGTAGGAAAACGTGCCCTCTTCGTAGGTGATGACATCGCCCGTGTGGTTGATGACGATGTCGAAATAGACGTCGATTCCAAGGGCTTTGGCTTCGGCCAAGAAGGCCTGCATCTCCTCCTCGGTCCCGAGATGGGGGTCGATCTGCGACCAGTCGATTTGCCAGTAGCCGTGGTATCCCGCCGATGAACTCTCGACTGCGCCCTGACCCTGGACCGGGTTATTGGTGAACGGTGGGGTCATCCAAATTGCGGTCATTCCCATGTGGGCGATGTAAGGAAGGCGGGCGGTGAGCCCGGCGAGGTCGCCGCCCTGATAGAAGCCTTTGTCCTCGGGGAGGAAACCATGGTCGAGGGGACCGCCTTCGATCCCACCGGTGTCGTTGCCGGGGTCTCCATTCTCGAAGCGGTCGGTCATTACGAAATAGATCGACCCGTCGGTCGCTGGATGACGGATCGGCGCCGCCACCGGGCCGACGTCTTCCGGAAGGGCTGTCGCGGCCGTCGTGCTACTTGCGGGCATCGTGGCGCTGGTTGTGCTGGCATCGGGAAGCGTGTCGGTGCAGGCGCCGGCCGTAATCGCCAAAGCAACCAAAGTGGTGACTGTTCGGCGGGTCCGCACATCGCCAAATTAGTGTTTGCTATTACTCCGGTCGTGAGCGAACATGTGTTCGATGTTGGGGGAGGCCACGATCCTGCACGCCGATTTGGACTCGTTCTATGCGTCGGTGGAGCAGCGGGACAATCCTCGCCTCATGGGTCGACCCGTCATCGTCGGCTCGGGCGTGGTCCTAGCCGCGAGTTATGAGGCGAAAGCGTTCGGGGTGCGAACGCCGATGGGCGGTCGTCAGGCTCGCCAGCTTTGCCCGCAAGCGATCGTCGTCGAGCCGCGGATGGAGGCTTACTCCGAGGCGAGCAAAGCGGTGTTTGAGGTCTTCAATGACACGACCCCACTGGTCGAGGGGATCTCGATCGACGAGGCGTTTCTCGATGTCGGGGGGCTGTGGCGGATTGCCGGAAAGCCAAGCGAAATAGCCGCCCGGCTCCGGGCCGACGTGCGCAGCCGGGTCGGGTTGCCGATCACGGTCGGAGTGGCGCGGACCAAATTCCTGGCCAAAGTGGCGAGCCGGGTGGCCAAGCCCGACGGGCTCCTGGTGGTGCCCCCCGAAGGCGAACTCGACTTTCTCCATCCTTTGCCGGTCGAGCTCTTGTGGGGAGTAGGACCGGTCACTGCAGGCAAACTCCACGAAGCCGGGATCTCGCTCGTCGGCGATGTGGCCCGACTCTCGGAGCGGTCGCTCGTCTCGAGAGTCGGATTAGCCGCGGGGCACCATCTCTTTGCGTTGGCGCACAATCGCGATCCGCGCCCGATCGTCGTCGGCCGCAGGCGGCGTTCGATCGGGTCGCAACGAGCGATGGGAAGGAGGCCGAAAACCTGGGAGGACATCGAGTCGGCCCTGATCGGTCTCGTCGACCGCGTCACCCGCCGGATGCGCAAGGCAGGCCGGGTCGGCCGGACAATCACTCTGCGGCTGCGATTCGACGATTTTTCTCGCTCGACCCGCTCGGTGACATTGCCCCAAGCCACCGCCCACACCGAAACGATCCTCCGCAGGGCGCAAAGGCTCTTGTTGGGCGAGCTTTCGCGCATCGAGAGCGAAGGTTTGACTCTGGTAGGCGTGGCGGTTTCCAATCTCGCCGACGACGGCGCCTTGCAGCTCGCGCTTCCCTTCGATAGTCACACCGTGGTCTCGCTTGACGAAGCCGTCGATGGCGTCCGGGAACGTTTCGGTATCAACGCAGTCACGCGCGGAGTCCATCTCGGCAAGGACCTCGGCCTCTCTGTGCCCATCCTTCCCGACTAGCCCTTCGATAGGGTGCAGGAAGCGAAGCGAAGGAGGAAGGCCGATGGAGACCAGCGGCTATGTGCCGGTGAACGGCCTGGAGATGTATTACGAGATCCATGGTGACGGTGAGCCCCTGGTTCTTCTCCACGGGGCTTTCTCAGCGGTCGGTAGATCCTTTGGCAAGGTTTTGCCCGGTTTGGCCAAGACCCGGCGGGTGATCGGGTTTGAACTGCAGGCTCACGGCCGCACCGCCGACATCGACCGTCCGTTGTCAATGGAAGCAATGGCCGATGATGTCGCTGCCGCGCTGCCCAAGCTCGGAGTCGAAAAAGCTGACGTCTACGGGTACAGCATGGGTGGAGGGGTCGCGCTCCAACTCGCTCTCCGACACCCGGAGTTGGTCCGCAAACTCGTTCTCATGTCGATGACCCACAAACTCGAAGGCGTTCATCCGGGGCTCATGGACGGTCTCGGGGAGATGACTCCGGAGATGATGCACAGGTCGCCGTGGCACGACGAGTACATGCGCATTGCGCCGCGACCTGAGGACTTCGCTAATTTCTTCGCGAAGAAAACCGAGATGGACAAAGGGCTGAAGGATGTGTCGGATGAGCAAATCAAAAGTATGAAAGCGCCGACTCTTCTGATCCTCGGCGACTCCGACTTGGTTCGGCCCGAGCATGCGGTCGAGTGGTTCCGCCTACTCGGAGGAGGCGTGTTTGGCGACATGCCCCCGGTATGCCGGATTCCCAGCTCGCGATCCTGCCGGGAACGTCGCATGTCTCCATCGTCGATCGCGCTGAGTTACTGGTGCCAATGATCTCGTCCTTTCTTGCCAAGGACGCCGGTTGAACGACGGGGCGATCACAAGGTGCTTAGATTTAGGTCGGACCCTGCAATCCAAGCCAAGCGCAGTAGGTCCAAAGGAGTTAGCAGCATGAGCACAACCGGTTGGATCATCCTCATCGTGGTCTTGATCCTCCTCTTCGGCGGTTTCGGATATTCGCGCCGACGGCGCTAGCAACGTCATCGACGGACCGCTTCTAGACCGCACCGATCCGAGTCTCGCCCGACCCCTGGCCACCGGCCTTGGTTCCGCGAGGTCGGACGTGGTCGCGGCATGCCAGGAACTGGCAACGGTGCCCGAGTCCGCGTTGGCCAACGAATGGGCCTGGACCGGCGAGGGGAGCGGGGCCGAAGTTCGTTACGGGGCCTACCGGGCGGCTGAGCTCCTCGAGGAAGCCGAGGTGACGGCGGCCGCTTTGGTCGCCACAGAGGGCAACGGCGACACGTTGGCTGCCAGGATCATCGGCAGGGCGACTGTTGCTCGCTGGGATCTCCATGGGCTGCTCCTCCCGCTCGACGATTCCTTGCTCGATGCCGATCCTGGCAGCGGTGAATGGAGTATCCGGTTGGTGTTGGGTCACGTGATTAACAGCCAGCGCGCTTATGGGTGGGGGACCGCCTGGTGGCTGACTGAGTCCTTCACTGCGGGAGATCCGGCATTGCCTTCGGCCGTGCCGGACAAGGTGTGGGAAACGCTCCCCGATGAAGCCACGGCCGAAGCAAAGGGCACAGTTGTGGACTTGAGAGCTCGCATGGATGACGTGCTTGATATGAGCGCCGAGCGTCTCGCCGGCCTGGCGAACGCAAAGCTTGACCTCGGCGCCCGTTGGATGGGTTTTCCAATCACGATTGGATTCCGGCTTGGTCGCATGGCTTCGCACATCCGTGAGCACACCATTCAGGTCGAAAAGACGCTGGCGATGCTCGGAATCGTCCCCGGAGAGCCCGAGCGACTGGTCCGTCATGTGCTGTCGGCCTACGGCAGGGCCGAAGCGACGGTGTTTGGTCGGCGATTGGCACCGGTGGTCGAGAAAGCCGCGGGTCGCGTCGCCGAAGCAGCGGCTGAGGCTCGGTCGATGATGTCATCAGCCGCCCGCGCTGCGGTCTGAGTCCACCTAGTCGAGCCACCGTTTCGCTTCGGTGGGATCATCCGGTTGGTCAATGAGAGTGGCGAGAGCGGCGCCGAGAAATCGAAAAGTCCACTCCTCGGCCAATGGTCGCGTCTCGCAGAAGACGATCGGCACACTCGGGTAGCGGACCTGAATGCGGGCAAGCAGGTCGGACAAGACGCCGCCGGGCATGTATTGGTTCTTGAACAAAGTGGAGTAGCGCTCTTCTACTACCACCGCGGCCCGAGGGAATGACAAGAGCTCGGCCATCTGGAAGGCCAGACTGCCGTCTGAGAGTCCCTTGACGAGATCGGGAAGGCTCTTTCGCTCCACGATCGCCACGAGCTGGTCTTCGAGAGACGCGCCATAGTCACCGACCGGCAGCGATCCTCGAACAGTGCTGGTCTTTTGATTCGTGAAGCGATAGGGATAGCGCTCTCGGGTGTCGACTTGGATTGTCATGTCCTTGAGGAATGAGGCGCGGCGACCCGGCAAGCGAACTCCGGGGCGAGACTTAGCGGCGGTTCGCGAGGTCTGCCAGAAGATCGCTTCTCGCCCGCCTTTCAAACGAGTGAAAACGAACTGACTCCGGTTCTCGCGTCTGCGGTCGAGCACCAGGTCGATAGCGACGCCACGGCGTTCGCAAAGCTTGACCGGCACGTCATCGACAAGATCTGGCACCTCCGGCCACGGATCGCCGGCTCGGAAGCAGAAGACTTTGGCGGTCCGCGGCCACGTCTCGCGAGCGCGTAGCACGAGCCCGGCGGAACCAATCGGGATTCGAATTAGAAAAGGGAGGGAGGACTCGCCCTCTGGATTTCGGGCGATGAGAAAGCGGGGCGGCACCATCGAAGACCTAACCAAGGAGCACGCGAACTGAATGGGTGGCGCCGTCGCTCACCAGGCCAACGTCGTCGGTGGGATCAAGTTCAATGCCATCGACGGTTAAAGCTTTGACGCCCTGGCAGACACCGTCGGGATTCTCGACGGCGATCTGATAGGTAGCGGAGTGGTATCGGAACGTCACCTCAAAGCCTCGCCAGCCGCGAGGAATGCAAGGGTCAAGCCGCAGCCGCTCGCCCCGGAGGCGGAACCCGAGAATCCACTCGACTCCTGCCCGGTACATCCACCCGGCCGACCCCGTATACCACGTCCAACCTCCCCGCCCGGCGTGGGGGGCCTCGGAGTACACGTCGGCCGCCGCCACATACGGCTCGACCTTGTATCGATAGATACCGGCCCGGGTGCTGCCGTGGTTGATCGGGTTGAGAATGCTGAACAGCTCGCCAGCCCGATCGCCGTCGCGCAGGATCGCAAACGCGATGACGGCCCAGATGGCAGCGTGGGTGTATTGACCACCGTTCTCGCGCACGCCGGGGACGTAGCCTTTGATGTAACCCGGATCGACGTTCCAATTGTCAAAGGGCGGAGTGAAAAGCAACACCAGGCCGTCGCCTCGCCTGACGAGATATTGCTCGACCGCCTCCATCGCCCGCCGGGCCTTTTCCGGCTGACCGCCTCCATGCATTACCGACCACGATTGGGCGATCGAATCGATCCGACATTCAGGGCTGGCGGACGAACCGATCGGCGTTCCGTCGTCGAAGAATGCCCGGCGATACCAGTCTCCATCCCAAGCGTGCTCTTCGATGGCGTCGCGTAGTTTCGTGGCCGATCGCCGCCAGCGGGCGGCTACCGAGGATTTGCCAAGCGAGTCGGCAAGTTCAGCAAACCGAGCGAGGTTGGCCTCCAAGAACCAACCGAGCCAGACGCTTTCACCGGTCCCCTGTTCCCCAACCCGATTGAACCCATCGTTCCAATCCCCGGTGCCGATCAGCGGCAGGCCCTGTGGACCCAAGCGCGCGGTCGCCCGATCCAACGCCTTACGGCAATGTTCAAAGACTGTCGCCTCGCGGCGGGACTCCTCTGGCGTGAAGTAAGCCTCGTCCTGGCCGGGCTCGAGCTTGGGCCCATACAGGAACGGAACCACCTCGTCGAGAAGAGTGGCGTCTCCCGTTACCTGCTGGTAGTGAGCCACCGCATACGGCAGCCAGAGGTAGTCGTCGGAGATACGGGTCCGCACACCTTTGCCCGACGGCTCGTGCCACCAGTGCTGGACATCACCGTCCTCAAACTGCCGGCTCGCAGCCTTGAGCAGATGTTCTCGCGCCATGGATCGCATAGGAACCGTGAGCGCCATCACGTCTTGGATCTGATCCCGAAACCCGAACGCGCCTCCAGCTTGATAGAAGGCGGATCGGCCGTGGACTCGGCACGCCAGCACTTGGTAGAGCAACCAACGGTTGATCATCAGGTCGAAGGATCGGTCCGGGGTCTTGACGGTGACGGCTCCGAGGACGTCCTTCCAGTGATCGGACACTTGCCGATTCGTCACCGTGAGGTCCATGGTTCTTCGGTAGGACTCAATGAGTCGCCGAGTGTCTTCGAGATCGCGTCCCTGACCAAGCAGGATCGTGATCTCCCTGTGTTCACCCGGCGCCAGCACGATCCTCTGTTGGAGCACCGCACAGGGATCGAGCCCTGCTCCCGAGCTCTTCATCAAGGCAAATCCCCGCTGGAGCCCGGCGGGCTGATCAGCGCTTCCGTGCCTACCCAGGAACTCGGTGCGATCCGTGGTCCAGCCCACAACTGTGCCCCCCATATGAAGGAATGCCACCCGCTCCGGAAAGTCGGGGTTCCACGGGTTCCGGGCGAGCAGGGCGCCGGTCTCGGGATCGAGCTCGGTGACGAGGCGCAACGCCGAGTCGGATCGGCTCGTGCCCAACACCCATTCCGCATATGCAGTCACCGACAACGACCGCTTGCGGCTGGAACGGTTACGGAGGTACAAGCGGGTGAGCTTGATCGAGTCTTCCAAGGGAACGGTGTGGATCAGCTCGGTCTCGATCCCCCGCGAGGTGTGCTCGAACCTGGTGTACCCGGGGCCGTGGTGGATCACATAGATGCCCACCGGGTCGCGAATCGGAAGGGCAGTGGGCGTCCATACCTCTCCGTTGTCATCGTCTCTGATGTAGACGACCTCTCCGGGAGGATCCGAGATCGGATCGTTGGACCAGGGAGTGAGCTGATTCTCTCGACTGTTCTCCGACCAGGTGTAGCCCGAGCCGGATTCCGAGACGAGAGAGCCGAAATTGGGATTGGCGATTACGTTGATCCACGGAGCGGGGGTGGATTGGGCCTCACCGAGGACGACGACATATTCCGAGCCGTCCGCGCTGAACCCTCCCAGCCCGTTCCAGAACCCGAGGTCGAGTCGGGGCGGAGGACCACCGGGTTGCGCGACGAGTGCGAGGCGGGGCCGTGGCCTGGCCAGTGGAGGATGCACCGAGGTCCGCGCCAACTGGTCGGCGATCGTGCCATGGTGGCTGAGGAGGATTGTCCGCGCCGCCGCGGCCAAAACGAGGCGCTCCTCGGGGCTGAGCTGATCATTCTGGAAGATGAACGCCCCCCCGTCGGGCTCTTCTCGGCCACGGCGCCCGCTCCCGCGCACCAAATCCTCAATGGCGTGTTGGAGGTCGTCGCTGTAGGAGCCCGGTTTCTGATTTATCACCACCAGGTCGGCGTAGAGGCCCTTCATCCGCCAGTACTCCTGAGCGCGGAGCAGGTCGCGGACGATCCCCCGATCCTCGGGTTGATCGATGCGGACCAGCACGATCGGGAGGTCGCCCGAGATCCCATGACGCCACAGCATTTCCTGACGACCGGGAGTGCGGGCCAGAACGGGTGGCGGCGCTCGGCGCGTGGGGTCGGCGTAGATGAGCGCCCCGGCCAGCTCTTGAAAGATGTGTGCCTGATCCGGTTCGATCCCGAGGTGATGGAGACGCACCTGGGCCTGAGTCCACGCGAGGGTCTTGCTCCGATCGAAGACCGCCGAGTCGGAGAACTTGTCGACCAGGTCGGTGGCCGCTACCCGATCGTTGGCGACCACTGTTGCGAAGATGACGTGCGCGGTCCCTCCAGGTCGAATTCGTACTTTTTTGCGAAGGCTGAAAATGGGGTCGAGCACCGGACCGGTCGTGTTCGAGAGGGGTCGATCGAGCGCTGCTGGCTGATGGACGTTCCTTCCTCGACCCAAGAACCGGGAGCGGTCGGTCTCGTATTGGAATCCGCCCGTCACCTCGCCGATGACACTCACGACGTGACCCGCCCACAGTGGCTCTTCCGTGCCGGTCCGGGGTCGCCGAGTCGCCAGCAGGGCTTCGTGCCCGGGTACGGCCTCGGTTTGGACGAAGAGGTTGGAAAACGCCGGATGGGACGCATCAGCCTTTGGGGGGGCGAGGACGATCTCGGCGTAGGAGGTCACCTCCAGCTCGAGCTCAACCGCGCCGAGGTTGGTGAGGGTGAGGCGCCGCACCTCGGCGTCGTCTTCAGCTGAGACAACTATCTCGAGGGTTGTCTCTACCACCCCATCGCGGCGGGAAATCTCGGCGTGATCCTCGGAAAGGGTTACTGCGTACTGACTCGGTTCGACCCGCCGAGGTTGATATCCCGCCGACCATGAGCGGCCGCTGTTCTCGTCTTTGATGTAGATGTAGCTGCCGAATCCATCTGAGGTCGCGTCCTCCCGCCAGCGAGTGACCGACTGCCTACCGAGCTGGCTGTATCCAGAGCCGGCCCCCGTGATCATCACGGTGTAACGACCGTTGGAGAGCAAATGAGTAACGGGCACTCTGGTGTGCGGCGACGAGAACCGCCGCACAACGGTTTCGGATCGTTGCTGCAACCGGGTCGAGGCTGCCACCTCCTCTGCCCGCGGCCGAGCAACCTCCACGTCGCGGGGGATTTGCTCGTGCAGCAGCAACTCGGACGCCATCACCAAGGGCTCTGAGTGGAAAAGGTCTCGGATCAACCCGGCAAAGACCACGTTGGCCAGAGCCACCAGCGTCATCCCTTGGTGGTGCGCCATGAACGCCTTGATCAAGACCGGTTGACCATCATCGGGCACGCGGGTGGTGGTGAAGTCGATGGACTCGTAGAAACCAAAACGACTAAGCGCCCCCAAGCCGGCCAACTCCTCCAGATTGTCGAAGGCCGCTTTGGGTTCCACCATCGCCGCTAAGACCGTGGCATAGGGGGCGACCACCAAGTCCTCGCTCAAGCCCCGCTCGAAGCCCAGGCCCGGGACCCCGAATGCGGAGTATTGGTAAACGAGGCGCGTGTCACGGGCCGCAAAGGCCGACTCGGAGATACCCCAGGGAATGGATCGGGATCGGCCGTACTCGATCTGGCGCCGCACCACCGCTCGATAGGTGGCGTCGAGAAGGCTGCCGGGCGGCGTCCGCATGACCAGGTACGGCATCAGGTACTCGAACATCGAGCCGGACCAGGAGATCAGGGCTGCCTCAGCGCCGAGAGGAGTCATTGGGCGACCGAGATGAAACCAATGCGCAGGTGGAAGGTCACCTTTAGCGATCCCAATGAAACTGGCCAATCGAGCTTCGGAGGCGAGCAAGTCATAGTGACTCCCGTCGAGCCCCGATTCGGATACCGAGTGCCCAACCGCCAAGAGCTTGTTGGCCGGGTCGAGCAGAAAGGTGAAATCCATATTCGTCGCCAAGCTGGCCGCGGTGGTGGCCACCCGCGATAGCCGATCCTCGAGGTCCGAGGTTGGTCTAGATTCGGCGTCACGGAGATGGCTGCCGACAGTTCTCATCAGTGTGTCCGCGAGCTGCGAAAGCTCATCACCGAGTCCGCCCGCCGCCGCCGTCTGCGCGATGTCTTGCACCGTGAGGGCGACGTCTCTCATCGACCTGAGAACTGCAGTTTCGTTCCGCTCGCCTCTAGCAAGGGCATCGACCAGCTCTTCCATCTCTTCCACAGCCCGGTCGAGGTCGGCGGCTGACACCACCTCGATCATCGAGTGTGCTCCCAGACGGCCCCCCGCCGCTTCCTTGAATAGGAGAATCGTGTCGCGGATCCCCGCAGCCACCTCGGAGCCCGATTTTCGCCCGGACTCCCGCAAACAGCCCTGGGCGACGGTCAGAAGGTGCCCGGCCAGATTGCCGCTGTCGACCGAGGACACATAGCGAGGAACGAGTGGCTGGCTGGTGGTGGTGTCGTACCAGTTGAATAAGTGGCCCTCGTGGAGGTCGAGTCGATTGATCGTCGCCAATGTGTTCTCGAGTCGTTCCACCATCTCGACGCGACCGATCCAGCCGAACTCTCGTGCCACAAGGACCGACAGCAGATAGAGCCCGATGTTGGTGGGCGAGGTCCGGTGCGCTAGGTCTGAGGGATCTTCCTGAAAATTGTCGGGGGGGAGCCAGTTCTCCTCGGCGGTGACAAATGTCTCGAAGAACCGCCACGTTCGGCGGCCAATGATCCTCACGGATTGGATCTCGGCTTGATCCAGCGTCGGGAGCAAGATTGGCGCCCGCGGCAAACTTGCCCCATAGGCAATAAGGGGGGATAAGACCCAGAGACCTGCCCACGCCAGCGCCACGGGCCACGTCTCGGGTCGCAGCAGGGCCGCCCCCGCCGCCGCGATCAAGCCCACCACACTGGCGGTACCCATTCGATGGATAAACCCAGAGAGGCTCAGATCTGAACGTCGTTCCGCTTCCTCGGCTGAAAGCCACGTCAGGAGACCGCGGCGTGAGACCACAAGTCGCCAAAGGGTGACGAAGATCGCGCTGGCGGCCATCTGAGCCTGATGAGCAAGGAATGCTGTTTGGAGAACGAGCCGCTCGCCGATGCGGAGGAGGTCACCGGAAAATCGGCTGAAGCGAACAGCTCCCGGGGTGGTCGTTCGACGGGGAATCATCCGTTCCAGCAGGGGCAGCAGCGCCGGGAAAGCCAGCGTGGCGATAACCAGGCCAATCCACGGCCAGACCGGGACCCCCGGTAAAACGAAGGCGGCGAGGAGCGTAAGCACGGCCCCCGGGGCCACCAGGCTGCGACGAAGGTTTTCGACCATTTTCAGACGACCGATGCCAGGGAGCCGGCCACGGAGACCGAGGATCCAAGGGAGGAGTTGCCAGTCGCCGCGGATCCACCGATGCTGGCGCGACGCCGCCACCTCGTAGTCGCTGGGAAACTCCTCAAACACTTCCACCGTGCTGGCCAGCCCGGCACGGGCGAAGGTCCCTTCGAACAGGTCGTGGCTCAGCAATGTATTTTCCGGGATCCGGCCCGCCAACGCGGCTTCAAACGCATCGATGTCATAGATGCCTTTGCCAGCGAATGACCCTTCTCCGAACAGGTCCTGAAAGACGTCGCTCACCGCGGCGGCGTACGGGTCGATGCCAGCTGGCGCCGAGAACACCCTTTGAAAAACCGATGTGCCCGCCGAGCTTAAGAACGCGGTGACTCGCGGCTGCAGAATTCCGTATCCCGCCACGACCCGGCCCGCCGCGGAGTCGAATATGGCCCGATTCAGGGGGTGGGCAATCGTGGCCACCAGTCGGGTCGCCGCACCGGGTGGAAGCCTGGAGTCGGCGTCGAGGGTGACCACAAAACGAACGCCGGTCGGAGGTTTGCTGCCAGTGGAGAGATAGCTTGTGTCCTCGCTGCCCCGCAACAGCCGGTTGAATTCGGTCAGCTTGCCGCGTTTTCGCTCCCATCCCATGTGGAGGCCTTCACCCGGGTTGAAGAGTCGGTTCCGGTGAAACAACAGGAAGCGTTCGCTGCCGTCACTGCAGGGACCGTGGCGCTCGTTCAGATGCGAGATCGCTTCAATCGCCATCTGCAGAACCCCGGCATCCGCGTCGGTTCGCGGCTCGTCGGCATCCGGCCAGTCGGTCAACAGGGCGAATCGAAACTCACCCTCGGGATGCGCCAGATAGTGGATCTCGAGTCGCTCGACGAGCCTTAACAGCTGAGCGGAGCTCGACAACAAGGCCGGTATCGCCACCACCGTCCGTTCGGCCTCGGTGGGGCCACGGGGTAGTTCCAACGAGGGAAGCGCATCTGGCTTGACCAGAGCGAAAACAACCCGGTTTACGACCGCGACGGCTAACTCTGAGGCGGGAATCAGAGCCAGAACTCCGATCAGAATGGCCCAGTAGCCGGCCGACGCCGCGCTGAGAGCGACCGGAATGGCGAGGACCAAAGCCACGGCCGCCGTGATCGAACCCACGTACACCAAGGCCGCGTGACGGCCGAGAGCGCGCCGCAGTTTGGCTACCCACGGCACCTGATACCGGACCAGTGCCTCGAGCTGGTCGCGGCCCGGTCCGATCAAGTAGTAACCCGGGTCCCTTTCCGGCTGACCCACTCCGTGATCCGATGCCAACGAGATGGCTGCGCGGGTGATCTCGATCTCGGCCGAAGGTGAAGCCCGAGCCATCGCTTCGATCGCATGTCGGTAGAGGTCGTGGGTGTCGAAGCTCATCTCGGCGTACGGTCCGTCTTCGGTGAGCAGCCGGTCGACCAAGCTCACGTCCTCGACAAAGCTCGACCAGTCGAAAGTCGATATGTGCCGGAAGCTGGTGATCACATTGCGGACGCTCACATTGGTGGCGGCTTGGCGCTGGTGCACCTCGTTGATCAGTTCGTCGGGGGTGATCCCTCGTGCTTCGAGACGGCTCAGGAGTTTGTCCAAAGGGACGGTCGTGTCCGGATCGTTGGCCCGGAGCCGCTGGAGAAGTTGCACGGCGAATGCGCCGGGCAGCTCCTCTGACCCATGCCTGAGGGACCGTTCCGCCGCTTCAGCGGAGTCCTTGGCCTCGAAGAGCGCATCGGCGACTCGGTCGGCCTCTCGCCGAAGGGCACGGCCCTTGACGATCAAATCGGCCAGCCGACGTAGATTCTCAACGAGAACCAACCGCAGCGTTATCGGCACCGCCCACAGCTCACCCATCGTGAGCGGCTGGACCTCTTGGTAGGCATTGATGAATCGGCTGAGAGCTTCAGAGTCGAAACGGCTATCGAGATGAGACACGTATGCCCAAGCGATGCCGTAGACCCCGGGATAGCCGGCGAGGTGCCCGGACGAGATCTTGGGGAGCTCCTGGTAGTAGTCGACGGGCAGGCTTTCGCGCACGTCATGCAGCTGCGCTTCGACCAGGTGGAAGTTGTCGACCAACCATTCGGCAGCCGGGGTGACGAGCGTCTCCTCGCGGATTGCTCGGGCGAGCTCGCGATAGGCGATCAGCAGAACGTCTCCGTTCTCGCGCAAACGAGAGAGGAGCGGGCCGAAGCGGCCCCGACGGTCGATCGAAACTTGAGCTTCGGCCAGGCTGCGGGCATGCTCCTCGAGCCGCTCGAGGCTGAACAGCTCCGCTCTGATCGGCTCCGAGTTCGACACATCGGGCCGAACGGACACCCTGAACATTTCCCGAGGATACGTCTAGAGCATCAGGGATTCGCGCAAGGCCTGCGTGAGATGGTGGCGGGCAGAGGGTAAGAACTCAGTCCAGCCAGCCGCCCTGAAACCCGGCTCGTCTGAGGCCGTTGACGACGTAAGGACAGTTCCTCATCAGTCCCCAGACCAGATCCGAGCGGAAATTCTCGATCATGACGACGATCGGTCCTTGGTTGATCCCGTAATTCCAGGGCGATACCCAACCAAACGGGTTGCCGGACTCGTGCGGGAAAAGCGGATTGAAGGTCGCCTTGAAGCCGTAGTCCTCATCCTGTAACAACTCAACGCTTTCCGAGAAGTAGCGCAGCGTGGGCAGCACGATTTCCGGCGCGAAAGGAAGCGAGGCTGCCACCGCCCACGGGGCCAGGGTTCCGTCATCGGGGCCGTAAGGAACACCGCGGGCGCGGTAATCGAAGAACTTTCGCTTGATCCCATCGATCTGCAGCGTTGTCGGCCCGGGCCCGTCGCTGGCGGTGAGGCCCCAGCAGAGCTCGCCGTACATCGGGAATTGCCGGGGGTTGCGAATCGCGTATTCCTGCTGCAGATAGGTCGCGCGGCGGCTGTTCTCGAAGTAGTCGAGGCCGCGGTGCCGCATGAAGTCGTCCTGGATCTCGCGGAGGTCGATCCAAACGTGGGAGAGCTGATGGATGAAGAGCGGTCCGGCGTAGAGGAGCTCGGTGCCGTAGATCTTTTTCCACCGATAGGTCTCACAGAACGCCGCATAGCTCTCGGGTGGCAGCGGGAAGGTCGGCGAGCCTAACCCGAGCACGTACAGGAGAATGGCTTCGTCATAGCCGCGCCAGCGGTACTTGATGAACTTCGTCTCCGGCTTCCATCCATGGGTGACAGTTGCCTCTCCGTTCTGCGCCCACTGCCAATCGGCGCGGCGATAGAGCTTGTCGGCGAGTGCTCTGATTTCGGTCTCCTCTGCGGAGTCTCGATCGAAGTACTGGGCCGCACAGAGGGCCCCGGCGAAGAGCAGGGCGCTGTCGACCGTCGAGAGCTCGCATTTCCACACCCGCTTGCCCGAGTCCATTTCGAGCCAGTGATAGAAAAAGCCCTTGTAGCCCGAAGCGTCGGCCTCGGCTCCCTGCCGAGCGCGGGCGAAGAACCGAAGAGTGGTGAGAGTCCGCTCAACCGCCTCGTGCCGCTCCCAATAGCCCCTTTCGACCGCGGCTGGATAGGCGGCCAACGCCAAGCCCACCGCCGCAATGCTGGCCGGCCAACCGTCTCGCGACTTGTCGGCGATCAGTCCGTTGGCCGGATTGACCTCGTTGAGGAAGTAATCGAAAGAGCACTTTTGAACGCGGTCAAGGAGGGCATTGTCGGGGTCATTGGCATCCTTGGAATTAGGCATCTGCGAGGCCGTACGTTGGCAGGATGAAACCTGATTGGGACGCGCCGTCTCAAGGTTCGAGCACGAAGCCGGCTGCGATCAATTCGGGGTGGAACCAATCAACGATTGGGACGATCGTGACTTGGAGGGTGATTGTGTCGATGACGATCGTGCGCGGCCTGGATTCGTTGTAGGGCGTGTAATCCCTTTCGGTGGCATAGGCGAAGCGACCATCAGCCGAGAAGGCGAGTTCGTAGTGAGGGGCCGCAACCTCGAAGCTGGGTGACATCAGGGGCACGAGCGTGTCGGCATCGAGGAGATGGAGACCGGAAGAGCTACTGGCATAGCTCCCGCCAACGTATTCCTCCCACCAACCAGCGGCGAGGATGAACTCTCCGTCGGCCGACATCGCGAAGTGGTCGACGGGGAGGTCGGCGCGGGCAACCTCCGTCATCGTTTCGGTGTCGACGGCCACGATGCCTGCGGGCATTTCTCGATAATCGTCAGCGACCGGGCTGTCGACCCAATGAATCGTTTTCCCGGTCAGGTAGAGCGTTGCGCCGTCCGGTGCCAACGCGCCGATCATTTGGCTCGATGCCCCTTTGGCGTGCGCAGTGGGGACCCAGGTTGCGAGCAACCGATCGAGGAACGATGGCTTTTCGCTCACCTGGTTAGTAGCGGCAGTCCCCGAATTCAGGTCGACCGAGGTGATGAAGTCGCTGTAGAGATGGGGCACGTACAAGAGGCCGTTGGTCTGATCCCACGCCGGCTCCACCCAACCAAACTCGTCGCGGTTGCTGATGTTGATAACAGGTGGATCAGTATCCAACTCGACGTCGACGACGAACTCTTGGGCGCCGAGGTCCAACACGATCACTCGTGGGATGTTGTCGGCGAGGGAGCGTCCGAAGATCCCCCACCTGCCTTCACTGAGCCCTGTGGCTCGGTCGGCATAGAAGCCGAGTGTCTCTATTTCGAACAATGTCGTCACCTCTTCGCTTCGACGGTCGAAGCGCTGGACGACGAGGCCGTCAGGTACGTTGGGGTCGCTCGCACACAGTTCCAGGTGGCTGACCCAATCGATATGTTGCACGCCGATGGCGATGCTCAGCGGTGGGAGATATCCGGTCGAGGGGTCGTAAGACGTCCCGTGGGCCACCTCAGTCAAAACCATGGTTTCACGGTTTGCGAGCCACAGTGTCCAGGCAGCGCTGTCCTCGCTGTAGGCGACAAAGGCGGTCTCGCGCTCGGTCACGGCGACGGTTCCAACCCACCAACCGACCGGGCCGATCGCCGAGCCTTCCACGACCGAGAGCCTCGCCGGGTCAACACTCCAAAGGCGAAGCCCTCCGCTCTCCGCATTATTTGTCGCCGACGTCGTCGTCGAAGCTGGCGTTGTAGTGGCGGGGGTTGTGGTGGTATCTACCTGGCTCTGAGTGGTCTTCGTTGGTGGAGGCAAGCCCATGTCAGTCGAACACGCGAGCAACAGGATGGCCAGCAGCAAATTCTGAGCTCCTCGACCTGCGTTCATTTCGACTATGGGACGGTCTGACCTGGTCCTCTGTTCACCAACTTCTCAGTGCCCCTTCGCGAGTTCGATTGTCTCGATACCGAGGCTCCTCGCTGCAAACGCTAGACCTCGATCCTTGGTCGCCAGTGGCTCGGCCAGAAGCTCAGCAAGAGAGACGAAAAATGCGTCCGCTGCGGTCAGATTCTCACGGAGCTCCCAAGCCCGGTCTCGAAGGGGCAAAGCGGGAAAGATCTCGAGAGGGAAATCACCCACATCGGTGACGGCAGACGCTGCCCGTATGGGGTCGATCGCCTGACGCACCGCCAGCCTCCGGAGCACCGCGACGACCTCAAACACCACCAAATCCGGAGCCGAAAGCGTTCCCTCGGCCCTGATCAGGGCATCGACTTCAGCGAACGCTGCCTCACCGATCAGGTAGTCAACGAGGCCCGACGTATCGAGAACTGTCACTCTCCGTAATCGCGAAGGTCACGGACAACGGATTCGCTTGGTTCGGGCAGCCGAACTTTGCCTCGAGCGACGATCCGGTTGTTGAGCTCATCTGGTGATGGCCGGCTGGCCGACTTAGAGAGGATCGACCGCACGTATTCGGTGAGGGACATTCCACTGGCAGCGGCTCGCGCCTTCAACGTGCGATGGACTCCCTCGGGAACATCGCGAATCTGAAGTAATCGTCCCATACGTAACTGCAGCTTAACATACTCGGTGCATACACGAGAAGCTCTGAGTCTGATCGACGAATGTGAGTAGAGAGTCCGAATAAGAGCGACATAGGCTCTCTGAGGTTGGTGCGGGGGTCCTTACTCCTATCTCTCGGTGATCGAGATGAGCCGCCACGGGTCTCCCGAAGGGACCGCCGAGAACATCGAGGACAGCCCCTGCGTTCAAGCGCCTCCGCCCTGAGGTACCGCCTCGAAGGGCGGCGGAGAGTGTGCTTGCCGCTCGCACCGCGCTGGGGACGTCACGCGCCTCAGCCCATCTCCATTCCCGACCTTGGAGTAGAGAAAGAGAAGGTTGCGCCCATCGGCCGTGCAAAGGGAACTCTGCATTCAATCGGCGAGGCCATGGAGGACCTATTGCCAACCCTCCAACGAAGAAGCTGACTGGTTGCTATCTCACCTTTTTTGTCGGAGGGTTCATTTAGGATGGCACAAGGAGAGTGGATTGAGCGACAAACCCCGCAGAAGATCAAGAATCGGGAGCGGAGCGGGTGGAAGAACCATTTGCCGATCCGCTACGTATTGTCGACTGCGGTCGGCGCGCCTCCGGCCGAGGCAGGAATGACTCCGATGAAGCCACGTTCAGTTCTTTTCGCTGCCCTGCTCATAACTATCGCCGCCTTGCCAGCGCAGGCCGGGTTCCCGGGGAGCAACGGCAAGATCGCTTTCGTCAGCGACCGGGACGGGAATCAGGAGATCTACACCATGAACCCGGATGGGAGCGGTCAGCTCAACATCACCAATAACCCGGCCAACGATTACGACCCCGCCTGGTCGCCGGACGGGACCAGGATCGCATTCACGAGCGAACGCGATAACGGCCGGGAGATCTATGTGATGAACGGCGATGGGAGCGGCGTGACCAGGCTGACCAACGACCCGGCACTCGATTGGACCCCGGCGTGGTCGCCCGACGGCACCAAGATCGTCTTCACGAGCTTCCGAGCCGGAGGTGGAGAGATCTTTGTGATGAACGCCGACGGATCCGGGGTCGTCCAGTTGACGGACAACACGACCTACGATCGCCACCCGAAGTGGTCGCCGAACGGGTCGAAGATCGCGTTCGAGTCACAGCCCTCCTATAGCGACTGGGAGATCATGGTCATGAACGCCGATGGGTCCGGCGCGACGCAGCTCACGAACAACAGCAACCTGGACTTCGAGCCCGACTGGTCGCCCGATTCCACGAAGATCGTATGGCGGACCGGCCAGTTCGGCGACTCCGGGGAGATCGCCGTCATGAACGCCGACGGCACCGGCGCGGTGAACCTCACCAACGACCTACTGGTTTACGATGCGCAGCCTGCGTGGGCGCCCGATGGCACCCGCATTGCCTACGCCAGTGTCCAGGGCTCCGACTCCGACATCCGTCTGATGAACGCGGACGGCACGGGCAAGGTCACGATTACCACCAGCTCCGGCCAGGACTACGACCCCGACTGGGGCCCGACCTCGGGTGCACCGCCTTCGACTTTTGCGCTCACGGTCACCAAGTCCGGGCAGGGCTCTGTAAGCAGCGCTCCGTCCGGAATCAAGTGCGGCCGTGATTGTTCCGAGAGCTATGCGGCCGGAACGGCAGTGGTGCTCACCGCCAAGGCAGGACGCGGTTACAGCTTCACCGGATGGAGTGGTGCTTGCAGTGGAACTGGCACTTGCACAGTGACCATGAACGCAGCCAAGACGGTAACGGCAACCTTCTCTTCGGGCTGAAGTCGGCGTCTTTAGGCGCGTTGGTGCGGGCGGTGGGACTCGAACCCACATTGGGCGAACCCACCAGATCCTAATTCCAACCTGTCCCGTCCCTACCTGTACCGTCTACACCAATTCAGCCAAGCGCCGTTGGCGATTTCAACGGCCGACCCAACGTCCCGCCACGGCCTGTACCAGCGTCTTATGGCAGGTTGGGTTGCAGGGATCTGGGGGATATCTTCGCTGTGGTTCGTGGCTCGCGATAGATGACCGAGGCCGGAAGTGACCGCATAACTTGAGCGCTGGCCAACCGCTCACGGCCTCCTCATCGCTAAGGATCCCAATGATCGTCTACCGTCCATTCTCTTGCCTGTCGTCTTCGCCTTTACTCCCCTCGCCGATCCGCGAGAGTGGGCCGCCGAGGATTTCAACGTGGCCCGGGAGATTCGAAGGTGACGCCGGTCGGCGCCCTCGACAAGGGGCCACCAACCTGAGTAGCCCATGCACCTGGCCTTCTTCGGTTCTACCGGCTTACATAGCGTTCCGCGGGCTGTAGCAGTAGTTAGTCCGCCAGCGTCAGAACCCGATCCTCTAGCCGTTGGATTCAGAACGGTCCGTTTGTTAGGCAACCAACCACGGCAACGATGAATCCACACGACGCATCAGCGATTAGCTACACCCTTTGCGGACCAGAAGACACTGAGGAGATGGGCAGGCTTCTCGCAGAAGCATTCGCTCGACATGACCCGCCGGCGGTTGCTGTCGGAATCACACCAGGCGAGTTCGAAGAATTCTTGCGGCTCTTTTCCTCTGCGGGCCAGCAAGGCTTGACGACGATCGCCAGGGACACTTCGACCGGTGTAATGGCCGGAGCGTTGCTTACCGAGGGCGCCTGCGCCGCGCCGCGGCTCGGCACCATCCGATTGACCAAGAAGTTTGATCCGATATTCGATCTCCTTGGTCAACTCGACGCGCAGTATCGGAGCGGGAAAAGCGTCCGTCCGGGGGAGTATCTGCATCTCTTCTTCCTGGGAGTGGCGGAAGAGTTTGCGGGGCTAGGCGTCGCTCAGACCCTTGTCGCCAGGTGCTTGGAGAACGGTCTCACGAAGGGCTACCGGGTTGCCGTAACCGAAGCGACAAACCGCGTCTCTCAGCACATTTTTCGGAAGCTCGGATTCGTCGAACGCGTCAAACTTTCCTACGGCGACTATCGCCGCAACGGCGAAGCCGTCTTCGCCTCCATCGCCAAGCATGGGGGGCCGATGTCGATGGATCGCCAACTCGGAGATTTCTGACACGCCGAAGCACGGGCCGCTGTGTGGAGATTTGATCAGCAAGTGAGGGACCAACGTCCGAGTGCAAGAATTGCGGCCCAGGCACAAACTTCTGCGCTGCTCGACGTTCTCGATGGTGCGGACGGTGGGACTCGAACCCACATTGGGCGAACCTACCAGATTCTAAGTCAGTTCAGTGGGGTGTCGGCTCGTGTCGGCAGATGACGAAAAGTGCTTTCTAGCAGGGGTTTCCGGGGTTCCTGGTATCGGCCCGATAGGTCTGGTAGCGATTGATAGCAAGGTGAATGTGGTCAGAATGTGGTCAGCGCACCACCCCCGCGCTGGCTCTGGCGGCGGGCCAGCGCGGTCGTTGTAACCCGACTTCGACGGCACCCGATACGTGCCGATCTGTTTGGCTTGGTGTACGGGGCGTTAGGGCTCCAGATCATGCGATTTGAAGCTGATTCGAGGAGCGGTTCTTGAACCCAAAGATGCTTCGTACCCGGCGAGGTAGTTAGCGAGTTCGGCGAGGAGTTTGTGCAGTAGCTCGACTTCGCGGTTGCCGATTGTCTGCTCGACGTGGCGCTGAAGCTGCTGCAGCCCGTCGAAGGCTATGGACACGGCTCTTCGTCCCTTGGCAGTGAGTAGGACGAGCTGTGCTCGGCCATCAGCGGGGTCGGGACGTCGCGCGAGGTAACCGTGTTGTTCGAGTTCACGAACGAACTGGCTCATCGACTGCTTCGTGATGCCCGCCCGGTTAGCCATGTCGGTGACGTGAGATCCGCTGGGTGCGATGTTCTCGAACACGGGGCCGTGACTTGCTCGCACCGCGGAGTGGCCCGATTCGGCGAGATTGCGCGCGAGCAGCCTGTTGACCGACCGGTAGGCCTGATCGAGGAGTACCCAGATCGAGGGGTGTGGATTCGGAGTTGACATTCTCGACAGGTTACCTTACTATAATTAGACAGGTAACCTTACCATAGGAGACGCCAGGTGACCGACATCATTCGTACAGCACCGTTCCACCACACCCCTCGGGCCGGTGAGTCGTGGTGGTACCTGGGTTGCCTGGTGACATCACTCGCTGCTGCATCCGAGACGGGGGGCCAACTTTCCGCGGTGGAGGCTGTGATCAGAAAGGGTGTTGAGCCACCGCCCCATCTCCATAACAACGAGGACGAGGCCTACTACATCACCAGTGGCCGCTTCACGTTCCAGGTCGGCGAATCATCCGTTGATGCGCCCGAAGGAACATTCGTATGGCTGCCGCGACATGTGGTACATAGCTGGGAAGTCGATCGGAACGGCACTACGGCCTTGATATTGACGACGCCCGGCGGCTTCCTGGAAGCGATGTTCGCCCCGTTCACCGAGACGGCCTCCGTCCTGGAGCTACCGCCCATGCCCGAGAGTCCACCCTGGGAGGAAATCATGGACCTCGACCTCCGTCTCGGAGTCGAGTACCCAGAAGTCCCCGCCGCACCCTGACCCCCCGACTGAAAGGGCATCAACAGCCGTTAGAACGACGACCATCTCCCGTGCCAATCCGCATCGACTTGAGTGCTCGAACCGGCAATCAGCTTTTCCTGAGGCCGAGAGCAGACGTGCCGTTCCAGTGCGCTGTGCGATCGGGGTGTTATTCGCCGAGATCATGTGATCGGTGCGTTCCTGAGCCGTGAGACTCCATCCGACCCGCCCGGTGTGACTGCTGGGCCGTAGCGCTTTGGCGCAAGACGATGTATCCAAGGGCACCTGAGACGAGGGAGGCCGTCAGGATCCCGATCTTTGCATACTGGGTTAACGGTGGCATCAGAGCCAGTTCGGCAATGAAAACCGACACGGTGAACCCTATCCCGGCGAGAAGTCCCGCTCCGGCAATGCCCCTCCAGGTCACACCGGTGGGAAGAGTCGCGGCGCCGGATCGGACTGCGATCGCCGCGGCCGCCATTATTCCGAGAGGTTTGCCGACTACCAGGCCCACCACGATGCCCCAGGCAACAGGTGCGGTTACAGCTCCAGCCAATGCCTCAGCCGACAGCGGGATGCCTGCGTTGGCTATTGCGAAAAGCGGGACGATGAGAAAGCTGGTCCAGGGGTGTATGAGGTGCTCGAGCCATTCCACCACCGAAACCGTCGAGCGGGCCAGGCGCCTGGTCGTCATTACATCGCGGACCGAACCGAGATTCGACAACTCGGTCTGGTCGATCAGTTCTGGGGAGACGCGGGGTTTGGTCGGCGCCAGCAGTCCCATCGCTACCCCGGCGAGGGTGGCATGGATCCCCGCCTGATGGAGCGAAAGCCACAGGCCCGTTCCAAGCACCAGGTACACCGCGAGGGTGTCGATCCTCCTCTTAACCATGATCGTGATGCCGATCACGCCAGCGGCCACCAGCAACCAGCCCCATTCCACGTTGCCGGCATAGACCAGTCCGATGACGAGGATGGCCCCGATGTCGTCAACGATGGCCACCGCAAGAAGAAACAGCTTCAGCGACGAACCGACCTTGCTCCCCACTAGCGCGATTAGGGCGACCGCGAGAGCAATGTCGGTCGCCATTGGAATCCCCCACCCACGAATCTCGGGACGACCGAGGTTGAAGGCGATGAAGAGGAGAGCGGGAAGGATCATGCCGCCGACCGCGGCGTAGACGGGCAGCGCCCGGTGGCGGGCGTCCCGTAATTCTCCCTCGACCATCTCCCGTTTGATCTCCAGCCCGACCACGAGAAAGAAGATGGCCATCAGCGCTTCGTTCACCCAATGCCGCAAATCCAAAGCCAGCGACCACGACCCCAGACGAAGCTCGAACACGGTTACCCATAGCCGTTCGTAACTGGCTCGCCACGGAGAGTTGGCCCAGGCGATTGCAGACAGGGCCGCCACTACAACGGCCACCCCACCAGCAGATTCGGTTATCAGGAAATCCCGAAGTGGCCGGATCAGCAGCCTGCGGCTTGTGCCTTCGTGCATGATGAACTCCGCCGACCAGACTTCCCGGCACACCGCTAGCTAATTCGGCGACAATAGCCCGAACCGAAGCAGAGCAACCTTCAACCCGACACCTGAAGGGCCGAACAAGCCAGCCGGTAGCTGCACCAGCGAAGCTGAGCGGGCCCGGGAGAATCAGCTTCCATCCCGCGTACAGCTACCTCCATTTTGATGAGCCTCAGGAGATTGACTCTTGGGGCAAGTGCGCCTATATGACGGTTCGTTGCTCCGCGATCATGCGCACCCGCCCATCGCGCTCGTTAGGGCATGGCTCCTCATCCGTGCGATGACGCTTGGCCACATGCTCGCAGGCTCAGCCGTACTGGCGGTACCCGGTATGGACCCGCTGGCATTTGGAAGAAGCGAACACAGCGCGTAATCAACGCTGACCGGAACCTCCCAGACCTTAAGCTGAGGCGCCCGGGATCCGGCAATCGGACTACCCAGAGGCCGAGCAAGAAGTGCCGATCCCGAGTGGTCGGCCTTCGGGCGATATCGCTCGGGAATGAGCGATAGGGGTTGCCCGGACTGGAACTCTCAGAGCTCCGAGGGGATAGCGCAGAATTGCCTGAACCAGGATTCCGCGTCGCGAGCGAACTGCCGCACGAGATCATCTGCTGGGTACATGGACGCGCCTACCTCGAATTCGTCGTGTGGGATGCGCGATGATCCGACGGTCAGTTTGATTTCCCGCCTGAAGGTGCGGTGTGTGGCCTGGTCTCGGCAGTCTGACATCAAGCGCCATTCATCAGATTTGACGATCGCGTCAACCCATTGGGCGTGATCGGGAAGCAGCTGGGATCGCCGCTTTGGTACCGCCACCCATTCGAAATCTGCCTCCTGCCCATTTTGACGTTTGGAATTGGGTCGGGTACTCCATGCTGCGGCTGCGCACAGGTCTGTCGCTGAGACGGCGCTGCGCGAAGCGAGCCCGACGGCAGCGGCCTCAAGACCGTCATAGGCCTCAACCTGCAGAACCCGCTGGAGTTCAGCGAGACCATCCAGGGTTGCGAGCTTGTCAATCATGCCGACAGCAGCCAAAGCACCCCCAAGGTTGACTGCGGCCCAAAACAGCCGAGGACCCGCCTCGGACTTCGGCCATACGGCTTTGATCTTTCCTTCGGTCTCGGCAGCGAGGTTGAGGAACTCTTGCGCCTTATCCATTGAGGCATTGTTCCAGACCCCGACTCTGGTTCCTATCCGCTAGATGACGTCCACGATCGATTCCGCAGGGTGTCTCGACAGGTGCTATCGGCGGCTCCAACCGGCGCTTCGGTGACACGGCCCCACAGGTGCGGTGGGTGTACCGCTAGCTCGTCGCACGGACGGCGGCCTCGCGGGGCCTTCGCCCGCCGCTCGGACGATAACAAGCGCAGCTCATGGCGAGAGCCCTTGAGGTCCGGCTGTCTAGGGTCATTCAGATGTCAGCAGCGGAGCACCCAAGGGTCTTCCTCAGCCACGCGAGCGAGGACAAGGCACGATTCGTCTTCCCTTCGCCGAACGGCTCCGAGCTCGCGGCTTGGACGTGTGGGTAGACAGGTGGGAGATGCTGCCCGGCCAGCCGTCCGAATCGAGGGCCTCGACCGGGTCGATAGCCTTGTGCTCCGATCGGCCGGCACCGAGGCCGTGCGCGACTTCGGAACCCGCTTCACCACCGCCGAGTTCCTAGCTTCCGTGACCGCCGGGCTTTCCATCACCGAAGCCGAGGCAATCGAATCGCTCGAAGTACTCGACAATTTCCGAGTCATCAAGATCCATAGGACACTCGGCGGAGGCCTGTCGTCCATGCGGACCTTCGACCTCACCGACGCCGGCCTGGCGACCTACTTCCGCGCCTACGAACGGGAGTATCCGAAGGTCGAGGCGACCGTAATCGCCCGTCTCGCGGAGTGGCCACACGACCAGGGTTCCGAGCAGGGACCTCAGCGACGCCGTAGGCGCGCCACGCCTCATCGTTCAACACATCCTCGACCTCTGCGCCACCCGCGGGCTGCTCAAGGTCACCAAGCCGGTCGGCGGAAACTCCGGCGCCCATTTCTTCGGGATCTCGCCACGGCTCCGCCGCCTGGCCAGCTCGTGACGGCCGAACACGCCGCCGAGATTGGCGCTCTGAGTCCCGCTCGGTTCGGCCAGGCAAAGCCCGTGTCACACCAGGGAAGGAGCTCCTCTACAGCTCGCCAACATCGTCAGGGCCGAACGCTCTGTCACCTTGAATGACGGCACCTTGCCCCAGATCAAGGCTCAGTAGCTCGCCGATTCCCCGCTCGGTCTCTTCGGCCGACAGGCGAATATCGTCCGCATCTGACGATCTGATTCCCTCCGCTGCTAGCCGAGATTGAGAAGCGATGGCGGGCAGCTTGAGACGTACGCCTTCGCCAGCTTGGACTTGGTTCGCCGTGGCCACCGATGGGATCGGTCGAGTAATCGATCATCGAGTATGCGGATCCAACCGGTCAGGCGGGCTAGCTCCGCGTCATAGGCCTCTGGAGCGCCGTAGTCGCAGATCTCAGAGTATCGGCGAAAGACGAACGCGAAGACGTCTGCGACCTGCACGAGTCCAATATGGTGGGACCGGGCGTAGAAGGCTGTGTCAGTTATCTGGTCTAGCGCCAGTTGCTTCCTGCCGCGGCTGTAATAGTCGTCTGACCAGACCGGCGGATCAACCAGCAGCTCGGCCAACGCATCACCTTTCACCTCGTACTGATCGAAGACAAGAAAGGTCGCCCCTTTCAGCTTGCCGATCCTCTGATGGGCCTTCTGGACTTGCAGTGCGATGTGCAAGGCGCCACTCATCCAGATGTCAAGTCCTGTGAGCCGTGCCAAGTCTGAATCGCGATACTCGGCAACGCTTAGAGCGGTCAAGGCCAGCGAGTGCTTCCGATCAGACAACCATTCACAGAGTCGGCCGATTGCTGCATGACGGACTTCTCCGTCAACACCGCTCCATCGGCCGTTGCCGTAATAAATGTTGGAACCCTTCAATTCGGCAATCGCCCTGTCAGGGATCTCGGCAAGATCTCGGAAGACCTCCTCGAACTCCCTGCGAGTCCTGTGCACACGGGCCACGTCTGCGATCACTCCAACGAACGCCACCAGCGGGCTCCGACCGTCGGTGCCCGTCTCGTCCACGTAGCAGAGTTTCACATCGCACACATACTGCGATACACCATCGTCGGGTTCATTTTCGGTCGTGGGCGGCTAGTCCCCAAGAGAGAACTTGGCCCGTGCGAACAAAAGGCCACGGGACAATCGGTACGATCGGATCGTGATCGACGACAGCAACGACGCCGTAGTGAGACCCGACACTGTGCGAGTGAAGGTCGAAGTTCCACCAGGGCGCGTCTCAATGAGGAGCTACTTCTCAACGTACATGCTGTGGGCAGCGCGTGACTTTGCATCGAAAGCAGCAGCGATCGAGACCAGCCACAAAGGAGAGAGCCGGTTCGACCTTGAACACAGGGCTTACGTTCTCGGAGCGGTCACCTCAGCCGCCGGCTTCCTCGAGGCGATGATTAACGAACTCTTCCAAGACGCCCACGACAACCATGGCATCAAAGACGACGGTTACATCGCTCCCTTGCCCCAGAGGACGCGCCAACTCATGGCTGGGTGGTGGGCAGCAAGTGGTGAGGGGTTCGAACCAGTGCTCGAGAAGTACCAGCTATTGCTTCTGTTTGCCGATCAACCGCGACTCGAGAAGGGTGCGGAGCCTTATCAGAGCGCCGACCTACTGATCAGACTCAGGAATGCACTCATCCACTATAAGAGCGAGTCGGTGAGCGCTGATGTAGAGCACCGATTCACAAAGGGCCTTCGCGGCAGATTCCACGACAACCGGCTGACAGAGGGTTCTGGAAACCCTTGGTGGCCCGATCACGCGCTAGGTGCCGGATGTGCAAAGTGGGCCTTCGAGTCGGCCGAGGCCCTCGCCGACGTTGTATCCGATGCGGTTCAGATCAGCCCCAACTATCGGAGGCACCAGCAGACCTGGTTCGCGCATAAAGCACACTGACGACCAACGATCGACAGTCATGAGCACCACGACCTATCGCCCGAGCCGAGCTTGATGTGCCGATCTGCTCACTTGCGGATCAGCGTTATTGCGCCCGAATGAATGATCTCGACCAACCAGCGCATGTCGATTCCTGAGCCAGGGCCCAGCCGGTCAGGGTGCGCTGTAGATGATGCTCAACGCGACCAGCCGATCGACCACGAACTTCTTGAACTCGTCCAACTGATCCCCAAGGCGC
>Ga0136621_1000094_pt1 | contig 30488 bp, 33 predicted proteins | sample AntDryUQ445A2306_FD_104673 | JGI IMG/M metagenome (GOLD analysis project Ga0136621, IMG submission 104673) | Polar desert sand microbial communities from Dry Valleys, Antarctica - metaG UQ445A (23.06) | ecosystem: Environmental > Terrestrial > Soil > Desert | place: Antarctica: Dry Valley...
GCTGCGACAAAGATTACAATGTGGCGTAAATATTACAATCCCCCATAGTGCGATGCCCGCGAGTCAATGCACCTGATAGCGCTTGCGCTTGTTGTACAAGGTCTTGCGGCTTATTCCAAGCGCCTGGCCGGTGCGCGTATTCCGGTCAGTCGCGGCCATCAGGCAGACATCGACGTCGACTTCCCGGTCGTCACCCAGGCGCGTGAGCTTGCCGGTCTCCAGTGCGCAGGCGTAAAGCTCGGATCATCATCGACTTCACACCAACGCGGCGCTGCGAACAATGCGAAATATCAAAATCACGCTCGCCGCTATCCGGAACTTTGGTACATCGCTTGCTTAGCAATTTGCCAGACTCTTTGTACTGTAACCAGACACAGGAGGTTGCGAATGTCGAGTCACCCATTGACGGTTAGCGACTGGTTCAGGCTCAAGGCATATATTCAGCAAGATCTGGCAGGCGTTACCGAGGCCGATCTCGCCTCCTGCGACGGCCAGCGTGAAAAGCTGGTGACGAAGCTGCAGGAGATTTACGGGATCACGGCCGATGAAGCCGAAGGCGCGGTGGCGTACTACGAACAGCGGATCGCGATGTGGTATCGCTCGCGGCTGACCGGGTCGGCGTCGCTGAAGTCACGTCACTAGACGCGACGCAGGTTATACGCGCGGCACCTGCGGGTCAGCCAGGTCACGATACCGGGCCAATGACGCAAATTTGTCAGCGGCACGCGTGGGAACCGCGAGGTACCGTTGAGCATACCGGCGACTACATCTGACGCAGTTAACAGTTGATAAAATTATTTTTCCCCCGGACGCGTTTTCGTTATATACTGCTTTCATTCGGAAAACGACAATTTTTAGAGGTTTCAAATAGCGCGATGCGTTAATGTTCATTCTCCCATTGCGGGCTCTTTTTGAGCCTGAACCGTTTGATCGCCTCCTCTTCCCCTCCCCACTTGATCGAACGGTTTTTTTTTGCGCGTCTTCCAGCAATCTGGCCAGTGTATGGAATGGATCATGGAGCTAGATCAAAATGCATCTGACTCACTGGCGACATTGGCCGATTGGCCGTCAACATCGAATATAATGAGATTCTCAACCAAACGGAGTGGCTCTTATGCGATATAGATCAGACCACGCACGCGACGCGCTGGAACAGGCCGTGGAACGCGCCTCGGATGCCGGACGGCGGCTGAAAGAACTGGGTACTGTCATCGAAGAGCGCGCCTCCGACACGGCGCGCAGCACGCGCCGCATGTCTGAGGATTACACCGGCCGCCTGCGTGACCGAGTGGTGGACTACCCGCTGGCGTCGATCGGCGTCGCGGTGGTGGTGGGCGCGTTTATCTCGGTCCTGTTGGCCCGGCGTTAGGCTGGTTCCATGGTGTTGTCGCGAGCGCCGCTTAGCGCGACAGCACTTCCAGCCCGTCATGCACGGCGTGCACGCCCGGGATATACCACACGTCGCGCACGGCACGAAGTTTTTGCGTTTCAGTGGCAACCGCGCCGCGTAAAGTCACCTCGCTGTCGCGGGTAACCACTGAAATCTGCTCGGCATCCAGTGCCGGTTCCTTATCGAACACCATACGCACGACATCCGTAATTTCCTCGTCGGAGTCCACCTGAGGCGGTCGTACATGCAGGCGATTGTAAACATCGCAGCTACCGGGCACCCACCAGAGAAGCACCTCCGCGAATCGCCGGTGAGACAGGCTTTTTACCTCGCCGGCGACCTTGATGAGCAATCCACAGCCGTCACCCTCATCCAGTCCCGCTCCTGGCCCGACGGCGCATCCGTACCGGCATCGATATCGATCTCCGCGAACGCGGGCTCGCGGCGCAAAACGTCCAGCGCGGCGTCGCGCAACTGATCGCCGACTACTCGCTCACCGGATACCAGTCGCAACCGATCCTCGATCGGCAGTCCGGCGGCATGCTGGTGGGCGATACGCAGCGCCTTGCGTTTGGCGACGATATCCTCGACTTCTCCGTCCAGATGAATGACGTCCTCCACGTTGATGGTTATCTTGGACGCATGCATATTGATATCTCGATCAACCTCTAGCGCCGCGCGTATCGCGTTGGCGATGGATTCTTCACTCATTCTGCCTCCTGATTTTCTGGTTTGCGCAGTAGCGTAACTCTCTATCGAAATGGTCGGGCGGATTCTTCAGGCCCGAACTGGAACAGGCTTTGCAGGTTTGCCGCTTTTACTTAGTGTAGCGACGATATGCAAAACGACGACCAGGATCAACAGCCGCGCGATCCGCAACATCAATCCGCGCAACCCGGTCGCGAGGAGCCGATGACGCCTCAGCCGGTTGTGATTCGTGACGATTAACGCGGCAGCGCGAAGCTTAAACACAAGGTTGCGCTCATCACCGGTGGCGACAGCGGCATCGGGCGCTCGGTGGCGGTGCATTATGCGCGCGAAGGTGCGGATGTTGCGATAGTGTATCTGGAGGAGCACGACGACGCCCGGACCACCCGGCAGATGGTCGAGGCCGAGGGCCGTACCTGTTTCTTGCTGGCGGGTGATGTCGGCGACGAAGTATTCTGCCGCGAGGCCGTGGCGGCAACCGTGGATCGTTTCGACAAGCTCGACATTCTTGTCAACCACGCGGGTGAGCAACACCCCACCGCCGGCATCGAGGAAATTTCGGCGAGGCAGCTGGAACGCACGTTTCGCACCAACTGTTTTTCGTTTTTTTATCTGACACGCGCCGCCGTGGCGCACCTGCCCCGCGACGGTGTGATTATCAATACGAGTTCGGTCACGGCGTATCGCGGCAGCACGCATTTAATTGATTACGCAGCCAGCAATGGCGCGATTACGGCATTCACACGTTCACTCGCCAAGGCACTCGTCGAACGCGGCATTCGCGTAAACGGCGTAGCACCCGGTCCGATCTGGACACCGCTGATTCCGGCCAGTTTCGAGGCCGATGAAGTCGCCGCATTTGGTACCAAGACACCCATGAGACGCGCCGGCCAGCCCGCCGAAGTCGCGCCGTGTTACGTGTTTCTGGCGTCCATGGACGCATCTTATATAACCGGCGAAACGCTGCATCCCAGCGGTGGGGACTTCGTCGCCACCTGAGTTCTGTAGTCGCATCCGGTGTCAATCCGCCTGTTCGTCACCCGTTAGTGCGTAACGCTGCCGCGCCACATGAAACTGTTGCGCGTGATCCATCATCGGTGACGGATAACCGTGAAGTACCGGCGGACGCGCCTTGTGCAGTTGATGAATGGCCTTAGGTTCCAGCTCCCTCAGCTCCGGCACCCAGCGCTTGACATATTCCGCCTGGCTGTCGAATTTCTGCTGCTGCGTCCAAGGGTTGAGAATGCGGATGGGACGGGTGTCCACCCCAACCGAGGCGATCCACTGCCAGTTGCCGTTATTCACGCAGGGATCGTAATCGACCAGTTGACGCGCAAAATAGCGCTCGCCCCAGCGCCAGTCGATGAGCAGATTTTTGGTCAGGAAGGAGCCGGTGACCAGCCGCGCGCGATTGTGCATCCAGCCGGTCTCGTTTAGCTGGCGCATCCCCGCGTCGACCATGGGAAAGCCGGTGCGCCCTTCGCACCAGGCGTTGAAATGACTTTCATCGTTGTCCCATTGCATGCCTTCAAACCTGGTTTTCAGCGACTTGCCGAAAACCGACGGATTGAAGAAAGCCAACTGTGTGAAGAAGTCCCGCCAGTAGAGTTGACGGATAATCTCCTCGCAGGACGCCCCCAGTTTCTTCTTCAGCGCGTGATAAACCTCGCGGATCGAGACGGTACCGAACTTGTGGTGCGCCGACAGGCTGGTAGTACCGGCTTGCGCGACCGCATCGTGCGAGTGGCCGTAGTCGTTGAACTCGCCGAGCTGCCGCAGAATCGCCAACCCGTTATCGCGTCCGCCGCGCACGTGCGCACGCTCGTTGCGCTTCGTGAGCAGCTCGTCATAAAGGTCTACGCTGCGCGCGAATTCAATCTGACCATCATAAAAGTCGCTGACCTTGAGCGTCTGCGGCGGCGGCACGTCGATCTGGCTGGCACGCCGGTAATACGGCGTAAACACCCTGAACGGTGTGCCCGCTTCAGTCAACGCGCGGCCGGGTTCGTTGAGTAGCAGGTCCGGATATTGACCGAAAAAAACACGCCGCCGTGCGCACAACGCTTGCAGTTCGCCATCCCGCAACCGGCTGAATGGCGTGTAGTCGCGGTTGACTAAGACCGCCTCGGCGCCGCACTGCTCGATCAGGCGCTCAACGATTTCGTGGGGCAAGCCTGAGAACCGGTAGAGCGTGCCCCCGGCTGCCTTCAGTTGCCGCTCCAGGTCTTCAAGCGACTCGATCAGAAACTGAAAGCCGTGCGCGGTGAAGTAATCGTTCTTGTCGTGCTGCTGGCGCGGATCGAAGATGAAACACGGCAGTACGTGCTCGGCCAGCGCGAACGCCTTACGCAGACCCGTGTTGTCGCTTAGCCGCAGATCGCGCCGGAATAGAAAAACCACGGTCTTATAAGGCTTTGTCATAAAAAAAACTGATCTTCGAGGGTTGATTCTTCATGGTCTAGCAGCAACAATGTTGCATCGCATCAACATTATTGGTTTTTTTGCTTCAATCAAAGGAGGTCATGTCTATGACACAGCGCAGACAATTGGCGGATGCACAAGGCAACCCGTTGTTAAAGGATTTCGGCGCATTCTATCCCACTGGCTACCTAGTCATCGCCTTCGAGCGCGGCGACGACGCCCGACAAACCTGCCACGAGTTGCGGGTAGGCGGCTACGACGAGCAGGATTGCGCCGTGCATGAACCGCGGGACGTGGCCGAACGGGCGCATCGCAACATCAACAATGCAGGCCTGATGGCCAGGCTGGGCAAAAGCATCGCGGCCGTCAAGAAGCACGCCAGCGCGGCCGGGAATGGCGCCACGTTCCTGACGGTTTACGCGCCAGACGATGTCGAAGCCGAGCGCGTGATGAACGTCGTGCGCCGCCGGCCGCACGTCCTGGCGCACCGCTATCAGCGTTTCGCCATTCAGGATCTGGCGGAACGCGATGAGGAGGCCGGCGCGACCTCCGCACGATAAACGCGAGTCCGTGCCGGGCCGCTGGCCCGGCACGACGTTACATATGCCGCTGGGCGATCATTTCCTTGATCTTGCCGATGGCTTTGGCCGGGTTGATGCCCTTCGGACACGTGGCGGTGCAGTTCATGATGGTGTGACACCGGTACAGCTTGAACGGGTCTTCGAGTTCGTCGAGCCGCTCGCCGGTCGCCTCGTCACGGCTGTCCGCGATGAAACGGTGCGCCAGTAACAATATGGCGGGACCCAGATAACGCTCCTGATTCCACCAGTAGCTCGGGCAACTGGTGGAGCAGCAAGCGCACAAAATGCAGCGCTCGTTGTCGTCGAACGCCTGGCGTTCGGCAGGGGACTGCAGTCGCTCTCTATCGGGCGGCGTCGGCGTTTGCGTGCGCATCCACGGTTTGACCGATGCGTATTGCGCGAAGAAGTGAGTGAAATCGGTCACCAGATCCTTCATGACTTCCATGTGCGGCAACGGGTAAATCTTCACGACGTCGCCTTGGTAGTCTTCGATGCGTTTGGTGCAGGCGAGCGTGTTACCGCCGTTGATATTCATCGAGCACGAGCCGCAGATCGCCTCGCGGCAGGAGCGCCGGAACGCTAACGTCGGATCGATCTCGTTTTTGATCTTGAACAGCGCGTCCAGCACCATCGGCCCGCAGTCGTCCAGATCCAGCTCGAATGTATCGATTCTGGGGTTCGCGCCGGAATCGGGATCGTAGCGGTAGACGATAAATTTTTTTGTGCGCCGCGCGCCGTTGATCGCAGGATAGCTTCTGCCAGCCTTGACCACCGAATTGGCCGGTAACCGGAACTGTGCCATTGGATTCTCCTTAAAAATTTAACGCCTACCCCGGCCAGGGGAAGGCGCGCGTTAATACGTCCGCGCCTTCAGCGCTATGCTCTCGATGTCGTCAGTGAGTGTATCCATGTGTACCGGCCGATATTCGAGCCGCACTTCGCCGCCCTCGCCCACCCACGCCATACTGTGCTTCAGCCAGTTCTGGTCGTCGCGTTCCGGATAGTCCTCGCGCGCGTGGGCACCGCGACTCTCGGTGCGTTTGGCGGCGGAGGCCATCGTCACCAGCGCCTGCGCGATGAGATTCGAAAGCTCGAAAGTCTCGACCAGATCCGTATTCCAGATCATCGAGCGGTCGGTGACGCTGATGTCGTTGTTGAACGTCTCGACCAGCGCGCGAATCTTATCCGCGCCCTCATCCAGGGTCTCGGCGGTACGGAACACGGCGGCGTATTCCTGCATTGTTCTCTGCATCTGCAGGCGCAGTTGCGCGGTCGGCGTGCCACCTTTGGCGTGTCTCAATTCATCGAAGCGCGCGATCGCCGGCTCCGACAGATGCGTCGGCAGCGGTCCCGACGGGTTACCGGGTTTGACCAGCTCGGCGCAACGCTTGGCCGCCGCGCGGCCGAATACGATGAGATCGAGCAGCGAATTGGAGCCCAGACGGTTCGCGCCGTGTACCGATACGCAGGCGCCCTCGCCGATCGCCATCAAGCCTGGCACCACGGTTTCCGGATTGCCGTCCTTGTGAGTCACGACTTCCGCGAAGCGGTTGGTCGGCGTGCCGCCCATGTTGTAATGCACGGTCGGAATGACGGGGATCGGCTCCTTCGTCACGTCTACATTGGCGAAGGTTCTGGCTGTCTCGGCGATGCCCGGCAGTCGTTCGTGGATGATCGTCGGATCCAGATGCTCCAGATGCAGGTGCATGTAGTCCTTGTCGGGACCGAAACCGCGCCCCGCGCGTATTTCCATGGTGATACTGCGGGAAACGACATCGCGCGAAGCAAGATCCTTGGCGTTGGGCGCGTAGTTCGGCATGAACCGTTCGCCTTGCGCGTTTTTGAGGTATCCGCCCTCCCCGCGCGCGCCTTCCGTAATCAAACAGCCGGAACCATAAATGCCGGTGGGGTGAAACTGTACGAACTCCATATCCTGTAGCGGCAGGCCGGCGCGCAGCACCATGCCGTTGCCGTCGCCCGTGCAGGTGTGCGCGGAGGTACTGGAAAAATACGCACGGCCGTAACCGCCGGTGGCGAGCAGCACCATGCGCGCGCGGAAGCGATGCAGTTCGCCAGTGGACAAATCCCAGGCCAACACGCCGCGGCAGCGGCCTGCGTCGTCCATGATCAGATCGGTGGCGAAATACTCGATGTAGAACTCGGCCTGCTGCTTCAGTGACTGCTGATACAAGGTATGCAGAATCGAATGACCCGTGCGATCGGCGGCAGCGCAGGTGCGCTGCGCCGTGCCCTTGCCGTAATGCGTGGTCATGCCGCCGAACGGGCGCTGGTATATACGGCCGTCGTCGCGACGCGAGAACGGCACGCCGTAATGCTCCATTTCGACCACGGCCTGCATGGCATTCTTGCACATATATTCGATGGCGTCCTGATCGCCCAGCCAGTCCGAACCCTTGACGGTGTCGTACATGTGCCAGCGCCAGTCGTCCTCGCCCATGTTGCCCAGTGCCGCACTCATGCCGCCTTGCGCGGCGACCGTGTGACTGCGGGTCGGGAATACCTTGGTGACACACGCGGTTGTCAAACCTTCCGCAGCGATGCCTAAAGTCGCGCGCAGTCCCGCGCCGCCCGCGCCGACGACAATGACGTCGTAGGCATGATCGATTACTTTGTAGGCGTCACTCATGCGCCGGCACCCAACGCAATCTTCAACACCGCCACCACGCCCAGCACCGACAGAAAGACGCAGAAAAAATTCATCGTCAGGATACCGGCAAGCTTCACCCATTCAACGTGCACGTAATCCTCGATGATCACGCGCAACCCCAGTTGCAGATGGTAGAAGAGCGTTACCAGCAGGAGGATCAGCAGCACGGTCACGATCGGTGATTGCACCCACTCGACAAACGCCGCGTAATGCATGTCGCCGAACGATGCGACCGAAAAGGCGAACCACAGCATCAGCGGGATCAACGCAACCGAGGTCACGCGCTGCAGCCACCAGTGCGAAAAGCCGGATTTCGCCGCGCCCAGACCGCGCGCAGTGCTTAACGGTGTGCGCAGCGTCATCATGCGCCCCAGCGCGTGGCAATCACCACGATCCACAACAACAGAGTGAGGCCGGCCGCTGCACCCAGCGCGATCATGGCCGTATAGTGCGTGGTGGCATAGTCGAAACCGTAGCCCATATCCCAGGCCAGATGCCGGATGCCATTGCAGAAGTGGAAAAACAAGGCAAAGGTAAATGCGAAGGAAAGCAACTGTCCGTACCATGCGGCCACGTGACCGTGCACGCCAGCGTAGGCATCCGGCCCGGCCGCGGCCGCCGCCACCAGCAACACGAACACGAACGCGCCAAAACCTAGTAATACGCCGGTGATGCGATGCGAAATCGATAATACGACGGTCAGCGGCAGCCTGTAGATCTGCAAATGCGGTGACAGGGGACGCGACTCTGTTGCCATACAAACCCTCCGAATCGTTTAGCCTGAATTTTTTTACTGCTTGGTTTTTGATGCCTGGCTCACGCCGGGCGCCAGGCGTCGTGATCGTGATTCGCGCATCGTTGGTGATTCGCCACAATGGGGAGTCGCGGGTGGATCAAATACCCACTGGCCCGGCAAGATGGCGAAATTACGTGAAAACGGCGCCCGGCACAATAGTCAGTCATACAGGCAATGAGACACGCAGGCGGCGACGTGAATTTGCGCACGCCCGCGAGATGTAGTCCACTGGTCATACTAGCCCCATCGCGGCAGTCCGACATCGAGCACATGAAATCCACGCAAAACTCCCGACCGCGACATCTGGTGCTGGTGCTGGGCGATCAGCTCAACCGCGAAGGTGCCGCATTTGACGATTTGGATGTCGATCGCGACGCGGTGTGGATGGCGGAAGTCGAGGAAGAGATCTCCCACGTGTGGTGCCACAAACTTCGCATCGCGCTTTTTTTGTCGGCGATGCGACATTTCCGTGATGAACTCACTGCCGATGGCGTCAAGGTTCATTACACAGCGTTGACGCAGGATCCTTCCGCCGATCGCGGCGCCGACCACGCCGGCGTCCTAACCGCGGACGTGCGCGCATTGCGGCCTTCGAAACTGATCGTGACACAACCGGGCGACTACCGCGTGCTGGCGATGCTGCGCGACGCGGCCCGGGATCTGAACATCGAACTGGAGGTGCGCGAGGACCGACATTTTTACGCGCGCCTCGATGAATTCAATACCTGGGCCGACGGTAGAAACGGCTTGCTCATGGAAGCCTTTTACCGTCGCATGCGTAAGCAGCACGGGATTCTGCTGGAGCCGGACGGCGGACCGGTGGGCGGTAAGTGGAATTACGACCAGGCCAACCGCGAAAGCTTTAAGAAAGCCGGGCCAGTCAAGGGTAAAACGCCGCGCAAGTTCAAGCCCGATGCGCTCACCGATGACGTGCTGGCGCTCGTGCGCGCGCGGTTCACCGCGCATCCGGGCAGCCTCGAACACTTCGACCTGCCGGTAACGCGCGATCAAGCGCGTTTATTATTGCGTGACTTTATCCGCCACCGGCTCGCAGCGTTCGGCGCCTATCAGGACGCAATGTGGAGCGACGAGACGTTTTTGAATCACTCGCGACTGTCGGCCGCACTGAACCTGAAATTTCTCGATCCACGCGAGTGTGTCGATGCGGCGATCGAGGCCTATCACGACGGCGACGCGCCACTCAACAGCGTCGAGGGTTTCGTGCGGCAGCTTCTAGGCTGGCGCGAATTCGTGCGCGGCGTTTACTGGCGTCACATGCCGGATTACGCGGCGCGCAACGCGCTGGATTGCGACGTGGAGCGGGACGTGCCCGCGTTCTACTGGGACGGCGAGACGGACATGCGGTGTGTGGGTCACGCGATGCGCGCGCTCATCGATCATGGTTATGCACACCACATCCAGCGCCTGATGGTGCTGGGCCTGTTTGCGCAACTGAGCGGTGTGCATCCGCGCCGCTTTCACAAATGGCACATGGCCATGTACCTGGATGCCATCGACTGGGTATCGCTGCCCAACGCGCTGGGCATGAGCCAGTATGGCGACGGCGGACTGGTCGGCACCAAACCTTACTGCGCCAGCGGCAACTACATCAACCGCATGAGTAATTACTGCGGGGAGTGCCGCTACGATTACCGGCAGGCCAGCGGCGAGCGCGCATGCCCGTTCACGACCTTTTTTGGGATTTTCTGGACCGCCATTGTCAAGCTTTTACACACAACGCACGGCTCAAGTTTCAGATGAAAAATCTGGAGCGGAAAAGCGATTCGCAGCTCGATTTGATCCGCGCACGGGCGCGGCAACTTGCGACCCGCATCGCGTCTGGCGAACGGATATAACGTCGAGGCTAGTACCGCCACCACATCGATCCGTAAACTTTGCGACGTCGTTACATTCGCCTCTCAACATGTGCGCGAGGCAGGCCGACCACTGTTGCGAGTGGCGACGCAAGCACCGCAGACTTTATTCATACCGACAATGGGAGCCATTGCTTGAAAACCGTGGACCTGATTACATTCATATTGATTATCATCGGGGCCCTTATCTGGGGCTCGGTGGGGGTGTTCGACTTCAATCCGGTTGCCATCGCGTTTGGACCGGCGCATCCGGCCACGCGGGGGATCTATATCCTGGTGGGCTTGAGCGCCGTATACCATGTGATCGCGCTCAAGGCGATTCAACAGCGCCGGCGTCCGCGGGCCAGCCGCACGCTATAGTTTTAGTCCGCGGGCTCCACACCCATGGTCACTAGCGCCTGCTCGGCTGCCCGGCCCCAGCCCCGGTTGGCGGCCGGGTTGGCGGGACTCGGATGCGGTATAACGCCGACCTTGCGATCACCCGCCACCTGCCTGGCACGTTCCGCGGCGAAATGGCCGATCCCGATCACATGCCGCGGGGACAGCCACGCAACTGTGCGTGCCAGCGCGCAATCGCATATATCGAACAGCGGTTTTCTTTCCGCGCGCGGGAGTTTGTCCGGCGTACGGTTTCTGCCGCTCGCCTCGAGAAAAGCCAGCGGGCAATAGTTCAACACGAAATACCGCGCGAAGAATTCATCGGCCGTGCCGTAACGCTGTTGCGCCCAGCCCCACAGCCGCTGACCGCTGACCTCACCGCGCGTGCAATTAAATCCCAGCACCGGCCGCGCGGGATGCTGCGACCGTGGCTGTTCCACCGCGCCGACGATGCCTAGCCAGTCGCGCACCATGCTCGCATCGCCGAACGGAATGCCAGTCTGCATCATCCCCCATGGCCCTGGGTTTATGCCGATCAGCACGGCTGCGCGCGGCTGCGCGCCGAAACGCTCCAGATAGATCCTGTAATTATTCCAGGCGTATTCCAGCGGACTGTAAACATAGTCCACTGGTGCTGCGAAACGCAGGTCGCGCAACTCGCGTCGCAGCGTGCGGGCGGTTTCGATCAGGTCCATAACTTTAACGATGCGCGTGCGCGCGGCGGGTCGATATGCCGACCGCCGGCAATGTAACGTAATGGTCATGTTATCATCGAACACATGGTATGGTGTCTTGCGTAGTCGCGACCACAGAAACGCGGCATGAAAACATTAGCCCTGCGTAATTAGGGAATGGCATTTGCATGAAATGAAGGCCGTGTTGGTGCTAAATATAAAAACATGAACAAAGCTACTGGCTTAATGCCGCATCTTCGCAAACTGTAATGCGCGCGCTGGTGCTGACATCTCAACTGGGTAACGGCCACACCCGTGCGGCCGAAGCCGTCGAAGCGGCGCTGGTTCGTAAAGATCCGCAAACGCGCATCCACAGGCTCGACCTGTGGACCTTAATGGACGCGAAGGTCGCCAAAGCCCTGAAAGACGGTTATTTGCAGATCGCCACCGAACATCCCGAGATCTATGACCAGCTTTACCACGCGCGCACCAAGCAACAACTGCTGGGCAAGGAGCCGCTGCCGCCTTCGTTTGCGGAAGTGCTGGACAAACTGGTCACCCGCTGGTTTCCGAAACGCTGGTTCGCGCCCCGTACCCGCAACATCGACCAGGCCGTGCTGGTGACCTTGCTGGATATGCTGACCGGCCGCGTATCGTCGGTGCCGGACACACTCATCCGCAGTGGCCTGCTTTTATGGATAAGATCGTTGCTGTTACGCCGTCTGAAAACCGAACTGGCCCGCTTCGAGCCCGATATCGTCATCGCCACCCAGGTGTATCTGGCCGCGCTAATGATGGTCGTCAAGCGTCGCGGCGATTTTATCGACACCCCCACTCTGGGCGTGTTGACGGACTACGGCGTCCATGAATTCTGGTTGCAGTTCGGCACGTCCGGCCATTATTGCGTGGCGACCGATGCTATCGCCCGGGAGCTGCGCACGCGCGGGGTAGCACCTGAGCGCGTATATGCGACCGGTATTCCGTTGATGCCCGAATTCAACCATCCGCCTTCGCAGATGGAAGCGCGCCAGCGCTTCGGGCTGAACCCTGATGCGCGCGTGGTGCTGGTAACCGGTGGCTGGTTCGGCATCGGCGTTAACGAGGCCGTGAAAGGTCTGATGGACTGCGCGCTGGATGCGCAGGTCATGGTCACCATCGGTCGCGCCGAAGCCGGCGACGTACGTAAACTCAGGCAACTGGCGAAGTGTTACGGAGGGCGGCTACGCCTGATCGAATGGTCGGACGAGATGCCCATGTTGCTGCGCGCCGCCGACGTGGTGGTGGGCAAGCCGGGCGGCCTGTCGGTTGCCGAGGCGCTGGCCTGTGGCCGTCCGTTTTTCGCAACCACCTCACTGGGCGGTCAGGAAGGCTTCAATCTGCAATTTCTGGAGCAACATGGCGTTGGCCGGCAGGTTGCATTGGAAGAACTGTTCGATGCGCTTTACGGCTTGCTCAGTTCACCGCGGAAGCTAATCCGCGCACAGGACCAAGCATGGAAGCTCGGCCGACGGGATGGCGCTGAACAAATTGCGGCGCTGGCCGTCACGCACGCGCGGCCCAGGGGCGAAGCCGGCAAGCAGTGGGCGGCGCAAACACTCTAGTTGCAAAGCTCCTCTGGCGCGCGGTGCATGGCGGGTACCTGCTGCAGGAGCGGCTTTACCGGCGGGTGTTCGGGCTGCGCGCCGTCGGCGAACTTATCTATCTCGGCCGCACCCGTTATCGGGGCGCAACAAGACTGCTCTCGGACGACACGCGCATTGCCCCCGGCGATGCACTGGGCGTGATACATTTCGACAACCTGCGGCTCGCGGCCATCGAGGTTGAGCCGGGTAACCCGAGACATCGCGAGGTCGTATTCCTGCGGCTGTTGCGCAACTCGCTGTCGGCGCTGGCGCAAAAGGTGTGCGCTGACTCCGAGCTTGCGGACTTAACGACTTTCAGGGGCATTACCTGGATGCCGGCTCGTGGCCGCCATTTAGGCTTCGAAACCGAACCGATGCCACCGGGCTTACGCACGCGCTGGCTTAAGCTGCACTTCTGCCTCATGCTTTATGCGTTCTATCCCGAGGCGACCCGCCCGGCAGGTGATCTCAAACCCTACGTTTACTGGCTGACCCGCCGACAGCTTCTGCAGCACTTTGCGCCCCCCGATCAACGTCGAAGAGTAACGTCGAACACTGATGCAGAGGTCGCCACGCGCTAACATCATCCGGCATCTGTCCGCGCAAAGTTCGCAGACACATCTGACGTTCGACGACGGCCCGCACCCGGAGTACACGCCGCGCGTGCTCGATGTGCTGGCGGCAGCCGGTACGCACGCCACCTTCTTTATGGTCGGGATCGCGGCTGAGGGTCACGCCGCGTTGACTCGGCGGGTGCTCGCCGATGGGCATGAGGTGGGCAATCATACCTGGAGCCATCCGCATCCCGGCCTGCTGCGCGCGGCCGTCGCACGCCACGAGGTCACCGCCGGCAGCATCGCGATCGCGAACGTGATCGGTGCGCGGCCGCGGTATTTCCGGCCGCCGTACGGGCGCATGCGACGTTGCATGACTGAAGCCGCGGCGGAGCAGGGTCAGTCCGTGGTGCTGTGGAGTTTGAGCGGCAAGGACTGGGGACCACTGGGCCGTGCGCGCTGGATTGCGGAAAGACTATCGCGCGCCCGCGCGGGCGACATCGTGCTGTTGCATGACGCCCCTTGGCGCTACAACCGTCCGTGGGAGACGCTCAAGGTATTGACCGCGTTTCTCTCGCGGCTGAAACAGGACGGCCTGTCGTCCGAAGCGCTGACACGTGACGTGATCAGTGAGCGTCCGGTGCACTCGGCCCCGGCAGACCCCCAACCCAGTGAACCGCCCGCGATGCGCCCATGATATCCGCCGCCGGAGCGAAGAGCGGAACCATTTTCGCGCGCTCGACGGCATGGCCGCCCTGACCGGTTTAAGTCCCTATTGAACCGGCAACTGACGCGGTTGGGGTAGTTGCCCGTCTGCAGGGCGGCCCGGCTGTTCCCAGTACGGCGTAAGCCCGAACGCGGCGTGCAGCTTCGCACCCCAGTTCCGCTGGCGCCGGCACCGGATAGAGACGCCTGTCCTCGGCGTCGAGAGCCTTCCGGGACAGAAGAATGTAACTCACTTGGCCACCTTCCCGATCCACGACGGTCACCGCATCGACCACTTTGCCCAGACGTTCGCCGGCATTGTTTTCGGCCGGCAGGCCGATTAGCGCACCGGCATTGCCTAGCTGCGGCGCCGCCGGCGCTGTGTCACCGGCAGTTTGGGCCAGCGCCGCTTGTGTACCGGGCGTTACCAGCAGGACGCAGACCAGTGCGGACCACCTTGTCGCGGGTATCAGCGCCTGGCGCGCCACGCAGTACAACGCCGCGCGCGCCACAGAGTCATTTGGTAAACCTGGTGTCATTTCCATATCCCCCTCTCGATCCCGGTATTTGGCATCATCACCCTTATTGTACAAGAATTCCTGTACTCGAAATTCTACCGCGCGTTATGGTTCGTGCCGCCATATCTGTCGCGCGCGTTGCGTCGACATCATCGCATCGCCGTGTGCAGCCGGGAACACCGCTTCACTCAAGGCGTTGACCGATGGATCGGAACTAATACAACGACAGGTGAGGCGGGGCGTTAAGCAGAAGCCGCGGGCCACAACGAATTTCAACGGTCGTCACGAGGCGCATGGGCGCAAGAGGTTGTTCATTCAGGAGGGCGACAGCACTTAGATCCCGTGATCAAGCCTCTGTCTCTGACGAAAGCGGCGGGCTGGACGGGTCAACTACTGGCTGATCGTTGCCAGCATCGGGCGAAGATCCTGCGTCAGGCAGCGGGTCAGGGCCGGATGACGATCCGTTATCGGGTAAAGAGCCAATGTTCGGGAGTGGCACATTCTAGGGTGGAGCCGCCTCAGTCGGCGGTCCGCGGTCCGGCTCAGACATGTTATCGGGCGGCGGTGAATCAGGTGGCATCGGCGCTTCTGGCGGGTCGGGCGATCCGTTACCCAACGGAGGGTTAAGCGAAGGTCCTTCAACGTTGCCTGGAGGCTCGTTGTCCGGTGATGGTCCATTGTCAGGTGGCCCTCCACCGCCGTTTGCCGGAGGTCCGTTATCAGGTGGCGTACCATCAGCCGGCGAGGGCACGTTATTGGGCGGCGACCCGTTGTCGGGTGGTGACGTTGGCGCCGGCAACCGATTACTGTGCGGCGGCGGCTCAGGCGGCGGAGGCGGCACCGCTCCGGGCGGCGACGTCGGTTGTGGATCGGGCGTCGTCGGCGGAGTCGGCGTCATTCCGGGCGGCGGCGGCGGTTGTGGATCAGATGGCGTTGGCGGACTCGGCGCTACTCCGGGCGGCGGTGGCTTAGCTGCCGATGGCGGTGGGGCTAGCGTTCCAACTGGTGGTGGAGGCGCAGCCGGCGTTGGATCCGCGGGCGGCTGAGCCGCTATGTTGTCAGTCGGCCCGGGGGCAAATCCCACCACCCCCGCGCTGCCGCCGAACCCGATCGTATTCGCGTTATCGACATCGACAAACGAACCCGCCTGCGCAACAGCTTCCCTTCCCTGCGGAGCGGTATTCCCCGAGACAACCGAGTCGTTTAACGTAAGATCGCTGCCGTCGCTAACGACCAGACCGCCGCCGCTAATGGTGGCGACATTATCCGTCAAGGTGGTGTTGGTTATTACAACGCTGGCAGGCGGCGCACTTGCTGCCACTGTCCAGGTCGATTGCGCGGTTTTGGCCGCGGGGAGAGCGTCATTGATAATTTTAGCCAGAAGCGTACCGACGGCCATTGCTCCGCCCTGTTGCGCGACGTTGTCCGCGAGCGTGCTGTCGTTGACGGTGGCGCTGCCATTCACTTGCAGGCCACCGCCTTGCCCATCCGCGGCATTGGCTGTAAACGTGCTGCGGTTTACCAAGAGTGTGGCAGGCGCCACCTGTCCGGCGAAGGGCTGACCGGCAGAATAGAAGCCGGCGCCGCCATTACATATGATGGGGACACGCGAGGGCGGGCAAAAACCCCGGTTGCCAGCAAACGTGCTGTTGGTAACGGTGACGATGTTTTGAGCCCAGAAACCGCCGCCACTACCAAGCGCGCGGTTGGCGTTGAAGGCAACATTGGTCATGGTGAGCGCGCCCAGGCTCCGAATGCCACCACCGCCGAGCTTCGGCGCAAATCCGTTCCTTACGTTGAGCCGACCAAGCGCGAGTCTGCCAGTCGTGGCCACCGCGAATATTCGAAATCCGGGCGCACCCGGCCGACGGATGATCGTGCTTCCATTGCCGAAAATGGCGATCGGGCTGCGGATGACGGGAAGTCCCGTGGGGCCAAAAATCGTATTGTGCACCATGGTCAATACTTGCCGGCTGTTCGGGCGCATAACGATTCGGTCGGCGCCACGGCCACGGTTACAAACTCCGCGCGCACTGGTATCGGTATTGGCCGCGTTGATGGCTCGGACCAGTGTACATCGCACGTTTACGTTGATCGTCGCGGCATAGGCCGGCTGCCCCAACAGCAGCAAAAGCACAACGCCCCCGAGCAAATGTCGCCAGTTACGCAATCCATGAACGCCTCGCAACCGTGTTGCAGGGTTCGCATGGCGCCGCGTGATGCGGTCTACAAACAGCTCGCTGTGCACGGGCACACGATTCTGAGTTGGCGTACTGCCTTGTATTTGTTGCATCCAACACCTCCATGATTGTGATTTCCTGGGATTGCGATTGCCCGGTCCATAGCATACATCGATCGACCATATATTATTCATGCTGATCCTCAAGCCCGTGCGACCAATTTGGCAATCTACCAAAGATCAGTCGCTGCGTCTCGCCTTGCCTATACTGCGTTTTCGATTAGTCATTTATAACAATCGCGTACTTTGCCGATTTCGCCATAGCTTCCTAAAAGGTTCCAAAAACCCGGGGTGGCTCAGGCGACGGCGAATTCTGTGGACTGTCGCTTGGTGATGTCCGCGGTGCTTGCGCGCGAGGTTGAGACGCAGCCTTGTTAGGTGCATTGGCTGATGGTGTACCAGACTGCTCGACCAGCTTCGCCAGATAGTTCACACCCGTTAACCTTAGCTGGTATCGCGCGGCGAGGTCGGCCGCCGCCTTATGCTGGTTATCCGCCTCGGCCTGATCGCCGAGTTGCAGGGCGGCCAGCCCAAGCGACACGCGGCAGTCCTTCAAATTCTCAAGTTCCTTGCGCAAAAGTTTTCTAACCAGTTCCCTACGAGCCCGCCCCGGCTGATACGTCTGCCGCGCGTAGCGCTTCCATTCATAAGACGCCTGCGAAGATTGATTCTCGGCAAGCCGCCGCGAAAGGTAACTCAGCCCCCCTTGCTTCAACTGGTATTTCGCGACCAGGCGGGCCGCGGCCCGCTGCTGGTGGCCCGCTTCGGCATGTTCGCCAAGTTGCAGGGAAGCCAGGCCTAGAGAGACCCGGCAGTCCTTCAGTTCGGTCAGTGCCGGAGGCAGCAACCGCCTGATCAGTCGCTCATCGCTACGCGCCTTGCTGCTCAACGCCCTGAGATTCCTCATGCGCGCCAATTTCCGCGCCGGACCGGCCGCTTCGTTACTCGTTTTGAAGCGCGCGATCAGTTGATTCAAGAGTTCAGCCGCTCGATGGTCCGCGGGTTCTTTCGCAACTATTCGTTCCAGATACATTAACGCGTTGTCGTTGGGTGGCGAAACGAGCTGACCGCTTGCCAGAGCCAGTTCCGCCCTCAACAGCAGGCGTTTCATCTTCGTATTCACGTAATCGCTATACTTGGGCTCGGCATGAGACAGGCCTTGCAACGTGACCAGCGCATAGATGAGTAGCTTGCAAAGTATGGGCCGCCGTCGCCCTCCTCGTGCCCCGCCTGCACCGAATTTTCTCTGATGCACTAGTACAGGCGCCAGCAATAAACGGTTCATGGGAAAAGGCACTCGGGCTTTAGTTACACGGCGTTCGTGGGTGAGCGTTGACACATTCGGTGGGGTGAACAATACTCCGCCTCGCATTAACCGACAATGTTCGTCAAATTACTGCGCCCGCAGCGGCGAATGTCGAAAGTAACGCCGCTAGCGACCGCGCAACTCGATTACCAATCGCTTCATTAACCTTGGGAATTCAGCAATGGCTCAGGCGTATCTCCGCCGTACAAATATTCTGCTTCCTGCCGCTGCGAACGCCACGTTACTCGCTTGTGTGGTGTTTGCCCCGGGTACGGCCGCGGCACTTGACTTGACTGTGCAGCCAAGGATCAACACCGGCGCGATGTATTACGAGCTGGATGTCGAAGATACCTTCAAAGTGGATGACACGCTGCCGTTTGTCGGCGGCGGGGCAACCGCATTTATAGACAGGTTTTATGTCGATTTTTATGCGCAAGGGGCGTTCTCGGGCAACGATGAACTGCAACAACTACGAGGTGAGGATTTGCCTCCAGGCGTGACCATCGACTGGGACCGGGCGGAGTATTCCGCCTCCGCCGGTTACGCGCTTACGGACCGATTTTCCGTGTTCGCAGGGTATCGGCGCTCGGATATGGAGTTTAATTTGCGCGACGGCGCATTCTTTGACTACCAAAACGACGGGCCTTTCCTAGGCGCGAACTATGGTCTGCCGGTCAATATAAATGAATGGCTCAATGGGACGCTCGCGCTTAATCTCGCTGTCGCGCGATTTGCTGGTGAAATCGAATTTTCAGACGTTCCGCTACCCAGCGTTACCGGTGACACCGTGGGTTTTACCGCGGGAGCGGCGTGGATCGGTAATCTGATAGCACCCGCCGATAGCGGTCTCTTTGCCAACGGCCTGAATTACACCATCGGCGTCGACGGTTATGCGTACAATTTCGACCAGGATAATGTTAACCCTGCGGATACGGGCGGCAACGAGATTTCAGAAACCGTCCTCCGGGGATCTGTAGGACTGTCGATTCCGTTTGATCTATAGTCTGGCGCAACCGTGTTCGAGATCGGCCGTATCTTAAGACATTGGCGAACCTGAACGCGGTCTTTCGCGGTCGCGCATAAGCGAGGCAATAACCGCGGGCGGCACGCCAGACCGGTTCATCGCCGAACGCGGTCAACCCCGCCCTCTTGGCGCCAGCCGCCGCACTTCACCGATCATCAGCAGACCGCGTAGTGACGGCTGGCAATTACGGTCGTTATACAAGCTCTCGGATTCGCAAGACTGAATCACGCTCCCGTAGTCGCGGTTCGCGCGTACACCGCGTTTCCATTTGACGCGCGAGGTCTCACGTTCCGCCCGCCGGATAGCCAGTAGCCAGCGCGCGCACCGCGCCGGCATCATCACGGGCCTATTTACGACCAGAATGCCGTAACATCCACTGGCTAGTCCGTCGCAGCGCCGCTACAGACACCGGGCCGTGTAACTCCGAACAGCATTGAATAGAATGAAACCTTTGCATTTTTCCATCACCAGCAAGGTCGCCGTCGGTCTTGGCATCATTCTGCTGCTTGGCATGCTGTCGATGCTGTTCATCTATCGCGGCTTAAGTACGGTTGACAAGGCTGTCGATAAACTCGCTGAAGTCGAGGAACCTACCAGCCTTGCAGCCTACGAAATGGAGATCAACGTCAACGGCATGGGGCTGGCGGTATTGAAATATCTGGACGACGCCGATCCGCTGTATCGGGCATGGGCCGCGGACGACAAGGCGGATTTCAGTCGCTTTCACGACGAATACACAAGCCTGACCAACACGCCACAAGAGCGCCGGCTCGGGGCTGAAGTAACCACGCTGTTTGCCCGCTTTGACCGGCTGTCGAGGCAGCTGATGGAAAAAAAGGATACACAGACCGCCTGGTTTCTTCGCACGACCGAAAACCTCGAAGCGGTCGACCGCATTATCGATACCCGGATACAACCCGCGATCGACCGGGGCGCGCCGAAGGCGCTCGCAATTGTAGAAGCGTCGATGGACATGGAGGCGTCGATCGCGGAGCTGGGCTTGTGGGCTACGGTTTATCAGAATACTTCGCTTACACAGTACCGCCGGCTGATCTTCGCCAAGCAACGGGAATTCCGGCGGGCGCTGGCGAGATTGCAGGGACTCGAGCCGTCGGCCCGGATAAGAGTATTCAGCCAAACAGTGGATAAGATCGCGGATCGGACTATCGCGCTGGTGCGCCATATCATCACGCTTGAAGACAACCTCGATGAGAGCACCGAGCGCTTTGTCGATCTGCGTTTCAAACTCGACAATCTGCTGGACGACCAGATTCAAATCCTCGCGCTTGCGGATCTCACCGTCCCGCGAAAAGAAGCCGACGCGGCCACGAACGCCGCGCTACGCTCCACGAACTACCTGATCCCCGCCTATATTCTTGCGACGATCATCGTTGCGGCTTTGTTGATCCAGCTGATTCACCAGCCGCTCAGGCGGCTGATGCGGGGCACCAACGCGATCGGCGGCGGCCATCTGGATTACCGCATCGAAGAGCGGGGCGGCGATGAATTCGCGGACCTCGCGCGTGACTTCAACCGCATGGTCGATCAGCTGCAGGCGACGACGGTCTCCAAACGGTTGCTGGAGACCAGCGAGGCGAATCTGCACAGTACGGTCGCCGAGCTGCGGCACGAGATCGGCGAGCGCGAGCGCGCCGAGCAGGAACGCGCCCGACTGCAGATCAAGCTGCGCCGCAGCGAGACCTTGTCCGCCATGGGTGCACTGGTCGCCGGTGTGGCGCACGAGGTGCGCAATCCATTGTTCGGCATCTCCGCGACCCTGGACGCGATGCACGCGCGGTTCAAGGATCGCGAAGACGTGCGGCGCTACACAGACGTGTTGCGCGTGGAGGTGACACGCCTCAGTCGGCTGATGAACGAACTGCTCGATTACGGCAGGCCGCCGGCGCTGCATCTGACACGCGGGTCGATTGAACACTCGATCACCCTGGCGCTTCAGGCCTGCGCGCCGCTCGCGCTACGGTCTGGCATCGAAATCGTCAACTGTATCGACACCGACCTGCCGGAACTCCGCCTGGACAAGGCGCGTCTTTCTCAGGTTTTTCAAAACCTGTTGCAGAACGCGGTTCAGCATTCACCGCCGGGCAGCGCGGTTTCGATAGAAGTCACGGCAGAGGCGGGAACCGAAGGCGCGTGGATCCGCTGCGTGGTGTACGACTCCGGTGCGGGGCTGGCGGAGGACGATATCGCGCGCCTGTTCGAACCCTTTTTTACCCGCCGCCGCGGCGGCACGGGCTTGGGACTCGCGATCGTGCGCCGCATTGTCGAAGAGCATGGCGGCGTGATCAGCGCCGCCAACCGGCCGGAGGGCGGCGCGGTCATGGCCGTGCGGCTGCCCGTGGCAGCCGATGACGTGAGCGACGGCGAGACATGGCGAAGCGCAAAATCCTGATTGTCGACGATGAGGCGTCGATCCGCTTCGCGTTGCGCGACTTTCTGGAAGCGCATCGCTTCGAGGTCTGCGAAGCGGCGGATGGCCGTCAGGCGGAAACGGTGTTCCGCGTGGCACGGCCCGATGCGGTCATCGCCGATTACCGTCTGCCGGACATGAACGCGCTGGCGCTGCTGCCGCGCCTGAAAGATATCGACGCGAGCGTACCGCTGGTGGCTGACCGGACACGGCTCCATCGATCTTGCCGTGCAGGCCATCAAGGAAGGTGCCGAGCAATTCCTGACCAAGCCTGTCGAACTTCCGGCACTGCGCGCCGTGCTCGAACGTCTGCTTGAAAACCGGCGCAACCACCAGAAGCAGCTGGCTGGCCAGACCCGTCAGGTGCGCGATGCCGTTGATCCATTCATGGGCCAGAGTCCGCTGATCCGCGAACTTAGGGCGCAGGCGCTTAAGATCGTAGCGGCCGAGCGGCCCATTCTGCTGCAGGGCGAGACCGGCACCGGCAAGGGCGTACTGGCAAAATGGCTGCATGCCAACGGACCGCGCGCTGACGAGACGTTCGTCGACCTCAATTGCGCCGGCCTGTCGCACGAGTTTCTCGAAACCGAACTGTTCGGCCACAAGAAAGGCGCGTTTACCGGCGCTGTGGCAAACAAGACCGGCCTGCTCGAAGTCGCGCAGCGCGGCACCGTATTTCTCGACGAAATCGGTGACATGGGCGCGCAGGTGCAGTCCAAGCTCCTGAAAGTGCTGGAGGAAAAGCGTTTCCGCCGCTTAGGCGAAGTCGAAGACCGGCAGGTCGATATCTGTCTGATCGCGGCGACGCATCAGGACTTTCAGCGTCTGGTGCAGGAGCAGCGATTCCGCAGTGACCTGTATTTCCGCATCAGCACCATCCCGCTGACCGTGCCACCGCTGCGGCAGCGCCGCGAAGACATCCCCCTCATCGCGACCGGCCTGCTGGCGAGACTGAGCGCCGAACTGGGGCGCGGCGGGCTCAGGCTGATGCCGGATGCACAGCGCGCAATGCAGGATTATCCATGGCCCGGCAACATACGCGAGTTGCGCAACGTGCTGGAACGCGCGACCCTGCTCAGCGATAGCGAAGCGCTTACGCGACGCGACCTGCGTTTCGACGATGTGGCGACAAGGGATCCGAACCCCTCCGACCTGGATCTGACCTTGCAAGAGCTGGAGCGGCTGCATATCGAGCGGATGCTGGATGCGGAAAGCGGCCATGTGGAGCGCGCAGCCACGCGCCTGGGCATCCCGCGAAGCTCGCTCTATCAGAAGATTAAGCGCTACAGTATCGCGGCCGGCAAGGTCTGAGTTCAGCGGGATCTAAAGCCTAAGGGTTCTGAATCAACGGGATGTGGAGCAATCGAGCACAGAGCTATGGCAACTAACATACTAATCGTTGACGATGAGCGCGCCATCCTGTTCGCAATGCGGGAGTATTTCGCCGCCTTCGGCTACGACGTCGATTGCGCGCGCGACAAACAGGAAGCGAAAGCCTTGCTGGACCATCGTACGTACGCTGTGCTGATCTCCGACCTGCGTCTTTCGGGCGCCGGCGATACTGACGGTCTGGACATCGCGGCCTACGCACGTGCGCGCAATCCGGCGATGCGCAGCATCCTGCTCACCGCTTACGGCACACCGGAGATCGAACGGTCCGCCCACGCGCTCGGCATCGACGTGTGCCTCTCCAAACCGAGACCGCTGGATGAAATTGTGGAAACGGTAGCCGAGCTGATGAACGAAAAAACCTGACCCACATCCCGAAGCTGGCCTCGCCCGCACATTCCGTGGTGACAAGCGCCTGCGGGTGAGAGCCCGAACCTCATTCCCGGCGTCCTGCCGATTAGCGCCCTGGGCGCCGCGTCCGAGTCTCATACATCCGCATCTAAAATTCAGATACCAGTGTTTTTCATTCGCGCCTGTCGCCGCGAGCGGCTGCTTCGTATGAGAAACTAATACTCATATATTCAATAACTTATTAAATTGTAACCAAATTCTAACCTGGTCTGGCATACGCCTTGAAACAGGGCGCACATGAAACCGAGACTGCTGCTGGTTGACGATAATCGCACCATCCTGTTCGCGATGCGGGAATACTTCGCCGAACGTGGCTACCGTGTGAGTTGCGCTTGCACCAAGAATGAGGCTGAGACTTTACTTGCCGAACATGCTTATACGGCGTTAATTACGGCTGGAACTGACCCCCTATCCGGATTTCGATGAAGTCCTGGAAGTCGGCGCGAGCACACGGCCCGCGGCGTGGCGGCGGCATGGGTGGCATGGGATGAAGGGGGTCGCGCCTGAATCGCCGCGTGCTTGCGCAGCGTTCGTGTCGAATGGCTTATAAACGAGAATAGATATGACGATCTACCGTCTGACTGAGGTCGATAGAAGGCGAACTGGATTCGCTGGAATGCGTACCTGATCGAGCCTCAGGGCCTCTCAGGCCGTCAAGTCCAACGGTGTTCGGAACGCTGCCGCCGCCTCGATGTCATTGCCTGAGAGACCGAAGCCAAAAGCAAGCGCCCGCGCGACTGGTTAACGTTTCGGCGCGCATTATCGAGAACGCCAGCGCCGTCAAACGAGCAAACGCTCCCGCGCTGCTCGAAGCGGTCAAGAACGGTAGCGTGTCGGTGTCGATGGCCGTGCGGATTGCCAAACTCTCCGCGGAGCATCAAGCAATGGTCCTCTCCCTCGGCAGCAACGCCGAGATGCGGCGCGCGCTCTATTTATACGGGCAGCCGGATTTTCGCAGGTCGCTCGACGAAGCCGTACACGCGATGCCGATCATTGAAGAGCGTGCTCGAAACACTTGAGGAAGTCTTCGATCTCATGGGCGATCGCTCGCCGCAGCTTATCGTGCACCCCTCCACTCAATTGTTTCCTCTGTACGACGCGCGCATGGTGCGCGGATTCGCAAGCGCCATAAAAACGGCCCGACTATTCGCCGAGAATCTCACGGGCCGAGCAAGCCGAAGACGGTTTACAGACATATGATCGTCCGGGATGCGACATCTAGGAATATGAATGCAGCAGCAAGTAGCGAATCCAAAGACGCCGTTAAACGCCTGCCGCAAGCGCGCCGAGAAGTTGTTGGGTTCAACGGCCCACGAATCATAAGCTGGGGCTTACAGGCTGATTTATAGGCTGGGTGGTAGTGAGCAGATTGCCGTAAGCCTTAATTTCGCGGACACATCGTGATGCGGACTCGGATACTCATTGTGGCCGATTAGCGCGCCATTTTTATCCGCTATGGGGGATACATCGCCGCCTGCGGCTTCGAAGTCGATCGCGCGCGTCACCGACAGGAAGAGGAAGTCTCGTTGACCAACCACACGTATGCCGTGCTGATTACAAAACCTGCGACTGTACGGCATCGACGATACCGTCGGCTTGGACATCCATATAGCGGGCGCGCGAGCGCAGACCGGCGATACGCAGCATCCTATTGACCGCGTATGGCAAGCCGAAAATCGAGCGCGCCGCCGGCGCGCTGGGCATCGATGCGTCTCTGTCCAAGCCACAGCCGCCGGACAAGATCGCCGAGTTGATGTCGAAGCTGCTGTAGGACGCCGCCGTACACCTTCCCCTGCTTAATCCGCGCCGGACGCCCTCCTGGACACGCGGCGTCCAATTACCGTCAGCCCCTCGTAGCCGATGCAACCGCCCACCGCCGGCGCCGCGTAGCGTAGCGTCACGCTGGGAACCGGCCAATTGTATGTTCTGTTCACCGCGCCCGCAATGAGCGCACGGATTCAGGACCGAGATTACGGGATTTTCGGAGTTCGCGGTATATGTGCTTCGGACAACGGTGCTTCGGACACCGTGGAGGCGTCGCTGTCCGTCGAGGTGTCGATGCCCATCCGTGCATAGGCGGCGCAGTGACCGGAGGCGGCGCGATAAGCCAAAGCGCCGCCAAGCGCGGTCAACACCAGTCCACTTAGCGACAGCCGCCGCACCCCGCTGATCATCAGCAGGCCGCTGGCGACAGCGGTCAGCACCCGTTCACCTTCCCCGACGTTGATGGGTGCACGCGCGGCCGGATCTTCATCCGGCCATGCCCGCACCTTTACCGTTCCGCTGGGCGCGCCTTCAGACATGCTTATGTCCCATCATTGTCAGCCTCAGCGGTGCTGTTATTTGTCAAGTTTGCGGGCGATGAAGTCCCAGTTGGCGACTTCCCAGAAATGCTCGACGTAGTCTGCCTTGACGTTACGATAATCGATGTAATAGGCATGCTCCCACATGTCCAGACCGAACAGTGCTGTCTCGCTTTCCGCTATCGGGTTGCGGCCGGCATGCTTGAGATCGCGCACGGCGAGCTTGCCGCTCTTGTCTTTCACCAGCCAGGCCCAGCCGGCGCCGAACACCGACGTGGCGGTGGTCTTGAACTCTTTCTTGAAGTCATCGAACGAGCCAAAGCTGCTCTCGATGGCGCTGGCCAGTTTGCCCTGTGGCGCGCCGCCGCCGTCCGGGCTCATGCACTGCCAGAACAGGTTGTGATTCCAGGCCTGGGACGCATTGTTGAACAGCTTCTGGTTGTCGGTGCCTTTGATGATTTCTTCCAGCGACGCGTTCTTGAGATCCGTACCATCGATAAGCTGATTGACCGTATCGATGTAGGTCTTGTGATGCTTGTCGTGGTGATACTCCATGGTTTCGGCCGAAATATGCGGCTCGAGTGCATTTTTTGGATAAGGGAGTTCGGGAAGCGTATGTGCCATTGTTGGTACCTCGCTGCAGCTGTTTGTGAATGAATCGAACTAACAGGCATCGGAGCAAATCACGTGCCGGTTGCCAACGTCGCCACTTGAGCAGCGCGCGCGGTTGTGTACTGTCAGGTGCGCGCGCTGTGTTCGTGCGCGCCGTGCCTTCGGGTTGTAGGAATTACACGGCCACTTTGTAGCAATTACATTGCCAGGTCGTAGGTTCGAGGGCCGCGCCGTCAATGCGACATTAACACGGGCACTGTCATGTGCTTGAGCACGTAGCTGGAGGTTCCGCCCAGCATGCGCTGCCGTAGCGGCGAATGCCCGTACGCGCCCATGACGATGAGATCGCAGCGCCGCGCCGCGGCGCGCGCCATCAGGCATCTACCCCGCTCGCGCTCGCCGCCATCATCCTGCTCGGATTCGACGTGCACGCCATACGCTGCCAGATGCTCGACTATATCGACGCCGGGCGGCATTTTTTCCGCCGGGCCAATCGACAGCAACGTCACGCGCAAGGCCGCGCGCAGCAGCGGCATGGCATCGTGCAGCGCCCGAGCTGCCTCGCGGCTTGCATCCCAGGCGACCATGACGTGGCCGGCGTCGGCCGACAGGTGCTTCGTGTGCGGTACGACCAGCACCGGCCGCCCCGCTCGCAATGCCACATCCGCGGCGATGTCCACGCTGCCCGCGTGCGTCTGACTGACGATCGCCAGATCGGCGAAACGGGCGTAGGCAATCATCACGTCCGCGGCGCCCCCCGCCATCGTTCGCCATCGGGCGGTCACCGCATGACGGGCAACGCAACGCTTGAAGGTTTCTTCGGCGGCCTCGCTCTCGGCGTGGGCGATCTGCACATCATATTCCCCACTTTCCGGCGCGGTAACCGCGCCTTCCAGTCCCTGCAACAGACCATCATCCAGCGGCATGACCGGCGCCTGCGAGGCGTATACACCCACCAACCGCGCGTTGAACCGCTGCGCCATGCGCGCCGCATAATCGATGCGGGCTGTACAGCGCGTGGAGCCCTCGACATGCACGATCAGATCTTTCACGCTCTGCTGCTCCAATGTCACTTCGGCCGGATTTACTTCGCCCCGGTTTCACCTCAACGCTAAATTAAAACGGCCCATGCCGCTTTGCAAGGCGCGTGAGGGCAGCCAACCGCAGGCATCGCCGACAAATCTCGCGCGCACCGTCAACCGTGGATTCACGGGAACCGATCTTGCTAGTCGGATGTTCGTCGGCTCGCTGGCGGCGTCGCCGCGCAACCCTGCCGAGTCGTGCACCATGAGAGAGTCAAACCCATGAGTCTGACAATTGCTCACGGCCCCCTGGCGGGCAAGCCGGCTGCGACGAATTACCGCATCGAAGGTCCCGCGCGCCGCCTGTTCTTTGAGGATTTTCCGCGCCACGTGCGCGCCGTCTTCGCCGGCGAGACGATTCTGGATTCGCGCGCGGGTAAACTATTGCACGAAACCAGCCTGCTGCCTCAATTGTATGTGCCGCGCGAGGACGTGCGCCTCGATCTGTGCGAAGCGACGGATCACGCCACGCACTGCCCGTACAAGGGCGCTGCGTCATACTGGTCGGTACGCCGCCAGAATCGCATCGCGGAGAATGCGGTGTGGACCTATCCGGAACCGAGCGACGCTGCTCCCTGGCTGCGCGGCTATCTCGCGGTTTACTGGGATACGATGGATACCTGGTTCGACGAGGACGAAGAGATTCAAGGGCATCTGCGGGATCCCTATCATCGGGTGGACGTGCGCGAAAGCAGCCGCCACGTGCGCGTTATCGTCGGAGGTCAGTTGGTGGCCGAGACCCGACGACCAAAGGTTTTGTCCGAGACCGGCCTGCCGAACCGGTTCTACATCGCGCCCGAGGACGTACGCCGCGACTCGCTGGAGCCGAGCGGGACGCGCACCGCGTGTCCTTACAAGGGCATTACCACCTATCGTACGGTCATGCTCGACGGACATCGCATAGTGGACGCGGCGTGGGTTTACGAGCAGCCACTGGAGAACGCGTTGAAGGTGCGCGATCATGTATGTTTTCTGGCGGGCGGCGTAAAAGTCGAGGTCGACGGCGACAAGGCTGCGTAGGCGCAAAGGCTGAAATGTCCGGGCAAATACGCATGCCAAAGGTCACGCTATAAGAATCTTCAAACTGGATCACCGGCGTTTTGCGGCCTGGATCATCCGCTACGGGTTAATTCTCGGCTACTTCGCCTGTCTCGCCGCGGCGCTGCTGTATCCGTTCCGGTTCGTGTCGCCGATTGTCGATAATGGCGTGCGCCAGATCCACGGCGCCGGAATTGAATTCGCAACGCCCGGCGTGGTGCGCTCCACGGCGCCGGCACAGAAGCTCGTTACCGCGCTCAAACGAGGCGCCGGCTTTTCCCTGGAAGTCTGGATGGCTGCCGGGCGCAACGAACCGCCCAGACACGCGCGGATTGTGTCCTGCTCGCGCGACATATTTGTGCGCAACTTTACCCTGGCGCAGCAGGACCGCGATCTGATCATGCGCCTGCGCACCACGCGCACGGATGCCAACGCGCTCAAGCCGTTCGTACAAGTCAGGAACGCATTCGCCACACAAAATATTCAGCATGTGGTCGTGACCTATGACTTCTCGCGGCAGCGTGTCTACATCGATGGCAGGCGGCGCTTCGACGCCGCGACGCCGGGTGGGGATTTCCGCAACTGGGACGGCGGCCACTATCTCGTGTTCGGCAACGAGCTGACAGGCCAGCGGCCCTGGCTCGGCAAGCTTTACGCTGTCACCTTGTGGAATCGCGCGCTACGCAGCGGCGAAATCGAGCGCCTGTTCGCGGCCGGGGCCGGAGTGCGTGAGTCGCAACGCGACGCGCCGGCTGCTTTCGATTTCAGCGGCACGCGCGCATCGCTGAAGGAGTGGCACGCGATGGCGCCAGCGCTTGAGATACCGCAGTACCTGATTCGAGGCACCGATGATTATCTGAAGTGGCCGCACGGCCGTGCGGCCTCGAGCGCAAGCGAGACGAGCGAAATCCTGGCCAATGTCGTGTTGTTCGTGCCGCTGGGTCTGCTGCTGTTTGCGCCAGCGCGGCGCCGGTTTGACGGCGTTCTGAAATGCGCCGCGGCTGTCGTGGCCATCGCCGCGCTGACCACCGTGAGTTTCGAGTCGATCCAGTATTTTTTGCCGGGACGTACCTCGTCGTTAATCGATGCGTTCGCCAACGCCGCGGGGTCCGCGCTGGGCGTTGCCCTCCACGCCTCGTATTCGCGTATTCGCTCGAAGTCCATGCCTCAATTTGGGTAATGCCGCTGCGATATTTTTCAATGAATGCAGTTTTTGCAGCAGGGTGAATTCGATACGCCCGCCAAGATATCGGTGTACTTGCCGAATGGGGCGGCGGCTTTAACCACTCTACATGGCCGTATGCGTTTAGTTGGCGTAGAAAATGCTTGTGTCCGTAAAACGCCCTTGACATTTTCAGGTGACTGATCGTATCAATCACCGCGTGACGCGGTACCTCCAACCGCACATTTTTTCGACCAGCCAAGTACCCGGAATCAATGCCCAGACGCATACATATAGTCGGCACTTCAGACCGCAGCGGCACGACCCTGATGATGCAATTGATGGTGAACTGTTTGGCTATCGACCGTTATTGCAGCCACGAGCGGCGTATCTATAAACGGGTCCCGCGCGATTACGAGATCTATTGTTCCAAGCATCCGTTGGATATTCTGGGTGCGCGCACCCTGCTTGCATTGGACCCTAATCTTTTCATGGTCTGTCTGGTGCGGGACCCGAGGGACGCCGTAGTCAGCAAGCACAATCGATTTCCGGATCGTTACTGGGGCATCAACTTTAGCAAATGGCGAACACACTATCAGCTCGCC
>Ga0136621_1000096_pt1 | contig 30232 bp, 30 predicted proteins | sample AntDryUQ445A2306_FD_104673 | JGI IMG/M metagenome (GOLD analysis project Ga0136621, IMG submission 104673) | Polar desert sand microbial communities from Dry Valleys, Antarctica - metaG UQ445A (23.06) | ecosystem: Environmental > Terrestrial > Soil > Desert | place: Antarctica: Dry Valley...
GCAACGCGCGTGCCACCCGGAAGCCAGTCAGCATAAACGCCGCCGTGCCATGTGGCCCTGCAAACGTTAAATCAAGCCGCGCGGCGCGCTCCTGCGCTATTGCGCCTGTCGCTGCGCGTGATCGATATTGTTCGGTGACGCGAGTCACCGGGCGTGATACGCGTGGCGGTTTGTGTAATTTTTACAGGCGTTTGTAATTGCGATTGACGACCGTTACCAGACAAACGCGATGCCGCCGCCGGCAAAGACGTCGTCTGCATCGTCATCCAGGCCCGCGCCACCGAAGGCATCGATCTGCACGTTGCCGCCTATGATTTATGTCAGGCCGCTGTTGATCGAATGGTTGTCGAAAGCCGCCGGATCGTCGGGCAGGATGCCGAAGTACTCGATGTAGCCGCCGAACGAATCTGTAAACGCGACGCTCATGACGGTCGAGCCCGCGAATTCGAAAAAGCGCTCACCGCTTGTTCCGCCTCGCCGGCCGGCGAAGTTGAGGTTGCCGCCCAGCGAGAGCGAATCGGTAAGATCATAGCCGCCGGCGAACCGCACCTCCGGCTCGACCTTGTCGCTTGCCACGTCTTCATCGCCGGTGGGTATGACGATTTCCGGAATGACCGCCAGATCCGGAACGGCGCCATCCTGATCCAGCGCGTCAATCTTGAAGCCGACACGCGTGTTGAGCGCGCCGTCGGTTCCGTTCGAGCTGTAGCCGTCCCAGCCGACCCGCGCTTCAATCTTCGGCGTCAGGCCCGCGCGAAACAGAAGCACGGGCGCCTCGTGCGTGTCTTCATCTCCGTCGTGCGTGAAATCGTACCCAGCCTCAAGCAGAAAGAACCCGGCCGGCACGGTCGATGGGCTATCGCCGAAACCCGGGCGATCCGGGACCAGCGCTTCAGTTACTTGCGCTTCCGATTCGGCTTGGGCCGGTGTCTGTACCTCCTCCTGTGCGATTGCCTGGTGTGGAGCAAGCGCATGCGCCGCCGAAATCATGCTTGCTGCGAACAAGCGGCGGAACAGGCGAAAAGCCGCGGCGGATTGGTTCATGGCGGTCGTTTTCGATGCAGGAAAATTAAGTGATTCCAGACGGAGTCGTCGGGGTTTTGGGGTGAGCGCCGAAGGCGCCAGCAAACCGTGTACCACATCAGGCCCTTCGAATGGGGGAGCAATGGAGATTAGGATGGTAGGAGCGGCGCCTGCCGGGGACATTGCCGCGCCCCCCGAGCATACGGATAAGCCCCTGGATTAGGAGGCTATCTCCTTACGGCGCATTATATGGTCCCAGGAAGCGGACACCGTTGAAATGGATGAGATGTGATGGCGCATCCGCAACCCATACTTCTGTCTCCCACGAAATTTCGCTCAAGTAACGCGCCATGATCGAGCGATTTGGAAACGCAGTTACATAAACGAGTCCTGCGGATGATTTCGTGAATAATCGCGTCAACTCCGTGTGTCGTTTCCCATCGACCGGGCCGTGGCTAGTCACGGATTCCACCATCAGCAGCCAATTCCTTTCCGGATAGTAAAACAATACATCGGGCATTTTGCCGTGGGCATCCAGGGTCACGCCTAAAGCCGCGAGAAATTCATCATCGAAGTATCCCCATTTATCGCCCGTATCTCCGACGTAGATAAGCACACCACCGGGGACGAACCGCGATCCGAAGTCTTCGATGATTGCTTTGATCAAGTCACTGTGTTGCCCGGGAGTAAGAGTGATGCCCTTGCCCGGAGCCGTCTGCACTGGAATTCGGTCTTGCTTGCGTTCGCGGGCATGGCGGGCGACAAGCGTCTCCCTGCCAGCGAGGTAGGCTGCGAGATTAGCCTCCCATTCCGAGGTGCCAAAGGTGCGTAATAATGCCAAGGTGGATGGTTCGATCTGGTAGACAGCTTTGGGGCTATTGACCGGGCGGTAAGGCTGGTCCGGATTGTAGAGGGCGATACCGGCGTCGACGAACTGGTGGCTGGTCTGACGCCGTACGGTCTCGCGCGTATTGGGTGCGTAGTCCTTGGCAAAGTGCTCTCGCGCCCAATCCATAATTGGCGTGATGCCCATCAGCGGGTTGTCTACCTGCGCCCATGACTTTTGCGTGGTCAGGTTGAGCAAAGCCAGTAAGCAAAGGGCGGAACGTTCATTTTGCTGCGCGCGAGGCAAACCGAGCGAAACGACGATCTGAAGTGCGTTTTTAGTGTGCTTGTCTTTTTGTTTGGTCACGCTTTCAGAGTTTTCAGCTGTTCGTCGACCATTGCCTGGGTGAGTTCCCCGCACGTTTTGGCCCAGTCACCTAACGAGGTTAAAGTGTCGCGGTTCGGGTACTTTATTAATTTGAGGTCAGTCGCATTGACCTGCGTATGCCCATTGAAACGACGAAAAAAAGCATCAACAGCGGTTGTGTTGAGGTAGACCGTTAAACCGCGTGCCAAGGCTTCGGGTAGACCGTGCTTATCGGCGTGAAATACGTTCAGGTGGTTCTCGAAGGCGAGTTTCAGTGCATTTGGAAATGCATGAGGCTCCACGACGCTCGCTACGATGCGGCGTTTCTCCTCCTTCGATGAAAAGCGGCGTACAACGGCATAGAAGCCGGTTGGATAGAGCCACTTTTCGGTTTCGTGGTTGTGCTGGATTGCATTCGGTTTTTTCGACCTAAGATTGGGCCATTCAATTACCTGGCCAGTGAAATGTCCTGAATAAAGCAGCGGGACGCATCCTGGCTCCGGTATGTCCCGGATGTGTTCGCGCACGCGAAAGTCCACCACGGGGCCGGTCGAGACCTTGATGCCCAGGTCGGCCAAGGTGTAGCGGATCGCCGGAAACGACTCTAGAGCGTCACCTACATCGGTGGTAGGAATGTGAATGAACTTCTCCCGGTCAAGCGGGAAAACAATGCGCTCGAATGGGTGCGCGTTTTCAGAGTAGTCAGCGAACGTTGCGTCAGTCGAAGTAGAGATATTCACGGCGCCCTGCGTGCCGCCGCGCTCAAGTCGGATGATGACGTTCTCCTGTAGCACCGCGTCATCCTTGAAAGCTTTGTTACGAGCTGCGAACAAATGCATGTGTCTGATCGCGGCATGTTCAAGGATAAATTCGCGGAACGAACGATAATACAGACCATTGCAGAAGCTGCGCGGAATGATCGCAACAATCTGGCCGCCTTGTTCCATCAAGGCAAGCGTCAACGCGACGAATGCTGAATACAGGTTAACCGTCTCGATGCCGACCGCACGGAGTAACAACCGGTGGGATGAGAGGCTGTTGATCTTTTTGTAGGGCGGATTGAGGATCGCGTGGGTGAATCCGTGCGGCCGATCGAACTGAAACCTGTTGACAGCTTCTTCAATAAAATCACCTATCACTATTTGCGGTTTTAACGATAGCCGTCCTGCGTACTCCATGAGCCTGTTTTCAAGGCGAGTGAACAGCAGGCCGTCGATTTCATAAGCTGTCGTTTGAACCTGTTCGAATCCGAAGCGGCCATCTGCCCAGCGATCGAGGAAGGCGCTAACCAGATTTCCGATACCAGCGCCTGGATCAAGAAGTCGGCAAACTGCGGATGCATCGGGCGGGAAGAGCGACGCCATAAATCGGGCTATGGCGGGAGGCGTCATAAACTGCCCAAGTTCCGCCTTGCGTTTCATGCTCGACGCATCGAGGGCGCCTAACAGTGCTTTGGGGATCAAATCAGCTATCCGTTCATGGCGAGTTGAATCAAGTAATATAGAGCAATGCATCGTGCCAATGCATCATGTGATAGAAATTGCGTACCCATTTTGCCCCATCATCCTCCGCTCTGACCGATAATGAATTTCAGCCTGCTCGCCACCGATGGCGGCGCGCGCCGCGGCGGCTTACAGTTTGCGCGCGGCGAGGTCGAGACGCCCGCGTTCATGCCGGTAGGCACGTACGGGACGGTGAAGGCGATGACGCCGGAGGAGTTGCGCGGACTCGGCGCGCAGATGATCCTGGGTAACACGTTTCACCTCTGGCTCCGGCCCGGAACGGAGATCATCCGCGCGCACGGCGGGCTGCATCGCTTCATGCACTGGGACGGGCCGATTCTGACGGACTCCGGAGGTTTTCAGGTGTTCAGCCTGGCCGCGCGCCGCACGCTCACGGAGGCGGGCGTGCATTTTCGTTCACCGGTGAACGGCGACGCGGTGTTTCTCGATCCCGAGACGTCCATGCGGGTGCAGCGCGATCTGGGTTCAGACATCGTCATGGTGTTCGACGAATGCACGCCGTATCCGGCGAGCGAGACACAGGCGCGCGCATCGATGGAATTATCGACGCGCTGGGCGCAGCGCAGCAAACACGCGCACGCCGCACTTCAGGACGATAGCGCTTCGTGCGCGCTGTTCGGCATCGTGCAGGGTGGCATGTACATGCATCTCCGCCGCGCCTCGGCCGAGGCGCTGATGAGTATTGGTTTCGACGGCTACGCGATCGGCGGGCTGGCGGTGGGCGAGAGCGCGGCCGAGCGTGGCGAGGTGCTGTCTTGTGTTATCGATGACTTGCCACGTGAGCGTCCGCGCTATCTGATGGGCGTGGGCACGCCCGAGGATATCGTGGAAGCGGTGCGGCTGGGGGTGGATATGTTCGACTGCGTGATTCCGACCCGCAACGCCCGCACCGGTTTTCTGTATACGCGCGCCGGCCTCGTGCGCATCCGCAACAGCCGCTACAGACACGATCTCGCGCCGCTGGACGAACAGTGCGGCTGCTACACCTGCCGGCACTACTCGCGCGCCTATCTGCGGCATCTGGATCAGTGCCGGGAAATCCTCGGCGCGCGGCTCAATACCATCCACAACCTTTACTACTATCAGCAATTGATGCGCGGGTTGCGCGAGGCCATCGGGTGCGGCGGCCTTAAGGATTTTACCGCGAGGTTTTACGCAGCCCGCGCGCAGGTGTAATAATGCGCGACTTCGCAAGGCCCACGGACTTAAAACCACACCTATGAGTTTTCTTATCAGTCAAGCGCACGCGCAAGCCGGCGCGCCGGCCGGTGGCGGTATCATCGAATTCGCCGTCATGATCGGCATCTTTTTCGCCATCATGTATTTCATGATTATCCGGCCGCAGGCCAAACGCGCGAAGGAACACAAGCAGTTGCTGGAATCGCTCACCCGTGGCGACGAGGTGGTGACCTCCGGCGGCGTGCTGGGCAAGGTCACCGACGTGGGCGAGAGCTTCGTGCAGATGGAAGTCGCCAGCGGCGTGGAGATCAAGGTTCAGAAGCAGGCGATCACGGCGGTGATGCCCAAGGGCACGATCCGCGCGGATGCGCCCGCACCCAGGAATAGACTGGAAAAAAATCGCAAGGACAAGCCGAAGAACGCGTCACAGACCTGAACGCATCGCGGATATCTGGAAGAAGGGCCGCGCGCGGCGCCGGCCGATAGCAGTCAGTAGTGCCGCGTTCATATAACCATGTGGGTTTCGTTACGCGGTACGTCGAGCTTGCGCTACACCGCGATTCATAATCACGAATATGTTGCAAGCTATTGATAATGATAGCGCCAAAGCAGTCATTATTTGATTAACCACGTCTACAGCACGCGCGCCTTATGATGAATCATTATCCCTGGTGGAAAAATCTCCTGATTGTGGGCGTTATGCTCATCGCCACCTTGTATGCGCTGCCGAACCTGTATCCCGAAGACCCGGCGGTGCAGATTTCGCCTGAGCGCGGTGCGCTGGAGCCTGGTCTGCGGGCGCGCGTCAGCACATTGCTGAAGGATCGCGGCGTCGAGGCGCGGCGCATCGAGCGCGCGGAGGGTCAGTTGCTGGTGCGTTTCGGCGGCACGGACACGCAGCTCGAAGCCCGGGACGTTCTGTCCGCCGGCATGGGCGATGATTATGTGGTCGCGCTCAATCTCGCGCCGGCGACCCCCGGCTGGTTGCGCGCCATCAATGCGAGCCCCATGAACCTGGGTCTGGATCTGCGCGGCGGCGTGCATTTTCTGCTCGAAGTGGACATGCGGGCCGCCGCGCAGAACACGCGCGACCGTTTTGAGGATGAGTTTCGCAACCTGCTGCGCGAGCGGGACATCCGCTATCTGGGCGTCAGCCAGCGCGGCGGCGCCCTGACTATCGATTTTTTAGGCGTCGATGCGCGCGAGCAGGGGCTGTCGGTGCTTGAAAATGGATACCGGGATAGCCTGACGTTCGAGGAAACCGGGTCAGGCACCAATTATTCACTCACCGCGCGTCTGACGGAGACCGCGCTGGAAGAAATCCGCCGCTTCGCGCTGGACCAGAACATCACCACCTTGCGCAACCGGGTCAACGAACTGGGCGTGGCGGAGCCTGTGATTCAGCAGCAGGGCCAGACGCGCGTGGTGGTGCAGCTTCCCGGCGTGCAGGACACCGCACGCGCCAAGGACATTCTGGGCGCGACCGCGACCCTGGAATTTCGCATGGTGGACGAGCAGGGCGACGCCCTGAGCGCAGAGGAGAGCGGGCGCGCGCCGCTGGGCACCGAACTCTATCAGGAGCGCGATGGCAATCCGATACTGCTCAACAGCGATGTGATGCTGACCGGCGATTACATCACCGATGCGTCTTCGGGCATCGATTCGCAGACCAGCGGACCGGCCGTGTTCATCACCTTGAACGGCGAGGGCGCGCGGCTGTTCAGCGACGCCACCGGACAGAATGTCGGCAAGCTGATGGCCGTGGTGTTTATCGAGACCAAGCCCGAGACCGTAGAACGCAACGGGCGGGAAGTGCAGATCACGCGCACCCTGGAAGAGGTCATTAACGTCGCGCGCATTCAGGAGCAGCTCAGCCGGCGTTTCCAGATCACCGGCCTGGATTCAACCACGGAGGCGCGCGATCTGGCGTTGCTGCTGCGCGCGGGCGCACTGGCGGCGCCCATGACTATCGTCGAGGAGCGCACCATCGGCCCCAGCTTAGGCCAGCAGAACATCGAGGATGGCTTCATGTCCGTGGTCATCGGTTTTGCGCTGGTGGTCATCTTCTTGGCGGTTTATTACCGCGTGTTCGGGCTGATCGCGAGTTTGGCGCTGCTAGCGAACCTGATATTGCTGATCGGCATCATGTCCATCGTGCCAGGGTTGACGCTGACCTTGCCGGGCATCGCGGGCATCGTGCTAACCGTAGGCATGGCGGTGGACGCCAACGTGCTGATCAACGAGCGCATACGCGAGGAGCTCCGAAACGGCAATTCGCCGCAGTCCGCCATCAAGGCGGGCTATCACCGCGCGTTCGGCACCATCCTCGATTCCAATGTCACGACCCTGATCGCGGCGGTGGTGCTGTTCGGTTTCGGCACCGGGCCGATCAAGGGTTTTGCGCTGACGCTCACCATCGGCCTCGCGTGCTCCATGTTCACCGCCATTATGGGCACCCGCGCAGTCGTCAATCTGATTTACGGGCGCCGCCGTAAGCCGCGGCTCGCCATCTGAGGGCCGTTTCGTCATGGAATTTCTTAAAAAAACGCCGACGATAGAATTCATGCGCTATCGGCGCGTCGCCATGTGGGTGTCGCTGGCGGTGTTGGTTGTGTCAGTCGCGCTGTTCGTCACGCGTGGCTTTAATTTCGGCATCGACTTCACCGGCGGCACCGTGATCGAAGTAGCCTATCCTCAGGCGGTGGACCTGGGCGAACTGCGTGAGGCGCTGGAAGGCGCCGGTTTCGAAGAGTCGATCGCGCAGCACTTCGGCACGTCCAGCGAGGTGTTGATCCGCATTCCGCCGCGCGCGGGCGAAAAGGCGGCGGAGCTCAGTAATCATGTGCTGGAGGCGCTGCGCGCGAACGATCCCGACGTGGAGATGCTGCGCGTGGAGTTCGTTGGCCCGCAAGTGGGCGAGGAACTGCGCGAGCAGGGCGGACTTGCGCTGCTTTATGCGCTGATCGGGATTCTGATTTACGTGTCGATGCGCTTCGAGTGGCGTTTCGCGCTGGGCGCGGTCATCGCGCTGGTGCACGATGTCATCTTCACCCTAGCGATTTTGTCCATTTCGGGCTTGAGTTTCGATCTCAACGTGCTGGCGGCGGTGCTGACCATTATCGGTTACTCGCTGAACGACTCCATCGTGGTGTTCGACCGCATCCGCGAGAATTTCCGCACGATCCGCAAGCGATCGGTGGTGGAGATCGTGGACATCTCCATCAACGAAACCCTGGCGCGCACCATCATGACCGGGGTCTCGACCCTGCTGGTGCTGTTCGCGCTTTATCTGCTCGGCGGTGAGGTGCTCGCGGCGTTCTCGTTCACCCTCATCGTGGGCATTCTGATCGGCACCTATTCGTCCGTATATGTGGCAAGCACCTACGCCGTGCTGCTGGGCGTAAGCAAGGCGGACATGATGCCCGTCAGAAAGGAAGGCGAAGAGGTGGATAGTCGGCCATAAGCGCCACGGGAAGCCATTCGGGCCGCGGAGAAGGAACGCGCCGGCGCCTCGACCGGCTTAAAAGCCGAACTGCGCCTCGAAGCGGGCCAGAAAGCTGGGTTCGGAGCGCGGCGCGAAAGCTTGGCCGGGCATGAAGTAACCGAGGTTCAAGGCGAACTCTAAGCGTCTGCCTTCGTATCCGAGGATCAGATCAAGCTCGCTGCCCAAGTCTTTGCTCTTCCCGTCCGGATCGGCGTCGATGCCTGCGTCTCGAAGGCTCTCGGCAGCCTTGTGCTGGCGGTAGTCGTGATAGACGAGATCGACAAAGCTTTGCTCGGTGGGTGTGGTACCCGCGCCAACTGTAAAGATCGCTAGATTGCTAAGCTCGGGATCGAACAGCTCTCCATAATACTTGAAGTCATCTTCATTGTTTTGAAGTCCGGTCTGCCTGAAGCTCCGGTCTACATCGTCATCCGGATCGCTGTCGCCGGTCCCGAATGCGTAGCCAAACGTGATGGACGGCGCCAGCGGTAGATCGAACTCGAACTTAGATCCGAGATCGAAACCGTATCCTTCGACCTCAGCCGACCCGTCGGTTCCACGCGCGTACGCGGCCTCAAGCCAGTATTCAAGGGCGTCGGTCACTTCGCCGCCTGAATGGATCCCGAACAGGACAGGATTGTCTTCCTCAACCGACCGGTCATCGCGAACAACGACGTATGCCTCTGCGTTCAACTCCTCCGCAATCGCGTAGCTTCCGTAAGCGATGTAGTTGTTGGTTTGCTCCTCCTCATCGTCATTCAACAAGTCCCTATCGACCAGGCCTCCCTGGCTGGCCGAAAGCTCAACCAAAAACCTGGAGAACTGGAAGAACGCCCTGACCGCATCCAGTTCCTCGTCATAGAGCCACTGCCGCTCGTCCTCGAAGCGCTGGCGTCCAAGCTGCAACGCCAGCCGATCGTTCGCCAGGTTCTTGAGCAAGATGTAAGCCTGCTCGGATTCGAGCTTGATCAGGTCTTGATCTTGATCCGGGTCTTCCAGGATCAATTCTTCGGATAAGGTCACGTCAAGAAATGCTTGCAAGTACCTGTTCGGATCGAATGAAAAGGCCAGCGAGACGCCCGGCTCCAGCGCGTGAAAATCGTCATCCGCCGCGTCGTCCAGTGCTAGATTGGTTTGGAGCGCGTGTTCGATCTCAAGCTGCCCGCCGAAGTTGAGAGAAGGCGTCAGCTCGATCCGGGTCTCGGGAGGGTCGTTCGGGTCCAGGCCGGATATCTCGGCGGCGAGCCCGCCTTCATACGGGTGTGCCGGACCGTCTTCGGTGAACGGGGCCGCACGGCTCGATTGCGAGACACAGAGGCCTATACCGGCCACTAATAGCCAGAATGACGTTTGGCCCGGCTTGGGCATCGCTGAGTCCTTAATCTTTACTGCGGTGCGCCTCGCAGGGCCGACATGACTTACCCGCGCGCCTCCCCAATCGTGGGTAGTCTACCTCATGACAAGCCGGGGCGAAGGGCTGAGGTGACCGCGCCTGGCACAATCGCTGGTCCAGTTCGAGCCTTACTCCAGCCCCTCAATGGGCGCGAGCAGGTCTTCCAGGAAAAACGCCGACAGCGCGGCGCGGCCCGTGAGCCCTGACTTGGAATAAAGCGAGCGGGCCTGTGCCCGCACCGTACGTTCGCAGGTCCCCCTCACCTGTGCGATCTCCTTGAGACTGAGGCCCTTGAGCAGCAGCAAGGCGACTTCACCCTCGGCGTCGGTCAGGTTCCAGCGGGAAAACTGCGCTTCCATCGCCTCGCCGAGACCGTTGAGGAACACGCGAGCCTCCGATCGCCAGCGCTCGCCTTGGGTGCGGGCGACGTCCAGCTCGCGGATCAGCGTGCGCTGCTCCTCGCGCTGACGACTCTGGGCACGGAAGAGAAAGACGACACCTACGCTGGTCAAAACGATGGGAACAACGTCAACAAGCTCCATCCACAAGTCCAGCGCGGACATTTGACGCTCGCCGTGCAACTCGAGGACGAACAGGAGCGCGATTCCTCCGATGATGGCCAGCAGCGCCCAGATGCGCGACCTTCGATCGAATAGGTCGTTCACTGTCTGGCCTCCTGCACGGCGGTGGCGATGTCTACCATATGAATTTCTCCTGGTGTCGGCCTAGATCGGCGCACGTCGATGTCCCGGCGTGGGAACATCCGACCGCACGAAACAGTAGCGCAGGTTCACGCGGCGCCGGCTGCCTTCGCCCACGTTCACCACATCCACGAGCCGCGCGCCGCTTTCCCAGACCATCCGCTCCACAAGCTCGCGCGCGATGTAGTGCATCTCTACCGGCGGACGGCCGCGAGCGATCTTCCAAAATCGCCGCAAGTATCGCCGGCGGATCGTGTACAGCAGGGCGCGCAGTGAGCCAGGCTCGATCGGCCGGCCCGAGGGCACCTGGAAGATTGCGATACCGCCCGGCCGCAGGACCCGGAAGAACTCGCGGATGTACTTCCCGGCCGGCTCCGGCGGCACGTGCTGCAGCGTGAGGTTCGAGTACACGAGGTCGAAGGAGCCGGTCTCGAGCATCGCGAGGTCGTCCGTCGTGTTGACCCGATACTCGACGCGCGCACCGTGCCGATTGTATCCGCGCGCGTGCTCGACCATCGATTCCGCGATGTCCACGCCGACAACCTGCTCGAAATCCTCGGCCAGCGCCTGACTGAGACGCCCGACACCGCAGCCGAAATCGAGGGCACGCGTTCGCGCGACGCGCAGGCCGATCCGGTCGGCGTATGCGAGCACCGCGCCGATCTCCTGCCGGCCCGTCTCGAAGAATTCGGCAGGGTCCCAGCGGTTGTGCCGCCGGCTGCGGCACGAGAGGACCGCGTACAGCGGGTCGTCGCGGCCGAACTTCTCGTACGTCTGCTTGACGATGCCCAGGCTCATGGCATGAGCGGGGCGCGGGGGTCGTGTCTTGTTCACCATTGATTGAGGCCCGGCGTTATCGAACCGACAGCACCCTGCAACGGGGATCGAAGTCACAACCCACGAGTGGAACGACCTCCCGCGTGCGCGGCTTCACCTCGAGGAAGAGACCGACTTCCGGTGCGTAGTACTTGCGCGCGAAGTCACCCGGCTCAAGTGGCGTGTAGTCCTTGACGACGACACAATCGCTGGCACAGAAAAGCTGTGCGAGTCGCCGCGGAACCAACCGATCAAGTTCGGGCGCGTTGCCGTACGCGTAGCTTGTGGATAACACCTGGTTTATGTCTTCGGCGTTGCCCAGCGCGTACTCTTGGCGATATACCTCGCCGGCCGTCGGGAACCTGCGGAAGATGATGCCGGGCTTGGCGCCATGGCGCCCCGCCTTGAAGGAGCCGTCGCAACTGACGAGTTCCGGCTTCATCGGACGGTCGCCCGCGAAGCTCTCGAAGTCCTTGACCTCCTCGCCGAAATACCAGACATCCCCGTCCTTGGCTTGACAATACCAGTCCGGGGTGTCTTCGACGAGCTTACCGTCCTCCACATCTCGAGCCCTGACCACGATGCACCTCACCCCCTCAATCAACTTGGTCTCGTTCAGCACCTCCACCGTGACGGACTTCGTTCCTTCACGGTATTCCCAGCGGTCGCCGATCCGCAGTGGGAAATAGGGATTCGGATTGGCGAGATTCGCGAAGTTGTCCTCGAACAGGGCCGGGTCGAAGTTGGGGTCGTAGCGGCCTTGTCCGAGGACTGCGCAACTTTCCAGGCGCAATAACCGCTGCTCGGCGCACAGTTGATTGCTCTCGATCTTCTCGGAGCTGGCGTCTGCAACACATTCGGCCCGCTCGGCGCCGTCAGACACGTTGATGCAGATGGCTTGCGCGATCAAGAAATCATCCATGACCTCATTCTGGCACGCGCCAAAGACAGCCTTCGCGGTTGCCGTGCAGGGGCCGGCCGCGCCTACGGGTGTAGCGGTCAGACCAATCACAAAGGCGGTTGACAGTGCGCGGGCAAACGAGGCGAATCCGCGGCTCGCGCGAAGCGCCTCCCGACAAGTTCTAGTCTCGATGTTCATGTCTTCTCCTCACGTAAGTTGAGCGTTGGCCATCAGCCCTTAGGCTGGGCGGGGAAACTCCGCGTCGCTCCAAAAATTGGGGCAATCCGTTGCCCCAAGAATGCCGGCCATCCTGGGCCTACGGCGCCGTCGTGAACGCGCTCGACGAGAGGGTCTGGTTGCCGCCGGCCTCTATCGCCAGTACCTCCCACTCGTATTCCGTGTCAGGATCGAGGTACTCGGGGGACACTGTCACGCTCGTCTCGTCGGCTGGAACCTCGACGTTGAACGAGCGTTTGGCTGCCACGCGGCTCGGGTCGTCCGTGGAGGCGATGATCTGGTAGCCGACGATTTCGATGTCAGTCGAACCGTCGAAGGTCTCTGTCACGGGCTCCCACATGAAAACGAGGTTGTTAGGATCCACCACCGCGTCCTCGGCAGGCGCGATGAGAAAGGGCCCGGCGGGAATCGTGTGCGTGAACATCACTTCGCCTTCCAGCGGGACGCCATCGATCCCCACCCCCTCGAACTCGTATTCGCCCTCCGGGAACCGCGCCAGAAACACGTCCAGCGGAACCTCGGCCAGCGACGGCTCCGAGCTCTCGAAGAACGTCTCGGTAAGCCCCTGCTTTGCCAAACTGTCTGTGCCGGTAATATCGAGGAACTTGCGCCCGTCCGGTTTGAAGCCCTTGAGGTGCTTATAGGATCCGCCATCGAGAAAGACCTGCACGCCAACATCCAAATCCGTGGCGTTATACTCGATGAACATTTTGGTAAGGTCTATGGGGATCGCTGGCGGCTCGTTTCCGTTACCCTGCTGAGCTAGCGCAGCCTGACTTACGAGACATGACAGGGCCAGTGACGTGGCCAATGTGCTAAAGGATCGATACGTCCCGGGGATGGGACGCTCACTGGGCTCCGTGGCCTCTAAGTGATTCAGAGCTTCTGTGGTAATAGTTTCGATGTTCATAATCTCATTCTCCTCATGAAATCGCGACGGCAACGCCGTTGCGGTGGTTTGCGGGTACTTCCGGATGTAGTTGTAGTTGTGAGAACGGGAAATGTCTATTGGCCTTATGTCGTAAGAGCCGCGATACTATGTCGCGCGGCTGCGTATGCGTCGGATGCCCTATGAAAAGCGGGGCATGATCGAGAGAGGGATCCCTGGGAACGGGTGGATGAATGCTGGATGACAGGGACTCGCCCGGCCGCATCTCTGCTACGGACGATCTTCGGAGGAGCCGTGCGGCGAGCCGGGCTAACGCCTTGAATGCCGATGCACGACAGTGGACTGGAGATAGTGTGCTTCCGCAATAGATAAAGCGGATCAGTGCAGGGCAACCCGTCGGTTGCATCACCGCGAGTTATGCCACGTTCGCGCCTAACCCGTTTTTCGAGGTGAGTGCTACTCCAGACCTTCGATCGGCGCGAGCAGGTCTTCCAGGAAGAACGCCGACAAGGACGCGCGACCCGTAAGCCCGGACTTGGAGTAGATCGATCGCGCCTGCTCTCGCACTGTGCGCTCGCTGACTGCGCGCACGGCGGCGGCCTCCTTGGTACTGAGTCCCTTTAACAGCAGCAAAGCGACCTCGCGTTCGGCTTCCGTAAAGTTCCAGCGGGAAAACTGGGTTTCGATCGCTGCGCCGAGACCGTTCAAGAGTGAGCGCGACTCGGCGCGCCAACGCTGCCCCTGAGCGCGCGCGATCTCCAGATCGCGGATCACCTTCAACTGCTCATCGCGCTGGCGTTGCTGTACGCGGAACAACAGTACGCATCCGACGCTAGTCAACACGATCGGGGCAATATCAGCAAGCTCCAGCAGGAGTTCGAGCGGCGTTGAATCCGGGTTTTCGATAAGTTCAATGCCGAGGAAAAGCGCGATACCGCCGATTACGGCGACCACGGCCCAGACTCGGGTGCGGGAATCGATCCAGTCATTCATAGTCTTCTCAGTATTACGCTGGCAAGCGGGACCGAACGAGAAGAAAAAGCCTCGCTCGGCGAGCGTCTCGCCGAGCGAGGCTCGATTACTACTTTAACAGCGCTGCATTCATTACTCGATGATGGTTGTAAGCTCCAGTTCATTGTCGAACAGCAGCCCGGTACCGGGGCAATAAGTCTTCTCCGACAAATCGCCTGGCTCCAGCGGTGTAGTTTCTTCAATGAACACGCAATTTTCGAAGCTACCCGCCGGTGTTTCTTCCTTCAGATTCATGGCGACGTGCTCGGCTCTATCAAGTGCGACGCCTGGCGCTACTTCCTGGAAGTAGCGTGCGCCTAACAGGAACGCGCCGCCCGGTAAAATTAGCCCCGGCTTAGCCCCGTTGTTTCCGGCCAACCAGGCGCCGTCATGACTTACGATCTCGCCGTCTTCATAGATGTCCACGTTCTCACCGAAGTAATAAACATCCTGGTTGTCATCGCACTGGGCATAATAATTATACGAGATCTCCACCAGTTCCCCGTTCGCCGTCTCAACCTCCTGCAGGACGCGGGTCGTTACCGTCTTCATCTTGCCCTCGATATCCAGCTTGAACTTGCGCGTTTTGTTGAGGATGGTAATAACGAGTTCCTCGACCTCGTCGCATTCCCCTTTCGATACACATTCGAAGTTGTTGTAATGAAGTTCGCGGCCCGGTTGCAGGATGTAATAGGGGTTCGCGTCCTCACGCTCGAATTGCCGCGTCTCGAAATCGCAATCCGCGATCGGGAACTCCCTGGTATACGAGCCCGCCCCGAAAACCGTGCCCGGTAGCGAGCACGCCGCAACGGCGCAAACAGCAATGGCTTTAATGTTCATGATCATTTTTCCTTGCAGGTGGCAATGCCAGATGGCAGTTGCGAACCTATGCGCCAACCGATAGCGCGTCCATTGGCGTTATGACATAGGCGGGCATGGCCTTCCGCCGTAGGCGGCAATTACGTAAAACCGGGGTGCTAAATGTATTGGCGGTATGACGTGGTAGTAGCATAGTGGCGGTCGACGCCTCTTTTGTTTTCGTTGCCGGGACGCGCCACCAAAATCACCCACAGACCGCTATCGATGCGCAGCGAGCAGGCGCGCCTCAGGCGTCGTCTACCTCGGTTCCCGCCGCCATATCATCGTCCGTGAATGTTGCATGACATGATGCTCGCCCCGCGTGACAGAAGCGTTCCAGCATTGCGGTCACATCGTCCACTGTGACCAGATCCATAACGCCCGGATACTCTAGCCTCTTTCCCCAGCGCAACTCGCGGGCGGGCCGATTCTGGTAGCGTCGCGCCGCTGCATCATAGCGATCGATGCACCATTCACTATTAAGATACGGGCCGGTGCGCTGCAAATTACTGGCGGCATAAAGCCCGATGACCGGGGTGCCCACGCTGGTCGCCATATGTACAGGTCCCGAGTCGGGCGACAGCAGCACGTCGGCGCGTTCGAGCAAGCTCAAGAATTGCTTGAGGGTGTCCTTGCCGATGAGGTTCCTCGCTGTGTTGCGCATGTGGCTTGTAATGGCAGCGCCAAACTCGCGTTCCGCGGCGGTGCGCCCGCCGCAAAGTGCGATGCGTATGCCCAGTTTTTCGATTGCGTAGTCCGCGACCGTCGCGTACCGCTGCGCTGACCAAGCGCGAGCCGCACGCGTGGAACTGGGGCTTATGATCATGGTGGGTTGCGTGCCCGGCAGATGCGACTCGGCAAATTCCCGGTCGGCGGGTGCGATCGGAATATCCCAGCGTACCACGCGTTCGGGCAGGCCAAGAACTTTAAGGAAGTCGAAGAAGCTGTCCACCACATGCTGCCTGGGATCAGGCGGCAGCCGCTGATTGATGAACAAGCCCTGCAGGTCTCTGCCGCGGGCGCGGTCATAGCCCAAGCGTACGTCCGCGCGCACAAAGGCGCTTACCAGATTCGCGCGCAGCGACGCCTGCGTGTGAATCAACACATCGAATTGTCGGCCCGCAAGCCGGCGGCGCACGTCTCGTCGACTCTTCGAACCCGCGGCCTTGTCGTACGTGATGAACTCGACGCCGTCCATGTCGCCGACCAGTTTTATGCCGGGCTGACCGATAATCCAGGTGATCGCCGTCGCGGGCCAGAATTGTTGCACGGTGCGCACGATCGGCACCGCGTGGACGACATCACCGACCGCCGATAGCCGCAGCAGGCAGATCGATGCGGGCGGCGTGGCAAGGGGGAGCTTCATCCTGCTTGATCTTAAAATCATTATGCGTAACGACTAAAGCCCGCGCGTATGCCGGCCGCGCGCGGCTAAGCCGGGCTTTGGTTAACCTTCGCAACGTCGGCCAGATGCGGCTGTAGCGCGCGCACCATCTCCTTGAACGCCTTGGGATTCCCCGCCAGCACATTGCCGGTCTTCACGAAATCCTGACCGCCCGACATGCCGCCGACCATGCCGCCGGCCTCCTGCACCAGCAGCGCGCCGGCGGCAAAATCCCACGGCTTCAACCCGAATTCCCAGAAGCCGTCCAGGCGTCCGCAGGCCACGTAGGCCAGATCGAGTGCGGCCGAGCCCGCGCGGCGCGCGCCGGCGGTGTCCGGCAGCAGGGCTTTCAGGGTGGCGAGATAAGCGTCGAGATTCTGATCCGGACGATACGGAATGCCGGTGCCCAACAGCGCGCCGGAGAGTCCTTGCGAGTGACTGACACGGATGCGACGGCTGTCAAGGGTCGCGCCCGCCCCGCGGAACGCGGTGAACAATTCCTCCTTAAATGGATCGTAGACCACGCCTAACTGCGGTATGTGCTTGTGCTCCAGCGCGATCGACACGGCGTAGTGCGGGAAGCCATGCAAAAAATTGGTGGTGCCATCCAGCGGGTCGATAATCCATCGGTAGTCGTCTTCGCCGTGCGCGCCGCTTTCTTCAGCCAGGATCGCGTGCCTGGGGTGCGCGCGGCGGATTACGTTGATGATCTCGCGCTCGGCCATACGGTCGACGTCGCTGACGAAATCGTTGCGCCGCTTGGTATCCACGGAAAGGCTGTCAACCTTATTGATGTAGCGGATGATGATATTGCCGGCGGCGCGAGCGGCGGCGATCGCGATGTGGAGCAGGGGTTGCATGGCACGTATCTTGGAGGGGATACGTAGAATAACAGACGCATCAGGCTTTGTAAGGCGGCGGCGAAATTCAATGGGGAATGGATGAAAGAAAGAGGTTCGTCAGGCGCTGGCTACAAAGCTTTGTCGTTCGTGAATATCGATGCGCACCGCTACGGTTACGCTTTGTTAGGATGGGCACTCGCATCCTTGGCCGTGTTGCACGCAGTCCCAGCCCGCGCACGGGACGCTCTGCCGGAATGGCCGTTGCTGGGCCCGCTGCAAACCCGCAATCTTTCCCCATTCAGCCTGTTGCGCATGGACTTCATGCCCCCGCCGGCTGCTGCCAGTCAGCAGCCGGGCTGGGATTTCGACGCGCGGCTTACGCATGCCAACAACTTCGTTAAGAGTGAAAACGTCAAGAACTATCTGCGCGCGCGCGCGCAAGCCCGGATGCTCACGGCGCGGGACGTACAGGCGCTGCTGGCCACACCGGGCGACGTGCTCTACTTCGATGGCGAGATCACCGCGCTGGACCTGACGGCGCGCTACGTGCATGACCGACACTGGATGGGTTATATTAACCTGCCGCTGCTTTATTACAGCGGCGGCATTATGGATGGCGCGATCGACGGGTTTCATCAAGCGTTTGGCTTTACTTCGGCGGGGCGCGAGTTGGTCGCGGACAACGAGTATCAGGCCGTTATCCGTCACAGCGGCGACGCCGTGGTGCTGCTGGACGCGCCGTCGGGCGTGCAGGTCGGCGACCCTGTGCTGGGTGTGCGTTTCTCCACCGAGTTCGCAAGTGAGGCGTTTGCAATTATCGAGGGCGCGGTCAAGCTCCCGGTCGGTGATGTCGATACCTATGTATCCAGCGGTGCGGTGGATTACGGCATTCAGCTTAGCCTGCAGAAACAACTCGGCCGGCATGGTTTTTACTTTAGTGCGGCTCACCAATGGCTGGGGGAAGCGGAGCGATTCCCGAACGCTTTTCGAAGTCAGGCGTCGGAGGCCAGCGTGGCCTATGAATTCGGCTTTACTCGCCACACCGCGGCAGTGCTGCAAACGTCCTGGAGCCAGACCGCCTTTACGGCTGGCAGCGGGTCATTAGCCACCGACGAGTTGCTCGCGACCTTAGGTATCCGCCACTGGCGCGGCAACGTCGCCTACGACTTTTCGCTCACCGAGAATTACGGCAATTACGACAACACGGAGGATATCGCCGCAACCCTGGGCGTGAGCTGGCTGCTGCCGGGCAATCCCGCAGGCGATTCCGTCAACTAAGGGACCGCGTCGCGCGCGACTGGTGCAGGCTTTTCGAACAATCCGCATCGTACTGGTCGAGACCTCGCATCCCGGCAATATCGGTGCCGCGGCGCGCGCCATGAAGACCATGGGTCTTGCGCGTCTTTACCTGGTGCGGCCGAAGTATTTCCCCGATGCGCGCGCGGTAGCCCGAGCCACCGGCGCGGAAGGCACTCTAAACAGCGCGATCGTATGCGACTCCCTGGACGAAGCGCTGCGGGACACGATTTTCACCATCGGCACCAGCGCGCGGCCCCGCAGCCTGCCTTGGCCCGGGCTCGACGCGCGCGCCGCCGCCGACCGTCTCATGGTGGAGTCTGGAACGGGGGAGTGCGCCCTCGTGTTCGGCCGCGAGCGCAGCGGCCTCACCAACGAAGAGCTGGCCCGTTGCCATTACGCTGCGACAATTCCTTGCAATGCGCGCTTTGGGTCGCTCAATCTGGCCGCGGCGGTGCAGGTTTTCTGCTATGAGCTGCTGATGCGCGTGCAGATCAGCCCTGCAACCGAAGCCACGCAATCGGAAGATATGCCCGCGCCGGCGCAGGAACTCGAGGCGTTTTATGCGCACCTCGAAGCCACGCTGATCGCGCTGAACTTTCTAAACCCCACCAGACCCCGCCACCTGATGCACCGGCTGCGTCGTCTGTTCAACCGCGCCCGCCCGACCCGCAACGAAGTGAACATTCTGCGCGGCATCCTTACCGCCACAGGAGCCCGTCCGCCAGCCTGAACTATGCTGTATGTTATAGTGAGGCCGTGAAATTATGGCTGCCTGGCGGCTCGGAACCATGCTTAAGCGACTGAAAGAAGACATCAACTGCGTGTACGAGCGCGATCCGGCCGCGCGCAGGCTGATCGACGTCATCGTTGCGTATCCGGGCATGCACGCGCTGTGGCTGCACCGGCTGAATCATGCGTTGTGGAGGCGCGGCTTCAAGTCGGTCGCGCGATTTTTTTCGCATCTCGCGCGGGGCCTGACCGGCATCGAGATTCATCCGGGCGCGCGGATCGGGCGGCGCTTTTTCATCGATCACGGCATGGGCGTGGTGATCGGCGAAACGGCCGAGATAGGTGACGACTGCACGCTTTATCACGGCGTTACCTTAGGCGGCACCAGCTGGGAACAGGTCAAGCGTCATCCCACCTTGCGCGATAACATTGTAGTTGGCGCCGGCGCCAAAATTTTAGGGCCGGTAGTGATCGGTTCGGGTGCGCGCGTAGGCTCCAACGCGGTGGTGCTAAAGGATGTACCCGAGGGTGCGACGGTGGTTGGGATTCCCGGCCGCGTGGTATCGGCCGGCCACGACGAATTAAGGCGCCGCCGCCAGGAGATCGCCTGCAAGATGGGTTTCGATGCGTATGGCACCACACAGGACATGCCGGATCCGGTGGCGACCGCGATCAACAGCATGCTGGATCATATTCATCTTCTGGATAGAAAGCTGGAGGAAACCTGTCACGAGGTCAAGAAGCTCGGGGGTGCGGTAAATGATGCGCCCTTGCCGGAGATCGAGCGGCAGATCGAGCCGGTCGAGCCCAAGCAGACCGCGCATCGGAACAACTGACGTGTTACGAGCCTCATATCAGCGCTGTCGTTGCGGCGGCCCGACGTTCAAAAGAGCCTGAGCATGGATATGACCAACCGTACGCGCTTCGCGATAGCCGCCATGCTGGACCTGGCCCGCGCGCCGCAGCCGGTGTCGTCATCGAAGCTTGCGCGGCAGCAGGCGATATCGCGGGGTTATCTCGATAAACTACTAGCGCGCCTGTGCGCGCGAGGATTGTTGCTGCGCACCGCCGGGGCGGAACATGATTTCTGGCTCGCGCGTGCGCCGGCCGAGATCGCGCTGGCGGACATTGTTGCGGCCGTACACGCTCGCAACGATCGATGTCGGCGCCGCAACAAGGCTCGTGGGTGGTGCGCAACTCGTCGTCCTGGGCATTATCTGTGGGACGCGCTGAATCAGGGTGTCGCGGATTTTCTCGCCGGCATCAGCCTTGCCGATCTGATGACGCGGGAACATGTGTTCGGCGCCCTTCCGCGCGCGAGCAAACCCAGGCTGCGCGCCGTGCCCAGCCCGGCATTGAAATGACAGTGTCCACGAGTGCCAGGCATCGTGCGCGATCGTTCCTGAAACCAGTGGCGCCGGCAAATGTCCATATAAACCTGAATATTGCGAGTTCATTAAGTGGCTTGGAACCATAAGCCCTGCATGCACGGCCAGCAGGCGCATTAACTGAGGTATCGAAACGATGGCGATTACACTTACCGAAGCGGCGGCCAGCCGTGTCAGACGTTATATCGAGAAGCGGGGAAAAGGCGTGGGCTTGCGAGTTGGCGTCAAGAAAACCGGCTGCTCGGGCCTTGCCTACGTAGTCGATTACGCGGACGACGTGCGAGCGGGCGATACGGTGTTCGAAGACAAGGGCATCAAGGTGGTCATCAATCCTGATAGTGTGAGCTACCTCGAGGGAGCGGTCGTGGATTTCGCACGGGAAGGTTTCAACGAGAGCTTCAGGTTTACGAATCCAAACGAAAAAGATCGATGCGGCTGCGGCGAAAGCTTTCACGTCTGATCCCGCGAGCCGGCGCTACTGGCTAAAGATAACCGGTCGCGCGATAAAGTCAAAAACGCCCGTAAGCGACCGAGCATGCGCCCGCGCGCCGGTTACAACGTCGGCGCAAAACTAAAGATAAGGATTCGCTGCGGGAGCGCGTACGGGCGTTCTCTATAAACTTCTTGCAAGATTAGCGTTTGTACGATAAGACCCCGTTGTAACAATAAAAAACTCGCTTAAAACTATCGTTTTCACACCGCTGGATTCCGTGGAGTCAATGCATGTCCGAACAAACCCTTTCCATCATCAAGCCCGACGCCGTCGCCGCCAATGCAATCGGTGAAATTTACAGCCGCTTCGAACGCGCCGGTCTGCGCGTGGTCGCGGCCAGAATGCTGCACCTGGGTCGCGAACAGGCCGAAGGTTTTTATGCGGTCCACAGCAGGCGACCGTTTTTTAAGGACCTGGTGGACTTCATGACGTCGGGGCCGGTGATGGTACAGGTGCTGGAAGGGAATAACGCGGTTGCCAAACATCGCGAAGTGATGGGGGCCACCAATCCGAAGGACGCCGCGCCTGGCACCATCCGCGCGGACTTGGCTAACAGCATCGAAGAAAATGCGGTGCATGGATCGGACGCCGCGGATACCGCACGCACGGAGATCGATTTCTTCTTCGATCAAGCGGATATATGCCGGCGCACGCGGTGAGCCCTTTCGTGGACCTCTTGGCAGACAAACCGCAGGTCAGCAAGCTGAACCTGCTGGGCCTGCCACGCGCGCGCCTGGAAGAATTTTTTAAGCGATTTAACGAACCAGCGTTTCGGGCCACACAGCTCGTCAAGTGGGTGCATCGCCAGGGCGTGACCGACTTTGACGCCATGACGGACCTGAGCTTGAAGCTTCGCGCGCAGCTGCGTGAAACAGGGGAGATCGTGACCCCCGCATGCGTCACCGAGCAGGCGTCCGCCGATGGCACCATCAAATGGCTGCTGCGGCTCGATGACGCGAACGCGATCGAGACTGTGTTTATTCCCGAACCCGGCCGTGGCACCTTGTGCATCTCGTCGCAGGTCGGTTGCGCGCTGGATTGCACATTCTGTTCGACTGCGCGCCAAGGCTTCAATCGCAATTTAAGCGCCGCCGAAATCGTCGGCCAGTTGTGGTTCGCCCGGCGAGCATTGCAGGGGCGGCCGGGGTACGAGGCCGGCGTGACTAATATCGTATTGATGGGCATGGGCGAGCCGCTGCTCAACCTGGATAACGTGGTCGACGCGATGCACCTGATGATTGACGACCACGCCTACGGTCTGGGCAAACGCAAGGTCACCTTGAGCACCTCGGGCGTGGTGCCCGCGCTGGACAAATTAAAGGACCGCATCGACGTGAGCCTGGCCGTGTCGCTGCACGCGCCGGAAGATGCGCTGCGCGATCGGCTGGTGCCGCTAAACCGCAAATATCCGATTCATACGTTGCTGGCGGCCTGTCGGCGATACATCAAAGATAAAGACCGCAAAGCGGTCGTGACTTTCGAATACGTGATGCTGGACGGCATCAACGATTCGCAAACGCAGGCCGGGCAGTTGGCGCGCCTGTTGCGCGATATCCCGGCCAAGGTCAATCTCATTCCGTTCAATCCTTTTCCCGCCGCACTTTACCGGCGTTCCGGTGACGCCGCCATCGATCGTTTTCGTGATGTGCTTCAACGCCACGGTATAGTGACCGTCACGCGCCGCACGCGCGGCGGCGACATCGACGCAGCTTGCGGACAACTAGCCGGCCGTGTCCAGGATCGCAGCCATCGACAACAACATTTCATCCGGCTGGCTGCGCGGATCGGCCGCGAGCAGGGCGCGACCGCATGATGCATGTGGTGGGCGCGGTAGTGTTGGCGGCGGCGGTGCTGGTGATCGGCGCCTGCGCCTCCACGGGCTCCGGGTCAGACGACGACGTGGAGCCCAACGAGGAGGCGGCCCCCATCAATGTAAGCCTCGGCGCGCAGTATCTGAGCCAGGGTGAACTCAACATCGCCAACATGAAACTTCAGCGCGCGCTGGAACAGGACCCCAATCTCGCCACCGCGCACTGGACGTATGCGCTGTTGCAGATGCGCCTTAACCGCGCCGACCTGGCGGAGCAGCACTTTATTCGCGCGCTTGCCCTCGATCCGAAAGATTCCCTGGCGCATAACGCCTACGGTACTTTTCTGTGCGACAGGGGCCGGCTGCCGGAAGCGCAGGCGGAGTTCGACAAGGCGCTGGACGATCCGCTCTACGAGCAGCCGGAGACCGCGCTCACCAACGTCGGCGTTTGCGCGCTTAAAGGCTCGGATGAAAAACAGGCCGAAGACGCCTTTCGCCGGGCGCTGGCCAGAAATGCCACGTTCATCCCCGCGCTCTACGAGATGGTGCGGTTGACCTACGACCAGCAGCGCTATGCGCAGACCCGGCAATTCCTCGACCGGTACGCGCAGACGGCCGGCCACACCGCGCATACGCTGTTGCTCGCGGTACGGACCGAGACCGGACTGGGCAACCGCGATGCCGCCCGCGCCTATGCGGCACGTCTGCAACAGGATTATCCAGAGTCCCGGCAAGCCGCCCGCGTGGCCAAGATGCAACGACATGGCATCTGAGCCGGCGCCAACCCCGAGCGATACGAAAATAGTCGCGCTTCGGCCCGCCGGCGCGGGTGAGACGCTCAAGGCGGCGCGCGAGCGCCTTGGCATGAGCTTGGAGCACGCGACCAAATTGTTATGCCTGCGGAAACAGATCGTCGTCGCGCTGGAAGAAGAGGATCACGAGGCACTGCCGGCGCCTGCGTACGTCAAGGGCTATCTGCGCATTTATGCCCGCGTGCTGGAGATCGACGAGCAAAAGATCATCGAAAAATACCAGGCGCTCGGTGTCCGCGACCACGATCTGAGCGTGGTCGAACCGGTCCACGAAGGTGCGCCGAATACCAATTCCGTGGGGCTTAGCGCCACCGCAGTCGCACTGGTGTCCGTGGTACTGTCCGCGCTGTGGTGGGGCACGCAGCAGCGTGAAATTGCAAGAGAGGCGAGCATCGACCACGCGGCGCTGGCCGCGCGCGAATCGCGAGCGATGAGTCGCGCCGGGACTCGTGAGCGGTCGGCGTCGGCAGGGCCGCGCCAATTCGGGCGCGATCCGGTGGCGGGCAATCGCGCCGCGGACGAGACCCGTATGGCTGGAAGTCGGTTTAGAGGTCAGCACCAGAATCGCACTGTCGCTGGTAAGAATAAGCTCAGCGGCGATCGGCAAATGACTATCGGCCGCAATGCCGCCCTGCCGCGTGAATTATATGCCGCGAGTCTGGAATCGCCCGCGGCGTTGCCTGGTCCGGATACCGGATTGAGCGGTAACCAGGCAATACCGGATTCAGCCAGGCCGCGGGCACCTGCCTCCGCCGGGGCTACGACGGCCGCCGCCACCCAGACAACAACGCAGCGCCGACGGATGAAGGCGCGGATACCCGTACCGCCGATGCGGGTGATCGTCTCGCCCTGCACTATCTAGACGACTCCTGGACGGAAGTCAGGGACGCCAGTGGCAAACAGCTTATGTACGGCATGGTTTTGGCCGGCGAGTCGCACAGCGTGGCCGGCGAGGCGCCGTTCGAAGTGCTGCTGGGTCGTGCTCCGAGCGTACAGGTCACTATCAACGACGAAGCGTTCGACGCGTCGCCTTATGTGCGCCCCAACGAGACAGCGCGGTTTACCGTCGATACCCGCGCCGGCCAGTAAGCTCTGAGCCCGTAAACCTCGAGCCACTAACCCTAGCCATTAAACTACAGGGCATGCCCAAACGCATTCAGTCGATCCGCGGCATGCACGATATTCTGCCCGCGCGCAGCCGCGCCTGGCAGCATCTTGACGCCACCTTCGGGCAATGTTTCGCGGCGTATGGTTATCACGAGATTCGGCTGCCGATCGTGGAACCCACCGAACTGTTCGCGCGTTCCATCGGCGAGGTCACTGACATCGTCGAAAAGGAGATGTACACCTTCGAGGATCGCAATGGCGACAGCCTGACCTTGCGGCCCGAAGGTACGGCCAGTTGTGCGCGCGCCGGTATCGAACACGGGTTGCTGCACAACCAGCAGCAGCGCCTTTGGTATGCAGGCCCCATGTTCCGGCACGAGCGCCCGCAGAAAGGGCGTTATCGTCAGTTTCATCAGGCCGGCGCGGAGACCTTCGGCATGGCGGGGCCGGACATCGACGCCGAACTCATCGTGATGAGCGCGCGTCTGTGGCGCCGCCTGGGTCTTGAGAATCTGCGTCTGGAGATCAACTCGCTGGGCAGCAGCGCGGCGCGCGCGGCGTATCGCGAGCATCTGGTCGAATATCTTTCGGCTCACGAGCCACGGCTGGACACCGAATCCAGACGCCGGCTGGATGAAAATCCGTTACGTGTGCTGGACAGCAAGAACCCGGAGTTGCGCGAGATAATCGCCGGCGCGCCCAGTCTGCTGAATGCGCTGGATGACGAGTCCGCCGCGCATTTCGAACAGTTGCGCGACTTGCTAGATGGCGTTGGCATCGTTTATAAGACAAACCCGCGGCTGGTGCGTGGACTGGATTATTATTCGCGCACGGTGTTCGAATGGATATCCGACGATCTGGGCGCGCAAGGTACCGTGTGCGCGGGCGGACGTTACGATGGCCTGGTCGAGCAGTTGGGCGGCCGCGCGACACCTGCGGCCGGCTTCGCCATGGGTCTGGAGCGTATTCTCGATCTCATGGATACGCAGTCTCTCGCGCCCGAAATGCCGGATGTTTACTTCTGTGTGGTCGGGTCGGCGGCGGCGCGTGCGGGTCTGGCGCTGGCCGAACGGCTGCGTGACGAGTTGCCGGATATGCGGCTGATCGTCAATGCCGGCGACGCAAGCCTGAGAGCGCAGCTCAGGCGCGCCGACAAGGCTGGCGCGCGGCTGGCGTTGATTCTCGGCGAAGACGAAATGGCCGCGAACACCGTGGCGGTCAAGTATCTGCGGGAAAATCAGGCGCAGCAGTCAGTGGCGCTTGGCGAATCACCGGGTGTGCTACGGCACGCGCTCGCAAGCGCTGTGCCTCTCATTAAACAATAGAATTAGCGTTCAGGAGCAATCGTTGGCTTCATATCATGGCGATGAGGAACAGGTCGAAGCGCTGAAGCGCTGGTGGAGTGAAAACGGGCGTTCGGTCGTGGCCGGCGTCATCATCGGCGTCGGCGCGCTTGTCGGCTGGCGTAGCTGGATCGCGTATCAGGACGGCCAGGCCAATGCGGCATCCGTACATTACGCGCAGTTGCGCGCGGCTGTGCTAGGCGACGACGCGCAGGCGATCGAGACGACCACCAGGGTTCTGCAGGAGACTTATCCTTCCACGCCATACGCCGCACTGGCGGCGCTATCGCTGGCCAAGGTCAAAGCCGAGGCCGGCGATCTGGATGCTTCTGCCGCGCAGTTGCGCTGGGCGGCCGAGCACAGTTCCCAGGAAGTGGTTCAGACCATCGCTAACCTGAGGCTCGCGCGGGTGCGGGTGGCGCAAGGCGATAACGACGCCGCACTGACCCTCGTCAAGGGCGACTTCCCGGCCCCGTATACATCGCTGGTCGAAGAGATTCGCGGCGATGCTTATGTAGCCAAAGGCGACCTCGACGCGGCCAGAGAAGCGTACGATCGCGCGCTGGCGGCGGCGGCCGGCGATACCGAATACCTGCGCATGAAGCGCACGAATCTGGGTCAGGCGCCGGAGTCCGCGTCATGACTGGCGGTAAGGGATTGCGGTGGCTTCAGTGCGCGCCACGCCGCGCGACCTTGCTGTCCATCATCCTCGCCACCGCCTGCGGCACGGTGGAAGAGACGCGCGTGCCCGCCGAACTCGGCCAAGTAAATTCCACGCTATCTGTCGAAGACAAGTGGTATCAATCGGCCGGCGGCGGTGTGGACGAGCGTTATCTGAAGCTCCAGCCCGCGCTGGCGCGCGACAGGATATACGTCGTCGACGCGAAAGGAACGGTGACCGCCTTGCGCGTCGGCGATGGCGAGCCGATCTGGGAAGTAGCCTCGGACGACGGCGTTATAGCGGGTCTGCAACACGGCGACGGGCTGCTGTTTCTGGGCACCGAAGATGGTGCTGCGATCGCGCTGCGGCAGCGCGGCGGCACGGAGGTCTGGCGCAAACAGCTAGGCGCCGAGGTCATGGCGCTGTCCGAACCCGATCTGGGCGTCATCGTGGTGCGCACCGCTGACAGCCGTCTGCACGGTCTGGACGTCGCCAGTGGCGAGATACTCTGGCAGACCGGGCGCACGACGCCGGTGCTGAATCTGCGTGGCGTCAGCCGCCCGTCGATGGACAGCGGCCGCGTGGTGGTGGGATTCGATGACGGCAAGCTCGTGGCGGTGTCGGCCGATCGCGGCAACGTGCTGTGGACGACAACCATATCCAATCCCACCGGCAGCTCCGAGTTGGAGCGGCTGACGGACATCGACGGCGAGATCAAGGTGCTCGACGGCATCGTGTATGTTGCGAGCTTTCAGGGTAGAGTCGCGGCGGTAACTTTGAGCGAGGGGCGCACCCTGTGGTCTCGCGAGATCTCGTCGCACATGGGCCTGGACGTGGATGCGGAGAATGTTTACATCACGGATGCGGACAGTTATATCTGGGCGCTGGACCGCATCAGCGGCGCGACCTTGTGGAAGCAGGACAATCTGGAATACCGGGAGGTGACCGCGCCGGTCGCCATCGACGACTATCTGCTGGTCGGCGATCTCGAAGGCTATGTGCACTGGCTGTCCAGATACGACGGCCGCTTCGTCGCGCGCACCCCGATCGCCAGTGCGGGCATCCTGTCCACACCGCTCGTACACAACGAGACCGCCTACGTGCTGGACCGCGGCGGGCTGGTTGCAGCGCTGCAAATTGCGCAACAGCAACAGCAGACGGCAGCCGATAAGTCTCGAGGTGAAAACGACGATCTGGAATCGCTTGAGCTGGAGCCGTTCCCTAAGGACGGCGCGTCATCGCCGCCGTAATCGCGGCGCACCGCGAAGCAGGGGGCCGATGACGGCGGGGCCGCGTGATACAAGCAACGGAGCGCGGTCATGAGACCCCCACACATCAGACCCACGGTCGCACTGGTCGGGCGTCCGAACGTCGGCAAGTCAACCCTGTTCAACCAGCTTACGCGCACGCGCGACGCCCTGGTGGCGGATGCGCCCGGCCTCACGCGTGATCGCAATTATGGTCTCGCGTCGCTGGGTTCGCGCCAATGCTGGTTGATCGATACCGGCGGACTCGAAGGCGAACGCGAGGCGCTGGATAAAGCCGTCACGGAACAAACGCTGCTAGCGGTGAAAGCGGCGGATGCGGTGGTGCTGCTGGTGGACGCGCGGGCGGGGCTGACGGCCGCCGACGAAAACATCGCCAGCCAGCTTAAAAAAACGGGCCGCCCGTTGCTGATCGCGGTCAACAAGGTCGATGGTCTGGACGCCGCACAGGTCAGCGCTGAATTTCACCGTCTCGGCATCGCGCCGCTGATCGCGATCGCGGCAGTCCACCGGCATGGTCTGGCGATGCTGACGGCGGCCATTCTCGCGAATTTCGCGCTCGGTGAGGATGACGATGACGCGCAGCGCGTGGATGGGGCCTATGACGGTCTGCGCATCGCGCTGATCGGCAGACCCAACGTGGGCAAGTCCACCCTGGTCAACCGCCTGCTCGGCGAACAGCGGGTGCTGACCTCGCCGGAGCCCGGCACCACGCGCGACAGCATCGCGATCCCGTTCGAGCGCGGTGGTCAGCGCTACGTGCTGGCCGATACGGCGGGTGTGCGCCGCCGCAGCCGCATCGAGGAAACGATCGAGAAGTTCAGCGTGATGAAATCGCTGCAAGCCATTGACTCCGCTCAGGTAGTCGTGGCCGTGCTGGACGCAGAGCAGGGTGTGGCCGAACAGGACGCGAGCCTGCTGGGGCTGGTTCTGGAATCAGGGCGCGCGCTGGTGATCGCCGTCAACAAATGGGACAGCGTGGATCAGGACGAGCAGCGCTGGGTACGGCGCGAGCTGGATCGAAGGCTTAGCTTCGTGGACTTCGCCGACCGTGTCATGATTTCCGCCCTGCACGGCAGCGGGGTGGCTAAATTGATGAATGCCGTACGGCGCGCGCATGCGTCGGCAATGATCGATGTATCGACCCCGGTCCTGACGCGCCTGCTGGAACAGGCGACCTCAAGCCATCAGCCGCCGCTGGTCGCGGGCCGACGAATCCGGCTGCGCTACGCTCATCAGGGCGGCAACAATCCGCTGACGCTGGTTATTCACGGCAACCAGACGGGCAAGCTGCCGGGTGCGTACAAGCGCTATCTGATGAATTACTTTCGCGAGGCGTTGCGTTTGACCGGCACGCCGGTGCGGCTGGTGTTCAAGACGGGCGAGAATCCCTACGCCGGACGCGCCGCGGGCGCCCGGGCGCATGATAAAAGCCACGGCCGGCGCTCCGGACGCACCGTAAAACGTGGATAAAACCGTAAAACGCGGATAAAAAAGGGCCCGCGAGCGATCGCGGGCCCGGTGAATTTTCTTGCCTTAACGGTATTTGCTTAGTTAAGAATCCCGCTGCCCGCTAGCGACTGGAACCATAGATCGGCCATCGCCTTATAACCCGCCCCATTAGGGTGGATGTTGTCAGTGAGCTGGCCGGGGTTCTGTTTGAAATAGTTATAAAAATCCGGCGGGGTCACGGTGATGCCATTCGCCGCTACCAGTTCGTCGATCACCAGGTTGTAATCCTGGATCAGCCGGTCCTGCGACACCGGCGCGTTGACGATGAACGGCACCTTGGCAAGTATCGGAATCTTGTTCGACTGCTTGAGGCTGGTGATGATGCGCTGCATGCTGTCCTTGAACGAGCCGCTGTAGCCGCTGGCGCCGGGCAGCAAACC
>Ga0136621_1000097_pt1 | contig 30229 bp, 30 predicted proteins | sample AntDryUQ445A2306_FD_104673 | JGI IMG/M metagenome (GOLD analysis project Ga0136621, IMG submission 104673) | Polar desert sand microbial communities from Dry Valleys, Antarctica - metaG UQ445A (23.06) | ecosystem: Environmental > Terrestrial > Soil > Desert | place: Antarctica: Dry Valley...
CACTACGGCTCGAGGGTCAGAAGACCGCCGCCTTCGAGATCCTCGACGAGCTCGGAGTTGCCCCGGACGTTCTCGCGCTCCCGTACGGGGGCGGCGGCAACCTCTGTGCGTACGCTCGCGGCTTCGAGGAAGGCGGCGCCGGCAGGCCGCGAATCCTCGCCGGGGAGGCGGCGCAACGCTCGACGACGGTCGCCTCCGCGATCCGGATCGCCGAGCCGGTGCACGCGAGAGAGGTGGAGGAAGCGATCCGCGCGTCGAACGGCGCCATCGTGTCCCTCGACGACGACGCGATCCTCGACGCGTGGCGGGAGCTCGCGCTCGACGAGGGCGTGCTCTGCGAGCCCTCGTCGGCGGCCGGGCTCGCGGCTCTCACCGTGAGCGAGCTGGAGCCTGATATGCGCATCGTCTGCATCGTGACCGGACACGGGTTGAAGGATCCCGAGACCGCCGCCCGCCTGAGCCCGCCTCCGGTCAGCGTCGACGCCGATCCCGATGCAATCGCAGAGGCGGCCGGATGACCGTCCTCGCACGTGTGCGCGCGCCCGCCGGCACGGCAAATCTCGGCCCCGGGTTCGACTGCGCCGCCGCTGCCCTCGACCTCTGGAACGAGCTCGAGGTGAGCGAGAGCGACAGTGAGGCCGACCTCGACCACCTTGGCGTCCAGGCGTACGCCCGCATCGCGTCCACCGAAGGAAAGCGGTTCTCTTTCACCGACCGAATCCCGCGCGAGCGCGGGCTCGGCTCGAGCGCCGCCATCATCGCGCTCGGCCTCGTCGCGGGCGCGCTCGTCGAGGGGCGCGACGCGGACCCTCAAGAGCTGCTGGCCGAGGGGATCGAGCTCGAGGGCCACGGGGACAACCTCGCGGCGGCGCTCGCAGGGGGCGTCTGCCTGACCTGGGGGACGAGGATCGCTCGTCTCGCCGACCGCGCTCCGGCCTTGCCCATCGCCCTCGTCCCGGATTCGACGGTCAGTACGGTTGCTGCGCGGGCCGCCCTGCCTGCGACCGTGGCGCACGGGGACGCGGCCTTCACCGCCGCACGGGCCGTCCTGCTCGGCGCAGCGCTCGCGTCGGGGTCGGTAGAGCTGTTCGCCGAGGCGCTCGACGACCGCCTGCATGAGCCCTACCGAAAGGCAGGCGCGCCACTGCTCGAGGCCGTCCGCGAGCGGCCGCCCACCGGCGCCATCGGCGCCACCCTCTCCGGCTCGGGACCGACCGTGATCGTCTGGGCGCGCCCGGATGCTGCGCAGGCGTGCGCGGACGAGCTCTCCCGCCGCCACCCCGATGTCCGCGTCCTGACCCTCGCGGTCTCATCCCAAGGAGCGCATGCACTGTGACAAGCGATCCGTACAGCCGCCCCTCCGACCCCGCCAAGCGCCACAGCGCCGCGCTCACCGACGGCCCCGACCGGGCGCCCGCGCGCGCGATGCTGAAGGGCGTCGGCTTCACGGACGATGACCTCGCGCGCCCGCTCGTCGGCGTCTCCACGACCTGGATCGAGACGATGCCATGCAACCTCAACCAGCGCGCGCTGGCACAGCATGTCAAGCGCGGGATCCGCGAGGCGGGTGGCACGCCGCTCGAGTTCAACACGATCTCCGTCTCCGACGGCGTCTCGATGGGAACCGAGGGCATGCGCGCCTCGCTCGTCTCGCGCGAGGTGATCGCGGACTCGATCGAGCTCGTCGCCCGGGGCCACCTCTTCGACGGCCTCGTCTGCCTGGTCGGCTGCGACAAGACGATCCCCGCCGCCGTCATGGCCCTCTGCCGCGTCGACATCCCCGGGCTCGTGCTCTACTCGGGCTCGACCGCGCCGGGGCGCTTCCGCGGGCGCGACGTGACCATTCAGGACGTGTTCGAGGGGGTCGGGGCGCATGCCGCAGGGACGATGAGCGCAGCTGACCTGCACGAGCTCGAGAGTCTCGCCTGCCCAGGCGCCGGCGCCTGCGGCGGTCAGTTCACCGCCAACACGATGTCGACCGCGCTCGAGTTCCTCGGCATCAGCCCGGCCGGCCTCAACGGTATCCCTGCGCTCGACCCCGCCAAGGACGAGGCCGCCCACCAGGCCGGACAGCTGGCGATGGAGCTCGTCCGCCGCGACGTCCGCCCCTCGCAGATCGTCACCAGAGAGGCACTCGAGAACGCCACCGCCTCGGTCGCGGCGACGGGCGGCTCGACCAATGGCGTCCTCCATCTGCTCGCGATCGCGCGCGAGCTCGGCATTCCTTTCGAGCTCGACGACTTCGACCGGATCGCCGCCCGGACGCCCGTCGTCGCGAGCCTGAAGCCGGCCGGACGCTTCGTCGCCACCGACGTGCACGAGGCCGGCGGCGTCGCGCTCGTGGCCCGGGAGCTGCTCGAGCGCGATCTCGTCCACGGCGACGCGGCGAACGTCGACGGCCGCACGCTCGGCGAGATCGCGGCCGCGGTCGTCGAGCGCCCAGGTCAGGAGGTCGTCGTCCATATTGAGACGCCGCTGAAACCGACCGGGGGGCTTGCGATCCTCCACGGCAACCTCGCCCCCGAAGGCTGCGTCGTAAAGCTTGCTGGACATGAACGGCTCCTCCACCGCGGCCCGGCGCGGGTATTCGACTCCGAGGAGGCCTGCTTCGCGGCGGTGAAGGAGCGTCGCCTGTCCCCCGGCGACGTCGTCATCATCCGCTACGAGGGCCCCGCCGGCGGCCCGGGAATGCGCGAAATGCTGCACGTGACGGCGGCAATCGTCGGCGAAGGTCTCGGAGACAGCGTCGCGCTCGTCACGGATGGGCGCTTCTCGGGCGCGACGCACGGTCTGATGGTCGGGCACGTCTCCCCCGAGGCCGCTCGGGGAGGCCCACTCGCCGCGCTCCGGGAGGGCGACACAGTCGTCGTCGACGTCGCGGCGCGCGAACTCCGCGTCGAGCTCTCGGACGACGAGATCGCCGCTCGCCTGCGCGACTGGACCCCTCCACCACCGCGCTATTCGGACGGAGTATTCGCGAAGTACGCCGCGCTCGTCTCTTCCGCCTCCGAGGGAGCGGTCACCCGGCCGACTCAGTAGACGACAAGTCGATCACGGTGCACTGCCTCGAGGCCGCGAGGCCGCCCGGCGATCTCCGACGCGGCAGCGCCGGCGATCCCCTTCGCGAACGCCGCCCCATCTGGCCCGAAGAGCTCGACGGCGTCCCCGGCCTCAAAACGGCCCTCACACGAGACGACGCCGACCGCGAGCAAGCTCCGGCTCTCCGCCGTCACAGCGCGGCGGGCACCCGCATCGACCTGGAGCCTCCCGGCCACGGGCTTGCCGAAGCGGAGCCAGAGCTTGTAAGCGGAAAGCTCCCGGCCGTCTCCTCGGAAGCGCGTGCCGCGCGACTCGCCAGCGAGGATCGGCTCGAGCACCGACGCCCCGGTACCGGCGGCGATCACCGTGGGGATCCCGGCCGCGGCGGCCATCTCCGCCGCGAGCACCTTGCTTCGCATCCCGCCCCGGCCGAGGCTCGACGCTTCCCCCAGGACCGCCTCCCCGACGGCCGACCCCTCGTCGACGAGCTCCGCTCCCGGGGTCCCCGGCGCCCGAGTGAAGACGCCGTCGACCTCGGTGAGAAGCACGAGGAGGCGGGCACGGACGAGGAGGGCGACCTGCGCCGCGAGCGCATCGTTGTCGCCGAACGCGATCTCGTCGGTGGCAGTGGCGTCGTTCTCGTTCACGATCGGAACGGCGCCGAGTGCGAACAGAGCGCGCAGCGCGTTCGAGGCGTTCACGTAGGCCGCCCGGTCGGCGATGTCGGCCGCCGTGAGCAGGACCTGGGCGGTGTGGAGCCCTTCTCGCCCAAGCGCCTGCTCCCACGCCCGCTGCAGGCGAGCCTGCCCGAGCGCGGAGGCGGCCTGCAGCTTCGGCACCGACCGCGGCCGGCGGTCGAGACCCAAGTACGGGAGGCCGAGCGCGATCGCCCCCGACGAGACGACGACGACCGGCTCGCCACCCTTGACGACTGCGCCGATCTCGCGCGCCCGCCCGCGAAGGACGCTCCGCCGCACGCTCCCTCTGGGCCCCGCGACGAGGCTCGTCCCCACCTTGACAACGATCGTCATCGGCGCTCGGTGCCGTCCCCAACGATCCGGTATTGGCGCAGCCAGAGATCGCGGTAGGTGACCGGCCCGCGCGGTCCCGGCACCCAGTCGACGTTGATCCCCGTTTCCGGCGCGCCCGTAAGCTCGAAGCCGTCTGCAAAACGCGTCGAGGCATGCCAGAACGCGGCTGTGCCCCGGTACCCCTCGAGGAAGCGCTCGGCCACTTTCGCATCCTCGGCCACGATCCCCGCCGCAAGCCCGGACGTCTGCTCGTTCGCCACCTGCACCGCCTCGTCGAGGTCATCGACGAGAGCGATCGTCACCGTCGCCACTCTCTCCGGATCGCTCGCCCATTCGTGTCCGAGCGGCTCGTCGAGGGGAAGCGCGCCCTCGACCGTCCCGTGCACATCGAGCCCCTTGGCCGCAAAGAGCTCGAGCAGCGCCGGAACGACATCCGCCGCCTCGCGATCGACGAGCGCGAGGTTGAGTCGGTTACATACCCCGAGTCGGTCGAGGCTCGCCTCGGCGAGGGCAAGCGCCTTCGCGCGTGAAGCGGAGTGGTGGATGTAGAGGACGCCGCCACCCTCCGCGTGTGCGAGGGTGCGCACCCCCTGCTCGGCGGCGAGGCGCGCCAGCGCGGCCGTCGTCTCGCCACTGCCGCGAAGGATCACGAGCGGGATCTGCCGCGGCAGCGATACGAGGATGCGGGCGCCCTCGCGGTCGGGCGAGCGGACGAGTCCGACCGCGCCGGGGGGAAGACCAGCCGCCTCGAGGGCGGGCCGGAGAACGTCGTCGACGAGTACCGTGACCGTTCCGAGCGCGGCTCCGCCGGTCCGCAACACCGCGGTGTTGAGGCTCTTGAGAAGCTGTCCGGCGACGTCGAGCGCCACGCCCGGCCGCGCCTCGAAGTTGGCCCCGACCGTGCCGATCGGAATGCGTCGCTCGCTCACGCGCAGCCCGTTGGGGAGCGTCCACGAGCCCGACTCGCGCTCGAGGGGCTCGACCGCGGCCATCGCCTCCGCCTGCCGCGCGAGACCCTCGACGCGGGCGTCGTCGAGCCGCAACCGGTCGAGCGTCCCTTTGTCGAGGCTGCCCGAGGCCGCCTCGCAGTCCGCGGCGTTCGCCTCAAGAATGGCGGGCCGCACCTCACGCACGAGCGCCGCGGCCCTCCGGAGCGCGTCGGCGACGAGGTCATCGCGAAGCGACGCCGTCGCCCTGTTGGCGTCGGTCGCCTCGCGCTCGATCGAGTCCCGGAGAATCGTCACTTCAATTTGTATACTGCTTTCGGAAGCGAGGCACGCCTCGCTCCGCATCAAGAGAGGCTGAGGGACCGGCCCTGTGAAGCCTCGGCAACCTACTCGTCGAGCAAGGTGCCAAGCCCGGACGGATGTGTCGAGCGAGAAGAAGGAGGTTGTCGTGCCAGCCCAGCTCTCCCATTGCCTGGCCCTTCGTTGCCGGGTCTGCGAGCACGAGTACCCACTCGAGCCGATCGGTATCTGCGCGCGCTGTTTCGGGCCTCTCGACCCGGTCTACGACAAGGAGGAGCTCCGCCGTTCGCTCACTCGTGAGCAGATCGAGGCGGGCCCGCCGTCGCTCTGGCGCTACGCGCCGCTCCTGCCTGTGGCCCCGCCGGCGGAACAGCGGCTCCCCCCTGGCCTGACGCCGCTCGTCACCGCCCCTCGGCTTGCGACCGCCCTCGGGATCGGGAATCTCCACCTCAAGCTCGACACGGCCAACCCGACGCATTCGTTCAAGGATCGAGTGGTCGCGGTCGCCGCCGCCAAGGCGCTCGAGCTCGGGTGCGAGACGCTCGCCTGCTCGTCGACCGGCAACCTCGCCAACGCCGTCGCCGCGCGGGCGGCAGCGGAGGGGATCGAGGCGGTCGTCTTCTGCCCGTCCGACCTCGAGCCCGAGAAGCTCACGGCCACGGCCGTCTACGGGGCGACGATCTACGCGGTCGACGGGACGTACGACGACTGCAGCCGGCTCACCGTCGAGCTCTCGTTCGAGCTCGAGTGGGCTTTCGTCAACGTCGGGCTGCGCTCCTACTACGCCGAGGGGTCGAAGACGCTCGCGTTCGAGATCGCGGAGCAGCTCGGCTGGCGTCTCCCCGACGCGGTCGTCTGCCCGATCGCCTCGGGCGCGCTCTTCGCCAAGGTCCATCAGGGCTTCGAAGAGCTTCTGGAGCTCGGTCTCGTCGAGGGGAGCCGGCCGCGGCTCTACGGAGGGCAGGCGGAAGGCTGTGCGCCGGTCGCGGCGGCGTTCGCCGAGGACCGGAGGGTAACGCCGCTCAAGCCTCGCACTGTCGCGCGCTCGCTCGCGATCGGCAGCCCCGCCGACGGCGACCTCGCGGTCGCGACCGCGAAAGCCGCGGATGGAGCGATCTACGCCGTCCCCGAGGACGAGGTGGGCACAAACATGGCGCTCCTGGCCGAGACGAGCGGCGTCTTCGGCGAGACCGCCGCCGGCGTGACGCTCGGCGCGCTCCGGGAGGCCGTTCGCAACGGAGCGGTCGGGGAGAGCGACACGGTCGTGCTACTCGTGACCGGGGACGGCCTGAAGACGCCGCAGCCGATCGCCGGGCTTGTGCAGCCGGTGGCGATCGAGGCCGACGCCGACGCCCTGCTCGAGCGTCTCGGAGTCAGCGTCTGAAGGCTTGCTTCACTTCGGAAAGATTTATCACTTTACTTTTTGAAGACTCGATGCTAGCGTCGGCGCGGATGACCATCGGCGACCGGTTTCTCCCTCCTCCCGGACGCCGTTGCCTGTCGATGGCCGGTGGGGAGCGCTGTCTCGCGCTCCCCACCGGCTAACCCACGTCCGACACTCGGAGCGAGGCGAGCCATGGCAAAGGCCCAGACGACGCGTACCCCAAAACCCGAGCCGACGTGGGAGCTCGTGCTCAAGCGCAACCCGGTCGAGCGACTGAAGCGGGAGAAGGCGCCGCTCAGGATCCGGGACGAGCTGCCGGCGCTGATCGCGGCCGGCTACGAGAGCGTGCCGGAGGAGGACATGGTGCGCCTGCAGTGGTGGGGGCTCTACCACGACAAGCCGAAGATCGGGACGTTCATGCTCCGGATCAAGCTCCCGAGCGGGCACCTGACGCCGGCGAAGCTGCGTGCCGTCGGCGAGGTCTCGAACCGGTTCGGGCGGGGTGACGGGGAGCTCGCCACGAGACAGAACATCCAGCTCCACTGGCTCGAGCTCGCACGCCTGCCGGAGGTGTTCGCTCACCTCGACGCGGCCGGGATCACGACCGCGGGCGGTTGCGGCGACACCGTCCGCAACATCACGGGCTGCCCCGTCCAGGGTCTCGATCCGAACGAGCTCTTCGACTGCAGCTCCGTCGTCGAGGACGCGGCCCGCTTCTTCTACGGCAACCCGGACTTCTGCGACCTGCCCCGGAAGCACAAGTACACGATCGCCGCCTGCACCGACCGCTGCAACGCGCCCGAGATCAACTGCGTCGCGCTGGTCGGCGTGATCCGCGAGGGGCGGGAGGGGTTCGCGGTCCGCGTCGGCGGCGGGCTCTCCTCGGTACCGCGGATCTCCCGCGACCTGGGCGTCTTCGTGCCGAAGGAGGAGGCGATCGAGATCCTGAGCGCGATCACCGGCGCCTGGTCGGACGACCTTCGCTATCGCGTCTCCCGGGTCAAGGCGCGGCTCAAGTTCATGATCGACGACCTCGGGCCCGAGGGCATGCGCGAGCGCGTCGAGGCGCGCCTCGGGCGCAAGCTCGAGGACTTCACCCTGCCGCCGGTCGCGACGCCACCGTCCGACCACCTCGCCGTCCACGAGCAGAAGCAGCCCGGCCTCGTCTACGTCGGCGTCCCCGTTCACCTCGGGCTGATCTCCGGCGACCAGATGATCGCCGTCGCCGGAATTGCCGAGCGCGTCGGCGCGGACATCCGCGTCACACGGCTCCAGAACTTCGTCGTCGCGAACGTCCCCGAGGCGGAGGTCGAGGGCGTCGCCGCGGAGCTCCAGGCGGTCGGCTTCCCGCTCGACGTCAACCCGGTCCGGGGCCGCTCGATCGCCTGCACGGGCGAGCCGCACTGCAACTTCTCGGTCACCGAGACGAAGACGCGGCTTGGCCGGTTGATCGAGCACCTCGAGGGGCGCTTCGGCTCCGAGATCGCCGAGCTCCGGCTCCACCTCGACGGCTGCCCGCACGCCTGCGCGCAGCACTGGGTGGGCGACCTCGGCTTCCAGGGCACGACCGTGCGCGATGAACAAGGTGCGCGCCGGCAGGCATACGACATCTTCGTCCGTGGCGGGCTCGGCCCCGACGCGGCGATCGGGCGGCCGCTCTTCCGGCGGGTGCCGACGGAAGAGCTCGACCAGGCCGTCGACGGCCTGGTCCAGGGATGGGTGGAAAGCCGGCGCGCGGCGGAGTCGTTCGCCGCGTTCTCGACGCGCCTGTCGGACGAGGAGCTCGGCGCCCTGGCCGGGCTCGAGCCGGCCAAGCGGCGAGAACGAGAGGAAGAAGCGGCTTGAGCATCGCTCGCCTTCGGCTCACGATCGCGGGGGAAACGATGTTTCCCCCGCGTGCCCCCTTCCTCTTGAAATCGTGGGGAACCTCCCGGTTCCCCACACCCCTCCACGCTCACGGGCTGGAGATCAGCCCGTGAGCGTCGAGCTGATCGACGAGCTCGAGGCTGGCGAGCTCTCCGTCGAGTTCGAGGGCGAGGAGCCCGAGACCGTCATCGAGTGGGCAATCGAGCGCTTCTCGCCGCACATCGCGATTTCGACGGCATTCCAGATCGACGGGGTGGTCGTCCTCGACATGGCCTACACGATCGACCCGGACGTCCGCGTTTTTAGCGTCGACACGGGCCGGATGCCGCAAGAGACGTTCGATCTGATCGAGCTCCTCCGCGACCGCTACCCGGGCCTCACCCTGGAGCTGCTCGCACCGAATCCCGTCCACCTGCAGCGCATGGTCGCCCGCAAGGGGCCGAACCTCTTCTACGAGTCGGTCGAGAGCCGCCTGCTCTGCTGCAACGTGCGGAAGGTGCAGCCGCTCACTCGCCATCTCGCGACGCTCGATGCGTGGATCACCGGCCTGCGCCGCGACCAGTGGGCGACCCGCACGAACATCCGCAAGGTCGAGCTCGACCACGATCACGGGGCGATCGTCAAGCTCAACCCGCTCGCGGAGTGGACAGAAGAAGAGGTCTGGGACTACGTCCGCGAGCGAGATCTTCCGTATAACGCGCTGTACGACAGGGGCTACACCTCGATCGGTTGCGCGCCCTGCACGCGAGCGGTCACGCCCGGCGAGGCTGCTCGTTCCGGCCGCTGGTGGTGGGAGACGAACGCGCCGAAGGAGTGCGGAATCCACTGCGCAATCGAGACGGGCGGCTTCGAGCACGAGCTGCATGCCCTCCTCTCAGAGGACGAGGACGAGGATGAGTAGCTCGGTCGAGCTCAGGGGAGAGGCGGCCGAGGTCATCCTCGGCGAGGCGCAGGCGGTGCTCGCCATGGTCCAGGACGAGAACCGGCGGGCGCGGCTCGCCGACCTGATCGCTGCCGTCGCGGACGGCGAGGTTGCCGACGAGGACACCGACGCGCTCGGCGAGCTGCTCGAGCTCGGCCTCCAGACCGGCCGCGTCCGGGCGGTCTACGGACCCGCCGGCGAACAGGCGGCACTCAAGGTCTTCCGCCGGCTTCCGCGAGGGAGGGAGCTCGACGAAGCGGCACGCAAGGTGACGGAGGCGCTCGCGTCGCTCGCCGGCAAGCCGCTCGAGAGCGTACGGATCCAGGCGACGGCCCCCGGTGCGTTCCTGCTCACGCTCGCGGCCGAGGGCCTCGAGCTATCCGTCCGCCTCGACCGCCAGGGGGCGCGGCTCACGGGCGTGGGGATGTAGTGGGAGGCCGACGAGGTGACGTACATCATCGCCGAGCCCTGTATCGACATCAAAGACCGCTCGTGCATCGACGTCTGCCCGGTGGACTGCATCCACGAGTTCGAACGGATGCTCGTCATCGACCCAGAGGAGTGCATCGACTGCGCAGCCTGCGAGCCGGAGTGCCCGGTGGAGGCGATCTTCCCCGAGGGCGCCCTGCCCGAGAAGTGGGAACCGTTCGTGAAGATCAACTACGCCTACCCGGACGCCGACGAGATCAACCGGCTCGTCGACGAGTACGCGACCGAGCACAACGTCCAGAACCCGCCGCTCCAGTGAACGAGAAGCGCTACTACATGGCCTGTCTCGACCTCGAGGGCAGGAGCTGCCTCGTCGTCGGCGGCGGCGCGGTGGCGCTGGAGAAAGCGCGGGGCCTCCTCGACTGCGGCGCGCGGATCACGGTCGTGGCTCCACGGATCATCGACGAGCTCCGTACGCTCGACGTCGAGCTCGTGCGGCGCGGGTATCGCGCGTCCGACCTCGACGGCCGCTTCCTCGTCGTCGCGGCGACCTCGATCCCCTTGCTCAACCGGCGAGTACACGCGGACGCGGAGGCGCGCTTGCTCCTCTGCAACGTCGTCGACGTCCCCGAGTTGTGCAACTTCATCCTGCCCGCGGTCGTGCGGCGGGACCCGATCGCGGTCGCCGTGTCCACCGGCGGCGCCTCCCCCGCGCTCGCGCAGCGGATCCGCGACGACATCGCCAAGCTGATCGGACCCGAACACGCCGAGCTCGCCCGGAGGCTACGCGAGCTGCGGCCGTGGGCGAAGGACAACCTCCCGAGCTACGAGGAGCGCCGAGAGTTCTTCGCCGACCTCGTCGCAGGCGAGCTTCGATGACCGTCTACCTCGTCGGCGCCGGCCCAGGTGACCCCGGCCTGATCACAGTTCGTGGGCTGGAGCTCGTCCGCTGCTGCGACGCGCTCGTCCACGACCGCCTCGTCAGCCACGAGCTCGTCGCCGAGGCGCCACCGGACGCGATTCGAATCGGGCGGGAATGCCTCGACCAGACCGAGATCGTCGAGCTCCTCGTCCGTCTCGGGCGGCGCGGGCTCGACGTCGTCCGTCTCAAGGGTGGCGACCCGTTCGTCTTCGGTCGGGGCGGCGAGGAGGCGCTCGCCCTTGCGGCCGCCGGCGTCCCCATCGAGGTCGTGCCCGGCGTCTCGTCGCTCTCGGCGGTACCGGCCTCTGCCGGCATCCCGGTCACGCACCGCGGCGTCTCGTCGCAGGTGACCGTCGTCTCCGGCCACGACGCTCGCGAGCTCGACTTCGTAGCCCTCGCCAATGCGCCGGGAACGCTCGTCGCGTTCATGGGGCTTGCGTCCTTGGCGGCCATCGCCGACGGCCTCCTTCGCCATGGGAAACCCGCGGACACCCCGGCGGCGGTCGTCGCAAACGGCACCATGCCCGAGCAGCGGACGGTCGTCGCGCCGCTCGAGGAGATTTCCGGCGCCGCAGAGTCGCTCGACCCGCCGGCCCTCCTCGTCGTCGGCGACGTCGTGGCGCTCGCCGGTAGGCTCGCGGCCCGTGAGCTCCTCGCCGCTGGCGCCATCTAGCCGCAAGCCGATCGCCTGCCTTCCCGGCGACTGCATCGGCCCCGAGGTGATGGCGGTCGCGCAGCGGGTGCTCCGGGAGCTCGCGCCGGAGCTCGAGCTCCAGGAGCATCCGTTCGGGGCGGCAGCGATCAGGGCGACGGGCGACCCACTTCCCGCGGAGACCCTCGAGGCGTGCCGCTCCGCCGGCGCCGTACTCAAGGCGCCCATCGGAGATCCCGAGTTCGACGCCGCCGACGTCCGGCCGGAGCAGGGCATGCTGCAGCTGCGGGCCGAGCTCGACGTCTACTGCAACCTGCGCCCGGCGAGAGCCGCCCCTATCGACCTCATGATCGTGCGCGAGCTCGTGGGCGGGCTCTACTTCGGCGCGCGCGGCGTGCGGGAGGACGGCACGGTGTTCGACACCTGCGAGTACCACCCGAGCCAAATCGAGCGCATCGCGCGCCGCGCATTCGAGCTCGCGCGCTCGCGCCGCGGGCGGCTCACCTCGGTGGACAAGGCGAACGTGCTCGAGACATCGCGGCTCTGGCGCCGCGTCGTCCGCGAGGTGGCTGCCGATTACCCCGACGTGGAGGTCGAGGACATGCTGGTCGACAACGCGGCGATGCAGCTCGCGAGCGCGCCGGAGCAGTTCGACGTCATCGTCACCGAGAACATGTTCGGCGACATCCTCTCCGACCTCGCAGCCGCGATGACCGGCGGCCTCGGGCTCGCTCCCTCCGCGAGCTTGGGCGACAGCGGACCGGGCATCTTCGAGCCGGTACACGGGTCCGCCCCGGACATCGTGGGGCTCGGGGTCGCCAACCCGGCAGGGATGCTCCGCTCCACCGCCCTGATGCTCGAGCACGGCCTCGGGCGGCCCGCCGAGGCGCGTGCTCTCGAGGACGCCGTCGACGTCGCGTTGCGAGAGGCGCCGACGCCGGACCTCGGAGGCCGCGCGACGACCGCCGAGTTCGCGGACAGGGTCGTTGCCGCGCTCGTGCCCTGAGCTCAATGCATGTGCGTCCCTGTTGACGCCGCTCGCCCATGCGCCTAGCCTGTTCGGCTCATGACGCGCGCGGGCGAGACATCGGTTCTTCTCTTCGGCTTCGCGACGCGCATCTTTACGCGCTAGTCGGCGTCTCCCCCGCCTCCGCCGGCTAGCCCTTCTCAGAGGCGGAAGTCCCTTCGACCATGGATGCGAGAGATGCGTGATCGTGCAGTACCCACACTCTTGAGACTCAGTTCAACCACGAGCGTCGGCTACCCCGGCCGGGACGGCGCGCACAGCGCCGCAGCCTGCGACCGACTCTTCCCCGGCGGAGCCGAACTCGTCGCTCTTCCGAGCTTCTCGGCGGTGGCGGACGCGGCTGCGGAGGGATCCGTCGAGTTCGGCGTCCTTCCGATCGAGAGCTCGCTCTCGGGGCCGGTCGCGGAGACGCACGACCTCCTCTACGACTCGTCGCTCGCGATCACGGGTGAGACCGTGCTGCCGATCCGGCACTGCCTGGTCGGACCGGCGGAGGTCAGGCTGGAAGAGATCCGCGTGGTCCGCTCGCACCCGGTGGCCCTCGATCAGTGCAGGCAACTGCTCGCCGCCATGCCGTGGGCGACGGCCATGGCAGCCGCGACGACGGCAGACGCTGCCGCTCAGGTTGCCGAGCACGGCGACCGAGCCGAGGCTGCGATCGCGAGCGAGCGCGCGGCGACGCTGCACGGGCTCACCGTGATCGCAGGCGACGTCGGCGACCACCCGGAGGCGTACACGAGGTTCGTCTCGATTGCGACACACGTGCGGCTCGACACGGTGGGAGGGCGCTGGCGGACGGCATTCTCGTTCGTCACCGACCACCAGCCGGGTGCGCTCCACCGGGCGATCGAGCCGTTCGCGCGCCACCGGATCGACCTCGGCCAGCTCGTATCCCGCCCAATCCCGCAGTCGCCGTGGCGCTACCGCTTCGACGCGGTGCTCGACGGTCATCCCCTCGACCCCGTCGTGCGCGATGCTTTCGCGGAGGTGAGCGCCTGTACTCGCCGACTGCGCGTCTTCGGCTCCTACCCTGCGGACGGCCAGTAGTGAACGACCACGCGTCCGATCCCACCGTGCGCCGGCTCAGAGACGAGATCTCCGACCTCGATCGCGCAATCGTCGACGCCGTCAACGCCAGGGTCCAAGTCGTCGATCGCCTGAAGCGCTATAAGACGTCGAAGGGGATTCCGTTCCTCGACCCCGAGCGCGAGCGGCAGCTCCTCGATGACCTTGTCCTGGCGAACCGGGGCCCGCTCTCGAACGAGGGGCTGCGCGAGTTCTTCTGTGAGCTCCTCGACCTGACCAAGCGCGAGGTCACCCGCCACGGCGGCCCGGACAAGTAGGGGCATGTTGGTGAAACACCAGCGTCGCGGCCGCGAAGCGGCCGCCTTTAGGGATCTTGGCGCGACCGGAATCCGCGCGAGCGGATTCTGGTCTTGCGCAGAATCAGAGCGCGGCCGTCGCCAGCGGCGGTGGGAAGCGCTCTTCGAAGGCCGAGATGTCGGCCTCGTGCTGGAGCGTGCGCGCGATCGAATCGAGCCCGTGCAAAAGGCAGCGGCGTACGAACGGGTCCATTTCGAACGGCACGGCCCGGCCGGCCGGATCGGCGATGGTCTGGGCGTCGAGGTCGACGGTCAATTCTCCGCCGCCGGCGACCGACTGCATGAGCCCTTTCAGCTCCGGGGCGGGCAGCGCCACGGGGACGAGCCCGGTCTGGACGGCGTTCGAGAAGAAGATGTCGCCGAACGAAGGCGCGACCACGACCTCGAAGCCGTAGTCCTCGAGCGCCCAGGCCGCGTGCTCTCGCGACGAGCCGCACCCGAAGTTCGCCCCGGTGAGGAGGATTCTGGCGCCCTCGCACTCGGGCCGGTTCAGCTCGAAGGCGGGGTCCTGACGCCAGTCGTAGAAGAGGAATTCCCCATAACCGGTGCGCTCGATCCGCTTCAGGAACTGCTTGGGGACGATCTGGTCGGTGTCGACATCCGGTCGGTCGAGCACCGCCGCTCGCGCGGTCACGGAGCGGAAGGCCCTCATGCCGGTACTCCTTTCCACTCGCGGACGTCGACGAAGTGCCCCGCAATCGCCGCCGCAGCCGCCATCGCCGGGCTCACGAGGTGCGTGCGACCACCGCGGCCCTGTCGTCCCTCGAAGTTGCGGTTCGAAGTGGACGCGCAGCGCTCCCCGGGAGCGAGAACGTCGGGGTTCATCCCGAGGCACATGGAGCAGCCGGCATTGCGCCAGTCGAGCCCAGCCTGCTCGAAGATGCGGTCGAGACCCTCCTCTTCGGCCTGGTGCTTCACGGCGGCCGAGCCCGGGACGACCATCGCGCGGACTTGCGGGTGGACGCGCTTCCCGGCGACGACCGCCGCGGCCGTGCGCAGGTCCTCGATCCGGGCGTTCGTGCACGAGCCAATGAAAACGCGGTCGATGTGAATCTCCTGAAGTGGCGTGCCAGGCTCGAGCGCCATGTAGGCGAGCGCGCGCTCCAGTGCGGCCCGCTCGTCGAGGTCGCCGTAGTCGGCGGGGTCGGGAACGACACCCCCGACGGGAGCGACCATGCCGGGGTTCGTTCCCCAGGTGACCTGCGGCTCGAGCTCGGAGACGTCGATCTCGACCTCGCTGTCGAACACCGCGCCGACGTCCGTGGTGAGCGCGCGCCAACGGTCGAGCGCCCGTTCCCATTCGGCGCCCTTGGGCGCCGCCGGGCGCCCTTCGAGGTACGCGAACGTCGTGTCGTCCGGGGCGATCATCCCGGCGCGCGCGCCCGCTTCGATCGACATGTTGCAGATCGTCATCCGCCCTTCCATCGAGAGACCGCGGACGACCTCGCCCGCGTATTCGAGAACGTGTCCAACCGCCCCGTCGACGCCGAGGCGGCCGATCGTGCCGAGGATCACGTCCTTCGCCGTCACGCCGAAGGGCAGCTCACCGCGGTAGAGGATGCGCAGTGTCTGCGGCCTGAAGCGCGGCAGACACTGTGTGGCCAGCACATGCTCGACCTCGGTTGTGCCGATGCCGAACGCCAGCGCCCCGAACGCCCCATGCGTGGACGTATGGCTGTCCCCGCAGACGATGGTCATTCCCGGTTGAGTGACTCCGAGCTCCGGGCCGATGACATGCACGATCCCCTCGCGGCCGCTCCCCGTCGCGTAGAGCGGGATCCCGAACTCGGCGCAGTTCGCCCGCAGTGCGTCGAGCTGGGCGCGGGCAAGCGGGTCGCGCACCGGGCCGGCGTCGGTCGGGACGTTGTGGTCCATCGTCGCGAGCGAAAGCTCCGGACGGCGAACCGTGCGGCCCGCGAGACGAAGCCCCTCGAAGGCCTGCGGCGACGTCACCTCGTGGATCAGGTGCAGGTCGACGTAGAGGAGCGCCGGCTCGCCCTCCACCTCATGGACGACGTGACTCTCCCAGATCCGAGCGAAGAGTGTCTCGGGCATGGAAGCCAAAGGTACCGGTTCCGTGAGTGAGGCGGCCTCGACCCGTAGCGGGGGTACGCGACGGCGTGCCGAGAGCCGTCCCGACCCCGCGGACGCGCCGTTACGTCGTGACATCCGTCGGTTCGGAGACAGCCTCGGGCACATCCTTGTCGAGCAGGAAGGGCAGGAGCTGCTCGACGACGTGGAGCGGGTCCGGCTGCTCTCGCGGGATGCGCGCGCGACCGGTCGCGCCTCGCGTCGCGAGGAGCTGAGGCACATCGTCGCCGAGTTAGGGCCGGAGCGCCAAGCGCTCGTTCTGCGGGCGTTCGGCGTCTACTTCCAACTCGCGAACCTCGCCGAGCAGCACCACCGCCTCCGCCGCCGACGCCAGTACGAGCACGAGCGGCGGATGCCGCGTGAGTCGCTCGCGGAGGCGGTCGCCCGCCTCCGGCAGGCTGGGGTCGAGCAGTCGGAGCTCGAGAGCGCCTCGCGCCGGCTCTCGCTCGAGCTCGTGCTGACCGCACACCCGACCGAGGCGACAAGGCGCAGCGTGCTCGCCGCCCATCTGCGCCTGAGCCGACTTCTCGCAGAGTTCGACGATCCGTCGCTGACGCCCGCCCGCCGGCGGCGCGTCGAGGCGACGCTGGCGGAGGAAGTGGCGCTCCTCTGGCAGACCGACGAGGTGCGCTCGCGCCGGCCGCGCGTCGTCGACGAGATCCGCCACGGCCTCTGGTTCTTCGAGCAGAGCTTGTTGCGCGTGGCGGAGCTCCTGCTCGCGGACTATCGGCAACTGCTGCCGGCGGCGCCGACGCCGTTTCGCTTCGGGACGTGGATCGGGGGCGACCAGGACGGCAACCCGGCCGCCGGACCCGACACAATCGCTGAGGCGCTCGAGCGCGCGCGCGAGCTCGTGCTCTCGACGTATCGCGACGAGGTCCGCGAGCTCGCACGTGCAGTCGGGATCTCCAGCCAGATAGTCGACCCTCCCGCGGATCTGCTCGAGTCGATCGCGCGCGACGAGCGGGAGTTGCCGGAGTACGCCGCCGAGCTCGGCGACCGCAACCGCGACGAGCCCTACCGGCGCAAGCTCAGCTTCATGTGGTGGCGGCTCGGGAACGGGGGCTACGGCTCCGCGGGAGAGCTCGCGGCCGATCTCGAGCTGCTCGACAAAAGCCTGCGGGCGACCAGGAGCGAGCGCATCGCCGACGGCCGCCTGGCCGCGCTCGGCCGGCGAGTCGAGCTCTTCGGCTTCCACCTGGCGAAGCTCGACGTCCGCCTACACGCGAACGACCTGCGAGAGCCGGACAAGCGCGTCCGCGAGACCTTCAGCGCCGTCGCCCGCGCCCGCGCGCGGCACGGCCCCGAGGCGGTCGACACCGTGATCGTCTCGGGGACGAGCAGCGCGGCGGACGCCCTCCGCGCCTTCGAGCTGAGCGAAGAGCCGCTGGCGGTCGTCCCGCTCTTCGAGACGATCGCCGACCTCCGCGCCGCTCCTGCGATCGTCGACGAGCTCCTCGACGACCCTCGTGTGGCACGCGACGGGCGGCTCGAGGTGATGGTCGGCTACTCCGACTCGGGCAAGGACGGCGGCTACCTCGCCGCCCAGTGGGAGATCTTCCGCGCTCAGCAGGCGCTCGCCGAGCTGGCCGAGCGCCGAGGCATCGAGCTGACGATCTTCCACGGGCGCGGCGGGAGCGCCGGACGCGGCGGGGGCCCCACCTATGCAGCGATCCTCGCCCAACCCCCCGGGCATCCGCCCGGCCGGCTCAAGTTGACGGAGCAAGGCGAGACGATCTCGTTCAAGTACGGGCTTCCGGGGCTTGCCTACCGCAACCTGGAGGCCGCGCTCGCGGCGACGCTCCTCTCGGCGTTCCCGGACGTCGTCGGTGCCGAGCCACCGAAGGGCGCTCCGGAGCTCCTGGGCGACCTCTCGGCCGAAGCGTACGCCACGTACCGCGCGCTCGTCTGGGAAGACGAGGGCTTCGTGCCCTTCTTTCGGCAGTTCACGCCGATCGACGAGCTGGCCCTGCTCGAGATCGGCTCGCGGCCGGCTCGCCGTCCGCAGAGGGAGGACTACCTCCCCACCTTGCGCGCGATCCCGTGGGTCTTCGCGTGGACGCAGAACCGGTGCGTGCTTCCGGCCTGGTTCGGCTGCGGAACGGCGTTCGCCGCAGCCCGCTCGCGCGACCTGCGACGCCTCTACCGAGAGTGGCCGTTCTTCCGCTCACTGGTGGAGAACCTCGAGATGACGCTCGCCAAGTCGAGCCTCGAGATCGCCGAGGATTATCTCGAGCTCGTCGACGACGACCGCCTGTTCGGGCCGATCGCCGAAGAGCACGCCCGCACGGTGGAGGGGGTGCTCGCAATCGTCGGTTCAAAGAAGCTGCTCGACCGGCACCCTGTCCTACAGCGCTCGATCCGGTTGCGCAACCCGTACGTCGACCCCATGAACGCGATCCAGGTCGACCTCCTCCGCCGGTATCGCGACCCCGACTCATCAGAAGACGAGCACGAGCGCGTGCGACGACCGCTCCTCCGCTCGATCGCCGGCATCGCCGCCGCCCTCCGCAACACGGGCTGATGGACTTCCGTCGCATCCCCAACCTGCCGCCCTACGTGTTCGCCGAGATCGACCGGCTCAAGCTGGAGCTGCGCCGCGCGGGCGAGGACGTCGTCGACCTTGGCTTCGGACCCCCCGACCTCCCCTCGCCGCCCAAATCCGTCGAGAAGCTCTGCGAGGCGGCGCAGCTCTCGCGCAACCACCGCTACTCCGCGAGCCGGGGCATCCCCAACCTGCGAAGGGCGATCTGCGACCGCTACGCGCGCCGCTACGGGGTCGAGCTTGACCCGGAGACCGAGGCGATCGTGACGATGGGAGCGAAGGAAGGGTTCTGCCACCTGTTTTGGGTGCTCGTCGAGCCCGGGGACGCGGTGCTCGTGCCCAGCCCCAGCTACCCGATCCATCTCTTCGCGCCCGTCTTCGCGGGAGCGGCCGTGACCCGGGTGCCGGTCGCGCCCGCCGGGGAGCTCCTGGTCGCGCTCGAGGAGGCGTTCGCACGCGCAAAGCCGCGGCCGCGCGTGGTCTGTTCTCGATGGCGGGGTGGCGCGTCGGGTTCGTCGTCGGCAACGCAGCCGTCGTCCAGGCGCTCGCCCGACTCAAGTCCTACCTCGACTACGGCACCTTCCAGCCGGTCCAGATCGCCTCCATCACCGCGATGAGGGAGGCAGCCGACTACCCGGAGGAAGTCAACGGCGTCTACCGCAGCCGCCGCGACACCCTGTGCGACGGGCTTTCGCGGATCGGCTGGGAGGTGGAGCCGCCAAGAGGGACGATGTTCGTCTGGGCGAGGATGCCCGAGCCGTACCGTCACCTAAGCTCGCTCGAGCTCGCCGTGAAGCTCGCGCGCGAGGCGAAGGTCGCGATCAGCCCCGGCGAAGGATTCGGGCCGGGCGGCGAGGGCTGCGTCCGCTTCGCTCTCGTCGAGAACGAGCAGCAGATCCGACAGGCGGTCCGCGGCATCGGCCGCGTGCTCTCCGAGCTCGGCTAGCCGCAGGCGCCCGGACGGCTCCCGCAATCAGCGCAGAAAGCTCTCCGCCATCGTGGGCCCGTCCGGCGTGAGCACCGACTCGGGGTGGAACTGAACGCCTTCGATGCGGTGGCGGCGGTGCCTGACACCCATGACCTCGCCATCGTCGGTGTGCGCGGTGACGACGAGCTCCTTGGGCACGCGGACTGCCGCGAGCGAGTGGTAGCGACCGGCTTCGATCTCCGCCGGAAGCCCGATGAAGACGCCCTCGCCGTCGTGCCGTACGCGGCTCGCCTTGCCGTGGAGAAGCGCCTTCGCCTGCCCGACCCGGCCGCCGAAGGCCTCGACGATCGCCTGGTGGCCGAGGCAGACGCCGAGCGTAGGGACACCGGGGCCAAGCTGACGGACCAGCTCCACCGAGATGCCCGCGTCCGCCGGCCGCCCAGGCCCGGGCGAGATGACGAGCCGGTCCGGCGCTAGCGCGGCTGCCTCCTCCACCGAGATCGCATCGTTCCGATAGACGGCGACGTCCGCGCCGAGCTCCTCGAAGAGATGGACGAGGTTCCAGGTGAAGCTGTCGTAGTTGTCGATCATCAAGAGCTTCACGTGTACTCGCTTTCCGCCAGATCAATCGCGGCCTCGAGTGCGGCCAGCTTGGCGAGGCACTCGCGATGCTCGGCCGCAGGCTCCGAGTCTGCCACGATTCCCGCGCCCGCCTGGATCCGGGCGATGCCGTCCGCCATCACGATCGTGCGGAGCGCGATGCAGGTGTCCATCGTCCCGCCGGGCAGGACGTACCCCACCGCCCCGGCATAGGGACCGCGGCGGTAGCCCTCGAGCTCGGAGATGATCTGCATCGCGCGGACCTTCGGCGCACCCGTGACCGTGCCGGCGGGGAAGCAGGCGCGGAGCACGTCGAAGGGCGTTACGCCGTCGCGCAGCTCCCCGACGACCTCCGAGACGAGGTGCGAGACGTGCGAGAACCGCTCCACGTCCATCGAGCGTGTCACCCGCACGGTGCCCGCGCGGCAGACGCGGGAGATATCGTTGCGGCCGAGGTCGACGAGCATGACGTGCTCCGCCCGATCCTTCTCCGACGAGAGCAGGCGCTCGGCGTCCCCCTCCCCCGGGGTCGTGGTGCCGGCGATCGGGCAGACGCTCGCACGGCCGTCCTCGCAGGCGACGAGGCGCTCCGGCGAGGAGCCGACGAGCGCGAGCTCGCCGAGCTCGAGCAGGAAGAGGTACGGCGAGGGGTTGACCCGGCGAAGGGCGCGGTAGAGGGCGAGCGGCGAGGCCGGCGTCGGCCGCTCCGCCCGCTGCGAGGGGACGATCTGGTACGCGTCCCCCACTCTGATGTGCTCCTGGCAGCGGCGCACCATCTCCTCGTAGCGCTTTCGCGACGGGAAGCGGCGCAGCCGTCCCGGAGTCTCAGCGACGGGCCGGTCGTCGTTGGACGCGAGCGTCTGCTCGAGGCGATGAGCGATGTCGTCCGCGTCCCCGGCGATGACCTCGACGACGCCTGCCCCGTGGTCGAAGCGGACGAGCGTCTCGGCGACGACGAAGAGGCTCTCGGGGAACGAAGGTCCGTCGGAGGGTATGGGAACCGTCGGCTCGAGCTTCGCCATGTGGTCGTACGCGAGATAGCCGACGACGGGCGCGCCGAGCAGCTCCGCCTCCTCGAAGCCGACCAGTCGTGATCCGGAGCCGACGAACGAGTTGCGGCCGAGGCGTCCCCGCTCCACCGACTCGAGGAGGAAGCTGCCACCCTCCGTCCCGCGCAGTCGGAGGTATGCCCCGAGCGGGGTGAGGAGGTCGGCGGGGATGGCGTGGGTCGTCGTCATCGGGAACGAAAAAGGCCTCTCGCGAGGCCATGTGCGAAGCGGGTTGTCGGTGCGCGGCTAGCGCAGGCTCCCGCCTCGCATCCGGTGCCACCAGCAGCACTGGAACGACGCAGGAGTCATCCTGCGGGAGCGTAGCGCCCGCGGTGACGGAAGCGCAAGCTCGCACAGAGGTTCGCTGCGAAAGCGCCTTCCGAAGCCAGGAGCTCGGTCTAGGCTTGCCGCCGTGAACCTCGAGCTCGTGACCGCCGGGGAGTCGCACGGGCCTGCGCTCGTCGCGGTCCTGACGGGGCTCCCCGCCGGGCTCGCTCTCGATCGGGCCGCGATCGACGAGGACCTCCGCCGACGGAGAGAAGGCTACGGACGCAGCCCGAGGCAGAAGTTCGAGCACGACGAGGTCGAGGTGCTCTCCGGGCTTCGGCACGGTGCGACGCTCGGGACGCCCCTCGCGCTCGTGATCTACAACCGCGATCACAAGAACTGGGCGTGGGGCATGAGCCCATGGCCACCCGAGAGCGAACCAACGGGAAAGGGCACGTCGCCCGTGACTCTTCCGCGCCGGGCCACGCCGACCTCCCCGGTGCCCTGAAGTACGGGCACACAGACGTGCGCAACGCGCTCGAGCGAGCGAGCGCGCGGCAGACCGCCGCCCATGTCGCGGCGGGTGCCATCGCGAAGACGCTTCTCCGAGACATCGGGATCTCCGTCGCGGGCCGCGCGCGGGAGGTCGGCGGAAAGACCGACGACGACGAGATGCGCGCGGCGACCGACGCGGCGCGCGGCGAGCGCGACACCCTCGGCGGGGTCGTCGAGGTCGTGGCGACGGACGTCCCGCCAGGGCTCGGCTCCTATGCCGAGAAGGACGACCGGCTCGACGCGAGCTCGCCGCCGCACTCATGGGCATCCAGGCCGTCAAGGGCGTCGAGGTGGGAGAGGGCTTCGCGCTCGCCCGGCTACCCGGGTCGCGGGCGCATGACGAGGTCGAGCCGGGGCTGCGCCGGAGCACGAACCGTGCCGGCGGAATCGAGGGCGGCGTCTCGAACGGCGAAGCCGTCGTCGTCCGGGCAGCGATGAAGCCGCTCCCGACGCTCATGCGCCCCCTCCGCTCGGTCGACCTTGCCACGGGCGAGCCGGGGGACGCGCTCGTCGAACGGAGCGACGTCCAGGCGGTCGAAGCACTTGCCGTGGTGGCCGAAGCCGCAATCGCCTGGGAGCTCGCCCGAGCGGCCCGGGAGAAGTTCGGCGGCGACGCGGTCGAGGACTTCGTCGCTGCCCACCGCGCGTATCTGGAGCGGATCCGCTGGCCGCGCTGAAACGCCCTCGACAGCCAGCTCGCGCTCGTCGGCTTCATGGGCGCAGGAAAGTCGATGCCCGACCTCGAGCTCGCATACCGTCGTCGAGCTCGGCGAAGGAGCCGTCGGGTCGGAACGCACGCGCGCGTCTTTGGCCGGATGCCCACAGGAGGCAAAAACGCCGAACCCCGCAACTCCGAAGAGCCACGGGGTTCGACCGCGGCACTCTCTCACGTCACTGAGTCGGTGTCAAACGAGGCCCGCCTCGCGTGGTGCGGGGCGCAGAGCCTTGTCGGTCTTTGCGGCCTGAAGCGGACGCACCGGGCCGCCGCGCGATCGCGACCGGCCCGCCGCCCGAAGCGCGCGGCGGTAGGCCTCGACGACGTCGGTCCCGGCCGCCATCACCTCTCCGGTCGAGCGCATCTCGACGCCGCGGTCGGCCGCGCCAGGGAAGCGGTCGGTCGGGAAGATCGCCTCCTTCGCCCACGCCCGCTGCGGCACCGCGCGCGCGGGCAGCTCGAGCGCGGCAAGCGGCTCCCCGAGCAGCAGCCGGCAGGCGTGGTCGACGAGCGGCAGGCCGAGCGCCTTCGACACGAACGGCACCGTGCGCGAGGCGCGAGGATTCGCCTCGAGCACGTACAGCTCGCCGCCGTGGAGCGCGAGCTGCAGGTTGAGAAGCCCTCGCACCGCGAGGCGGCGCGCGAGGCGCGAGGCGAGGTCGCGGATCTCGTCCTCGAGCGCGAACGGCACGGACGGCGCAGGCAGGGCGCAGGCCGAGTCGCCGGAATGCACGCCCGCGCGCTCGACGTGCTCGAGGATCGCGGCCACCCAAGCCTGCTCGCCGTCGCAGAGCGCGTCCACGTCGAGCTCGATGGCGCCCGCCAGGAACTGATCGACGAGCGCAGGCTCGTCCAGCTCGAGCTCCTCCGGCCCGTGCGCGACGCGCATGCGCCGGCCGCCCAGCACGTGATGTGGCCGGACGAGCACGGGGTAGCCGAGCTCTGCGGCGAGCGAACACGCCTCGACAGTCGTCTCCGCGATTCCCCAGCGCGGCGCGCGCAGCCCGAGCTCGGCGAGAACGGCGGCGAAGCGGCCGCGGTCCTCGGCGGCGTCGATCGCGGCGAGCGGGTCGCCGAGGAGCGGCACGCCGACCGCGGCCAGCCGGTGCGCGAGCCGGAGCGGCGTCTGCCCGCCGAGCTGGACGACCACGCCGAGCGGCCGCTCCAGCTCGACGACGTCCAGGACACGCTCGAGCGTCACGGGCTCCAGGTAGAGCCGGTCGGAGGTGTCGTAGTCGGTCGAGACGGTCTCCGGGTTGGAGTTCAGGAGCACCGCCTCGTAGCCGAGCCGGCGAAAGGCCTGCGCCGCTCGCGTGCAGCAGTAGTCAAACTCGAGGCCCTGGCCGATCCGGTTCGGCCCGGAACCGAGGATCAGCACCGCGCGACCGGAGGGCCGGTCGACCGGGTCGCCCACCTCGTGGGAAAGATAGAAGTACGGCGTCCGCGCCTCGAACTCGGCGGCGCACGAGTCGACCGCGAGGCGCCCTGGACGGCCACGGCGGGCGCGCACATCGGGCTCGTCGATTCCGAGCAACCGCGCGATGGTCGCGTCAGACAGGCCGAACCGCTTCGCCGCGCGGATGTCGCCGGTGGCCGCGAGCGCCCGCTCGGCCTCGCGGATCGCCTCGAGCTCGCCCGCGAAGTACGGATGCAGCCCCGGAATCTCGGGGAGGGCCGAAGAGCCTTGCACCAGACTGTTGCTTGGCATTTCGGTCTCGAGCCCGTCGAGCGCCTTCAGCAACGCCTCCGGGAACGTGCGGCCGAGTCCGAGCGACTCGCCGACCGCGCGCATCTCCGTGCCGAGCCTCCTTTCGGCGCCGGGGAACTTCTCGAAGTCGAAGCGCGGCGCCTTCACCGCCGCGTAGTCGAGCGCGGGCTCGAACGCCGCGCTCGAGCGGCCGGTGATGTCGTTCGGCAGCTCGTCGAGCGTGTAGCCGACCGCGAGCAGCGCCGCGAGCTTGGCGATCGGGAAGCCGGTCGCCTTCGAAGCGAGCGCCGAGGACCGCGAGACGCGCGGGTTCATCTCGATCAGGGCGAAGTCGCCGGTCTCCGGGTCGACGGCGAACTGGACGTTCGCTCCGCCGGTCGCGACGCCGACCGTGCGCGCGCACGCGAACGCCGCATCGCGTAGCCGCTGGTAGGACGCGTCGGGCAGCGTCTGCTGCGGAGCGACCGTGAACGAGTCACCGGTGTGGACGCCGATCGGGTCGAGGTTCTCGATCGAGCAGACGACGACGCAGTTGCCGGCGACGTCACACATGATCTCCAGCTCGAGCTCCTGCCAGCCCGCGAGCGAGCGCTCGACGAGCACCTGGCCAATCGGGCTCGCCGCCAGCCCGGCGCGGATGCGCGACTCCAGCTCCTCGCGCGTGGCCGCGAGGCCGCCGCCGGTGCCGCCGAGCGTGAAAGCGGGGCGCACGACCGCCGGCAGCGGACACTCGTCGAGCTGAGCGAGCGAGGTGACGGCGACGGACTCCGGCACCGGGAGCCCGGCGGCGAGCATCGCCTCGCGGAAGGCGAGCCGGTCCTCGGCGCGGCGGATCGCCTCGAGGTCGGCGCCGATCAGCTCGACTCCGTCGAGCGCGCCCGCCTCGGAGAGCTCGACGGCGAGGTTCAACGCCGTCTGGCCACCGAGCGTGGGGAGCAGCGCATCGGGCCGCTCGCGCTCGACGATCTCCGCAAGCGTCTCGACGTCGAGCGGCTCGAGGTAGGTGGCGTCCGCCCACTCGGGATCGGTCATGATCGTCGCCGGGTTCGAGTTGACGAGGATCACGCGGTAGCCCTCCGCGCGCAGCACGCGGCAGGCCTGGACGCCCGAGTAGTCGAACTCGCACCCCTGCCCGATTCGGATCGGGCCGGAGCCGACGATCAGGACGCTGCGAAGGTCGGTGCGCTTCGGCATGCATCCGCCATGCGGTCGAAGAAGGGCAGGGCGTCGTGCGGGCCGGGAGCGGCCTCGGGGTGGAACTGAAGCGTCGCGAAGCCGTCGCCTTCGAGACCCTCCACGGTGCCGTCGTTGAGCGACACGTGGCTGACCTCGGCGAGCTCCGAGGGCTCGACGGCGAAGCCGTGGTTCTGCGCGGTCACGAGCACGCGGTTCGTCTCCCGCACGCGAACCGGGTGGTTGGCGCCGCGGTGGCCGAAGGGCAGCTTGAAGGTGCGCAGCCCGAGTGCGAGCGCCACGAGCTGGTGCCCGAGGCAGATGCCGAAGAGCGGCCGGCGGCCGAGCAACGCGCGCACGGTCTCGACCTGGTCGACGAGCTGAGCCGGGCCGCCGGGACCGTTGCCGACCAGCACGGCGGCCGGATCGAGCCCGAGCACGGCGTCCGCGTCCCAGGTCCCCGGCACGACGACGACCTCGACGCCCGTCTCCGCCAGGCGGCTGACGATCGAGCGCTTGCAGCCGAGGTCGAGAACGACGACGCGCGGCCCGGCGCCGAATGAGTACTGCTCCGGCGTGCACGCCTCGAGCGCCGGCGGCGGCGCGAGCAGGCCCTCGGCGACCCCACGCTCCCAGTCGAGGTGGGGCTCGGCGAGCGAGCGCGCGTGTAGCTCCTCCGGCGGCGCCTCGCCGAGCGCGCAGCGCATGGCTCCGTCCTCACGAAGCCGGCGAACGAGCGCCCGCGTGTCCACGTCCTCGAGCGCGACGACGCCGTGCGCCGCGAGCCACGCCGCCCACGCGGGCCGGGCGCGCCGCATGACGACGCCCTGCGTCCACACGCGCGACGACTCGAGCGCACCCTCGTCGACGCCGTAGTTGCCGACGAGCGGGTAGGCGAAAGCGAGCACCTGGCCTGCGTAGCTCGGGTCGGTCACCGCCTGCTCATAGCCGGCCATCGCCGTCGTGAAGCACGCCTCGCCCGCGGCAGCGCCGGGTGCGGCGACGGCCACGCCGCGAAAGACGCTGCCGTCCTCGAGAACGAGGTAGCCGGATCGCACCATGCTGCATGATAAGCACTTTGGTGCATACTACGCATGATGGTGACGACCTCCATCCTCGGCGCCTCGGGGTACTCCGGTCAGGAGACGCTGGACCGCGTCCTCGCTCATCCGGAGTTCGAGCTCATCGCGCTCGGCTCGGACTCGCTCGCCGGCGAGCCGGCAGGCGCGCGCGATCCGCGGCTCGCGCGACTCGGCCTGCCGGCGTTCGTCACGAACGACGAGGCGCTTCGAGCGGGTGCTGACATCGTCTTCTGCTGCCTCGGCCACGAGCGAGCCGCGGCGCTCGTCCCGCCCGCCGACACGGTCGTGGTCGATCTCTCCGGCGCCCACCGGCTCGCGGACGCGGCCGCCTACACGGAGTGGTACGGCTTCGAGCACCCGCGGCCCGGCGAGCTCGCCGGGTGGAGCTACGCCGTGCCGGAGCTGGCGCCGCCGGCGGGGCCGCTGATCGCCAACCCTGGCTGCTACGCCACGGCGGCGCTGCTCGCGCTCGCCCCGCTCGCGGACGCGATCGAGCCGGCCAGCGTCGTCGTGGACGCCAAGTCCGGCGTCTCCGGCGCCGGTCGGGAGCTGCGGGAGAGTTCGCACGCGAGCACCGTGCTCGAGAACCTCACGCCCTATCGTGTCGGCTCGCACCAGCACCAGCCGGAGATCGCGCAGGTGCTCGGCTTCGACGTCTGCTTCGTGCCGCACCTCCTCCCCGTCCGGCGCGGCCTGCTGGCGACCTGCTACGTGACGCCCTCCGAGCCGGATCTCCTCGAGCGGCTCGAGGCGGCCTACGCGACGAGCGCGGTCGTGACGCTGCTACCGACAGGCACCGTGCCCGAGCTGTCGCGCGTCCAGGGCACGGACGCCGCCGAGCTCGCGCTCTTCGCCGACCGGGCGACCGGGCGCGCGATCGTCATCTGCGCGCTCGACAACCTGGGCAAGGGCGCCGCCGGCCAGGCTGTCCAGAACGCAAACCTCGCGCTCGGCCTCGAAGAGACAGCCGGGTTGCGCCTGTCGGGGGTGCTCGTATGAGCGTGACCGCACCGCGGGGCTTCGTCGCATCCGGCGTGAGCGCGGGCATCCGCCGTTCGCAGCCGGACCTTGCAGTTCTACGCTCCACCGAGCCGGCCGTAGGCGCTGCGCTGTTCACGCAGAACCGCGTCCTGGCCGCACCGCTCATCGTCTCGAAGGCCCATCTCGCCGAAGTGGAGCCGCAGGCGGTCGTGATCAACTCCGGCGTCGCCAACGCGGCGACCGGCGTTCGGGGTGAGCTCGACGCCGTCGCCACGGCCGCCGAGGCCGGCCGGCTGCTCGGGCTCGACGCCGAGCAGGTCCTCGTACTCTCGACGGGCGTGATCGGCGTGCTGCTGCCGCTCGAGAAGGTGACAGCCGGGCTCGCGCAGGCGGTGCCGGCGCTCTCTGCGGACGGCGGTCCTGCCGCAGCCGTGGCGATCATGACCACCGACACGAAGCCCAAGCAGGCAGTCGTCGCCCGTGACGGCTTCGTCGTCGGCGGCATGGCGAAGGGCGCGGGGATGATCCATCCCGCGCTCGCGACGATGCTCGCCGTCCTGACCACGGACTACCCGCTCGCGCCGGGTGAGGCGGACGCGTTCCTGCGCCCGGCCGTCGACGCGAGCTTCAACCGGATCTCGGTGGACGGCGAGTGCTCGACCAACGACGCCGTCGTCCTGCTCGCCAACGGCGCGAGCGGCTGCGCGCGTAACGACGCGAGCTTCACGGCGGCCGTGCGCGAGGTCTGCGCCGGGCTCGCCGCGCAGATTGTCGCCGACGGGGAGGGAGCGACCGTGCTGCTCGAGATCGAGGTCGCCGGCGCCGCGACCGAGGAGGACGCAACCGCGATCGCCCGCCGCATCGCCACCTCCCCGCTCGTCAAGACGGCAGCCTTCGGCCGCGACGCGAACTGGGGCCGCGTGCTTGCGGCCGCAGGGTCGGCGCCCTCGAACGGAGGCTTCGCGAAGCTCGACCCCGGATCGGTCTCGCTGCGCTTCAACGGGACGCAGGTGTTCACCGCCGGCGCGCCGACGGCGCTCGAGCCCTCGCTCGAGGGCGCCGTCTGCCGCATCGAGCTCGACCTCGGCCTGGGCGTCGGCTCGGCTTCCTACCTCGCCTCCGACCTGACCTACGACTACGTCCGCATCAACGCCGAGTACCGGACATGAGCCTGCTCGTCGTCAAGGTCGGTGGCGCCGTGGCAGCCTCTGCTGCGCGGCACGTGACCGCCTTCGCTTCGCAGCACTACGAGGTCGTCGTCGTACACGGCGCCGGGCCGCAGATCACCGACGAGATGATCCGCCGCGACCTGCCTGTCGAGTTCGTGGCCGGCCGCCGGGTGACGAGCGAGGCGGCGCTCGAGGTCATCCGGGAGTCTCTCGCGACGGTGAACGCGGAGCTGTGCACCGCGATCGGGCCGCTCGCTCTGCCGCTGCCGTGCGGTGTGCTTTCCGCCGTTCGCATCCCCGGGCTCGGGCTCGTCGGCGATCCGCTGCCGGCCGCGCCGAAGCCGATCGCCGACGCGCTTGCCGCCGGCCGAATTCCCGTCGTCGCGCCGCTCGCGCACGGCCCCCTCAACGTCAACGGCGACGAGGCGGCGGCCGCCCTCGCTGTCGGCCTCCAGCGGAGCGGCTCGTGTTCGTCACGGACGTCCCGGGCGTTCTGATCGAGGGCGAGGTCGCGTCCACGATCGCCGCCGACGAGGCCGAGCGGCTCGTCGGTGCAGGCGCGTTCGCCGACGGAATCGTCCCGAAGCTCCTCGCCGCGGCGCGCGCGGCTCGGTGCGGCGTCGTGGCCGAGATCGGCGAGACGGCGGTGACGGCGTGAACACCGTCCTTGCCAACCCGCTGTTGCCCGTCTACCCGCCGGCACCGCGGACCTTCGTCGAGGGCGATGGGCTTTGGCTCGTCGACGATGCGGGTCGCCGCTACCTCGACTTCGCCGCCGGCATCGCGGTCGTCGGCCTCGGCCATCGCCATCCGGCACCGCTCGCGGCGGCGCAGGCCCAGCTCGACAGGCTCTGGCACGCGTCGAACCTGTTCGCGACCGAGCCCGCGGCCGCGCTCGCCGCGCGTCTCTCGCACCGCTTCGGCGGCGCGCAGGCGTTCCTCTGCAACTCCGGCGCGGAAGCGGTCGAGGCGGCGCTCAAGTACGCGCGCAAGGCGACCGGCAAGCCGGGCGTCGTCGCGCTCGAAGGCTCCTTTCACGGCCGCACGCTCGGCGCACTCTCGGCGACCGGACAGGCCACGAAGCGCGCTGCCTTCGAGCCGCTGCTGCCGCACGTCCACTTCGCGCAGCCGAACGACGTCGCCTCGCTCATGGCCGCAGTCGCCGACGATACGGGCCTGATCCTGCTCGAGCCCATCCTGGGCGAGGGCGGCGTCCACCCGCTGACGCCGGAATTCCTGCAGGCCGCCGCCGGCTTCGACGCGCTGCTCTGCCTCGACGAGATCCAGACCGGCGTGGGGCGTACCGGCACGTTCTTCGCCTTCGAGCAGCTCGACGTCCGGCCGGACCTCGTCACGCTGGCGAAGGGGCTCGCGAACGGCCTGCCGATCGGCTGCCTGCTCGTCGCCGACGAAGCGGCGGGCGCGTTCGTGCCGGGCGACCACGGCTCGACCTTCGGCGGAAACC
>Ga0136621_1000098_pt1 | contig 30176 bp, 32 predicted proteins | sample AntDryUQ445A2306_FD_104673 | JGI IMG/M metagenome (GOLD analysis project Ga0136621, IMG submission 104673) | Polar desert sand microbial communities from Dry Valleys, Antarctica - metaG UQ445A (23.06) | ecosystem: Environmental > Terrestrial > Soil > Desert | place: Antarctica: Dry Valley...
CAACGACGCCACTCCAGCCTGGGAATGCGCACCCCGATCGAATACGAGAGAATTCACCACCACAACCCACCCGTCGCACTCCCGAGTCAAGCAAGCTGACTCCACAAAACCGGGGGCACATCAAATCGAGCGCGGCTTGAACGCCTTCTTTCATCAATTGACTCGGTATGGACCATTCGCTCCTCCTCGCTAGCTACCAATACGACGCTGTGTCGTACGTTGGCTCTGCTTTTCCCCGACGGTGAAATCTAAAACCCTCGTACGCAATCTGGATGCATTGTCGGGGAAGGTCGTGTGCACCGAGGTCGGCCGATTTGGTGAAGTGGGGTCAACTAGGGTGCCATGCATCTACGACCGGGAATAGTATGCCGCCGTCGATGGACGTGGTCCTTGATCCGTTAGGGTGCGGGAGGTCGTTCGTTTCGGTGGCGGCTGAATTGAGGGTGTCGGGCCAGAACCATTTACAAGTGGCGTCGACAAGAGCTGGTCGATACCGGCAGGGTGTTTTCCCTGGAGGATTGATATCGCAGAATCGTCGGGCGCCGAATGGCCGGCCTGCACCGGAACCGATTCACGACGAGGGTCGTCGAAGCCAGATGAGAAACCCTTTGGTGCTTGTCCTGACTGTCCTCCTCGCTGCCTGTGGCGGTTCGAGCAGCACAACCACCGGTGTAGACGATTCCTCCGCGCAAGACCCCGTCCGGCTGGTGGCTGAGTTGGAAGAAGATGGGTCGACCGTCGAGGAGGTGGGCACCTTCAGCAGCGAACCCCTGGGCGGCAGCGGACAGATCTTGTGCGTCAACGCTGAAGAGGTCCGGGTCTATCTGTTCGGTTCGGAGGAGTTGGCGTCGTCGGTCGCAGCTCGAATTGACCCGAATGACCCGTCCAACCTCGGCAATGCCATGGTCGAGTGGGTGGGTACACCAAGGTTCTGGCAGCGGGGGCCCATGCTGGTCCTGTATCTCGGCGACGATCAGGCCATCGAGAATTCACTCAGTTCGATACTCGGGGAGCCATTTGCTCGTGGCGTCGGACCGGGCCGCGGGCTTGCCGGTCTTCCGAACCCTTGCGAGGCCCCCTAACCAGTCCGCCGCAGGGGGTCAGGCGCCGAACCGTCGCATTCGGAGGCTGTTGGCGACTACCGATACGCTGGAAAAGGCCATCGCCCCGGCTGCGATCATCGGGTTGAGCAGTCCCAGCGCGGCCAAAGGGATGGCAGCGATGTTGTAGAAGAACGCCCAGAACAGGTTCTCGATGATGGTGCGAAAGGTGCGTCGGGCGAGTTGCATTGCACGCACTACCAGGACCGGATCGCCCGACATCAGCACCACGTCGCCGGCTTCGATGGCGACGTCGGTACCGGTCCCGATGGCGATGCCGAGATCGGCCTGGGTGAGGGCGGGAGCGTCGTTGACTCCGTCGCCGACAAAGGCCACCACTCTCCCATCGGCCTGGAGCCGTCGTACCTCCTCCACCTTGTCCTGGGGCATGACTTCGGCCAGGACCCGGTCGATGCCGACTTGGGCGGCGATCGCCTCGGCGGAGCGCCGGTTGTCGCCGGTCAACATGACCACTTCAACGTCGATCTTTTTCAGCTCGGTTACTGCGAAGGAAGCGCTGGGCTTGAGGGAATCGGCTACTGCGATGACTCCCCGTACTTCGCCCTCCCAACCGGCCAGGAACGTCGTCTTGGCCTCCGATTCCAGCCGTTCCATCGCTTCGGCGTAGCGCTCGGGAATGATCAGGCCGGCGTCGGCGACCAGCTTGGCTTTGCCAACCATCACCCGGGTTCCGTCGACGGTGCCACCCACTCCCAACCCTGCGAAGTTTTCGAAGTCTTCGGACAGGGCCCAACTCGATGTCTCGTTCCTCCGCTCCTAGCGCCACCGCTTTGCCGATCGGGTGTGAACTGGCCGCTTCCACCGAGGCGGTCAGATAGAGGAAGCGGTTCTCATCTTCGCTGGTCACTACGTCGGTGAGCGACATCAGACCTTCGGTGAGGGTGCCAGTCTTGTCGAACACGACCACGTCCACCTTGCGGGATCGCTCGAAGGTTTCGGCACATAACACGTGAGGTCAATCGCCAGCCTGGGACTGGTCGCTGGTGACCTGCCATTGGAACCCTCGTTCCTCGGGTCCCCAGTTGGCCTTGAGGAACTCGATGATGGCCATGATCTCATCGTCGCTGAGGACGTCACCGAAGGGCGGCATGCGGGATTCGGGTATGTCGAGGCCGTCACGGATGAGTTCCAGCAGGAGTTGGTCCGGGTGGTGCCAGGTGTGACCGGAGGAGTCGTGGGGCGGTGGCGGGTACGACCCGTTGGGGTTGGGGGTTTTCCAATCCGGGTCGCCCGAAAGATCGGTCCGATGACATGAGGCGCAACGCTGCTGGTACAGCTCTGCCCCCAGGGCCACATGATCCTCGTCCAGAGGCGGCGGCGGGGCCTCTTCCTGGCTGGCACCGGATGGCGACGTCGGGGGTTGGGTAGGCGAAGTCTCACCCGGCCCGCCAACCCCCGAGCAGGACGACACCAGCGTGACCGCCAGCAGGACACCGACGGTCCTGATCACGTCTGTCCCTCTCACGCCTGAACGGTGATTTGTCCCGTCATACCGGCGGCGTAATGGCCTGGTTGGTGGCAACCGATCAGCACCGTCCCGGCCTGGGTGAACCGCCAAGTGAGCTCCTTGGTTTCGCCCGCGTCCACGCTCACAGCGTTGGCCGTGTCGTGCATCATCGTGCCTCCCATATCGGCCACCTCGGCCTCGTGCTCATCCTGGGCGACCTGATCCCCGAGCGTGAAGTCGTGGGGGTCCTGACCGGCGTTGACGATCTGAAAGGTGATCGTCTCACCGGCCGCAACCGTCAATGTCGCCGGGTCGAAGCGGAAATCGTCGCTGGCGACGATTTCCACGGTGCGGTCCGCTTCGGCCGGATCGGCGGGTGAAGGCGGGTATCACTGGGTTGAGCCGGGAGAGTCCCTGGATGCGATCGCCTCTCGCCACGGGATCTCGGTGGAGATGCTCGCAGCAGCCAATGGCATCACCGATCCTTCGGCCCTATATGCCGGAACTCGGCTTCGCCTATCAGGGTCGGCCTTTGTAGCCGGCCCGGTTTCGGGTGAGACGACATATATGGTTGCTTCTGGCGACAGCTTGGGTTGGATTGCCGCCCTCCATGGCACCACGGTCGCCGCCCTTGCGACGCTCAACGATATCCACGACCCGAATCAGATATCCGTTGGAGCGAGATTGCGTGTTCCCAGCGCCTCCTGGGTATGTCCGGTGGCGGGTGCGAGCTACTTCAACGATTGGGGTTTTCTTCGATCAGGTGGAAGAACCCACGAGGGGACCGATCTCTTTGCTTCCCGAGGCACTGAGGTCAAAGCGCCAGTCGGCGGAACGGTGGAACAGCTACACGGGCAGGTCGGAGGTTTTCAGTTCCGTCTCTACGGGGATGACGGTCACCTTTACCTGGGCTCGCACATGGACTCCGCCGGACAAGATGGCCGCGTGACTGCGGGGGCCGTGATTGGTTTTGTCGGCGACTCCGGCAATGCCGTCGGGTCACGGCCGCATCTTCACTTCGAGATACATCCCAATGGCGGGCCGGCAGCCAACCCGTATCCATCGCTGGAAGCCAATGGCTGCTAGCGAAACAGTGTTCCTCTCGGAGGTTTGACCCCCGCTGGCTACTACCCTTAGTAGTGTTTCGTCAAGCCTGGGGGGCCATAATGCCGCGGTCAAAACACAGAATCAAGATGTTGCGCCGATGTGATCGCAAAGACGATTCAGGCTTCCGGGCTTTCTGTGACCGTGCGGCGGAAACGAGTCGCGGCAACGATCAGCCCGACGATGATTCCTGCCAGGTACCAGCCTACGGGACCACCCCCTATTGAGGGCCGGAGCGGCTGGGTAGCCAGTCGAACCAAGCCCGCAGCGGCGAGCCCAAGCCCGGCCAGCAGCCCCGGTCTCCACTGCTTGTCAAGAAGGACCGAGCCGAATGCCGCCCTGCTCCTCTGGATGTTCCCTAAAGGCAAAAACCGTCATCGGTCACGCCGCGGCTACAGATGACCGTGCGCTCGACGTTGGACAGGATGAAGCCTTCGCCGCCCTCGGCAGCTTCCCCGAAGACATGAAGCCTGACTCCGCCGAGGGCGTCATCACCGAGACCAACGACGTCGTAAGTGACCTCGCCAAGGTCTCCCACCACCGGCGCCACCGACATCACGATCCTCGAGGGCGGCTCGTCGGAAGCCATCACCTCGGCGACCACCAAACCGAGGTCGAGCATCGTTTCAGCTCCGGGCGTCTCTCCCAGGGCTGCGATCACCTCGGCGGTGGCGTCATCGGTAAGCCCGAGATACCCAACAAATGCACTTGATACCCAGCCGGTGACATCATCGACATCGATCTCGAACCAGATCGACTCGGGAAGCGACCGGGCGCGGCCGGTTGCTATCAGACCCGTTGCGGTCGAAGCGAGCTCCGCAACTATCTCAGAATCTGTTCCGGGGGCGTCGCGGACATTGAGGACATCGTCGTGTGCCACTCCCACTACGGCCACTTCGTCACCGGCCCGGGGCCCGAAGTCGATCGGCTCACCGGGAAGCTCCTCCTCCGAGGTGGTCGTTGTGCCCGCCAGTGTTGAGGTGGTCGTCGGGATTGTGGTCGAGCTGGTAGTGGTGGCTGCCGATGTGGTTGAGGTCGTGTCGGCGCCCGAGCCTCCGCAGCCACCCATGAGCAGGAGGGTCAGCCAAGGAACAAGAGATCGCAGGGCGGTTCTGTTCATGATGCCAAACTACGATCAAACCGGCAGTACCTGACATGCCGTCGGGTAACTCGGCTCCCAGACACCCCGAATGCCATTTCAAATGTTCGGCAACGCTGTAACGGAGCGTATAGTCAATGGGTCGTAAAAGCAGGGCTGTGCTCGCCATAGTCCCGGGTCGGCTCCCGGCGGACCTCCACGGTTGAGGATCGCAGCGAGCCGGGCCAGGCGGAGGATTCGCAGGACACGCGTGAGCCGAGTTAGCCGGAGGAGGCGGACCGAGGCGAAGAGCTCGGGCAGGAACGGGAACGACACCACGATGATGAGCAAGTCGAGCCAGGCCCGGCGGGTGTAGGCCCACTTCCGTTCGGCCAGCCCAAAGGAGGGTGACGAACTCGGCGGTGAAAGCAGCCCAGATCAGCCAGTTGGCCCATTCGGCCACGGCCAATGCCACGATCGAGGTAGCGCGCTCCTCGATGAAGATGACCGGGATGACGAGCCGCGCCGCAATCAGGATCGGTACCTCGAACCGGCGCCGGACCACGTCAGCGCGAGGGCCCAGCACAACCGCGGAAGTCCTTCCAGTCACCGGATCGGAACGATAGGTCGGACGCCCCCACGACGCCTCGGGCTAAGTCCCTGCTCTGCTGTCGGCGCCATTCGGTCGTACTATCGAGGTCTCCACCCAACACAGAACGGCCACGACGCCCCATGGCGCGAATGCAGCGCAAGCGGTTCAGCGAACCCGCCGAAGTCCGTAACTTTCCGCGCGGGAAGGTCGATGTCGTCGAACTCGACGATGTGGTTGTCGGACGGATGACTTACGAGCCCGGCTGGCGGTGGTCGGTCGATGTGAAGCCGATCGCCGGAACGGTCAGTTGCCAGTACCACCACCTCGGGGTAACTCTGGCCGGTCGGCTAAGAGCTGAGATGGCGGATGGAACTGAGCTGGAGATCGGGCCCGGCGACGTTTTCGAGATCCCGCCCGGCCATGACGCCTGGGTCGTCGGCGTGGAACCGTGGGTGTCGGTCGACTTCGCGGCGATGCGGAACTACGGCCGAACCGCCGAGCACCGAGGCGAGCGAATCCTTGCATCCATTTTGTTTACCGACATCGTCGACTCAACGGCAACGGCCCAGCGTCTCGGCGACAGCGGTTGGCTTGACGTGGTGGCAGCGCATAACGAACGCGTCCAGTTCGTTCTAAATCGCCATAGCGGCAGGCTCGTGAAGACTACCGGTGACGGGATCCTCGCCCTCTTCGATGGTGCGGAGCGGGCGGTTCGCGCTGGTGCAGCACTGCACGACGCAGTTGCTGGCCTTCAGATTCAGCTCCGGGCCGGCATCCACACCGGGGAAGTGGAACTCGTCCCCGGCGATGTACGGGGCGTGGCAGTCCATGCCGCTGCCCGCGTGCTGGCCATCGCTGGACCCGGTGAAACCCTGGTCTCGGGCACCACCCGCGACCTGCTTGACGTGCCAGGCCTCGAATTCGACGACCGGGGCAGCCATGTCTTCAAAGGTCTAACCGGAAGGCGACCCGTATTCGCACTTAGGCGCGTCGCGAGCGAGACAGCCGGATTCTCCGATTAGCCAACTCGTCCCTTTGCAGGGTCGCGGTTTTTCACGCAGAGCCGGCGGGGCTCAGGCGTCGAATCGTCGCCGAGCCGTGGCCGCCACTCGCTGATTGGTCGGCTCCGCCGGCTCATCACCGTGACTTGTCGCCTGCCATCCGTTGGTGATGATGAAGCCGACGCCCAGTTTGATATCCGTCCAAGCCGGTCCGTAGGCTCCCACCGGAGGTGTATGGTTCCCGGGCGGGTTGCATGGCGAATGGGCACATAGAGCAGGGAGTTCAAATGGAACGGTCGCGTCGGTGGGTAGCGATGGGTGCCATCGTGGTAGTGACAGTCGCCGGATTCTCGGTCGGGTCGACGCCTGCCAGGGCGGCGGGTCGGTTCGAGTACCGGCCGGAGCCGGGACGGCCGGTACTCTCGGGTCCGGCCGACCCTAGTTTCCTGCGAGACGGCCAAGGGGTGGTAGCGGCCGCGGGCACCTCGATCGCGGCGGCGCCCGGCCGCTCGGACGATGTCCAGGTGAACGGCGACAACAAGGTGGATTCGTCCGACCAGTTTGGCAACGGCCAGGGCCTACCAGCCAACGAAACGGCCATCGCCATCAACCCCACCAACCCTAAGAACGTGATCGGGGGGGCCAACGACTACGAGCCGGGTGTCGACTCGGTCATGGGCATTTACGCCTCCTTCGACGGCGGCTACACCTGGCCATACAGCCGTCACGCCCGCCAGGTGATCACACCGGACAGGTCCATGCTCGCATCGGGCGACCCGGTGATCGCCTTCGACGGTGACGGGGTGGCCTACGCCTCTTTCATCGCCTTTGGTCGCAACAATTGCGACTCGTACATCGCAGTCATCCGCTCTCTTGACGAAGGGGTGACGTGGAGCGTTCCCGTCGACTCTGAGTCAGCGGGGACAGGTTTGGTGGTGGGCGACGGTATCGCCGCCCACAACGGCGGCCCCGACGACTGCCAGATCTTCCACGACAAGGAGTGGATGGCGGCCGGGCCGCGCCCGGCAGGGGCCGCCGTGGTTGCCGGCACCGACCCCAGCCACCTGAGTCGCCACCGGCTGTACGTCACCTGGACCCGGTTCGACTTCGGCCCGGCGGGCGACACTTACGTGGAGTCTCCCATCTATCTCACCTACTCGGACGATCAGGGAAGGCACTGGTCCAAGCCCCAGGAGATCTCGGGACGGTCGGCCGACTGCGCGTTCCAGTACGGGGACCTGGACGGCCAGGCGTGCGACGAGGACCAGTTCTCGACCGTTGTGGTGGATCCGACGAACGGCACGGTGTACGTCGCCTTCGAAAACTTCAACACCGCCGGTAACAACCAGTACCTGATCGTCAAGTCCGCCAACGGAGGGGCGACATGGAGCCGGCCGGTCAAGATCACCGAGGTTGTGGACATCAACTACCCGGTGTGTGAGGGCAGGTCCACGCTCGACCACATGTGCGCACGGGTGAACGCCGGCGGCAACATCGATTTGGACGCCCGCACCGGCGCGCTCTACCTGGCATGGTCCGATAACCGCAACGGCAGTGCCGAGGACACCAACAACGACGTGTTCGTGGCTCGCTCCTCCGACGGCGGTGCTGTCTGGACGGCTCCGATCCCGGTGACCAGCGGTTCGGTGGACGACCAGTTCTTCCCATGGCTATCCGTCGCCCCCAGCGGAACGGTAGCGGTCGCCTACTTCGATCGGCAGTACACCCCCCCGAAGATGATCGACACCTCCTTGTCGGTTTCGACCAACGAGGGTAACGCCTGGACCACGAGGAGGGTGAGCGAGGTGTCCTGGAATCCGGACCTGGCCTTCCGGCTGGGAGTCTTCATCGGGGACTACAACGGCCTCGACACCAGAAACGGCGCTGCCCTCCCGTTCTGGACCGACGCCCGGTTCGCCGAACCCAACGTCGAAGGCAACAACCCGCCCCATCAGCAATCGGACGTGATGACCGACGTGGAATCGTTGCCATGACACCCCGGCCATAGCCACCAAGGGAACGCAAACGGTCATTCCTTAACAACGCCTTCTGGAGGCATTGGGTTGGATCTCTGCCGTCACCTGATGACAAGGCGCAGCACCTTCAAGCGCTGGTCGAAGTTGAGGGATCGTTCGGCGAAGCCGCTGATCCGTTAGCGGAGGCGGTTGTTCGCCGCTGGCGCGGCGCGCTGGTCGACGAGGAATCGGCGTCGCCAATCGATGCTGGGCCGTCCGGTGTCGTTATTCGGCTCGGCATGGAAGCCGATAGGCGTATCCATAGTTCGGTCGTCGTCGATGCCCTACCCGGGATGTCCACAGGGCGGGTCGCCGAAGAGGCGAGTCGGAGTGCAACAGGACCCGGCGGGTTCATTTTCGTGCTCTCTGGATGCACCGGATACGTCGGTCAGGCCGTCGCGCCGCCAGTCATGAAGCGCAGCGAAGTTGGCGGTCGTCGCTCCTTGCCGACGAGCTCCGCCGTGGCTGACAAGAAATAGACGCGGAGCCGAATGAGTTTTGTTCGGCCGTGTCTCCTCCTGTTACGCATCGGTCGTTGTCAGGGTGCGCGACCGCCACATGGGGCAGTCCTTGTTGCTATGTTGCGCAATGACAGCTGCCGCAAGAAGGGAGACAACGCATGCCGACATATATGGATGTGCACACCACGGATGGGGGGGTATCCGCCGCTGATGTTGCAGGCGCGCATAAGGCTGACTTGGAGACACAGACTAAGTACGGCGTGAACTACAAGTCGTACTGGGTAGATGAAGCCGCTGGGAAGATTTTTTGCCTAGTCGACGCTCCCGACGCTGACACTGCAGCAACAGTCCATCGCGAAGCTCACGGTCTGGTGGCCCAAGAGATCTACGAGGTCTCAGAAGGTTCCTAGGCGTAGGTGCCTGGATGGTCGCTCGCCTTAGAGACTGTAACCCGCCCGCGTCGAGTTGGAGTCGACCTGACCAGAAGGTCATCGCGCCGTTTCCGTACGCGCTCCACCAGACGCTAGGCAACAAGGGCTCATCAGGAAACCGCGACCGAGCCCCTTGGGTAGTTAGCGCTTCCCAGGACCCGGCCGGGGCGCTGACGGTCCTAATGAGTTACCCCCCAGGGTCACTCTTGGGCCTCCTGGGGCCGGATGAGGGGGAGGAAACCAGGGTAAAACAGGGGAGAGGCAGGTACAGAGTTTTCCCCGGTCAGAGCCACTTTTTAGACGTTTCCGCCGGTCAGAGACTCGTCGAAGTGCCTTCACACGGCAGAGGTCACAGGTTCGAACCCTGTAGCGCCCACCCGGAAAACCCTTATGGCATAAGGACTTTCACTTGGTTCCGGAAGCGCGAAAACCTAATGGGACCCGTTCAGGACGCTCATAGGACGCGAATTTGCTCCGGGTTCCGTGCGCGGCTCCGCTGCGCGGTTCGGCTATTGGTACCCGTAGCGCCGGCTGGTGGGCGACACACGATCCTCCATGCCTTCAACAATCCGATAGGTGCCGAGGACCTCGATGAAGGTCCGCCACCATGATCATCGGGCGTGACAATGCCGGCCTCCTGTGCTCGAAAGAACATGTTCCTTACGCTTTATGGGGCCGATGACTGATCCGGCTGGCACCGGGCACCGTCCTCACTAGTGCCCGGGATCCGGCGAGTCCCCGAGTGCCATCGCAACTGCCTCATCCAATGTGAGCTGTCGACCCTCCTCGACGGCGCGAGCGAAGTCAGACGGTTCCGTCATTCCCGCCAATCGCGCAAGCGGGTGCTCGCGGCCTAGCTCCCTCAAGGTGATGTTTCCCCCGTTCTCCTCACGAAGGCGGTCCGCCGCGGCGGCAAGACGGGCGCCGCGGTCCATATCGCCCCGATCCACGGCCAAGGAAGCGACCGCATCAAGTGCCAGGGCAGTGCCCACGTGCGCACCTGCCGTGTACGCTCGTCGCAGCGCCTCGCCATACCTGTCAAGTGCGACGCCGACATCTCCTCGCTCGGCCGCAACGATGCCGTGTGTGATCAGCGCGAAAGTCGTGATGTAAGGCGCACCGATGCGATCTCCGATCTCGATGACCTCGTTAGCCCGGGCGCTCGCCTCATGGGGACGACGAAGGAGCAGATGTGTCCAGCCTTGGCCCATCAGCGACTGCATCTCGATGGTCCTATCACCGACCGCGCGCGCGGCAGCGACCCCCTCCTCGAAAGTGTCCAGCGCGAGCTCAGGCTCGCTAAAGAAGATCGACCAGCCCAGGGCGTCCTTTCCCATCGCCACACCCAGGAGATCGTCGAGCCGTTCGGCCATGGCGATGCCCTCCTCGACGTGGGCGCGCGAGCGCTTGGTCTCGGCTAGCCAGGTCAGCAGGTATCCCGCGACCAGGAGTCCACGGGCGCGCAGAATCGTGTCACCTGCGGCGCTCGACGCCGCGACCAGCTCTTCCAGTGCGCCGGCGGCCTCGGCGATGTGGTTGCGGAGGTGCCAGAAATCCTTCAGTGCTGTCGCGAGGCGGAGACCGGTGTCGGTCTTGCCGGTGCGCAGCGACCAGGCAATGGCAGCGCGCAGATTCCCAAGCTCGCGGTCGAACTGATCGAGCATCTCGTCCCGATGTGGATCCATGATCACGTTCGCGCCAGCCTCGGCCATCGACGCGTAATACTCCGCCTGCCGCGCCTCGAGCTCGGCCGCCTCCCCAGCGGCGACGAGGCCGCTCCATCGCGTACTCACGGATCGTCTCCAGCATCGCCAGACGGGCTAGCCCGCCCTCGTAGGTCGAGCGCAGAAGGTTCCGGTCAACAAGCGTGGTCGTGAGAGCGAGGACGTCTGCGCCCGCCTCATACTCGGGATCGACCAACGCCTCGATCGCCTCCAGGTCCATGCCGCCCGTGAACACCGAACAACGACGGAAGAGAACACGCTCAGGCCCGGAGAGCAGGTCGTGGCTCCAATCGATAGCACCCCGGAGAGTCCGCTGGCGGTCGGGAAGGTCGCGCCGAGAGCTAGCAAGGAGCGTCAGGCGGTGTTCGAGGCGCGACAGGATTTGGTCCGGTGCGAGCACGTTGATGCGCGCCGCGGCGAGTTCGATCGCAAGCGGCAGTCCATCAAGGCGCCGGCAGATGGCGGCGATGGCTGAGGCGTTCTCATCGGTCAGGTGGAAATCCGAACGGGTTGCTCGGGCACGCTCGACGAACAGCTCGATCGAGCCCGACTCGCGGACGTCGGCTGCTCGAGGGTGAGCAAGGGCCTCCGGAAGAGGCAGCGGCGGCACGAGGTAGACCTGTTCGCCGGCAATCGATAGGGGCTCGCGGCTCGAGGCCACGATCGCCAACGACGTCGTTGCCTGGAGAAGCTCGGCGATGTCCCCGGCGGATTCGACGACTTGTTCCAAATTGTCAAGGACGAGCAGCGTTCGCTCATCAGTAAGACGACTAGCGAGGACGTCTGACACGGCGCGGCCCGCCTGCTCTCTTGAGCCCAGGGTTTGGGAAATAGTCGGGATGACGAGCTTGGGATCCCGGACGGCTTCGAGCGCGACAAACCAGACTCCATCGGGGAATTCGTCTAGAAGGGTCCGCGTCGTCTCGATGCTCAGGCGCGTCTTGCCGCTCCCGCCAGGGCCGGTGAGCGTCAGGAGGCGTTGGGACCGCATCAGAGCCCGGACTTCGTCGAGCTCCCGCGCCCGACCGATAAAACGCGTCATCGAGGCGGGCAGGTTCGTTGGAGTGGTGATGGTCATCGTCCGCGGTGGCGGGAAGTCGAGTTCGTGCCCCCGCGGAGTCAGTTGGTAAAGGCGCTCCGGTTGAGGAATGTCGCGTAGTCGGTGTACGCCCAGGTCCCGGAGGGTGACGCCTTCAGGTAAGTCCGCTCCCGAAAGCACGCGAGCCGCCTCTGAGATAATGATCTGGCCTCCCCAGGCGGCGGCCATGATGCGCGCCGTACGGTGCAGTTCCAACCCGGTGTAGTCCTTTCCGCCAAGCATCGCCTCGGCGGCGTGGATGCCGATGCGGACCCTGACCTGCGCCCCCATGGGCCACCCATGGCCCGCCATCTCCCCTTGGGCGTGGATAGCCGCGGCGACCGCTTGACGGGCGGACGAAAAGACCGCAAAGAATGAGTCGCCCTCAGTTGAGACGACCGTGCCGCCCTCCGCATCGATCGCCGCGTCCATCAGGCTGTGGTGTTCATCCAGCAGGCGCGGGAATGCATCGCCGACAGCCGATCAGACGCGTTGAGCCCTCGATGTCGCTCATAAAGAAAGCGACCGTGCCCGTGGGAAGGCTTGTCATATGGTAACGATAGGCAGCGCGGTGTTGACCGGATATGGAGGGAGGTCCCTCACCGCGGTTTGTTGCCTGTCTGGCCCAGAGGCGCCCCGGTCGTGTTTTTTTGACGGTGCTCGTTCCGGATTCTATGCCTTCGGTTGCGGATGAAAACCTGAACTGGCTGCGGAGTGTGCCGCCCGATTCTCGTTCGTTCCCGATGAGGTGTCGTCTCTTATTGCGTTGCCCCCCACGCCTTCGGCGGGCGGAGAAAGCCAGCGGTACTTTCTCTGCATCCAGACCTTCTTGAAGATCGGGGCGACAAGTTGGATCCGAACGACCAGGAGCTTTCGTCAGCTTGTTACCAACAGCACCTCTTTGGCGGCTCGCTCACCTGACCTGACCGCACCCTCCATGTAGCCGTTCCATATTGACGAAGTCTCTGTTCCCGCCCAGTGGAGCCGTCCAACTGGCTCCCTCAAGCTTGGGCCGTACTGCGTCCACACCCCTGGAGGGAAATGTGCCCCGAAGCACCCACGGGTCCATCGCTCCGCCGACCAGTCCAGCTCATGGTAGGCATGGGGTGCGCTCGCCCGCGACCCGAGGTACTCCGTCAGGCAGTCCAACACCACCTTCTGGCGCGCAGCCGGCTCCTCGCGCGCGAGTGAACGCGCGTGATTCCCGATAAGGAACCCCACCAATACGCCGGGGGATCCGTCTGGAGGAGAGTTGTCCATGATTGCCCCGACCGGCAAACGCGGGCTCCAGCAGAATCCCTTCAGCCCCTGATCTCTCCAGAACGGCACGTCGTAGACGACATTCACCTTCGTCACTGTGCCTTGGGGTAGCCGTTGCATAAGCTGATCTCGATGACTCGGAAGGGGCGGGTCGTAGGTGATCCGGCCAGCAAGGGTCGGCGGCAGGGCGATAACCACCCGCTCGGCTCTGACGGTTAACGTTGCCGACTCCACCAGGACATAGCCGTTGCGCTGAATCACGCGGTGCACGGGGGCTTCGAGCTTGACCGCATCGCCAAGACGTTCCGCGAGCGCAGTCGCCACTAGTTGGGACCCGCCGACGAACCGGTCCTGTTGGGCGCCTCCTCCGATCGACGCCATCGTCTGGAAATCCGTGGCCGAGCGTACGTAGAAGAGAGCGTGGAGGAGCGAGAAGTTCGCACACTCGGTCGCCATGATCCCGCTCATGTAAAAGCCAAGCATCGAGCGAGCCTTGGCCGTCTTCGCCGTCCTGCGGAGCCACGTGTCGAAGGTCTGCGCATCCCACTCTCGGGCGCGAGGGGCATCCCACGGACGGTCGACGGGGATCTGCTTGACCAGGCGCTCCAGCCGCATCACGAGCTGGATGAAGTCGGCAAGAACCAGGGGATTCATCCTTGGCATCTGGCCGTGGTACCGGTATCGCTTGCCACCGATCAGAGCCAGCTCGTCGCCGTCATCATGGGTTGAAAAGGTCTTGATCCCAAGCTCTTGCGAAAGTGCGTACATCCGGTCCTGGGTCGGGCCTACCCATTGGCCGCCCATCTCGACCACCTGACCATCTCCGATCGGCTGACTGAGGACGCGCCCACCTACTCGGTCCCGGGCCTCTAGGACCGCCACGGAACGGCCCGCTTCGAGGATCGCGCGGGCCGTCGTTAGGCCAGCCAGGCCGGCGCCCACGACCGCGAAATCTACATCCAATGGCTCAGGCATCTATGAGATCGGGGCTACGCCATTCCGAGCACGTAGCGCCATTCGGTTTCGATCCGGTGTGCCGTCGTTGTGCGGAAACCGGTCGCGCGACCTCTGTCATCGTCCCGATAGGAGCGCCACCTGAGTCGGGAGGACTCGGCGAGCATAGCCATACCGTTGACAATCCTATCACCTCAGATTTGCGTCACTCGTCCCGCGAAGACGCGGTCCGAGTACGCACCATCTGGCGCATGCGCGAGATTGCGCGGGGAGGCGTTGTCAGTTTTATATGCGCGGGTAGGCGTCACCCGCGCAGAAAAGATCGACCCCGCGAATGTCACTCCTCAAAGCGCAACGCCAACGCGCAAAAAGGTTGCAGGAATGGAGGTGGCATCCTTGCGTGGACTTGCGTTTTGGCTAGTGAAAAGATCTTCTAGCTCAGTTTGCAGATCAGCGGATCGCCCGTTCTCTTCTGCAGCTTCAAACGCATTCATAGTCGGGCCGTAGAACTTTCTGAATACAGCAACGACATCTGACGGCGCGCCGGGATATGTAAAGGAGTAAGAGCCTCTGACGAAAGATATCTTCTCGGCTTCGACCCCAGCTCCGGCAAATCGCTCGATCACGTTGTCCTCGATCCCCCACGTCATAGGGCTTACGAATCCTTCTGGCGGTGGCGGCAAGTATGAGGCGCTGATTTTCAACATTTGCGCTACAAGTGTCGGATCATTTGGAATCCAATTCCCCATGACGATCCGACCACCGGGCTTAGTTACGCGCACCATCTCCTTAGCCACATCAAGCGGCCTTGGAGCAAACATCGCACCAAAGATGCTCACGACAAGGTCGAAAGTCTGATCTTGTAGCTCCGGCATATTGGATGCATCGCCCTCCTGAAACTTGCAGTTAGTGAGACCCTCGTCTTTTGCGCGCTTGTTACCAGCCTCAACCAGGTTGCTCGCTATATCGACGCCTAAAACGTCAGCCCCAAGTCTCGCGGCTGGCAACGCCGTCGTTCCATCGCCGCATCCGAGGTCCAGGACCTGTAGACCGTTTGTGATTCCGAGCTCCTTGACGAGCGCCTCTCCGCTCTCTCTCATGCCCTCTGCAATGCGCGTGAAGTCACCTTTTTCCCAAAGTGCTTTGTTTGGATTCACTGGAGCCCTCCTCATACGGTCGTTGGTGGTTGCCGGGGATACTACTTTCATCCACCTACGGTGGGGGAGCGAAGGCCCCGAAGTAGCCTGCGACCATGCTTCGGCGGTATGTTCTGACGCGGATCCTGGCGGGAATATTCGGGCTGCTCATCTTCGTCACGATCACGTTCTTCCTGACCAAGCTGCTCGTTCCCGGTGACATCACCTCCAACCTGGCGCCCGGCACAGCGGACCGACGAAGGATGCCTGCGAGGCCTGACTGATGTGCAAGTGGAACATGGAGTTCTTGTCTTGGTCGTCCGACTGAACCGAGAGCTAGCAACCTGCCTCCGCAGCTCCCCTCGGTATAAAGATCGCGAATGGTTCTCCCTTCGTAGGCCAGGATCGTGTCTGGCCGGATGCCGAGTCCGGGGCGCTTGATGTCAAGAAATCACGGGTTACGCCGGCCCGGCACCTTCGAGCAGACCAGGCAGAAATTGCCTGTCGCATTCTGCGTGAGCGAAGGTCCTAGAAACGCGACACTCTCACCGGGTTGCGGTGCCCGGATGCCAATGCGTCGGGGCGCGGTGGGGGCGCGAGGGGAGCGAGATGGTGCGAAATGGTGCGAGAGGGTGAGAACGCGAAAGGCTTGGTCAGTCGGCCGTTCTGCGAGTTCGGCCTGGTCACGGGAAAGACCCGTTCTGCCTTCACACGGCAGAGGTCACAGGTTCGAACCCTGTAGCGCCCACCACAGAAATCCCTTATGGGGATTGACGAATTCCGTTGGCGGATCTCATCGAAACGACCTTCGACCCGTTTGGTGTCCGTTTGGTGTCCGTCTGAGCTTCGGAGCGGAGCCGGTCGAGACCCTCCATCGCAGCTTGATCGACGCCCTCGTAGAGGTGTCCATACACGTCGAGGACGGTCCGAGTGCTCTCGTGTCCGAGCCTGTCAGCGATGTATCTGGGGGACTGGTTCTCCGATATGAGCATCGCCACATGAGTGTGGCGCAGGTCGTGTGGAGTGCACGGAGGACCGACGGAGGCTTCCACCGCTGGGTTCCAGTGGCGGCGGCGGAATCGGTTGTAGTCGAGCGGTCCTCCCTCAGCGTGCGAGAACACCAGATCTGACCCGGATGGGTACTCGGTGAGGTGGATCGCCAGCTCGTCGCAAAGGAAGGCGGGGATGCCGACGGTGCGGTAGGCCTTCTTGGATTTGAGCGGTCCGGCGACCATCTTCCATGACCCCTGCCGGCTGAGCTGCTCGTCGACTCGGAGGGTGCGCCGAAGCATGTCGAGGTCGTTGGTACGCAGCGCGGCGAGCTCGCCGAAACGGAGTCCCGTGTAGGTTCCTGTCAGTATCAACGCCCGGTAGCGGGGATCGATGGCGTCAGCGAGGTGTTCGGCCTCTGAGGCTATGAGAAAGCGCTTCTCGTCGCGGTCATCCTTGGGGAGCTTGATCTCCCGGCATGGGGTGCGAGCGATGAGGCCGTCGGCAACCGCGACCCGGAAGGCGCGTGACAGGATCTGGTAGGCCTTGCCGATTGTCGCTGGGGCGTACCCCTGGTGTTGCAGGTCGCCTATCCAGGCCCTGATCTCGCTGGGCTGCACCGCGCCCAGTTCCGCGTCTCCGAAGGTCGGCAGGATCAGGTTTCTCAGGTAGGACGAGTCGCGTGCCCGAGTTGAATCCCGCCGGTTGGGGCGCGTGGCGTCGACCTGGATAGCCCACTCGACGAATCTGGTCTTGCCAGCCGCAGGGTCGGTCCACTCACCTCTGATCTTCTGCACCTCCACGGTGTGGAGATACTTCTCTGCATCGACCTTGCGGGCGAAGTTCTTCGATCGCTCCTTGCCTTGGGGGTCGACATAGCGGACTTGCCAGCGGTCGGGAGATTTGGGATGTCGCCGGATGTGGGCCATCAGTTAGTCCCTCTGCGTACTTCGGGAGTGGTGGATTCCACCATACGCCTGAGGCGCTAGGCGCAGCTACCGAGACCGACGATCGGGGGTGCCCAATCGTTCAGCGATCCACTGTTCGATATCGCTGGATCGGTATCGGACGTGCTTGCCGACTCGGAACCCGGGCGGGCCAGCGCCTTCGTGGCGCCAGGCGTACAGCGTGGCCACGGGAACGCCCAGGTAGTCGGCGAGCTGTTGGGTGGTGAGCAGGCGGTCAAGTGTCTCCATCACCAGATCGTCTCCAAGCGGCCTGTCATCCGAGTGTTGTCGAGATGCCAGCCGGGATGTTCACCTCGCGTCGGCGGCATCCGTCGATGAGTCGGGTTTCGGCGTCGTGTCGGGGTCGATTGACACTCCGATGACAGGGCTACTGACACTCTGCTGACAGGGTGGAATGCGACCGTTCCGGCATGTCCATCTCGGTCTCTGTGAGCCCAGGCAACTTCACGGCCGGTTGGAGGGCCTATGACATCGAAATGACAGGGTTGTCGCGTTTGCCGAGCGTTGGCGCCCCATACCTTCTAGCCGACGAAATAGGTGGCGAGATGACGGCACCCGTTTGCCCCGACACCCGGAATGCCATAAGCGTAGAGTTTGCCGGGCTGCTGGGAACGGGGAGTTGCCAGGTGAACGCACCGGGCCGGTCAAATGGGTCCGGCGGCCCGAGCTGGCCGCCGAGTTTCGTAGGCGTCGCTTTGGCGCTTCTGATGCTCGCCGCGTGCAGTTCGAGTGGGGTTTCTGACTCCACGACCACCGTCTCGACCCCGGTCTCGACCACCGCTGACCTGACTACCTCCTCGACGAGTACTTCGATACCGGTCACGACGACTACCACTGCGCTTCCGCCGGATGACGATGTGATCGAAGCGTGGGGCGCCTATTGGAACGCGTGGGCCGGGGTGCGGGCGGCGGAGGATCTCGACGGTTCGGCTCTCGAGTCGGTGGCTTCCTCGACCGTCATCGACGGAGCGCTGGCATTGTTCGACCGGGAACGCACGTCGGGTCTCGGTGCCGTCGAAACCGAGGTTGTGCTTCATCCGACGGTTACCGACGCGGAAGCTGACAAAGCGACGGTGGAGGACTGCGTGCTGCTAACCCCATCGTTCACCGACGTCGTAGGCGTCTGGTACGAGGCGGACCTGACTCGAACCGCACAAGGTTGGATTGTCGACGCCATTCGGATTCCCCAAGCTGGCGGCTGTGTACCCAAGGCGAACGCGGAGGCAGCGATCGCCGGATACCAGGCCTACTACGAAGCCGAGGCTGAGTTCTGGAATCCGCCCAATCCTTTGAGTCCGCTTCTTGACGAGGTACTGGCTGAACCTCAGAAGAGCTTCATCGTGGGTCTTCTCGAACAGCACCAGGCTCAGGGGGTTGCACTTCGTGGCCAGCCGACAACGCATCCCGAGGTGATCGACGTAAGGAGCCCGACCGAACTCGTGATCCTCAGCTGTTCGGAGCCTGATTCCGACTATGGCCTCTATGACGTTGACTCCGGTGAACGGTTGCCGGACGAGCGACCTGTCCGTGACGGGCAGCGTGATCTCCAATCGGCCGTCATGGTGTTCGAGGGTGATACCTGGAAAGTCTCAGATCTTCAAGGACAGGTGGACTTCGCATGCGAATTCGCACCAACCGAACGCGGACTTCCGCCCGTCTGATCGTCGCCGCTGCCCTCGTCGGCTCGGCGATGTCGCTTGGCGTCGCGCCGGCTCTCGCCAACCACTGCAGCGGTGAAGGAGGCATCCGAGATCGTGGAGGCGATGTGGTCGCCGAGTGTCACGGGCAGACGCCCGGCGAGCCGGGCACTTGGACGGTGCATGAGACGTGGGACATCTACTGCGCTGCGGCGGTTGGCCCGTACCGAGAGGGTGACGAGGTCGAGTTCTATCCGACCGACCCGCTGAGCCCCGGCGATGTTGAGCATTTGGGGTTCGACCCGACCGGGGAGTACTGGTGGTGGAACGTGACCTGCTGGCGGAATGGGGAACCGGCACATTCCCATGAGTTCGCGGTGGAGGTGACACCGCCTGTGCCGCCTGAGGAGATCCGTGATGTGGCGACCGCTCGTTTGGAGCCTCCTCCGCCTGTCCCGGAGACAAGCCCGCCGCTGGCTCGCCAGACCTTCGTCTGGGTTCCGACCTGGTTGTGGCTGGATCCGGCAAGTTGGTCGCCGGTCGAGGTTTCCGAGACCCGTGGGTTGACGACGGTGACGGTGCGGGCGACCCCGACCCATGCCCGCTGGGTGATGGGCGACGGGGGCGGGGTCACGTGTCTGGGGCCGGGTGTGGCGTGGACGTCGGGAGCGTCCGATGACGCCACGGACTGCAAGTACACCTACGCGCACAGCTCCTACGGGGAGCCGGAGGGCCGTTTCGAAGCGTCGGTGACGGTGACATGGGAGTTCGAGTGGTGGATCAACGACGTCTACCAGGGAGTATTCGGCACCGTTGATCTGGCTGCCCTCTTCCGCGTGGCGGTTGCCGAGATCCAAGCGGTGGAGACGGGAGGATGACATGAATCGAAGCACCACACGCGCATCGACGGGGCGAGCGGAACGAGCTGGGAACGGGCAACGCGCTGCCGGTCCCTTCCGGTTGGAGCCCCCACGCCGCAAGGTGCAAGTACCCCAGCTGCTGATCGCGGTGTTCCTGGTGGTGGTGAGCGCGCTGGTGACGGTGGTGCTGTTCTCCCGTGCGGCCGCCCGAGAGCCGGTGCTCGCCCTCGCCCAACCGGTGGAAAGAGGTCAGGTGATCGGGTCGGGTGACCTGATGGTGGTGTATGTGGCGACCGACGACCCGATCACGACGCTGTCGTCGGGGGCGGCCTCCGGACTGGTGGGGCTGACCGCCGTGGCTGATCTGGAGGCGGGGACGATCCTCACTACCGCCCACTTCGTCTCCCGGAGCCTTATCGATGTCGGGGAGGGTGTGGTCGGGTTGGCGCTATCCCCCGGCGAGTACCCGACGCCGCTGTTGGCGCCCGGTGATCTGGTGGACGTGGTTGTAACCGAAAGCGGGTCGCCTGATCCGGGCGTCACCAACGTAGAGGTAGTTGTGACGTCGGCGGAGGTGTTCGACGTTGCCGAATTGGGCACCCAGGGGGAACGATTCGTCTCGCTGCGGATGCCCGCCGAGGCAGCTGCCGAGGTGGCCGGTGCAGCGGCCACCGACCGGGTACGGCTGGTGCTCGTGGCGAGGGTTGACCCGTGAGCCTGGTCTGCCTCGGTTCTGCCCACGGGTCTCCCGGGGTGACGACCACAGCGCTGGCGCTGGCGGCCACCTGGCCTGAGCATCGCCACTGTCTGCTGGTTGAAGCGGACCCTTTCGGTGGGGTGATCGCGGCCAGATACGGCCTCGGTGATTCCCCTGGGTTGTCTTCGCTTGCGGCTGTCGCACGGCGAGGACTCGATGACGACTTGGTCTGGCAGCACGCACAACAGCTCCCCGGTGGGGTTCGGGTGCTGGTCGGTCCCGCCTCCGCCGACGAGGCCCATGCCGTGTTGCGGGATATTGGTGGAGCCTTCGCCGCCTGGTCCGCCGCCCAGACCGAGGTTGATTTCATCGTCGACTGTGGCCGGATCGCACCGGGTTCTGTTGCGGTCGGCCCGCTTCTTGCGGCTGGCGTGGTGATGGTGGTGACACGCCCGACGCTCGATCAGCTTCGACCTGCCGCGCATCGACTGGCGTCCCTCGAAGACTCCGGGATCGAAGCCAGCCTGCTGCTGGTCGGCGACCAGCCGTATCGGTCCGACGAGGTGAGCGCTGCGCTGGGTTCGGACGTGGCCGGTGTCGTCGCCTGGGATCCGAGGACGGCGGCGGTGCTGACCGGCACCCATGGTGCGGTGCGCGACCTGCGCCGTTCCCTGCTGGTCCGATCGGCGGCCACCCTCGCGGAGGGCATGGCGACACCACTTGCCGATCTCGATCCACGTGCGGGCATGGCCCCGGCACCGGGGATTCCGGCGTCGAAAGTTGCGCAGGAGGCGGGCTCGTGACAGGCAATGGCGACCTGCGGTGGCGGCTGCACCGTACGGTGGCAGAGAGGTTGTCTGAGCATCTCCGGACCCACGACGGGGATGATCCTTTGAGCCTTGACGACGAACGAGCTTTGACCCGCTCACTGATCTCCGCCGAGCTGGCTCGCCTCGCCGAGGACGCCTACCGGAACGGTCAGACACCGTTGGACGCTTCGGCCGAGTCCGACCTGGCGGAGGCCGTCTTCGATCGGGTTCACGGGCTCGGAAGTCTCCAGCCGTACATCGACGACCCGGACGTCTCAAACATCCATGTCAACGGCTGCGACGACGTGTGGCTCGTCTACCGGGACGGCTCCAAGATCCGTGGGGAACCGGCCGCCGACTCCGACCGTGCCCTGATCGACATGGTGGCCAGCGCCGCCCGCAGGATTGGACGAAGTGAGAAGCGATGGGATCAGGTGTCGTGGGAGCTACACCTCCAACTCCCGGGAGGTGAGCGCCTCCACGCGGTTATGGGTCTGACAGGTCGGCCGGCGATCACGATCCGCCGCCACGACTTCAGCATCTACCGGCTGAAACACCTGATTGATCTCGGGGTGATCGACGAAGGGTTGGCGGCGTTCCTGGGGGCGGCGGTGCGAGCGAAGCTGAACCTGATCGTCGCCGGGGGGACGAACACCGGCAAGACCACGATGCTGCGATGTCTTATCAACGACATCCCCCCAGAAGAAAGGGTCGTGACCGTAGAGGACAACCTCGAGATCGGACTGAACCGATTTGCAGATCTCCACCCCGACCAGGTCATGTGGGAACGCCGGGGCGCCAATATCGAAGGCCGAGGCGAAGCCTCCCTGGCCGACTGCGTACGGGCGACGCTGCGCCAGAACCCCGACCGGGTGATCGTCGGGGAGATCCGCGGTGTCGAAGTGGTCGACATGCTGCGGGCAATGTCCCAGGGAAACGACGGCTCCATGTCCTCGATACATGCCGACTCCTCCAAGGGCGCCCTCGTTCGTCTCGGCATGTACACGGCGGAAGCGGGTTTGGATGAGGAGACATCGAACAAGTGGATCGCCAACGCTGTCGACCTGATCGTCCACCTCGGCTGGGTGGACGGCATGCGTCGAGTCACCAGCATCCGCGAGGTGTTGGAGGCCGAGGCTCGTCAGATCGCCACCAACGAGGTCTACCGACCCGCAGCCGACGGGAAAGCGGTGCCGGCTCCCGGGCCAACCATCCGCAACGACACCCTGGCCCGTCTGGTCGCCGCCGGCTTTGACGCCTCGTACCTGTCCACCCCTTCTGGGTGGTGGTGAGCATGCGGGTTGTTCTCGTCTCCACCGTTGGGGCCCTCGGAGGTTTCGGGCTGTGGCTGGGGATCACCGCCTGGAGGGGCGTCAAGGTCGTACCGGACGCCCGCCGGCTGGTACCTGCGGCGGTGCCGGCGGAACGTGCCGCCGTCTGGCTCACCGCAGCACTTCTGATAGGCGTGGTCGTGGCGCTGGTGACCGGCTGGCCGGTCGCAGGCCTCGGCAGCGCCCTCGGAGTGCTGTCAGGACCGGCCGCGCTGGGCGGCACCGCTCGGCGTGCCCAAGAGACGGCTATCGCCGACGCCATCGCCACCTGGGCAGACATGATTCGCGACACCATGGCCGGAGCCTCAGGGCTTGAAGAGTCACTCATCCAGACCGCAGCCGTCGCCCCAACCGCCATCCGACCACATTTGCAGGCCTTTGCCCACCGGCTGCGGCATCAGCCCCTCGAAGCCGCCCTGGACGATCTTGCTGCCGATCTCAACCACTCGTCCGCCGACCTGATCGTCGCTGCCCTCGCTGCTGCCGCCCGCCTCGAGGCCCGCGACCTTGGCGGGCTCCTCGCCCGCCTGGCCGAGGCCATCCGGGGAGACGTCCGCATGCGCACCCGCATCGAGATCGGCCGGACCCGGATCCGCACCTCCGCTCGGATCGCGGTCGCCACCACCACTGCCACGGTCGTCTTCTTGTACGTATTTGCCCGACACCTACTCGAGCCATATGACACGGCTGCCGGCCAAGGCTGGCTGCTGGTGGTGATGGCCGTGTTCTTCGGTGCTGGGGTGATGCTTCACCACTACAGCCAGCTCGAAGCACCGGAGCGCTTCACGCTCCGCCACCTCTCACACAAGGAGCCGCTCCGATGACGGTGCTGGCGGTGATGGTTGCTGGCGGCGGGATCGGGCTCGGAGTCTTCTTCGCAATCAGGGCGATGTTCCCTCGACCGGTGCCACTCCAGCGGGCACTGGCGGACCTGGAACGTCCCCGTCGGTCCCTTGCCCAGTCCGAGTCCGGGTCGGTTGTTGGGATTGCCGATCGCCTCGGCCAGCTGGCAGTCCAGATCTTCGAAGCTACCGGACTGGTGGATCTGGGAGGCCTCCGCAAGCGCCTCCGTGCTCTCGGCAAGCCAGTCGAGGCCCACGCCTACGAGAAGATGCTCGGCGGACTCGCCGGGTTGTTGCTCCCTCTCGGCTTCGCCGCGGTACTGGCCGTCGGGGCCGTATCCCTGTCTCCTGGGTGGGTGGCTGTCCTGGCGGTCGGGTTCGGCGTCGGCGGGTTCGTATGGCCGGATCTCGGGTTGTCCGAGCGCATCGAACGTCGCCGACGCGACTTCCGCCACTCCCTCTCCGCCTACCTGGATCTCGTCACGATCATCCTGGCCGGCGGAGGCGGACTCGAGACCGCCCTCCAAACCTCCGCCGATCTCGGAGACGGGTGGGCGTTCAGTGAGATCCGCGCCGCCCTCCGCAAAGCCCGCCTTACCAACCGCACCCCGTGGGATGTCTTCGACGACCTCGGTCAAGAGCTCGGCGTCGACGAGCTCCGCGAACTAGCCGCCGCGGCCCATTTGGCCGGCGATCAGGGAGCCCGCATCAGGGCGTCTCTCGCCGCCAAGGCCGACTCGATGCGCGCCAGTCAGACCGCCGCCATTGAAGCCCAAGCCGAAGCCGCCACCGAAAAGATGCTCCTGCCGGTCGTCACCCTCGTCGTCGGCATGATCCTCTTCATCGGCTTTGGAGTCGTCCAGGCCATTTCCACCCCCGGCACAGTCCCATGAAGCCACCAGACCGAATCCACCAGCGTCGAGGACACCAGACGATCCACGAAGGAAGGGAGCAACCGTCATGACCGCCTACATCGACTACACCCGCCTGCTGATTGAGGTGGGCCTCACCCGACTCGGGGTCCAGATGCGAGACGAGAGGGGAGCGATGTCGACCGAGGCAGCCGTCCTCACCGGCGTGCTCGTCGCCATTGCCGTCGCCGCCGGGGTGATCCTCATCGCCAAGATGCGATCCAACGCCGAAGCGATCCCCGACAACGTGCCCACCCCCTGATCGCCGTGGACAAGAGGTCGTGATGGGCGTGAAGAGAAGGCGAAGGGCCGAGGAGGGTCTCACCTCCACCGAGCTGGCCGTAGTCATGCCGGTACTGATCGCGCTCGTCTTGGTCCCGTTTCAGATCGCGTTGTGGTGGCACGCCCATCAGGTCGCCGACGCCGCAGCCCGAGAGGCAGTCGACGCCGCCCAGGTTGTCACCGCAACCGAAGACGACGGGATTCGAGCCGCCGAATGGTTCCTCGACGCCGTCGGCAACATCACCGAAGCGGAGGTGACCGTTACCCGCACCACCGAGACCGTCACCGTCGAGGTGACGGGGCGAGCGCCGAGACTCCTCCCCGGATTCGACTGGCAGGTCATCGCACGGGCCGCCGGTCCGATCGAACGGTTCATCCCGGAAGACGAGCGGTTCGGGATTACTGAAGGGTTGATCGTGTCGAACTCCGGGGCGGGTGGTGGCTGATGCTGTCACGAGGGCCCATGGGTTGGGGAACCGATGCGAGCGCCCGGATTGTCGGCCTCCAGTTCGGGGTGGCTGAGGGTAGCGGTGTAGTGGAGGGCGGTCTTGACGGTGATGCCGAACAGGTCACTGAGGCGTCGTACGTCGCCGCTGGTGGCTTCAGCCTCGTCGAGGATGCGGTCGCGGCGGAGGGCGTCGGGGGACATTCCCAGGGTGAGGCCTACCCATCTCCCACCGACTGGTCCGGTGCCGGTGGCGGTTCGGTAGTGAACAAACAGGTGCGGGTTGGCGGTGTTGGGCCACCGCTGGTTGCGGTAGTCGAGCCAGGCGGCGAGACGTGTCTTGACCGGTTCGGCGAGGGGGATGGTGCGGTCGGGGAGGTACAGGCGACCGTCGCGGAGGTCGGTGAGCTTGAGGGGCCGGATCTCTTGGGATCGGAGGCCGTGGAAGGCGATGAGGGCGGCGAGCGCCGCCCGGCCGGCGTCAGGGGACATGAGCGCCTGACGGATCTGGTCGGGGTCGACGGGAAGGGGCTGGCGGCGTTCGATGCTGCCGATGTCGATCCGGGAGATCGGGTTGGTGAATGTCACCTTGTGGGCTTTGAGGGTGCCGAAGATGGATCGGAGGGCGAGCCCGAGGGTGGCCCGCGCGTTTCCGCTGGGCGGGAGGGCTGCTTGCACCTGGTGGCGGGTGATCTCTCGGAGCGACTGATGCCCGTTGCCGGCCCAGATCTTCAGGGTGGGCATGGCCCATCTCAGCCGGGTCTTGACGGTGACCGGCGACCGGGGTCGGCTCCGAGGCGGTGTGGTGCTGCCGTTGTGGAGGACACTAAACCAGAGGCGGAGCTCGGTGATCATCGGTGTGGGAAGGTCGGTGACCTGTCGGGTGAACCAGGCCTCTATGGCAGCGGTGCGGTCGTCGGTGAGCATTTTGGCTTCTGCGAGCACGGCGAGCAGATGCCGGACGGGCAGGTTGAGGGCGGTGAGCCGGGTTACTTCGGAGGCTCGGATCGTTTCCGCGGAGGCGTGGCGGTCGCACAGGATCCTGATGCCGCTCAGGACCTTTGTGATGGTGCTGTTGCTCCATCCGAACCTGAGGGCGTGATCGCGGGCGATGCTCTCGAGGGCGGCCAGCTGCGGGTGGGGCTGGTCGAACAGACCCAGCTGGCCTGTGGGGCCAGCCGAGGGGGTGTTTGGCGTGGTGTCGTGCGCGGGTGGGGACGTGTTGGTGCGGCTGCGGGCGGGGCGGTGCATGTCGGCGAAGAAGAGTTGTTGGTGGTGGCGGTTGGCGCCGACAGGGTCGAGGGGCTGGCGTGGGCGGCGGAGGTTGGCGGCTTGCCGCCAGCAGAGACGACACTGCCGGCGGGAGTCGAGTGGTCGCTGGTGGACGCAGATCGAGCATGGACCCACAGTGGGGTGCGTCTTGCGCCAGTTGCGGCAGGCGAAGCAGAGTCCTTTCTGGTTTCGGGCCACTCCCCAGGCGTGGCAGTCCTGGCACGACCCGGGCTGTTGGGGTGCGTACTGGTGACAGAGGCAGCACAGCCCCGCCGAGTAGTAGTTGTCGGTGGAGCCGCAACGGCGGCACGGCGGCGACCGATATGGCCCGCCGGGTTCACAGGTGAAGCAGAACTGGTGTCCCTTGGTGGCGACCGGCCGAGCCCCGCACTCAATGCAGGTCCTCGGCCGGGTCACGCCGGCGGCTTGGACCGGTTCCGTCCGGGTGTGGGTCGGATCGGTGGTGTCCCTTGGTCGGCGGTCGCTGCCGTGGTGGGTTTGCGGGCCGCCACCTTATCCGGTTGGGGGATCAGCAGGTCGCTGGGGGTGCAGTCGAGCACTTGGCAGATCACGTCGAGGTCGTCGAGGCGGATGCTGGTGGGTGTCCCAGTCCATAGCGCCGACATTTTCCCGGCGCTGATCTCCAGACCGACGTCGGCCAGTCGCCGCCGCATCTCCGTGGACTTCCAGATGCCTTCCTCCGCGGCCTTCATCCGCAGGTTCCAACGCATGATGTCACCTCGCTTCCTCGCCGAGCCGGGCTGCCACCCGTTGGTTGGCGGCCGCCCAGGCTTGCTCGATGTGGTTGTCGTGAACATGGACGTAACGGGTGGTGGTGGAGAGCCACTCGTGACCCAACAGCTCTTGGATGGCCTTGAGGTCCATCCCCTGCTCATAGAGAGAAGAGGCGCAGAAGTGGCGCAGCCCGTGGGGGGTGAGCCGTCCACTCCAGGCGGGCAACCATCGTCCAACTGCCTGAGCCAGCCCGGCTCGCAGCGCCTCGGGTCCTATCCGCCCGCATCGTGCCGTCAGCCGATCGCGGCGTTCGCTGGGCAGCAGCGGCGTATCGGGGTCCTCCCAGTCGTCGCCGAACTGGTGGCGCACGTCGGTGAGCCACCAACGTATCAGCGCATCCACCGAGTTGATGGCTGGGACCAGCCGAGTCTTGGGGCCTCGCCCCCGACTGCCCTTCCCGAACCTGACGTGCAGCTTGCCATGGTTCCCGAGGTCCGGTCGCCAGTCGCGGATGTCGAGCATCACCGTCTCGCCGATCCGCAACCCACAGCGACGCCACAGCGAAGCCGCCAGATAGTCACGGGCGGCAGGCAGGAACTTCCGGGTGTCGGGAAGAGCGTCCCGCCAGGCGGCGAAGAGCACCTCGACCTCCTCACCCGAGGGCGGAATCCGCGGCGAACCTCCATACTCGGCCTTGGCCGGCCGGTTGAACTCGTCGATCGGTTGGGTCACCACGCAGCCGGTGAGGGCGTGGATGTCGCCCTGATGACGGGCGACAACGAAGTCGAAGAACCTGGCCAACGTCCACGCTTTGGCCTGCACGGTCGACTTCGCCTGACCGCGGTCTCGACGCAGCCACACCAGATACCGGTCGGCGTCGTTCGGTGTCGCCGTCCACACCGGTCGGGCGAGGAAACGGATGAACTCGAAGAGCACCGCCCGATCCACCGACACGTGCCGGTCGGTCACCCCCGCCCCGCTCACTGCCAACGAGAACTGGTCGACCAGCTCCTGCTCGAAGTCCTCGAGCTCTTGGGGCGACCGCAAACTGCGAGCAGTGCCCAGCGACCGAACCACCGCCAGCGACATCCCTACCTCACCTCACCCAAGACGACAGACTGTCAGGAATCCCACACACTAGTCGAGATTCCCGATTGTCTGTCAGGTTTGTCGCTCATCGGCGTGGAACCGTCCCGGCCTGGACCAGGCCCCTTCCAAGGGAAGGACCCGCGATGAGAACTCACAGCACTTCCCACAGAGCCGGACCGATGATCCACCCCGACGGGCAGCGAGGAGCAGTCTCCACAGAGTTAGCGGTGCTGACGCCGCTGCTGATCGGGTTCATGCTCCTGGTCGTGTTTGCCGGGCGGGTCGCCCAAGCCGAAGGCGATGTCGCCCACGCCGCCCACGAAGCCGCCCGCGCCGCCTCCCTCGTCGCCACCCCGCGAGCGGCGCTCGAGGCGGGCACCGACACCGCCACGGCCAACATCGCCGAAGGCGCTGTGGCATGCCGGAACCTGGACGTGTCCGTCGACACCTCCAACTTCGCAGCCGGCGGCCAAGTCGCCGTCACCGTCAGCTGCGAGGCCGCATTCGCCGACATCGCCATGCTCGCCGTCCCCGGCAGCCGCACCTTCGCCGCCACCGCCATTGAGGTCATCGACACGTACCGGGCGGACGCCAGGAGCCTCCCATGAATGAACGGGGGGCTGTCTCCACCTTCCTGGCGGTCATCGCCCTCGCTCTCCTGATGGCGGCCGGGCTTGCCATCGACGGCGGCCGCAAGGTCAACGCCCTCAGAGAGGCCAGCCACCTGGCCGACAACGCCGCCCGGGCCGGCGCCCAAGCCGTCGACCTCGACACCCTCCGCACCACCGGCGATCTCACCCTCCTTCCTACTGACGCCGCCGTTCGAACGGACCAATACCTGACGTCTCTTGGGTATTCCGCCGATGATGTGACCGTCACCGGTGACAGCATCACCGTCACCATCAGCCTCACCGTCGACCCCGTCCTGTTGCCTACGGGGCCGATCACCGTCACCGCCACCGAGACCGCCACAGCCATCACCCAGGAGCCCTGATGCGACACCTGAACAACATGATCCGTGGCCTCGCAGCGCTCCTTATCAGCTTGCTGTTCGTGTTTGGGGTTCCGGCCGGTTTGATCGCATACGTGGGGTCGCCACTGCCCACCACCCTTCCCACACTGGACCAGATCCAGCTCACCTTCAGGAGCGGGATCGACCCCCAACTCCTCATCAGCGTCCTGGCCGTGATCATCTGGATCGTCTGGGCCCAGCTCATCATCGCCCTGACCGTCGAAGTCACCGCCACCGCCCGAGGCAGATCCGCCCGCCGGCTCCCCGTCCTACCGGGGCTGCAACCGGCAGTCGCTCAACTTGTCGCCGCTATCACCCTTGCCGCCACCCTCGGTCCGTTCCACGCTGCGCCGGCGACGGCGACTCCGCTTCCCGCCGAGATCTCTCTGGCGTTGAGCTATCCGGTGACCCATATCGGTCAAGAACCAGCGAGGCCCGGATGGGCGGAGGCTGCCCCACAGCAGGAGGCCGAATCTCAACAACCGCGGTACAGGGTGACGCGCCGCGACACCCTCTGGCACATCGCCGAGACCACCCTCGGAGACGGTCGCCGATGGAACGAGATCCGGGCGTTGAACGTGGGACGGACCATGCCCGACGGTCACTCCTTCACCGAGACCACGGATCGTCTCAGGTCGGGCTGGGAACTCATCCTCCCCGACGACGCAACCACACCCGGCGACGACGGCACGCCGCCGGGTGGCATCGAGGTCACCGTCGAGCCAGGCGACAACCTCTGGACGATCGCCGAGACAACCCTCGAGGCCGAATGGGAACGTCCGCCCTCCGACAGGGAGACATCCGAGTATTGGCGCCACCTCGTCGCCACCAACCGAGACCGGCTGGCACCGCCGCACGACCCAAATCTCATCTACCCGGACCAACGATTCGAAC
>Ga0136621_1000100_pt1 | contig 29919 bp, 23 predicted proteins | sample AntDryUQ445A2306_FD_104673 | JGI IMG/M metagenome (GOLD analysis project Ga0136621, IMG submission 104673) | Polar desert sand microbial communities from Dry Valleys, Antarctica - metaG UQ445A (23.06) | ecosystem: Environmental > Terrestrial > Soil > Desert | place: Antarctica: Dry Valley...
ACGCCGGCGGGTGATCGCGCCGAAACCGAGGGCGTAAAAAAAGCGTTCGGCGACCACGCGTACAAACTCGCCTTAAGCTCCACAAAATCCATGATCGGACATCTGCTAGGGGCCGCCGGCGGCGTCGAAGCGGTTTTCTCGGTGCTTGCGATCAGGGATCAGGTTGTCCCTCCGACCATCAATCTGGACACGCCCGATCCGGATTGCGATCTTGACTACGTTCCCAACATGGCGCGCGACAGCAAGCTTGCCGTGACCATGTCCAATTCATTCGGATTCGGGGGCACCAACGGCACGGTTATATTCCGCAAGCTGTAACCCGCCTGTCACAAAACATCGGCGCGGTTGAGCGTCAGCGATCAGGATGGGCGACATCGGTGCGCGCCGTCATTCTCGTTGAATCCGCGGCATCGCCACTCCTTAGACGGGGTTGCACCGGTACCGTGAGGAATACGGGATGGCGCTGGTCAATGGCTCTAACCAATCCACAGTTCCCGTGCAGGATCGCGGCCTGCTGTACGGCGATGGGGTATTCGAGACCATTGCGGTGCGGGATGCGGTGCCGCGTCAGCTAGATCGACATCTGCGGCGACTCCGCAACGGCTGCGACCGCCTCGCGATCGATCCGCCCGCAATGTCACTGCTGAAAGCCGAGGCTATGTTGCTCTGCGCGGGTGTCGAACGCGCGGTGCTTAAAATTATCATCACGCGTGGGCAGGGCGGACGGGGCTATCGGCCGTCGGTCGAAACGCCGCCCACGCGTATTTTGATAATTATCCCTTGGCCGGAGCATTCGCCGGATTATCATAACCAGGGCATCGCCATACTGCTCTGCCGTACGCGCTTGGCGCGCAATCCTTTGCTCGCGGGCATTAAACACCTGAATCGGCTGGAGCAAGTCCTGGCGCGCGCTGAATGGCAGGACGAATATCAGGAGGGGTTGCTGCTCGACACCGAAGGTGTGGTGGTGGAGGGAACCATGAGCAATGTTTTCGCAGTGCGCGGGGAAACGCTGCACACGCCGGCGCTGGATTGTGCGGGTGTGGCCGGCATCATGCGGGAACGCATCATCGAACAGGCGAACCTTGCGCAAACGCCGGTCACGATCGGCGAGCTGAGCGTGGACGACTTGGAGCGCGCCGACGCCGTGTTTTTCTGCAATAGCCTCATCGGTATCTGGCCGGTGCGTCAGTTCGGTGCTCGATCGTATCGCGCGCATCCGTTAGTGCGCGACCTCGTGCGCCGGCTGGATGCCGCATGAAGCGTCGTGCCCTCGTTGCCACAACACTGGGTGTGATACTACTGGGTGGCGCGGTCATATTCGTCGATGCCTTTGTGTTCTTGAACCGGCCGGCACTGCCCGCGGGCAGAACGGTTATCTTCGATATACCGGTCGGCGCCTCTTTCAATTATATTGCGCAACGACTGGCGCGACGCGGCCTGCTCACACGCTATGCGTACTGGGTTGGCATGGCCCGGCTGCAGGGCAAGGCGCAGGTTGTCAAGGCGGGTGAATATCGTCTGCAAGGCCCCCTGACTCCACAGAAGTTGCTGGATCAACTGGTAGCCGGTACGACGCGCCAATTCAGCCTGACGCTCGTGGAAGGCTGGACATTCAAGCAGGTGATGGACGCACTGGCGCGCCACCCGCGGATCGAAAAGACTTTGCATGATCCCGAGGACGTGATGACCGCATTGGGGGAGCCCGGCGTGCACCCGGAGGGCTGGTTTTTCCCCGACACCTACTTTTTCCCGCGCGACACCACGGATATCGAATTCCTGCGCAGAAGTCATGAGAGCATGCAGCGGCAGCTTGCTGAATTATGGGAGAAGCGCGATCCCGGCCTGCCGCTGAAAACGCCTTACGAAGCGTTGATTCTGGCGTCCATCGTGGAAAAGGAAACCGCGGCATCAGCGGAGCGCCCGTTAATCGCGGGTGTGTTTATCGCACGGCTTAACCAGGATATGCGGCTGCAAACGGACCCGACCATCGTTTATAGGCTAGGCGATGGTTATGGTGGCGACATTCGCTCCAGCGATCTGCGCGGGGATACGCCGTATAACACCTATATACACAAGGGCCTTACGCCCACACCCATCGCCATGCCCAGTGGCGCCGCCCTGGCGGCAGTGCTGCATCCGGCCACGACGGACGCGCTGTTCTTTGTTGCCAAACCCGATGGCAGCCATCATTTCTCCGTGACCTACGACGAACACCGCGCAGCGGTGATCGAGTATCAACTGGGCGGCGACGCGAGCCGCTACGGAGCGGGTGCTAAGTGAATACGCCGCGGTTTATCACTGTTGAAGGCATCGAAGGGGTGGGTAAATCGACGCATATCAGTGCCTTGTGTGAGCTTCTGCGAACGCGCGGTATCGACGTAGTCGCCACGCGTGAGCCTGGCGGTACCGAGTTGGGCGATCATATCCGCGGCTTGTTGCTGGATGGCGGGATACCGGCCATGGGTCCGGACACCGAGCTGTTGCTGATCTTCGCGGCGCGCGCGGAACATCTGCGGCAGGTCGTTTTGCCCGCCCTGGCGGCGGGTCGCTGGGTCGTGAGCGATCGTTTTACCGATGCGACCTACGCTTATCAGGGTGCCGGCCGAGGCATTGCCGGACAACGAATTGCCGACCTGGAGCAGTGGGTGCAGAATGATTTCAGGCCGGATTACACCCTGCTGCTGCAAGCCGGAATCGAAACCGCGCTGTCGAGAATCCGGTCGCGGGGGCCAGAGGACCGTTTCGAGCGCGAGAAAGCGGATTTCTTTGCCCGCGTGCAGCAGGCGTATCTTGAGCGCGCAAATCGCGAGCCCCGACGATTCCATGTCATCGACGCCAATGGCGGCCTGGATGACGTTCGTCGCCGGATCGCCGACGTGGTCGAAACGTTAGTCACGTGATCGCATTGCCGGAATCGTACCCTTGGCATTCGGCGCAGTGGGCGCGATATGCCCGCCGCGCACAAGAGGCGACGCTCCCGCATGCCCTGCTGCTGAGCGGCCCGGCCGGTCTTGGCAAACTGAATTTCGCGTACCGATTCGCGCGTTTTCTGCTATGCGATGCCCCCAAAGAAATCACTGCCTGCGGGCGTTGCCGAGGCTGTCACCTGCTCTCCGTAGGCAATCATGCGGATTTTCTGCACACGGCACCGGAAGGCGACAGTCGGCAGATCAAGATCGATCAGATACGCGCATTGAGCCATTTTGTCAGCCTGAGTCGTGACTCGGGGCGTTATAAGGTCGTATTGATCTCGAACGCCGACACGATCAACCGGAACGCTGCCAACAGTTTGCTGAAGACGCTTGAAGAACCGCCACCATTTTCAGTCATCCTGCTGATCACCGCGTGGGCGGCGTCATTGCCCGCGACCTTGCTGAGCCGTTGTCAACGGATCGAGTTCAGGTGTCCGGCGCGCGCCATGGCGCTCGAATGGCTGGCAACGAAGGCGCCCGACATCGATGCTGAGACTTGCCTTGCGCTCGCGCGCGGCGCACCGCTGACCGCGCTGGCCTGTAGTCGCGATGATCTGCTCAGCGCGCGGCGCGCCCTGTTCTCGGACATACAGCGGCTGGCCGAGGCGCGCGATACGCCGGTTAAAGTGGCAGAACGCTGGCGTCAATATGCGCCCGAAATGATCGTGGGCTGGCTGCTGTCATGGTTGGCCGACGTGGTGAAATTAAAGTCCAATGTCACGCTCGGCGGCTTAAATAACCCGGATGTCGCCCAGGGCTTGCAGGCTGTCGCCCGGCGCCTAGACTTGGTCGCTTCGTTCGCACTCTACGACCTATTGATCGGGTATCGCCGGATGCAGCATGCGCCACTCAATCCCCAGCTCGTGCTGGAGGATACGCTGATTGCGCTGACCGGCATATTCAACGTTGCCAAGCCATGAGGAGATACGCATGACGGACAACAGTCGGGGCATACTTTCGTTGTCGATCAAGGACAAGCCATCCCTGGAGGCCGCCTACATGCCGTTTGTGAAAAACGGCGGCATTTTTGTTCCCACTAAGAAAGTTTACAAGCTGGGCGAGGATGTTTTCATGCTCCTGACCTTGATCGATGACAAGGAACGCATTCCGATAGCGGGAAGGGTTGTCTGGATTACGCCACAAGGTGCGCAGGGCAATCGCGCGCAGGGCATCGGAGTGCAGTTCAACGATCAAGACCAAGGTGCGTCACGCAATCTTATTGACGGATTACTGGTGGGCACGCCGAAAAGCGAGAGCGCCGGGCAGACGATGTAGTTGTAATGCATGCACTTGATATTCATCCGTTCAAGATGTGTGAGAGAGACTGGCGTTGCATATTTATACGAAGGCATTGTTGTAAGAGTGTAACCATCTGTTGTGATAAATCACATGATGCGTTAGCATTTGTATCGGTTTGAATCCAGACGTTTTTCATTTTTGCTGCCAGGTTAATTATGACTGATACAGGACATTCCCACCTCTTCAGCGGGAATGCATCCTTCATCGAGGGCCTTTACGAGGCATACCTCGAGGATCGAAATACTGTGCATCCTGGATGGCAGACATATTTCGATCAGATCGCGCGTGCGGAGTCGGATGCACCTCGCGATGTGCCGTATGCGCCAATCAATCAAGCCTTCCGGCAAGTTGCAACAAAACATCAGAGCGTTGCAAATACTACAAATACCCCCGAGCGTTCGGAGTTTGACGCCAAGCAGGTCGCTGTACTCCAGTTAATTAACACCTACCGTTTCCGGGGTCACCGTCAGGCCGACCTCGATCCGCTCGATCAATATGACCGGCCACCGGTCGCCGACCTGAATCCGGAATTCCATGGCCTCACGTCGGCCGATATGGAAACCGTGTTCAATACCGGATCGTTGTTCGGCCTCCGCCAGGCCACCCTGCGGGAGATTCTTAATATTCTGAGCGTGACTTACTGCGGCACCATTGGCTCAGAATATATGTATCTGACCGAGACCGAGGAGAAGCGGTGGATTCAGCAGCGCCTGGAGCTTGCCGGCGCTGGTCCGGGGTTCGATGCGAGCAGAAGAAAAGCCGTTCTGGAGCGCCTTATCGCGGCCAACGGGCTGGAAGAATATCTGCACAATAAATATGTCGGCCAGAAGCGGTTCTCGCTCGAAGGCGGCGAAAGCCTGATCCCGCTGCTCGACGCGATAATCAACCGCAGCGGTTGTGAACACAAGGTCAAGGAAGTCATCGTCGGCATGGCGCATCGCGGCCGCTTAAACGTACAGGTCAATACGTTGGGCATCAAACCTCGGGATCTTTTCGAGGAATTCGAAGGCAAGGTCGATCCTGGCAATGGTTCGGGCGACGTTAAATATCATAAGGGCTTCTCGGCGGATCTGAGCACGCAGGGCGGGCCGGTCCATCTTGTCCTGGCATTTAACCCGTCGCATCTCGAGATTATCAATCCGGTGGTCGAGGGGTCGGCGCGCGCCCGTCAGGAGCGTCGCGGCGATTACGAACGTAACGAAGTGCTGCCTGTATTAATCCATGGCGACGCCGCGTTCGCGGGGCAGGGCGTGGTGATGGAAACGCTCAATCTCTCGGAGACGCGCGGATACTCGACCGGCGGCACCGTACATATCGTCATCAACAACCAGATTGGATTCACCACCAGCGATCCGCTGGACTCCCGCTCCACGCTGTATTGCACGGATGTCGCCAAGATGGTGCAGGCGCCCATCTTTCACGTGAACGCGGATGATCCGGAAGCGGTCGTCTACGTTACCGAACTGGCGCTGGATTTCCGCATGAAATTCAACAAGGATGTGGTGATCGACATGGTTTGCTACCGTCGCTATGGCCATAGCGAAGCGGACGAACCGTCGGCGACGCAGCCGATTATGTATCAGCGCATCCATGGTCACCCGCGCGTCACGGACATCTACGCCAAACTGCTGGAGCAGGATGAGGTTATCGGCGTCGATGAAGCCGACGAGATGCGGCGCCATTATCACGAAAAACTGGACGCCAACCAGATCGTCTCCGGGCCGCACGCGGCCAAGGTGGACAGCGCCTTTCTGGTCGACTTCCGGAATTTTTTCGACACACACTGGACGGCCGCCGCTGATACCGCGATCAGCCAGCAGCGCATCCGAACGTTGACGGCGAAAATGATCATCGTGCCCGATGACTTCAAGTTGCATCGGGCCTTGACGAAGATAATGAATGCGCGTCGCAAGATGGGCGCGGGCCAGCAGCCTATGGACTGGGGATTCGCGGAGACCCTCGCCTACGCGTCATTGCTGGAGGAAGGCTTTCAAGTGCGGTTATCGGGACAGGACAGCGCCCGCGGCACCTTTTTTCATCGGCACGCTGTCATCCACGATCAGAATAGCCGCCGGACGCATGTTCCTCTGCAGCACCTTTATAAACATCAGCCCCTGTTTTTGCCGATCAACTCGCTGCTATCCGAAGCTGCCGTGCTGGGTTTCGAGATGGGCTACAGCACCGCGGAACCCGACGCGCTGGTGATCTGGGAAGCGCAATACGGCGACTTCGCCAACGGTGCGCAGGTCATCATCGATCAGTTCATCAGTTCATCGGAATCGAAGTGGCGACGACTGAGCGGCATCGTTCTGTTCCTGCCCCACGGCTACGACGGTCAGGGCCCGGATCATTCCTCCGCCCGCCTGGAGCGTTATCTGCAATTGTGCGCGGAGGATAACATCCAGGTGTGCGTGCCAAGTACGCCCGCGCAGATGTTCCACATGCTCAGGCGTCAGATCCTGCGTCCGTATCGCAAACCACTGATCGTGATGAGTCCTAAGAGTCTGTTGCGTCACAAGCTTTCGAGTTCGTCGCTAGCCGCTATTTCGGAGGCGGGCTGGCACAATGTGATCGACGAGATCGACGAGATCGACGAGATCGATCCTCGCCGGGTCAGGCGCCTGCTGCTTTGTAGCGGCAAGGTGTATTTCGACCTGCTGGAAGCCCGCCGCGAACACGACCTGCGCGATACCGCCATCGTTCGCATCGAACAACAGTATCCGTTTCCGCTGGACGAGGTCGCCCAGGTGTTCGAGCGTTATCCCAACGCGCGCAACGTCGTGTGGGTTCAAGAGGAACCGCGTAATCAGGGCGCCTGGAACTACATGCAGTCACGCCGGCATTTGAAGGCCTGCCTCTCCTCCCGCCACAGCCTGGAATACGCGGGCCGGCCTTACTCGGCCTCGCCCGCGGTCGGTTATCTGCAAGTGCATCTTGCCCAGCAGAAACGGCTCGTTGCGGATGCCTTGCAGCTGGAGCGCGTACAGGCGCAAAAGCAGGTGAGCAGCGCATAATAGTGACAAGCGACGGCCGATTGACTGAGACCGGGTTGAGCGCTAGTCTCAAGCGAAGTCGCGATAAGCGTCCGTCTTTTTCCCCAAGATCCAAGTTATTTTTGCACATGGTCTGGTCTTTTTTCTTGCGGGCTGCCACCGCAGGTCCTGGTGCGCGTAGTCTGTATGGCGCGGAGAATGTCCGGTGTTAGTCGAAGTTAAAGTGCCGCAACTCGCCGAGTCGGTCACGGAAGCCACCTTGCTCGACTGGCAGAAACAGCAGGGTGAGCGCGTCGCGCGTGGCGACAACCTGATCGATATCGAAACCGACAAAGTGGTGCTGGAAATCACCGCGGCCGACAGCGGCGTATTGAAAGAAATTCGCAAAAATGGCGGCGATGTCTCCAGCAACGAAGTGATTGCCATCATCGACACCGAAGCATCGGCCGGGGGTGCGGCCAATGATGCCTCCGCGAAAAACCCGCCGCCAGCGGCGGAATTACAGCCAGCCAGCAAGCAACGGGCGCAGACCGCTCCATCGGTCTCACTGAGCGCTCAGTCGTCAACGTCCGCCGCGGCGACCCGCAAAGATACCGTGAATGGCGCGCCAGGTAACGGCGCCACGCGCGCGGCCGGTCAGCCTGGAGATGACGATGACAAAATTGCGCGCCTGGGGCCGGCGGTGCGCAAGCTGTTAAATGAAAACAGTCTGCGTCCAAATGAGATAACAGCCACCGGCAAGGACGGGCGCGTCACCAAGGCGGATGTACTGGCGCGCGTGCAGTCGAGGAGTAGCGACGACGGCGCTTCGCAAGCGTCAACCGCTGTTCAATCGACGGACGTAGAGGAAGGCGTTCAAGGTGCCGCGTTGCGTACGCAGCAGCGCGTGCCGATGACGCGGTTGCGAAAAAGGGTGGCGGAGCGACTGCTCCAGGCCCAGCGCGACAACGCAATTCTGACCACCTTCAACGAAGTCGACATGCAGCCAATCCTCAAGTTGCGGGAACGCTACCGCGACAAATTCGAGAAAACGCATGGCGTACGTTTAGGGTTTACGGCGTTTTTCGTATTGGCTTCGATCGAGGCGCTCAGGCGCTTCCCCGTGGTCAACGCCTCGATTGACCAGAGCGATCTTATCTACCACGGGTTTTTCGATATCGGCATCGCCGTCGGTTCGGCGCGCGGACTGGTGGTGCCGATTCTGCGCGATGCCGATCGGCTCAGCATGGCGGCGATCGAAAAGGCGGTGGCGGACTTCGGACGCAAGGCAAATGACAATTCACTTACGCTCGAGGAATTGACCGGCGGAACCTTCACCATCACCAATGGTGGCGTGTTCGGATCGATGTTATCGACACCGATCCTTAACCCGCCGCAGAGCGCGATTCTCGGCATGCACAAGATCGAGGAGCGGCCCATTGCGATGGATGGAAAGGTTGCCATCCGGCCGATGATGTATCTCGCGCTGTCTTATGATCACCGTATCATCGATGGCCGTGAAGCCGTGCAGTTCCTGGTCACGATCAAGGAGCAGCTGGAAGACCCGAGCCGCCTGCTGCTGCAGATATAAATCCCGCGCGCGAATCGGGCATGTTTCGATCGGGCTAATCCTACAATCGTCCTTTATCGTCAATGGCAAACAATCGTTACGACGTGGTCGTCATCGGCGCGGGACCGGCCGGTTATGTCGCAGCCATCCGCTGCGCCCAACTCGGCCTCAATACCGCGTGCGTGGATCAGTGGCGCGAATCCACGGGCCGCGCCTCGCTGGGCGGCACCTGCCTTAATGTCGGCTGTATTCCCTCCAAGGCGTTGCTCGATTCCAGCCATTACTATCATCTCCTCAAGCACCAGGCGCAGGAGCACGGGATAATCGCCGACGATACGCGCATCGACGTGGCTGCCATGCAAAAGCGCAAACAAAAGATCGTGCGCGGGTTGACCGGCGGCATCGACAGTCTCTTCAAGAAAAACCGCGTGAAGCGTTTTACCGGCCGTGGTGTTTTAAACAGCAATCGGCAGTTGACGGTTACTCCGGTGAGTGATGGCGATGATGACTTGCAGCTCGAAGCCGGCTCGGTGATTATCGCGACCGGCTCAGTGCCCGCCACGCTGCCGGCAGCCGTGATCGATCAGCAACAGGTGGTCGACTCCAGCGGCGCGCTCTCGTTCGAGCAAGTACCCGCGCGGCTGGGCGTCATTGGCGCGGGTGTCATCGGGCTGGAGTTGGGCAGCGTGTGGAACCGGCTTGGTTCAAAAGTCGTCGTTCTGGAGGCGCTGGAAACGTTTCTTCCCGCGGTCGACCGCGAAATCGCGGATGAAGCGTTCAAGCTACTGCAACGGCAGGGGCTGGATATCCGTATGGGCGCGAAGGTCACGGAAACGAGGGTCGCTGGATCCGTGTCCGTCGACTTCACGCTCGGTGACGCGAATGACACGCTGGAAGTGGACAGGCTCGTCGTGTCGATCGGACGCAAACCCAATACCGAGGGGCTTAACGCGAATACGGTAGGACTCAAACTCGACGAGCGCGGATTTATCGAGGTTGACGAGAACTGCCGCACCAACCTGGAAAACGTCTATGCGATCGGGGATGTGGTACGAGGCCCCATGCTGGCGCATAAAGGCTCGGAGGAAGGTGTGGCAGTGGCAGAGCGCATCGCAGGTCAGGCCGGGCACGTTAATTACGCAACGATTCCGTGGGTCATCTACACATGGCCCGAGATCGCGTGGGTAGGGAAAAGCGAGCAACAACTCAGGCAGGAAAACATTGAATATCGTACCGGCGCTTTTCCATTCATCGCGAACGGCCGCGCACGCGGTATCGGCGAGACTGGGGGCCGCGTCAAAATCCTTGCCGACGCCACCACCGATCGCATCCTGGGTGCGCATATCTTGGGCCCACAAGCGTCCGAACTGATCGCCGAAGTGGTCACCGCGATGGAATTCGGCGCCAGTTCCGAAGACTTGGCGCGCACGGTGCACGCCCATCCGACCTTGTCAGAAGCCGTGCATGAAGCCGCCCTTGAGGTGGACGATCGCGCAATCCATATTTGAATCCGCGTTGCGCCGCCGGTGCCAGGGGTGTTCTTTTATCAATTGTTGACGGATGCTAAGCCCCCACTGCCGCGCTGTTGATGCAGGATTTTGACGCAACGCTGGTGCCACCGCTCTGGATACGGTGCAAACATCCCCTCAAGTCTAGCGAGCCTGGGCTCGTATATTTTCGCGAGTTCGTACTCGTAGATCGGCGCCAGGCCCACTTCTGTCGCCGCATTAACCGCCTGCTTCAGATTGGCTGAAATGTGTTTTTCCGACTTCTCCACGCCAAGAAACTCGAATAGCCGCAACAACAGATCTTTGGGGTGCGCGATGATCTCCTCGTGAAACCCGACAAAAAGCTGATCGCGCGGGAAATGTGCCAGCCAGTTCTTTAAGGTAGCGAGATAATCGGAACGCGTGAGGCACCAGTGCGAGTTAAACCACCCGATCACATCCTGCGCCGGTATCTCATCCAGTGGCTTGCCGTATACGCGTGGAAGATCCTTGCGCGCCTGCGACCACGAGCGTTCGATCGGGTCGCGCATCACAAAGATGATCTTCATATCCGGATTGATACGTTTGATCGCTGCGACCGTATCCGCGGAGAGCGTCGAATAGGCGGGCGTGATTTCGCCCGCCGCAAGCTTGTCCGCCGGGGAGAACAGGGACGCATACCAGCGGTCAGACCTGGGCAGGCACAAGAACTTCGCGTCCCACATGAAACCGGCCATCGACCAGCCGCCGTGTCGCAAGGAGGCCCTCGCATTACGAATGCGTCCTCCCAGGTGGCTCTTGTAGCGCTTGCACCAGAAGGGCTGCACACGCAACTCGTCGAAGTAATGCAGTTCCTTGATCGGCGGCAGCCAGATGCCCGCGTGCGCCTTCAGATTCTCGTATAACCACGTCGACCCGGCCCGTTGCGCTCCGATACATACAAAATTTGGTCGTCTTTCCATAGGTATACGCGTAGTTACTCGACGGGAACCCAATTGCGGCTGCGTCGCTGTTCCGTCGTTCAGTATAATTATGCGCCGCGTTACCAGCCGGGGTCGGCGGCGAATCGGTGGCCGTAAGAATCCTCCAGCGCCCGCAGTTCGTCACGCATCGCCTTACGGCCATAGGCGTCGCGGTAGTGCAGCGGCCCGCCGCGAAACGGGGCGAAACCTGTTCCAAATACGATGCCGGCATCGAGCAGCTCGGCATCCTCGACCACCGCTTCGCGCAGACAGGCAACCGTCTCATTGATAAGGCGCAGGATCAAGCGCTTTTCCAGTCGCTGGCGGTCGCCTGCGTACCGCGCGTGGCGTGGGTGCAGACGTTTGCCCGCCTTGTACACGTAAAAACCCCGGCCAGTCTTGCGGCCCAACTGTCCCGCCGTTACTTTCTCCCGCAATGTGGCTGGCACGTCGAAACTGAATTCGCGCGACATGCGCCCGGCCGCCGCGAGCACGACATCCAGACCGACGGTGTCCGCGAGTTCAATCGGCCCCATCGGCATGCCGAAATGTACCGCCGCCTGATCTATCACCGCCACAGGTACGCCTTCATCGACCATGAGCAGCGCCTCCAGCAGGTAAGGCGTCAGCACGCGATTGACCAGAAAACCGGGATGGTCGCCGATCAGTAACGGCAGTTTGTCGATAAGTCGCACGAAAGCGGCTGCTTTTGCTTGCGTGTCCGGAGAAGTCGCTGCGCCACGAACGACCTCGACCAGCGGCATGCGCGCGACCGGGCTGAAAAAATGCAGGCCAATCAGCCGGCCCGGATGGGATAGCGCCTGCGCCAGGGAGTCGATGCTCAGGCTGGAGGTGTTGGTGGCGAGCAGAGCATCGGGTTTCATCCGAGGTTCGATTTCGCGGTAGAGCGCCTGCTTGGCCGCCTGATCCTCGACTATCGCTTCGATGATAATGTCGGCGCGCGTCAGCCCCAGACCTTTGTCGTCGGGTATCAATCGATCGAGCACGGCGGAAACCTGCCGCTGCGAGTGAAACTGTTTCGAAAGCAGTCCGCAGGCGCGTGCCGTCATCGCGGCCAGACGCCCGGTGCTGGTGTCCTGCACGGTGACGGCAAAGCCGTGCGATGCGATCCATGCGGCGATGTCTCCGCCCATGGTTCCGCCACCGACCACATGTACATGGCGGGGGCGGAACACCGACTTGTCACCTTGGGATTTCAGTCTGTTTTGCAGCCCGAACACGCGCAGCAGATTGCGTGCCGTGTCCGTGGTGCTCAGCGTGGCGACCGACTCGGCTTCATGAGCAAGCCAGGTGTTCGCATTGCCGCCATGCTTTTGCCACAGATCGAGCAGCGCGTAGGGCGCCGGATAGTGATCCAGCCGGGCTTTAGCTGCGACGCGTTGGCGCATCTGTTTGCCGAGGATTATCCGCGCCGGTTTGAGGCTGGCCAGCCGCGCGAGCCGACCTGGACGGTGCCTGGTTGGTCTTGCCATCAGCAGGTGCTGCGCAGCATCGTGCAAACATCGCAAGGGCACGGCATGGTCGATCAAGCCGATCTTTTTCGCGCGGCGCGCGTCCAGCGTTTTGCCAGTGAGCATCATGTCCAGCGCGGCCACCGGTCCCAGCAGACGGATCGACCGCAAGGTGCCGCCAAAGCCCGGATGGATACCAAGCTTGATTTCGGGCAGCCCCAGACGAGTGGCCGGGTCGTCTACCGCGACCCGGTAATCGCAGGCGAGCGCGAGTTCCAGCCCGCCGCCCAGACAGAAACCGTTAATGACGGCGACGGTGGAGCAGGGCAGTGCCTCGATGCGATTCATAATGCCCTGACCGCGGCGCACGATGGCAGAAGCGTCGTCGCGTCCGCGGGTAGTTTGAAATTCCTTGACGTCGGCGCCAGCAATAAATCCGCCGGGCTTGCCGGAACAGAACGCCACGCCGTGCGGCGCCGCCGACAGCGCGGTGAGGATTTGATCCAGCTCGTCGAAAACCGCGGCGTTCAGCACATTGGCGGCAGCAAGGGCGACATCCAGATGAAGCCACACGATGCCGACGGGATCCGTATCGTGACGCCAGTGCTCAGTCATGCCCGAACATGCAAATTTTCAATCAGCATGGCGCCACCCTGACCGCCACCAATACACAGCGCCGCGACGCCGCGCAACGCCCGTTCACGCTCAAGAACATGCATGAGGTGCAGCACCACTCGCGCGCCGCTCGCGCCCACCGGATGCCCCAGACCGATGGCACCACCGTCGACATTCAGGCGTTCGTGCGGAATCTCACCTGGCGCGCTATCCAGACCGAGTTCTTGCCGGCAATATTCGGCGTCAGCCGCCGCTGCCAGACAGGCGAGCACCTGCGCGGCGAACGCCTCGTTGATTTCCCAGTAGTCGATGTGCGTCGTCTCCAGCGCGTTACGCGCCAACAGCGGCGCCATCGCATACACGGGGCCCAGTCCCATTTGCGCAGGGTCCAGGCCCGTCCATTCACAGTCCACGATGCGGGCCGACGGGTTCAACCGATGGCGATTCACCGCCGCCTCGCTGGCGAGGATGAGCCACGCGGCGCCATCGGAAACCTGGGCGCTGTTACCGGCCGTGACTTTCCCGAACGGTTTGTCGAATGTGGGTTTGAGCGCCGCGAGTTTGTCGATAGTCGTATCCGGGCGCACACCGTCATCGCGATCATAGGCGTTGCCGTCGCGATCGTAGATAACTTCAATTTCTCTAAGCGAGCCGGGCGTTTCCTGGACGCGGTGCAGCCGCCGGTGACTCTCGCAGGCGTAAGCATCCATGTCTTCGCGGCTGATTCCGAATCGATACGCCAGGTTCTCGGCGGTCTGGCCCATCGATAAACCTGTGACCGGATCGGTCAGGCCTTTGAGCAGCCCCGAAACCGGCGCGAGGTCCGATGGTCGCAAAGTCGCGATGAGCCTCAAACGCTGCCGCGTACCTGCGGCGCGCCATGCCGCAAGCCATGCAACCATTTTATCTTGCAGCAACAAGGGCGCATGACTCATGGCCTCCACGCCACCGGCCAGAACCAGGTCAGCCCGACCGCTCGCGATATTACGGAATGCGGAGTCGATGGCCTGCAGACCGGAGCCGCAATTGCGCTGGACGGTCCAGGCGGGTACGTCATTTCCGCATTCCATCCTCAGCGCGGCCACGCGAGCAATGTTCATTTCTTCCGCGCCGGGTGCGACGCAGCCCAGTATCACTTCATCGAGTACGCCGGCTTCGAACGGTTGACGGAGCAACAAGGGGCGCGCGGTTTGCACGGCGAGTTCAATTGCCTTGAACGGGCCAGGCCGAATGCGGAATTTGAGAAAGGGCGAGCGGCTGCCGTCAACGATAAAGACCGGACGCTCGAGTTGGGGATGAGCGGTCGATACCAAGATTCAGCCGGCATTCAAGAGCAATGTTGCATGTACGAATGAGCCGGGACAAGCCAATTCGATGCCGAGTGGCAGCTTTAAAATCAAACTTATCCTGTAGTGCGGCTTGCCCCGGTCTTGGCCATCAGCCCGCCGGTGCGGTCGCGATCATCCGGAACTCCGGCGGATGGGTCTATCGCTCCGCTCAAGTCGTCAGGACCTCGCTCGATCAATTCTTCCAGCGCCCAGGGAAGCTGGCGATATACCGCCAACTCGTCGAAGTCGAACATCGGATACTTGATAATTTCGAAATAAGGAGAGTAATCGAAATCCCGGGGAGTAAAAAGTTTGGCATTGCGCTCCCGCAGGCTGCCGCGTTTGCCGGCCGGCTCACGCGCGAGCGGCAGAATGGGAAATCTGACTGACTGGAACGCTTCCCCGATCATGGTTGAACAGACGGTACGAGTGGGCATGCCGGTGTTATGCGCGAACAGACTCGAACGCCAGCGACGCGGCAACAGCCCATACGGAAAAAGGAAACGTGCCAGATCCAGCAACTGGCGCACGTCGTAGTCCAGACCGATGCAACCAATGCAATGACGAATAACCCGCTCGGCGTCGGTACGTGACAAGCCCTTGGGCCGACAGATACGCAAATGATAATTTTGATAATAGCGCAGTGGCGTGACGACCGTGCCTTCGCCCAACAGGGCTTCGATGACCAGCGGCTCCGCGGCATCGCCGGCGTAGTGGTAGGCGAGATATTCCCGCAGATCGTAATCCTCGATATCGCCTAGTCGTCCGATGTAGAGCGCCGCGTGTGTCCACGAGCTGAGCGTAATATTCTTGATGCTGTTGCTGATACGGGTGCGCCCCTCTACCAGCACCACGTCCGCGGGCCTGATTTCCACGCGCATGCGCTCGTAATTCGACAGGTGCGGCTCTCCGTCCCCCGACTCGGCGTTGAGCCAGTCGGTTACCGTATTCCACATCCGGGTTTGTAGTCGCTTTAACACCCGCTTCTCCGTAAGCCAATACGGGCATTGTAGCGCCTGGGTGTGTACCCGCCTTGCCCGTCACGTTACACAATTTGCAAGCAATCTTGGGGCCGCATTTTCTCTAGCCACATGCATCGACGGCTTGCTGCAACGTATTGAGCGCGCGATCCAGGCGTTCGGTCGGGGTATAGAAATGCGGTGAGAATCGAATCCCACCCGCACGGCGCGCGCACAGGACGCCTGCGGATTGCAGGTGCTCGTAGATCGCGCGATTGTCCTTGTGGGGGTGCCGGAAGGTAATGATACCGGCGCGTCGTTCCGCCGCTCGGGGCGTGATCACTTCACACCCTGCGTCTTGCAATGAATCATAGAGACACAAGATGTTTCTTGAAATAATTTCGTGAATCGACGACAAACCCTCTTCCCGTAACAGGCTCAGACTGGCGTTCAATGCATGAATGCCCATATTGTTCGCGCTGCCTGCTTCGAAGCGGCGCGCGTTGACCGCGGGCTGCCAGTCCATGCGGTCGTAATCGTTATGATCTTCGACCATATGCCAGCCAAACTGGGTCAAGTGAATTTGTTCGCGACATTCCGGTTTGCAGTAAAACAGCGCCACGCCCTCCGGCGCCAGCATCCACTTGTGGCCGTCGGCCATGACGAAATCCGCGCCACAGGTCTGAACGTCGAACGGCAGCGCGCCCAGGGTCTGAATCGCATCGACACAAAAGAGCACGTTTAGTCTGCGGCACGCCTCGCCGAGCCTGTCCAGATCCATCCGCATACCGCTGGCGTACTGCACTGAGCTTACCGATAACAGGCGAGTATTTTTATCGACGTGAGCGAGCAGCGCGTCTTCTGGTGTCGCGCCTCGGTCAAGATCCGCCAGCCGTACTTCGACCCCGAAGCGTGGCCCCAGCGACTCCCAGACGATACGGTTCGAAGGGAACTCCTGATGGCTGGCAACCACGTTATCTCCAGACCGCCAGTCAATGCCGTACGCGACCATCGATAACGCTTCCGACGTGTTTTTAAGAAGCGCGATGTCATCCGCCGACGCAGCGTTGATCAGCCAGCGCAATTGCTCGCGCAAGTCGCGCTCGACCTCCAGCCAGCGAAGGTAATGCCTGCTGCCAAGCCGCATGTTCTCATCGGCGAAGCGGGCAATGGCGTCGATGGTGCGCCGCGGCCACGGCCCCACGCCCGCGTGATTCAAATGCACGATGTCATCGGCTAACGGGAATTCTGGATGCATGAGTTTGCCCTTGATGCTTGGGTCATTACCTTAGCCTACGTGAGGGGTCATTATCCACGGCGATTCGATATGATGTGCCGTATGACACGCGAAAAAACCAATGCGACCTTGAGCGAGCGCGATCTGCGCGCGGTGTGGCACCCCTGCACGCAGATGAAGGACCATGAGCAACTGCCAATGATTCCGATCCGGCGCGGGCAGGGGGTGTGGCTGGAGGATTTCGACGGCAACCGCTATCTGGACGCGATAAGCTCGTGGTGGGTGAATCTGTTCGGCCACGCCAATCCGCGCATCAACGCGGCCATCCGGGAGCAGGCCGATGCGCTGGAACACGTTATTCTCGCGGGCTTCACGCACGAGCCGGTGATCGAGCTGTCCGAACGTCTGATCGAGATTACGCCGCCGGGTCTCACTCGTTGCTTTTACGCCGACAGCGGATCGGCCGCGGTCGAGATCGCCCTGAAGATGAGTTTTCACTACTGGCGCAACTGCGGTCGCGCTGAGAAAACGCGCTTTATCAATCTCTCCGGCAGCTACCACGGCGAGACCCTGGGCGCGTTATCGGTCAGCGACGTGGCGCTTTACAAGGAGACGTACGCGCTGCTGCTGCTGGACGTTATCACCGTGCCCAGCCCGGATTGCTCGCAGCGCGAACCGGGCGAAGATTGCGCGGCGTACACGCGGGGCATGTTCGCGCACATGGAAGCCGCGCTGGAGCGGCACGCGCACGAGGTCTGCGCGGTTATCGTCGAGCCGCTGGTGCAGTGCGCGGGCGGGATGCGCATGTACGATCCGGTTTATCTGAGCTTGCTGCGCGATGCTTGCGACCGCCACCAGGTGCACCTGATCGCCGACGAAATTGCGGTCGGCTTTGCGCGTACGGGTACGATGTTCGCGTGCGAGCAGGCCGGTACCAGTCCCGATTTTCTATGTTTATCCAAGGGTCTGACCGGCGGCTATCTGCCGTTATCGACAGTGTTGACCACCGATGTCGTGTATGACGCGTTTTACGACGAGTATGCGAGCCTGCGCGCCTTTCTGCACTCGCACTCGTACACCGGCAATCCGCTGGCCTGCGCCGCGGCGCTCGCGACGCTAAGGATTTTCAGCGATGACGATATCATTGCCCGCAATCAGGCACTGATCAGTACGCTTGCGAACGCGATCGAACCACTGCGCGATCATCCGCATGTGTGCGAGGTGCGGCAGACCGGCATGATCGCTGCCGTGGACATGGTGAAAGACAAACGGAGCAGACTGAGCTACCCGTGGCAGGAAAGACGCGGGCTCGAGGTCTATCGCTACGCGCTGAACCACGGCTTTCTGCTGAGGCCGCTGGGCAATGTGGTGTACTTTATGCCGCCATACGTCATCGCGTCAGAAGAAATTCGTGCGATGGCGACCACTGCTACGGCGGGTATCAGCCTGGCTACGCGCTGAATCTTCTTTCAACCAACCATAATTTATTGCGCCGGATCGCTTGCATTACTAATAACAACTATTATCATTCATATTAACCGAGCGGGAGATGAATCGATGCAAAATGTAAGCAAGGCGCCGTCCAGACTCAAACCGCAGAACCGTGCCGGCTCCGACGGAACATCGTGCGGAAAAGTCGATGTGCAGGAACTGGTTGGAAATCATGGCCGCGTGACGATCAGCCATGCGGGCGAAGACTATATTTTACGGATCACCCGCAACGGGAAGCTGATTTTGACGAAGTAGTGCAAATCCAAAGTAACTCCTCCTTGCTACCCAGCCAGCGCCGCGAACGTTATACGTTTTCGCCAGCCAGCCCGGTTGCTTTTTTGAGACTATTCAATTGCTCGGGACAGGTGCATCGACGCTCGCAGCCTTTTCGCGAGCATGATCTTTGGCGAGCGTTATATAAACCGCCGGCACCACGTACAGTGTGAACAAGGTGCCGATGGTCATGCCGCTGGCGATAACGAAACCCATCGAAAAGCGCGAAGCCGCACCCGGACCTGAGGCGATCAACAGCGGCGCCATGGCCAGCACCAGAGCCGCGGTGGTCATCAATACCGGCCGCAGACGTATGGATGACGCCTCTTCGATCGCCGCCTGTTTAGACCGACCCTCGCGCTGCAATCGATTGGCGAATTCGACGATCAGTATCCCGTGTTTGGAGATCACGCCGATCAGGGTGACCAGGCCCACCTGCGTGTAAATGTTCAGGCTCACGCCGGGAAAGCTGGTGATCTGCATGCCATTCAGAATACCGACTACGTTCAGCGCCAGCAGCGCGCCGCTGATGGACATGGGTACCGTGACCAGCATGATGAGCGGATCGCGGAACGACTCAAACTGCGCCGCCAGCACCAGGTAGATCACGATCAGCGCGAAGAAAAACGTCAGCATCAGCGCCGCGCCCTCGGTCTTGAACTGTCGCGACTGACCCGCATAATCCACCGAGAAACCGGGCGGCAGGTTATCCGCAGCCGCCTGTTCCAGCACGCCCAAGGCCTCGCCCAGCGACACACCTGGCCGCGGAATTCCCGAGAGCGTCACGCTGTTCAACTGCTGAAAACGCTTGAGCTGCTGCGGTTCCACCGAATCCTTGAGCGATACCAGCGTCGATAACGGCACCAGCTCGCCGCTGCCGGTGCGTGTGTAATATTGTTCGAGCTGCCCCGCATTGAGGCGATCCACGCGTTGCACCTGAGGGATGACCTCGTACGAGCGGTTTTCCAGCGAGAAACGGTTGGCGAATCCACCGGAAAGCATGGCGGCCATGTCGGCGCTTAAGTCTTGCATGTCGATGCCGAGCAGCGCCGCCTTGTCACGGTCGATCAAGACTTCGGTGCGCGGCTTGTTGATCTTGAGATCGCTGTTGAGAAAGATAAATTTCTTGCTGTTCTGCGCGGCACCCATAACCGCACCGGCAACCTCGTTCAGGCTCTCCACCGGCGCGGTGCCACCGATGACGAACTCCACCGGAAAACCACCGCCGCCACCCGTAGGTAGCGCGGGGGGAATGAACGCGGCAACCTGAAGGCCGGCGATCTTGCCGATGCGCGGATTGATCACTTCGTTAAGCACTTCCTGGCTGGTCCGTTTTCGCTCGGTCCAGGGCTTGAGCACGAAGCCGGCAATCGCAGTGTTGGACGATACCGCAGAGCCGCCGCCGCCCACCCCGTTGAGCAGAAAAAGGTTTTCCATTTCTGGCAGATCTTCGGCGATGGTGTCCAGTTCGCGCGTATAGCTTTCCAGATATTCGATTGTCGAATACGGATCGCTCTCCGAGAAAGTGAGTATAAAGCCTTGATCTTCCTCAGGTGCCAGTTCCGTTTGCGTAGACACGAACAGGAAGTAGCACGACACGAACACGATCGCGCCGAACACGAGGATGCCCCAGCGATCGCCCATCGAGCGGTGCAGGCTGCGCTGGTACGCCAGGCGCAGTTTTTCGAATTGACGGTCCAGCCATCCTGCCAGTTTGTCGCTCCCCGTCGCCGCCTGATCCCGGGCGTGCGGTTTAAGGAGTCTGGCGCACATCATCGGCGACAAAGTCAGTGCGATCACACCGGAGAGCAGCACAGCGCCGGCCAGAGTAAACGCGAATTCTACGAAGAGGGTGCCGGTCAAGCCGCCGATAAATCCGATCGGCAGATACACCGCGATCAGGGTGGTGGTCATCGCCACCACCGGCCAGGCCAGTTCGCGTGCGCCTGTCAGCGCGGCATCGGTCGCGCTCATGCCCTCTTCGATATGCCGGTGGATATTCTCCAGCACTATGATCGCGTCGTCCACCACGATGCCGATTGCCAGCACCATCGCCAGCAGGGTCAGCAGATTGATGGTGAAACCCATCAGTAGCATCAGGAACAGCGCGCCGACCATGGACAGCGGCACGGTCACGGCCGGGATGATCACACTGCGCAGCGACCCCAGAAACAGAAAAATAACCACCACCACGATCAATACTGCCTCCGCCAGCGTCTTGGTAACCTCGTCGATGGCGTCCTGAATATATTCCGTGCTGTCATACGGAATCGATGCCCGCAGCCCCTGCGGCAGTTGCGGCACGATTTCGCTGTCCCATATCTTGCGCACGGCCTGAATCACATCCAGCGAATTCGCGTCGGGCGCCACCTCGATACCCATGAAGGTGGCCGATTCGCCATTGAAGCTGACGCTGGTCTGATAGGTTTCCGAGCCTAAGTCGACTTTGGCGACATCCGAGAGACGCACGATGGCGCCGTCCTCGGTGCGCACCGCCAGCTTGCGGAACTCTTCGGGCGTGCGCAGATCTGTGCGCGCGGTCAGGTCAACCACCACCATCGAGCCTTTGGTGGAGCCCACCGCCGACAGCACGTTGTTGGCGCGCAGCGCGGCGTACACGTCGCTGGCCGTGATGTTCATCGCGGTCATGCGGTCGGGCTTGAGCCAGATGCGCATGGCGAACGTGCGATCGCCTAAGATTCGAGCGCGCTGCACGCCGGGTATGGTCGCCAGCTTCGGCTCGACCACCCGCACCAGATAATCCGTGATCTGGTTGTTGTCCAGCACCTCACTGAAAAAGGACAGGTACATGGCCGCGGTGGTATCACCGACGGCCAGATCGACCACCGGGTCTTCGGATTCTTCCGGCAGATCGCGGCGCACGACCTGCACCTTGGCGACGATCTGCGTCAGCACCTCGTTGGGATCGGCGCCCAGGCGTACATAAGCCTGAATGGAACTGACGCTGGGCAGGCTGGTGGATACGATGTAATCGATGCCGTCGGCCGACGCGACTTCACGCTCCATGGGCGTCGTGATGAAGCCCTGCACCAGATCGGCGTCCGCGCCAACGTAAGTGGTATTGACGGTGATCACCGCGTTCTGCAGTTCGGGGTATTGACGGACGTTGAGTTCCTGCGCGGAACGCAGGCCCAGCAGAAAGATGAACAGGCTCAGCACCATCGCGAGCACGGGTCTGCGGATGAAGATGTCGGTAAATGACATGATCGATATCAGCTGCCCCGCGGGGCCGAAATTTCCCGCTCGCGTCCGGTCATTACGCGCGTGCGGCGTTTATGACACGTTCGCACTGCAGCGTCAGCTATTCGGCGGAGTAGGCGAGACATCCGCTTCGGGCCTGATCTTGTTGTTGATATTTACGACTGCCTCGTTGCGAAGCTTTAAAAGCCCACTGGTCGCCACGCGCTCACCGGCTTGCAGACCATCCGTTACGGATATCAGATCACCACGCCGCGCGCCGGTACGCACGAAGCGCTGCACCACGGTCAACTGCGATGGTTGCTCACTTGCCTGCGCGTCGCCATCGGGAGAAGGTCCTCCATCGCCCGACGGTTGCGGTTTCGCGGGTGCCTGTGCTTGCCGAATGACGTAGACGGAATTGCCGTAAGGGTTAAAGCTGATGGCCGTTTGCGGCACGGTCAGCACTTCCCGCGGCGCTCCGAATGCAAGTTCCACGCGCGCGAACATGCCTGGCCGCAACTGCTCGCCGGGGTTGTCGACGCTGGCCTGAATCATGAAATTGCGCGTGGTCTGCTCGACCTGCGGTTCGATAGCGGTGACGACGCCGCTGAAAGGCTTGCCCGCGAATGCACTTACATGCGCGCTCACGCGCTGAGCGGCAGAGATGTCGGCCAGTCGCTGCTCCGGCAGCTTAAAGTTGAGAAAAATTGGATCAAGCGATTGCAACGTGACGATCGCGCTGCCGGCCTCGACGTACTGTCCGAGATTGACCTGCCGGATACCCAGCACACCGGAGAATGGCGCCGCTATGGTCTTTTGCTCGACCCGTGCGCGCTGCGCATCGAGATTGGCGCGCGCCTGGTCGGCCTGTGTCTGGCGAATGTCGACCTCCGACTTTGACACATTGTTCGATTCATAAAGGCTGCTAACCCGTTCCAGTTCGATCTCGGCCAAACGGGCGGCGGCCTCCAGCGCATTGAGTTCCGCCACGTCGACGTCGGTATTCAGGCGCAGAATAATCTCGCCGGCCTTGACCTCGGACCCATTTTTGAACGTGATCTCATCGACGATGCCACTGGCTTCGGTGGCGAGCTCGGCGCCATTGACCGCGGCGAAGGTGCCCACCGTCTCGATCTCCCGCGGCCAGCGCCCCTGGTTAACCTGCGCGGACGAAATGGTCACCGGGGGCTCCGGCATGTTGTCGAAGAAGGCGTTCATCTGCTTGTCGCCAAACCATTTGGCGAACATCAGACCGCCGAACACCAGCAGCGCGCCGACCGGCAGAACAATGGAACGATAAGTCATAACGACACTACGCGAGACGAAAGAACTTGTGATTGATTAATTCGTGGCGCGTCGTCGCGCAACACACAACTATCGTGAAACGCTTCCGCGCAGATACGGGCGATGAACGCATCCAGGGTCGCCTCGTCGTCCGGATCGAACAGCGGGCGCCAGCCGTAGCCGTTCAACAGATGATGCACGTTGCGCATCATAAGCCGATAAGGATCGCGCACCGCGTATTGTTGCAACATGCCCTCGGCGTGCACCAAAGTGTGCATGCTCAGACAAAGCGTCCACACCATCAATTCGGCAATGGTGAGTCCGCGAGGCGGCAGAGCACCCGAGGCCATCGCATCCTGAAAAATGCTGAATATCGCGGCGCTGATGAGCTTGCTGGCCGCTACGCCTGGCCGAGCCCGCGTGCCAGACCACCTCGGTGAAAATGTACTGTGCCAGCCGGAAATAGTCTGGGTAGGGGTGCGCGAAAATCATGTCGCCCACCGTGATCGCGAAGATGCGCTCGCGCGAGGGCGCGTGCCCGCGCGCCGCGCGCTCAAACAGCTCGCCACGGATCGCGGCCTTGTCGCAGGCCAGGGCGACCAGCAGGTCTTCCTTGGAATCGAAGTGCTGATAAAGCGTGTCGGTGGTGTAATCGCAAGCCTCGGCCACCCGCGCCATTTGCAGGCTGAGCAGGCCGTCCTGCAAAATCAATGCGCGCGCGTGGTCGATAAAGCGCTGTTATCGCTCGGCCACGTCGCGAAAACGGCGTTCTCGCGTACCTATTAACTATCGGCAGGACGATTGACGCGCGAAGTATGAACCCGATTCAAAATCCGATCAATACTCACGCGCCTGGGCTGAGCACCTGCTTTCACGATGGCACGATGACTGCTAATCGCAACTTATAATGCCGGCATCCTGCTGATAAATACTTTGTAAAGACCGGCGCCTATCGCAAAGTAATTTGCATCTTTTCGCACCTTGGAGATCCTGACACCATGGACATTGTCCGCATTATTTTCGCGATCCTGTTGCCACCGGTAGGCGTGTTTTTGCAGGTCGGTCTAGGCCTGCAATTCTGGCTCAACATCCTGCTGACGCTCCTGGGCTACATTCCCGGTATTATCCATGCGATCTGGATTATCGCGAAAAAATAGTATTCGGTAGTGCCGCGCACGACAGGCGCGTGCGCCTGTAAAAATTACAATCGATTGTAACCGCCCGGCTCTAAGGCGTTAAGCTCGGCGGGCGCCGAGCACCTGCTCGTAAACCGACACATAGTCATCAGCGCTGCGACGCCAGGTAAAATCCTGGCGCATGCCGTTGCGGGCGAGGGCGCGCCATCGATCCGGCTTCGCGTACAGCGCAAGCGCCCGATCGATTGTGTGAAGCAGAGCAAGCGAGGTCGGCTCGTCGAAGATAAACCCAGTCGCGGTACCCGCCTCCACTGTCTCGGGCGTCGTATCCGTAACCGTATCCTGCAATCCGCCGGTGCGGCGTACGATGGGCACGGCGCCGTAGCGCTGGCTGTACATCTGGTTGAGACCACAGGGTTCGAAGCGCGATGGCATGAGAAACACATCGGCGCCCGCCTCAATGCGATGCGCAAGCCGCTCGTCGTAACCGATCTTTACACTGAGCGTTTCCGGATGACGCTGCTGCCAGTCGCTTAGCGCTTGTTCGTATTCCGGCTGACCGGTGCCCAGCAGCACCACGCGCAGGGGCCAGGTCACGAGTTCCGGCAGCGCGCCCAGCAGCAGGTCGATACCTTTCTGTTCCACCAGCCGCCCGATCATGCCGATTAGCATGGCATCCGGGCGCGGTGGCAAGCCGAACGCGTGCTCCAGCGCCTCCTGATTCGCGCGCTTGTCAGCCAGCGTGTCGATATTGTAATTCTTAACCAGATAAGGATCGCGCGCGGGGTGCCATGCCTCGGTGTCGATGCCATTCACGATGCCGGTGAGCACATCGCCGCGACTGCGCAGCAGGCCTTCCAGCCCGCAGCCGAATTCCGGTGTCTGGATTTCGCGCGCGTAACCGGGGCTCACCGCGGTGATGCGATCGCTGAAGATCAGTCCCCCTTTCATGAACGACAACTGCCCATGAAATTCCAGCGCCGCCGGTGACCACAGTGTTTCCGGCAGATGCAGTCTGGTGAAAGTCGCGCGCGGGAACAGGCCCTGATATGAGAGGTTGTGAATGGTATAGACCACCGCCGGATGTCGCTTTTCGCACGCCAGCAGGGCCGGCGCCAGACCGCTCTGCCAGTCGTGGCAATGCAGCACGTCCGGCTGCCATTCAACACCCGCGCGCGCCATCGCGACCGCGGCCACCGCGCGACAGAACAGCGCGAAGCGCGCCGCGTTATCCGACCACGGCGCGCCGTCGGCGGCGAGGTAGGGATTGCCCGGGCGGTCGAACAGCGGCGCGCGTACCAGCCAGACCTCGATCTTCGAATCGGTCACCCAGCAGCGTTCGAGTGCGACGGCGTGGTTCATGACTGACAGGCTCGCGATTCGCTCCGTGCGCTCGACCTTTGCCAGTACCTCGCCATACGCCGGCAGCATGATCCTGACATCATGTCCCAGCGCATCGAGCGTGGCCGCCAGGCTCGCGCTCACATCCGCCAGGCCACCGGTCTTGATCAGCGGGTATAGTTCGCTGGTAGCAAACAATACGTTCATGCCCGGGGAATACTCTCCCACCGGCCGCGTTCGTCGCCATTTTTGGTCCCTTGATCGCTGGCGGTGGTTTCGGCTATTTTGATTGGCGATTCACCTGTGCTATCCACGTACATGCTTTGGTTCGATGTTTTTATAGCACCCTGCGTGGCGGTCCGCGCATGGCGCCGGCCTTCCTTAAAGGAGCCTTGAGTCTCATGAAATCACCGCGCTCGCCCCGCTACGTCAGCCGGCTCACCCGCGACACCCTGGCGCTCATCCTGGCTGGCGGTCGCGGCTCGCGATTGAACCAGCTCACTATGTGGCGCGCAAAGCCTGCAGTGCCGTTCGGCGGCAAGTTTCGCATCATCGATTTTCCGCTGTCCAACTGTATCAATTCCGGCATTCGCCGTATCGGCGTACTCACGCAGTACAAGGCGCATTCCCTGATACTGCACATTCAGCGCGGCTGGAATTTTCTGCGCGGCGAATTCGGTGAGTTCGTAGAGATTTTGCCGGCGCAGCAGCGTATCGATACGTCATGGTATGCCGGCACTGCGGACGCGGTCTATCAGAATCTGGACATCATTCGGGCGCACCGGCCAGCGTATACGCTGGTGCTCGCCGGCGATCATGTTTACAAAATGGACTACGGTCCCATGATCGCCGCGCACGTGGAGAGCGGCGCGAATCTCACGGTCGGTTGCATCCCGGTGCCCCTGGCGATGGCGCGCGAGTTCGGCGTCATGCACATCGATACCGATGGGCTCGTGCTGCAATTCAGCGAAAAACCGCCGAATCCGGAATCGATGCCGGGACAGGAACACTTAGCGCTCGCGTCCATGGGCATTTATGTCGCCAATACGGAATTTCTCATCGAGCAACTGACCCGCGACTCGAAAGATGAAAGCTCTCAGCATGATTTCGGCCACAACATCATTCCATCCATGATCCGCGAGTTCCGCGTGTTCGCGTATCCGTTTCGCGACCTGGAGACCGGCAGGCAAGCCTATTGGCGCGACGTGGGTACAGTGGATGCCTTCTGGGAGGCGAATCTCGAGCTGATCGGCGTATTGCCGGAGCTGAATCTTTATGACGAGAAATGGCCGATCTGGACGTATCAGCAACAGGCGCCACCGGCCAAATTCGTGTTCGACGACTACGACCGGCGGGGCATGGCGGTCAACTCGATGGTGTCCGGGGGCTGCATCATCTCCGGGTCGCTGGTGCGCCATTCGCTGCTCTTTTCCAACGTTATTGTGAATATCCATTCGCGCGTGGAGGACTCCGTCATTCTGCCGGGCGCGATCATCGGCGAGCGTTGTCGCATAAACCGCGCGGTCATCGACGAAAGCTGCCACATTCCGGCTAACACCGTTATCGGCGAAGACCGTCTGATGGATGCGAAACGCTTTCACGTGACGCCAAAGGGCGTAGTAATGGTGGTGCCCGGGATGCTGGAGAACACGGATGTACAGTGACCGCCTGAAGATTGTTCTATGCTGGCACATGCACCAGCCGGAATACCGCGACGAGACGGGCCAGTATCGGCTGCCGTGGACTTATCTGCACGGTATAAAGGACTACGTGGACATGGCCGCGCACCTGGAAGCGCAACCACAGGCGCGAGCGGTGGTGAACTTTTCGCCGGTGTTGCTGGAGCAGATCGACGACTACGCGCAACAGATTATTGCGCACGAGAAGCACGGCAGCGCGCTTCGTGACCCGATGCTGGCGGCGCTGGCCGCGCCCGGATTTGATACTGATCCGCATCTGCGGTTGGCGCTGATCAAGGGCGGGCTGCGTGCGCACGAAGAACGGTTGATCAAGCGTTTCGCGCCTTACCGGCAGCTTGCCGAAATTGCCGCCTTGGCCGGCGACAGGCTCGACACCATCGCTTACTTAAACGACCAGTTCATCGCCGACCTGCTGGTGTGGCAGCACCTGGCATGGCTGGGCGAGACGGTACGCCGCGGCGACGTGCGCATACGCCGGCTTATGGACAAGTGCGCGCATTACACGCTGCAAGATCGGCGTGAGTTGTTGCTCATTATCGGCGAGCTGCTGGGCGTCGCCACGGATCGCTATCGCCGCCTCGCCGAGCGTGGCCAGATCGAACTGTCCGTCACGCCGTACGCGCATCCCATCGTGCCGCTGCTGCTGGATATCAAGAGTGCGCGCGAGGCCGTGCCGCAGATGCCGTTGCCCGCGCTAAAACACTATCCGGGCGGTGCGGCGCGTGTGCGCTGGCACGTCGAGCAGGCGCTCAAGACATTCGAACAGCATTTCCGATGCGCCCCGCGCGGCTGCTGGCCCTCGGAAGGCGCGGTGAGCGAAGAGACATTGAGGATGCTGGCCGGCGCCGGTTTTCGCTGGACGGCGAGCGGCGAGAACGTGCTGCGCAACAGTCTAAAAGCATCGCATACTGACAGTGATGCCAGCGCGTTTCAGGTTTACCAACTGCACGATATACCGATCAACGTCTTCTTCCGCGACGACACGCTGTCAGACCTGATCGGCTTTACCTATTCGCAATGGCACGCCGACGATGCGGTCGGCAATTTTGTGCATCGTCTGGAAGCCATCGCCGCCACGCAGTCGGGACACAAGAAGAGCGTCGTGTCCATTATCATGGACGGCGAAAACGCCTGGGATCATTACCCTGAAAACGGCTACTACTTTCTCAACGCCCTCTATCGGAAACTCTCCTCGCACCCGCGCCTGCGGCTCACTACGTATTCTGACTTGCTCGACGAGGGCGCGGCACCTGTCACGCTGAAGCGGCTGGTTACGGGAAGCTGGGTGCACGGCACCTTGTCAACCTGGATCGGCGATCCCGACAAGAACCGCGCCTGGGATATGCTCGGCGACGCCAAATACGCATTCGATCGCGTGATCGCCCAGGGCGATCTCGATGCGGAGCAGACCGCGCGCGCAACGCGCCAGTTGGCCATCTGCGAAGGCTCCGACTGGTTCTGGTGGTTCGGCGCCCATAACCCAGCCGCCGCGGTCAGCGATTTCGATCGCCTTTACCGTTTGAATCTTACGTACCTTTATCGACTGCTCGGCGAACCCGCGCCGGATTATCTATCTCAACCGTTCACCCACGGCGGCGGCGCAGCAGAGCAGGGTGGAGTGATGCGGCGAGGGACGGATTCGGCCTAGCCATAAAGCTTGCGCATGACCTGGCAATAAAAGCGGCCGGAAAAAATCCGACCGCTTTCTCAAACGTCAACTTATGAAATGTTATGCGCAATCGAGCGGCGACACAGTGTCATAGACCGCCACCACCGGAACCGGTACCGCCCGTCCCGCCGGTACCGCCTGTCGGGGGCGGGGGAGGCGGCACATCCGGGCTACACTCGTCTTTAACGAAGCGGCCACCGATGTTCCGGGCGACCGGATTAAGCTCGCTTAAACCCGCGAGCAGGCCTCGCGATCCGTAATCGACCACGACTCTCCGAATATTCGGCCGCAATGCGGCAATAAAGTTTGTGTATGGCGGTGGCTGAACCACGAGCGGGCGACCGTCAACGCTTCCATCGATAATGCCATCCTGGGCATCTGATCTCAAGACATTGTGAACGGACAAACCCGGCGCTGGATTGCCGGCATCCAGCTTCGCCAGCGCGGCCAGCATCACCGCATAGCGACCGCCCTGGGTGTTGGTCAGGGAATTGCCGGTAGTGCTTGCGTTGAAACGTGTGGGCAAGAAGAGAATATTATTCAACCCAGGCGCCAATGACGAGCGAACCACGTCATTCATCCTCAGGACTTCGCATACCGAAACCGGAAACAGTCTCTCCGCTCGTGCCCGATCAAAGGCAAGGGTCGTGAGCGTTGTCACCGCGATGCTAAGGCCCGGGCGCGGGACGAGTGCCCACATTCTGCTGCCGGCACGAAAGGGCACCGAAGTGCCTGCCGCTTCGTCGTAGTACCTGGCAACATTGTTGCCGAGAATCTCGACCACGACCGGTTCGTCATAAGCACCGACGTTAACCCTGACGAAGCCCCGTAGGCCCGTGTTGCCGGTCCTGAGCAGCGTCGTGCCGTCTTTTTTGTAAAAGTTTACGGTAGCTCGGGTGACAACACCGAGATTCGGTGTCGCGCTGAGCAATTGCCTTTCATCGACCT
>Ga0136621_1000101_pt1 | contig 29871 bp, 28 predicted proteins | sample AntDryUQ445A2306_FD_104673 | JGI IMG/M metagenome (GOLD analysis project Ga0136621, IMG submission 104673) | Polar desert sand microbial communities from Dry Valleys, Antarctica - metaG UQ445A (23.06) | ecosystem: Environmental > Terrestrial > Soil > Desert | place: Antarctica: Dry Valley...
CCGCCTCGGACTATCTCGAGACGGCGGCTCTCGCGGGCGTGCCGACCGTCGGCTGCCGGCGCTGCGGGGGCGGGCTCGCAGGCGCGGTCTTCGCCTCGAACGTGAGCCAGGGCGCACGGAAGGCGATCGAGCTCGAGCCCGAGCTCGTCCTCTTCGACGGCAGCGGCGCCGCGCTGCCACCGGTCGAGACAAGCCGCCGGATCCTCGTTGTCAACGCGCAGCAGGACCCGGCGGTCGTGACCGGATACCTGAACGAATATCGGCACCTGCTCTCCGATCTCGTCGTGCTGACGATGGCAGAGGAGGGGAGTGGGTGGGAGGAGCTGCGCGACCGAGCCGCGGAGCTGGCGCCGCTGGCAGTCGGAGTTGTGCTCAGGCCCCGACCCGTGGAGCCGATCGAGGGCCGCCGCGTCGCCTTCTTCTCGACGGCACCGCCCAGCGCGCACGAAGGGTTCGAGCGGCACCTCGCCGAGGAGCATCGAGCCGAGGTCGTCCACGTCTCCGGGAGCCTGGCCGACAGAGCGGCCCTGACCGGCGAGCTGGAGACGGTCGACGCCGACGTCTTCCTCGTGGAGTTGAAGGCCGCTGCGATCGACGTCGTCGCCTCGGCGGCGCGCGAGCGCGGCGTCGAGGTCGTGCTCGCGGGCAGCGACGTCCTGCCGGCGGCGGGCGAGCCAGACCTGGACATCGAGCTGCTCCGGCTGGCGGAGGAGGCGGGCGTCTGACAGAGCGGCGGCACGGCAAGCTCGACTTCCTCGGTTGGGAGGGGACGCCCTATTCGAAGGGGCTGATGGCGCGCGTGCTCGTCGCGGTGGGGGTCCCGGAGGAGATTGCCTACGAGCTCGCGCGTCGGACGGAGGCGGATCTCGCTGCCCGTCGGGCAACCGCCGTCGACCTCGACAGCCTTCGCGAGCTGGCCGTGGACCTCCTCGGGGAGTCGGCCGGCTCGCGCGCGGTCCGCCGCCTGCAACGTTTCCGCAACCTCCAGGACCTCGATCTGCCGGTGATCCTGCTCGTCGGCGGCGGCACGGGCACGGGCAAGTCCACGGTGGCGACAGAGGTCGCCTACCGGCTGGGGATCACCCGCGTGACCTCCACTGACTTCGTGCGGCAGACGATGCGGGCGTTCTTCGCGAAGGAGTTCATGCCGTCCATCCACTACTCGAGCTTCGAGGCGGCACTCGGGCTCAGCAAGGCCGAGGAGGAGGAGTCGGGCGACGTCGCCCTGCTCGGCTTCCTCGACCAGACCCGGAACGTTCTCGTCGGCGTGGAGGCGGCACTCCAGCGGGCACTCGACGAAGGCTGGTCGATCGTGCTCGAGGGCGTGCACCTCGTGCCGGGCATGTTCGAGACGAATTTGAAAGGGGCGCTCGTCGTCCAGTGCGTGCTGGCCATTCACGACGAGGAGATCCACAGCACGCACTTCTGGAGCAGAGATTTGAGCTCGGATGGAGGCCGGCCCCTCGACCGCTACTTGGCTGCGTTGTCGGAGATCAGGATGATCCAGGACTACATCGTCGAACGCGCCAGGAGGTGCGACGTGCCGGTGATCGAGAACGAATCGCGTGAAGGCGGGATCAGCGCCGTGATGGAGCTCGTCCTTGAGCGTGCCGAGCGGATCTCGCAGGCGGCGCGGTGAGCGAGGATGCCCGTCTCTCGTGCCCGTGCGCGCTGTTCGTGCGTGCGACGGAGTGGGCAGCGCTCGCGGGCGCTCGGTGGCTCGGCCGAGCCGACCAGGATGCTGCCGAGGACGCAGCCGAGGGCGCAATGCTCGCCGGTCTCGCCGAGCTGCCGGTCGACGGAACGATCGTGATCGGGGCCGGCGGAGCCGAGGCGTTCGAGATCGGCTCCAGTATCGGCAGGGGCGGGGAGGCCTTCGACCTCGCCGTCGATCCACTCGAGGGCCGCGGCGTCGTTGCACGGGGAGGCAACGGAGCGATGTCGATGATCGCGGTCGGGCCACCCGGCTCGCTGCTTCGTCTGCCCGACATGTACATGCGACGGATGGCGGTGGGGCCGCGAGCGAGGGGCCGCATCGACCTCACCAAGCCGATCGCCGAGAACATCGCGGCGATCGCGGAGAGTTTTGGCCGCAACACGAACGACATCACGACGATCGTGCTTGACCGACCCCGCCATCATGACCTGATCGAGGAGATCCGGGCCTCCGGTGCTCGCATCAAGCTGATCCAGGACGGTGACGTGACCGCCTCGATCTCAGCCGCGATCCGTGGTACCAACGACCACCTCGCGATCGGGATCGGCGGGACGCGCCAGGCCGTCCTCTCGGCAGCCGCGTTGCGCTGCCTCGGCGGGGAGCTGCAGGCCCAGCTCTGGCCGACGACTCGGCAGGAGATCGACGCCGCACGCGAGCACGGCGTGACGGAGATCGACCGTGTCTTCAGCTCCGACGACCTCGCCCCTGGAGAGGTGATCGTCGTCGCGACCGGCGTGTCGAACGGCGATCTCCTTCGCGGCGTCCGTTTCCATGCCGACAGCGCGCGCACGCACTCACTCGTCATGTGCATGCGCTGCAACTGGGTGCGGTTCACCGACGGCATCCACTTCTTCGCCCGGGAGCGGAAGGAGGAGGTCCGCCTGCTTGGCTAAGGTGCAGGCATGCCCACGAAGGAAGAGATCGTCGAGGCGCTGCACACCGTGGAGGATCCCGAGCTCGGGATGGACATCGTCGAGCTCGGCCTCTTCTACGACGTTGAGATCGACGGCCCCAAGGTGAAGGTGATTCATAGCCTCACCTCGATGGGCTGCCCGGCCGGGCAGATGATCCAGGACGGCATTCACGATGCGGCGGCCTCGGTCGAGGGCGTGGACGAAGTCGAGGTCGAGTTGACGTTCGACCCGCCGTGGACGCCCGAGAGGATGTCGGACGACGCAAAGTTCATTCTCGGCTTCGGCTAACGCCGAAGCCGAGAAAGGCGTCTGACCATTCCCGGCGTCAGCCCGGAATGGCGAGCACGATCTTCCCAAGCTGCTCGCCGGCCTCCATCCGCTCGTGGGCCGCTCGCGTCTCGCTGAGCGGGAAGACGGAGTCGACGTGCACGCGCGCACGTCCGCTGCGAACGAGCTCGTACGCGCCCAGGAAGTCGTCGCGCGTGCCCATCGTCGAGCCGTAGATCGTCAACTGCTTCCACCAGAAGCGGTGCAGCTGCGCCGGCGGGTTGGGGCCGCTTGTCGCGCCGCACACGGTCACGCGGCCGCCCGGCTTGACCGCCGCCAGTGAGCTCATCCAGGTTGCCTCGCCGACAGTCTCGACGACGACGTCGGCGCCTCCGATTTCCTTCGCGGCTGCGGTCACGTCGCCGGTCCGATGATTCACGGTCACGTCGGCGCCCCATTCACGGGCGCGTTCGAGCTTCTCGTCGCTGCCCGACGTGACGATCGTGCGAGCGCCGATTGCACGCGCGATCTCGAACGCGGCCGTCGCCACGCCGCCGCCGATGCCCCAGATCAGCACCCACTCGCCCGCTGCCAGTGCGGCTTTCGTCACGAGCATCCGATAGGCGGTCTCGTAGACGAGCGGGAACGCCGCTGCGGTCTCGAAGTCGAGCGCGTCGTCGAGTGCGAAGACGTTCTCCTCCGGCACCGCGATCAGCTCGCAGTGAGTGCCGTCGGTGTGCTCCCCGATCACCGTGATCATCGGTCCGTGCTCGAGCCCTGGGTTGATCACGACACGCTCACCGGTATCAACCCGGATACCAGCTCCGTCCGCGCCCAGGATCCGAGGCTTCGGCACGGAAGGCAGCCCCTTGCGGACCCACAGGTCGAGATGGTTTAGCGAAGCTGCGCGCAAGGAAACAAGCAGCTCGCCCGGCCCCGGTACGGGTTCGGGCGCATGTTCGTACCTCAGAACTTCGGGCCCACCGTCCTCGTGAATACGGATTGCCTTCATCGGCAGAATCCTCCCATGCCCGTGGGGGAGCTTGCGCGAGCAGCCGCGGAGCTCGGTCTCGACGTCGTCGGAGCCGCGCCTGCAGAGCCCTACGTGGAGACGGAACGTCACATCCGCGAGCGGCGTGCACGCGGACTCTTTGCCGAGATGCGCTTCACGATGGCCCGTCCCGACGTCTCGTGCCATCCGGAAACGTTGCTCCCGGGCGCTCGCACCGTCGTCTCCGCTGCTCTCTGCTACTACGTCCCTGGGCCGGAGGTGAGGCCGGGGGAAGGGCGTCTCTCCCGATACACCTGGAACGACCGGTACCAGGAGCTTCGAGAGAAGCTCGATGCCCTCGGGCGTTTCATCTGCGCAGCGAGCCCGGGTGGCAGCTACCGCATCTTCGTCGATGCGAACCAGCACGTGGACAGGGAGGCGGCCGCACGCTCGGGCGTTGGTTTCTATGGCAAGAACACGCTCCTGATCACGCGGAGATTCGGTTCCTGGGTCGTCCTGGGCACGCTCGTGACCGACGTGGAGCTCGAGCCCACGCCACCGCTCGACGCCGGCTGTGGCTCGTGCACGCTCTGCATCGACGCCTGCCCGACGGGTGCCCTGGACGAGCCGGGCGTTCTCGACTCCACCCGCTGCCTCTCGTACTGGACGCAATCGCCCGAGCCGATCCCGGAGAGGTACCGCGTCCAGCTGTCGACCTCCGTCTACGGGTGCGACATCTGCCAGGACGTGTGCCCGTGGAACCGAGGGATCGAGAAACGGCGGGCCGACGCGCCGCTACCGGTGGGTGCCCAGCCGACCGTGTCCCTCGTCGAATGGCTCGAGGCTGACGGGGAGGAGCTCGTCGACCGGTATGACCGTCTGTACGTTCCGCACAACGATCCCCGCTACCTGCGACGAAACGCGCTCGTGGCCGCCGGCAACGGCGGTGGCGAGACCGAGCGGGAGGCGGTCGAGCGGCATGCCGAAGGCGACGACGAGCTGCTGCGCGAACACGCCATCTGGGCTCTCGGCCGCCTCGACAAGAGGTGCGCCCGATGACGTTCTGGCATCAATCAGCTAGGTTCGAGCGCGCACGCGCGCGAGCTTCAGCTCTCGCACGAGCTCCGCGGCGCGCTTTGCGAGAGTCGTGCGCAACTCGGCAGGCTCGATGATGACTGCCTCACCCCGGTCGTGCAGGATCTCGCCGACGATCCAGTCCGCCGTCTTGAAGGCGATATCGGCGATCGCGGCCTTGTCGGCGAGGGGGCGCGCGCCGCGCTCGAGCTTCCAGCGGGCGATCACGGGTGAGTACCAGACCCTGGCGATCCGCGGGTCTCTCAGGTAGTTCGGGTCGAAGCCTTCACGCGGCTCAAAGGTCTGCTCGCTGAGCTGCGCCGATCGCATGCGGTCGAGCCGGTACGTGCGTGCCCCACCCGACGTGCGGTCCCAGGTGTGCACGCGCCACACGGGCGGCTCGCGGTCGAAGCTGTACGGCTCGACCAGTCGCGTGGACGGCATCTCCTCGCCCTCTTTCAGGTATTCGATCTCGACCAGCCGGTGGGAGTCGATGCCGTCGGAGAGCGTCTTCACGAGCCCCTCGTCGTCTCCCTCTGCACGCGGCTGCGGCGACTGAGCGAGCTCGAATCGGCCGAAGGTCTCCTCGAGCTTCCGGCGCACGCGGTCGAGCGGTGTGTGCGACTCCGCGGCGATCGACGGCCCGACGTACTCGAGCGCGAGCCGAATCGCGCGTGCCTCGAGCGGCGTCAGGCGGGGCGCGAGGCGGAAGACGTCGCCGTAGAGCTCCTTGTCGACCCGGACCTCTCCGTCCGTGAGCTCTGCATAGACCGTGTAGCAACCGCCGCCGAAGTTGACGAGGTTGAGCAGCGAAAGGTGCTCCTGAAGCTCCTCGCGCGGGATGTGGAACCGCTCGGCCAACTGGTCTGCGTCGAGGTTCGTATCGCGGTCGTCACCGCACGCTGCGAGCAGGTGGGCGAGGAGCGCCTGCAGGACGGCGAACCGTTCGGGCGCGACCGGCGGTGCGGGACGCTCGGCGGCCGCATCGTCCGGTCGGAGCTTCTCCTTCGCGACTCTGGGTGGCTTCCCCTCATGGCGTTCGCCCACGAGCGCGAGTGCCTCTCGAACCTGCAGGCGGAGCTCCTCCGGCTCGAGGGGAACAGCCCGGCCGTTCTGGCGCAGGACCCAGCCCGCGAGCGGATCGAGCGATGCATACTCGGTCTCGAAAACGCCGTCTTCGAGCGTGCCGGCGTCGCCGAGCGTTCGCATCACCCACCAGGCAGTGTCGCCACTCACCGCAACCCGCGCGGTGCCCTGGATGTCGCCGATCTGCCACGGTGAGCGGCGGCGGTGTCGCTCGACGTCGAACCCGGGGGGGAGCCTGAAATCACGCTCGCGCCTCGTGGCGAAGCGGATGTCACTGCGGATCCGGGAGACACGAAACGTCTTTTCTCTCTCGTCATCGAGGTCGTGGCCGATCACGTACCAGACTCCTTCGTCGTGGCGCAGCGCGTAAGGGTTCAGCGTCCGCTCCTTGACGCGGTCGCGCTGCGGCGACCAGTAGCTGAACTTGATCGTGCGCTGCTTCGAGATCGCAGTCTCGAGCTTCGAGAGCCTTCCCGCCATCTCGGGCGAGTAATCGGGATCGCTGACCTTGACGCGATCTGCGGTGTCGGTGGGGGCATCGTCGAAGCCAGGTCGGCCAAGGGCGAGGTTCTGGAGGGCGAGTCGAAGCGGCTCGGCGTAGGCAAACTTGCCCTCGAGCAGGTGCAGGCTCGTCAGCAGCGCGGCGAGCTCGTCGTCGGTGAGCTCGAGCTTCGGCAGAAAGTAGTTCTCCGAGCGCAGGGTGTACAGCTCCTCGCCCGTGAACTCGTCGCGCTGCGAGTGGAGCGGGACACCGAGCGCGATCAGCTCGGCTCGATCGGAGTAGTAACGGCGTGCGAACGCCTCGTCGGACATCTCCGAGTAGCCCTCCACGTTGCCCTTGACGTCCCGGGCGGTGAGCGGCCGGCGCTCTGCCATCAGAAAGGCGACCAGCGAGAGCTGCCGGATCAGCTTGTCGGTGTCGTGCGACATCGCGCTCGCGAGCTTATCGCTCGCAAGCGTTCGCAGGTCTTACGCCGCGAGCGTGCTGCGTTCGAGGTGCTGGTGGGAGGGGCAGTAGTCGCGCTCCGGGAGCGGTGTGCGCTGGCACGGCTTGCCTTTTCGGGTCGTGGCACGGCAACGCGCAACCCCACCATCGAGCGCCCCCGCCTCGAGCTGCTCCTCGATGAAGCCGATCGCTGCGCCCACACCCTCGCGGACCGCCCAGGCGACCTGGGCTTGTGCGGTGATCGGGAAGTAACGCCGGATATCCTGGAAGAGCGCCCGATCCGGCTTCGCGAAGTAGTGCGGATCCGCTGCGAGCCGCTCCATTGTCTGCTCGCACTGCTCGAGCACCGCTCGGCGCGAATCGAGCTGCGTGGCGGAGTCTGCGTACGGGTCGATCAAATCCTTGATCGAACGATAGATCGCTCTGGAATACTGATACATGCAGGTCTGCAATTGCGCGAGCTGGGCTTCCATCTGGGCGGTCATGCTCCCTGTAAATCCTTTGCACAAGCGGAAATGGACGATTGGAGGGCTCCCCACGACCGAGTATAGGGTCCGGAAGGGTCTGTTACAAAGTTTTCACGAAAGTTCTGGAGTTGGTCGGGTCGCCTGGCCCCATCCTGACGTCCTGACACGTCTTTGTCGACTTTCTCGATTTGGTGACTTCCGGACGTGAAGGGCCTACGGAACGATCTCGCGGGGGTACGCGCCACCGACGACTCCCCGAGCACGTTGGAGGGCGCTCGTCGCCTCCGCCTCCGAGTCGAAGATCCCGTGGAAGACGACGTAATAGTCCGGGTGCAGGCTGGCGAACCGCGACGCGTCGAGCACTCCGACGCGACGCAGGCCGCCCCGACGGGCTTCATCCGCCCGCCGCACCGCTGCGGCCCTGCCCTGCCCCTGAGGCACCGACAGGAGCACGATCGTCCACCCGCGCTTGCCGGGAGGCCAGGAGATGGCCCTAGGCACCGCCGGACGAGCGGGCGGCGCGGTCGTGGCCGGCGGTGTCGTGGTTGCCTGAGCCGCCGGTGCGGCGGCCGGCGGCTCGGGTGCCGTCGCTTGCGGTTCGGTGACCGTGAGGCTGCCACCGGTCGCCGTGGAGGGCGCGGCCTCCGGCTTTGCCTCGTCCGAGATCGCGATCGCCGCACCGGTCCCCAGAATCGTGACAACGAGCCCGAGCAACGCAGGCACGAGCCAGCCCGCGGACCACGGGTGCCGCTCGTCGATCCCAAAGGAGGCTCGCTCAAGCGCCGTCGGCTGGGCTTGTGGCAGCCGCAGCCCGCATTCCAGGCAGTACTCCTGCAGCGGTTCGACCGCCGTCGAGCAGCGCGGGCAGCGCGTCTGCTGCAACTCGGCTGTACTCACGTGCCTTCCGCCTCGGACGGCGGCTCGGCCGTGATGGGACTCCCGCAGTTGGCGCAGAAGCGTGAACCCCACAGGAGTGGCGCACCGCATTCGCAGCGCGCACTTCTGCGGCCTTCACGGCCTCGCGGGCCCCCCAACAGCGCGTCCAGCTCGTGGATCCGCGCCTCGAGCCCGATCAGCTCAGCGCACCGCTCCAGGAGGAGATTCTCGCGAAAGCGGTCGCGGCGGTACATCTCGAGCGCGAGGCCGCCCAGATCGCGGAGCCGCTGCTCGCGCAGGCGCATCAGGGCGCGCCGCTCGCGGCGCAGCTCACCCACCGGTGGCGCAGGCGGTCTGCGCTTCGTTGGGGTCGAGGCGGTCGCAGGGTCGTCGAGCGGCTGCTGCCGTAGCAGGCGTGTGAGCAGCGGAAGGCGGGCCATCGAGACCGGCGCGAGTCTACCTGCCGCCCAAACCCTTCTAGAGCTCGATGACGACGAGACGTTCCTCGGTCATTTCCCGCACCGCCCACGCCGGACCCTCGCGGGTGTTGCCGGACTCTTTCACGCCTCCGTAGGGCATTTGGTCCGCGCGGAAGGTCGGAGCTTCGTTGATCGTGACGCCGCCGAAGTCGAGCTTCGTCGCGGCCGCCAGCGCCGTCTTCAGCGTCGACGTGAAGACGCCGGCTTGCAGACCATACGGTGTCCCGTTCGCGAGCTCGATCGCCTCGTCCAGGGAGTCGTAGGCGTTGACCGTGCAGACAGGCCCGAACACTTCCTGACAATTGACCTTGAGGCCGGGCGCCGCGTTCGCGATCACGGTCGGCTGCAAGAGCTCCCCCTCCAGCTCGCCGCCGACGAGCACCTCGGCGCCGCCGGCGCGCGCCTCGTCGATCCACTCGAGCACACGGTCGCGCGACTCGCGGTCGATCAGGGGGCCGATGTCCGTCTCCTCGTCGGCGGGATCGCCGACGTTCAACGCTCGGACCTTGGTGAGGAAACGGGCGAGCAGGTCGTCGTGGGCCCCTCGCTGAACGTAGATCCGCTGCACCGAGATGCAGCTCTGTCCGGCGAAGGAGAAGGCGTTCGCCGCGAGACGGCCGGCGGCGTCCTCGAGGTCGGCGTCCGCTTCGACGATGACCGGGGTCGAGTTGCCAAGCTCGAGGTTGACTCGCTTGCGCGGCGCCCGCTCCCGGAGCTTCCAGCCCACCTCACTCGACCCCGTGAAGGTGAGCAGCTTCACGCGCTCGTCCTCCACGAGGACATCGCCGATCTCCGAAGCCTGGCCGACCAAAACGTTCAGCCACCCGGGCGGCAAACCGGCCTCCGTCTCCAGCTCCGCGAGCAGGAGTGCCGACAAGGGCGTCTGCGAGGCCGGCTTCAGGACGACGGGACACCCGGCCGCGAGGGCGGGAGCGATCTTGTGCGCGACGAGGTTGAGGGGGAAGTTGAAGGGCGAGATCGCGCCGACGATCCCGACTGGCCGGCGGAGCGTGAACGCGAGCTTGCCGGTGCCGACCTGCGACGCGTCCATCGGCACCATCTCGCCCGTTAAGGTCCGTGCCTGCACGGCCGCGAACGTGAAGGTGGAGATCGCCCGCGACGCCTCCACGCGCGCCGCCTTCAGCGGCTTGCCGGCCTCCGCGCAGATCGTCTGCGCGATCTCCTCGTGCCGCCGGGCGAGGTGTCCGGCGACGTGGACGAGGATCTCGGCTCGTTTGTGCGCGGGCAGCGGCTCCTGCAGCGCCCGCTCCGCCGCGTCCACGGCGTGGCGTGCGTCGGCCGCGCCCGCCTTCGCGATCCGCGCGACGAGCTCGCCCGAATGCGGCGAGCGCACCTCGACCCAGTCGCCGGTCTCCACCCACTCGCCGTCGATCAGCAGCTTCCGCTCGGTCGCCGTTGCGGCCATGCCCCGAGTGTATGAGACTCGAGCTGGTGTACCCCCCACAGACACGGTATGCGCGCAGCGGCGAGGTGAACATCGCCTATCAAGTAGTCGGTGCAGGTCCGCTCGATCTCGTGCTCGTGCCCGGCTTCGTCTCGCACCTCGACAACGACTGGGAGGAACCCCGTCCGGCGCACGGGCTGAGGCGGCTCGCGTCGTTCTCGCGTTTGATCCGGTTCGACAAGCGCGGAACAGGCCTCTCGGATCGGAGCGTTGGCCTCCCTGACCTCGAGACGCGGATGGATGACGTCCGCGCCGTCATGGACGCCGTCGGGAGCGAGCGCGCCGCACTGTACGGGTACTCCGAGGGCGGCCCGATGTGTTGCCTGTTCGCCGCCACCTACCCAAGCCGCGTCTCCGCGCTCGTCCTCTACGGGTCGTACGCGAAGCGGCGGGATCCGGACGAGGACTATCCGTGGACGGCAACGTGGGAGGAGCGGCAGGCATACGCCGCCGAGGTCGAGCGAACGTGGGGTGAGGAGGCAGATCGCACGCGAATGGGAGCGAACGTGGACGAGGCGCTCTCGGATTGGTGGCTCCGGCGCGCCCGTGCCGCAGCGAGCCCGGGTGCCGCCCGCGACCTCATTCTCATGAACAGCCAGATCGACGTCCGGCACGTGCTGCCCACCATCGCCGTCCCGACGCTCGTCCTCCATCGCACGGGCGACCGCGACTCGAAGGTCGAGGAGGGCCGCTATCTGGCAGAGCACATACCGGACGCGCAGTTCGTCGAGCTGCCGGGAGACGATCACCTGCCCTGGTCGAACGGCGATCAGATCATCGACGAGATCGAGGAGTTTCTCACAGGGGTGCGACGGGGGCCGGATCCGGAGCGGGTGCTGGCAACCGTCCTCTTCACCGATCTCGTCCGGTCGACGGAGAAGGCCGTCGAGCTCGGAGATCGGCGCTGGGCCGAGCTGATCGAGTTACATCACGCAGCCGTACGCCGCGAGCTCGACCGGTACCGGGGGCGCGAGATCGACGTGGCAGGCGATGGCTTCTTCGCCGTCTTCGACGGGCCTGCGCGGGCGGTCCGGTGCGCTGGGGCAGTGCGTGCCTCGTTGCGCCGGCTCGGGCTCGTTGTCCGTGCGGGCGTCCATACGGGCGAGTGCGAGCAAGTCGACGGGAAGCTGGCGGGCGTCGCGGTCGTGATCGGGGCGCGGATCTCCGCCAGCGCGGACGAGGGGGAGATCCTCGTCTCCGCCACCGTGCGCGACCTCGTCGCGGGCTCCGGCCTCGAGTTCGAAGAGCGCGGCGAACGCGAGCTGAAAGGTGTGCCGGGATCGTGGAGGCTGTACGCCGTCGTCGCGGCGTGAGAACGTGACCGAGGAGCGCATCGCGAGCTTCCCGCTCGGCGCCGCCGCGACGATCGCCGAGCTGGAGCAGGACCCGCATCCGCTCCTTGCCCGCCTGCGGGAGCGCGAGCCCGTCTCCTGGCTACCTGCGCTTGATGGCTGGCTCGTCACCCGGCGCGATCTCGCGCTCGAGGTGATGCGCGATCCTGACGCGTTCACGGTCGACGATCCCCGCTTCTCGACCGCGCAGGTCGTCGGAGCGAGCATGCTCTCGGTTGACGGCGCCGAGCACGCGCGCCATCGCGATCCGTTCGCTCGTCCGTTCCGACTCGACGCCGTCCGAGCGCGTTTCGCAGACTTTGTGAGCGCGGAAGTCGACCGCCTGCTCGACGCGGTCGAGCCGACGGGTGTGGCGGAGCTGCGGCGCAGCCTGGCCGGACCGCTTGCGGTCGCCGCGATGGTGCGGGCACTGGGACTCGACGACCGGGACACCGGCGCGGTCCTCGGCTGGTACGACGCGATCGTCGCGGGCGTCACCGCGATCACCGCCGGCCTGCCCGCGGAGCCTGCCGCGGCGGCGGCATTCGATCGTCTGCGGACGAGCGTCGAAGCGGCTTTCGACCGCGATCCGGACACATCGCTCGTCGCGGCGGCGGCGGCCGACGGGGACGGGCTTGCGCGGGGCGAGGTCGTCTCCAACGCCGCGGTACTCCTGTTCGGCGGCATCGAGACGACCGAGGGGATGATCGCCAACGCGATCCTGCACGTGCTGACGCACCCCGAGCAACGTGAGCAGATCGAGCGCGATTCGGCTCTCGCCGCCGCCGCCGCGGTCGAGGAGTCGCTGCGGCTCGAGCCTGCCGCGGCGGTGATCGACCGCTACGCCACGAGGAATGTCGAGCTCGGGGGCGTCGGCATCGGCGAGCGCGAGCTCGTCACGATCTCGCTTGCGGGGGCAAACCGCGATCCGGCCGTCTTCGCCGCACCCGATCGGTTCGACGTCCTGCGCGACAACACTCGCCTTCATGTGACCTTCGCCCAGGGTCCGCACGTGTGCATCGGGATGCACCTCGCCCGTCTCGAGGCGCAGGTCGCGCTGGAGCGGCTGTTCGTGCGCCTGCCGGGCGTTCACCTCGACCGCGCAAGGCCGAGCGCGCCCCGCGGGCTCGTCTTCCGCAAGCCCCCGACGCTGTGGGTTCGCTGGGAGGTCGAGAGCGCAGGGCGCGCTACCCTGAAGGCGTGACTGACGCCCTGATCGTCGACGCCGTCCGCAGCCCGATCGGCAGGCGGAACGGCGCCCTCGCCGCCAGCAGGGGCGACGAGCTGGCCGCGCAGGTGCTGAACGGCCTCATCGACCGCCACGACCTCGACCCGGCCGAGGTCGAGGACGTGCAGATGGGATGCGTGACGCAGATCGGCGAGCAAGGTTGGAACATCGGCCGCATGGCCCCGATGGTGGCCGGCTGGCCCGAGACCGTCTGCGGGACGAGTGTCGACCGGCAGTGCGGCTCCTCGATGCAGGCGAACTTCAACGCTGCGGCCGCCGTCTGGGCCGGGCAGTTGGACGTGGTCGTCTCGGCGGGCGTCGAGATGATGTCGCGCGTCCCGATGGGCTCGAACGGGGGTGACCTCTCGGGCAAGCTGCACGAGCGCTGGCAGATCGTCCCGCAGGGAATCTCGGCGGAGGTGATCGCGACGGAGTGGGGGCTGACGCGCGAAGAGCTCGACGCCTACTCGCTCGAGTCGCACCGTCGCGCGATCGCCGCGATCGACGGGAGCCGCTTCGAGAACGAGATCGTGCCCATCGAGGTCGGCGCCGCCGGCGCCGCCGTCCTCGTGGGTATCGACGAGGGTCCGCGGCGCGACACATCGGCTGAGAAGCTCGCCTCCTTGCAGCCGGCGTTCATCCCCGAGGGCGTCGTGACAGCAGGGAACTCGAGCCAGATCGTGGACGGGGCGGCAGCGGTGCTCGTCGCGAGCGAGTCAGCCGTGTCGAGGCTTGGGCTCGAGCCGCGAGCGCGCTTCGTGTCGTTCGGCCTCTCGGGAGTCGACTCCCACCGCATGCTGCACGGAAACCCGGAGGCTTGCCGGAAGGCTCTCGACCGCGCCGGGTTGTCCTGGGACGACATCGGCGTGATCGAGGTCAACGAGGCCTTCGCCTGCGTCGTGCTCCAGTTCGCCAAGGACGCGGGGCTCGAGGATCGGCTTGCCGACATCAACCCGAACGGCGGCGGCATCTCCCTCGGCCATCCACTCGGTGCGACTGGCGCTCGCGTCACCGCGACGCTGCTGAACGAGCTCGACCGGCGTGAGGCGCGCTACGGCGTTGCCTGCATGTGCATCGGTTTCGGTCAGGCGATCGCCGCCGTGATCGAGCGCGTGTAGGATCGCGCGCCGTGACAGGGGTGGAGAAGGTCGGGGTCGTGGGGCTCGGTGCGATGGGCGCCGGGATCGCGCAGCTCTGCATCGAGGCCGGCGTGGAGACCGTCGGACGCGAGGTGACGCCGGAGCTCGGCGAGAAGGCGCGCGAGCGCATCGCGCACTTCCTCACCCGCAAGGTGGAGAAGGGCCAGCTGGACGAGGGAGCGCGCGACGCCGCGCTCGCGCGCCTCACCCTAACCACCGAGCTCGAAGAGCTCGGTGGCACTGACCTCGTGATCGAGGCGATCGTGGAGGAGCTCGAGCCCAAGCGGGAGCTCTTCGCCGAGCTCGACCGGATCTGCGGGCCTGAGGCAGTGCTCGCGACGAACACGTCGGCGCTCTCCGTGACCGAGATCGCAGCGGCGACGGAGCGGCCGGAACGCGTCGTCGGCATGCACTTCTTCAATCCCGCGCCGCTGATGCCGCTCGTCGAGATCGTCCGCGCAGAGCTCACCGCCGACGAGCCGTTCGAGACGGCGTACGCCTTCGGCGAGCGAATCGGCAAGACGCCGATCCGTTGCCACGACACGCCAGGGTTTGTCGTCAACCGGGTTCTGATCCCGCTCCTGAACGACTGCATCCGCGTCCTCGACGAGGCGCGCGTCTCCCCCGAGGACCTGGACACTGGAATGAAGAACGGCGCCGGGTGGCCGATGGGGCCGTGCGCGCTCGTCGACCTCGTCGGGATCGACGTGCACGTCCATGCGTCCGAGGCCCTCTACGAGAAGACCCGCGAGCCGCGGATGGCCCCGCCGCCGCGCCTCGTCGCGATGCGCAACGCCGGCCTGCTCGGCCGCAAGTCCGGCCGCGGCTTCTACGTTTACTAGCGGGATTCCACCCGGTGCAGCGGGACGCCAAGCCCCCTCGCCATGGCGGGCAGCAGCGACCCCTGGACGACCACGGACAAGAGGACGACCACGAAGACGACGTTGTAGATCCTGTCCGCATCGTCGACCGCCGCGATCACGGCCAGCGCTGCGAGCAGGATCGGCACCGCTCCCTTCAAGCCACTCCAGGCCACGAAGAGTCGCTCGCCCCAGTCGAGCCGGACTGGCAGGAGGAGCAGGAGCACGACGAGCGGCCTGACGAGGAGGCCGAGCAGCGCTGCGAGCAGAAGTCCATCGAGCCAGTCTCCGCTCGAGAGAACGTCGCTCAGGTCGATGGTCAATCCGAGCGCGACGAAGGCGGTGATCTCGGCCAGACTGGCCAGGGATGCGTGGAAGCCCTCAATCTCCTCCTGGCGCGGTGCCCGTGCGTCGCCGATCAGGAGGCCGGCGAGGAAGACCGCGAGGAACCCGGAGCCGTGCACGAGCGTCGCCGCACCGTAGACGACACCTCCGGCGGCGAGCACCTGCAGTGGGTAGAGGGACACCTCCGGTAGACGGGCGCGGTGCATCAACGGCACCAGGGCGGCTGCACCGAGGACTCCGATCACGGCGCCCCCGGCCATCTCGACGGTGAACTCTGTGACGACGGTCCAAAAGCTGCCTTCGTCGCTGGATGCCAGCTCGATTATCCCGATCATCAGGGCGATCCCGACCGGGTCGTTTGTGCCCGACTCGCCCTTCAGGATGGTGCCGGTGCGACCCCGGATCTCGCGTCCGCCGAGCACGGAGAACATCACCGCCGGGTCGGTCGGAGCGAGCGCGGCACCGAGGAGGCCGCTCGTGATCCAGGAGAAGCCGAGCATCCAGTGGGCCGCGATCGCGATCAGGCCGGCGCTCGCAAACGTGCCAAGCACGCCGAGCGAGAGAATCGGGACGAGCGAGGCGCGGGCATGGCGCCAACCGATGTTCATGCCGCCGTCGAAGAGGATCACGATCAGCGCGACGACCGCGATCCGTTCCACGGTGACGAAGGAGATTGCCTCGCCGAGTCCGGGGAACAGGTCGGATGCGACGGCCGCGGCGAGCAGGAAGAGGGCCGCGCTCGGGATCGCCAGCCGCTCGGTGATCGTTCGCCCGAGGAGTGCGAGCGAGAAGCCGCCCGCAACGAGGAGCACGATCTCGCCGAAGTCTGCGATCTCGTTCAAGGACGCGGACTCTAGGGGAAGGACCCCACCGAGGCGCCACACTTTTTCCTTACAATCCGCTCACCCCCAACACACTCCGGCCCGAGATACTCCGAGATACTCAAAGACCCATGCGGAAGCTCGTCATGATCCTGTTCGGCTGCCTGCTGGCGGTCCCAGCCTTCGGGGCGGCCACGCCTGCCGTGAGCTCTGGCGACGGCGCTCTCTCGATCGCCGACGGTCGCGGGCAGATCGTGCTCCAGGTCCGCGGCGGCGTGATCGGGCGCGTCGACAGTGGCTGCGTCTCGATCACCGACCTGACGCCCGAGGATCTCAACTTTCCGCAGGTGTGGGGCGACGACGAGCCGCAGGTGGAGCTTCCGCGGGGCGGCGTCAAGTACTGCGGTCAGTCTGTCCGCTTCCGGCTGATCGGCGGCAAGTTCCGGATCGTCGTCTCCGGCCGGGGCATCGACCTCTCGGCCGTCGGCGTCGGAGAGGGCACGATCGTCGCGGACGATCTCCGCCAGCCCGGGGTCTACTCGCTCGAAGGCGACGACTGCCGCTCCCCCCGCGCCGTCTGCAAACCGCTGCCGTCGGAGCGGACCCCCTTCAAGCTCGGCACGAAGTCCACAACCCCTGAGAAGAGCGAGAGAAGCTTGTTCCGCGCCGGTCTCGGATGACCGCAGGCGCGCAGACGATCCTCGTTGTCGAGGACGAGGCCTCGATCGCCTCGTTCGTCTCGCTCTATCTCAAGAACGCCGGCTACGACGTGCGCGCCGTCTCCACGGGCAGCGCCGCGCTGACCCAGGTGGCGACCGAGACGCCCGCGCTGATCATCCTCGACCTGATGCTCCCCGACCTCGACGGGATCGAGATTTGCCGCCGGGTGCGCAAGACATCCGACGTCCCGATCCTGATGCTGACCGCTCGGGACGAGGACGTGGACAAGATCATCGGCCTCGAGGTCGGTGCCGACGACTACCTGACGAAGCCGTTCAACCCGCGCGAGCTCGTGGCTCGCGTGAAGTCGGTGCTGCGCCGCGCGGCGCCGGAGCGGCGGCGTGACGAGAGCAAGGAGCTGCGTCACGGTGACCTCACGATCAACGCCGGCCGGCGCGAGGTGAAGGTCGGGGAGGAGGAGATCCAGCTCGCCCCGAAGGAATTCGAGCTGCTCTGGGAGCTGCTCGATCACCGTGGTCTCGTGCTGACGCGCGACCAGCTGCTGGAGCGCGTCTGGGGCTACACCTTCGCGGGCGACACGCGCACCGTGGACGTCCACGTCCGGCAGCTGCGACGCAAGCTGGGCGACGCATCGCCGATCGTCACGGTCTGGGGCGTCGGGTACAAGGTCGGGCCCGAGCGCGCGCCGGCACCAGCCGCGTAAGTCATGTTCCGCTCATTGCGGTTTCGACTGCCGGCATTCTTCCTGGCGGCGATCGCGCTCGCGTTCCTCGTGGCAAGCCTGATCGCGCTGCGTCTCTTCCAGGGGCACACGCGCACCGAGAACCTGATCGAGCTGCGCCGGGAGGCTTCCGGGCTCGCAGCGCTCTACTCGGAGTCGGCGGCACGGGCCACCGACGAGGGAAAGGCCGCGCCGGCGTTTGCCGCCGCGAAGCTCGAGGCAGCGACCGGCGATCGCATCTTCTACGTCGGGCTCAACGTGTTTCCGGGCGAGGAGACGGGGTTGAACCGGCTGTTGCGGACCGACCTGCCCGTCGACGTCAGGAACGCGAGCCGGATCCTGACTTTTGAGTTCAAGCCACCCGGGGAGGATCGCGATTTTCTCGCGGCCTCACACCCGCTGCGCTTCGAGCCCGACACACCGCCCTTCGGCGCCCTCATCGTCGCCAAGCGCAAGAGTGAGCTCCGGGATGCGTGGCTCACGCTGCTGCAACAGCTCGCCCTCGCGTTTCTCGTCGGGATCGTGGTCGTGGGCGCCCTGGCGCTCTACCTTTCTCGTCGAATCACCCATCCCGTGCTGTCCCTCTCGGCTGCGGCGGACGAGATCGCTGAGGGTCGCTACGACGTCGAGGTCCCCCTGGTTCCGGGCGGCGGGGAGGTTGGCCATCTTGCCGACCGTTTCCGCGAGATGGCTGCGCGGCTCGCGGAGGCCGAAGAGCGGGAGCGGAACTTCCTGATGTCGGTGTCGCATGAGCTGCGGACGCCGCTGACCGCGATTCGGGGTCACGTCGCCGCGTTGCGCGAGGGTGTCGTCACCGATCCCGAGCTGGCCGACGTCTCGCTCGAGATCGTCGAGGCCGAGACGGAGCGGCTGGGTAGGCTCGTCGGTGATGTGCTCGACCTGGCGAAGCTGGATGCGCATCGCTTCACGGTGCTGACGGAGGAAGTCGACATGGTCAGGCTCTGCGACCGCGCCTACTTGACCTTCACCGACGAGGCGCGCAGGCGCGGCATCGACTATGAGAAGCGGACGGAGGACGAGCCTGTGATCGTCTCCGACGGCGACCGAGTCCTCCAGATCATCTCGAACCTCCTCTCGAACGCATTTCGCTGGACACCGGACTGCGGCAGGATCGAGGTCGCGCTGGCGAGCCGGAACGGAGCCGTCACAGTGGACGTCGCCGATACCGGCCCCGGGATCCGCGCCGAGGAGCGCGAGCGCATCTTCAGGCCCTTCTGGTCGCGGGACGGGCGGGGAACGGGATTAGGGCTCCCGATCGCCCGAGAGCTCGCCGTCGCGCTCGGTGGTCGCATCGAGCTGGAGACCGAGGTTGGGAAGGGGAGTCGTTTCCGGCTCGTGCTGCCCGCGCACCGCCCGTAGGATCCTGCGCGTGGCCCTGCCGGAGCGTGTCGCAGATGTCGTGCCGCTGCACCCCCGGCGGCGTCTTCTCGTCGCGCTCGTCGTGTCCCTGCGCCCCAGGCAGTGGACGAAGAACCTGCTTCTCCTCGCCGGGATCGTGTTCGCTGCGGAGATCGGCGACGGGAATCGCTGGGCTGGCGCGCTGATCGCGTTCGCCGTCTACTGCGCCGCGTCGAGCGCCGCCTATCTGCTGAACGACCTGCGCGACGTGGCGTCGGACCGGCTGCATCCGGTCAAGAGTCGGCGTCCGCTTGCGCGTGGCGAGCTGACGGTTGGTGCAGTCATCACGGCCGCCGGCGTCCTCGGCGCGCTCGCGGTCGCCGGTGCGGCCGCGCTCGGCTGGACCGCGCTCGTTTTTCTCTGCGGCTTCCTCGCGTTGCAGACGGCGTACACACTCGCGCTGAAGCAGCTCGTGCTGATCGACGTCATGGCGATCTCCGGCCTCTTCGTCATCCGGGCCGGCGCCGGCGCGGAGGCCGTCGACGTGCGCATCTCTCCCTGGCTGCTCGTATGCACCGCGCTGCTGGCCCTCTTCCTCGCGCTCGGCAAGCGTCGCGGCGAGCTCGTACTCGTCGGGGCCGACGCGACGCCCGGCAGGCCCGTGCTCGAGGGATATTCGCTCGCGCTCGTCGACCAGCTGGTTGGCATCGTGGCTTCGGCCACCGTCATCGCCTACGCGGTGTACGCGCTGACCGCGCACGAGAGCCAGGCACTCGCTGCGACGATCCCGTTCGTCGTCTTCGGGGTCTTTCGCTATTTACTCCTGCTCGATCGCGCCCAGGCGGGCGAGGAGCCCGAGACTGTGCTCGTCAGCGACTCACCGATTCTCGTCACGGTGGGGCTCTGGGCCGCGAGCTGCGCGGCCATCCTCGTCGGCACGTCGTAGGAGAGTTCGGCCCTTAGGCCGCGAACTGCTCGGCCGGCGCCGGCGTCCGCTCGAGGCGGGCGAGCCGGTCGTCGACGCCCTGCCAGCCAGAGGTGATCAGATCGACGACGAGCGCGAGGTCGTCGATCCGCGCGTGCCGCTCTGCGAGCAGGTCGCCCTCGAGGCGTTCCAGTCGCCGGATCGCCTGGTTCAGTAGGCCCCGGATCTCGGCCAGCTGCCGAGCGACGGGGAGCACCTCCGCGCGCAGCCCGTCGTGGAGGGCAGCGCCGATCTTCTCGGGCAGCGTCGCCTCGATCTCCGCCGTTGCCTGAGCGAGCGATTCGATCTGCGCGCGTGACCGCTCGAGCGCCGCCTCCAGATCGACCGGCGCGGTGCGTCCCGCGGCCGCCGCTGCGATTCGTTGCTTGGCGCGTTCGAGCGCTCGTTCATCCATGGGCGCGAGGCTACTCTCCGGGTCGGATGGACTCCGCCGAGCTCGACTACGAGCTGCCGCTCGAGTTGATCGCGCAGCAGCCTGCGGAGCGCCGGGACCGCTCGCGCCTCCTCGTCTACGACCGCTCGACCGGGGCCGTGCGCCATCGTGGGTTCGCTGAGCTGCCGGAGGAGCTCGGTAATGAGCTTCTCGTCGTGAACGACACGCGCGTCATGCCGGCCCGCCTCAAGCTGCGGCGCCAGAGCGGCGGCGCGGTCGAGGTACTCTTGCTGGAACGTCTCGACGGTGATGGCAGCTGGGAGGGGCTCGCGCGTCCCTCGCGGAAGCTCAAGCCGGGGGATCGGCTCGGGCCCGTCGAGCTCGTGGAGCCGCTCGGGCAGGGGCGTTGGCTACTGCGGCTCCACGGTGAGCCGCAGGGCGAGGTGCCGCTGCCTCCGTACATCACGGAACCACTCGCCGATCCGGAGCGCTACCAGACCGTGTATGCGGACGACCCCAGCTCTGCCGCGGCCCCGACGGCAGGGCTCCACTTCACCCCCGAGCTGCTCGGGCGGCTCGAGGTCGAGCGGGTGACGCTCGACGTCGGTCTCGACACCTTCCGACCGCTCACGGCCGCCACGCTCGAGGAGCACGAGCTGCACGGCGAGCGCTACTCCGTGCGTCCCGAGGCCTGGGAGCGGATCCGGGACGCCGAGCGAGTCCTCGCCGTCGGCACGACGACCGTGCGCGTGCTCGAGACGGTCGCACGCGACGGTCTCTTGCAAGGTCGGACGGAGCTCCTCATCGCGCCCGGCTTCACCTTCCGGCGCGTCGACGCGCTCCTGACGAACTTCCACCTGCCGCGCTCGACCCTGCTCGCGCTCGTGATGGCCTTCGCGGGCGTGGAGGAGACGCGCCGGCTGTACGAGCTGGCGATTGCCGAGCGCTACCGCTTCTATTCCTTCGGCGACGCGATGCTGATTCTGTGACGCCAGTCGGCCGAGAGGTCCGAGGCAGCTCAGGCCCGCGGTCGATACTCCGACGGGCCGGCTAACACGACGAGATATCCGTCCGGATCGCGCAGCCAGATCTCCTGCTGCTTGGCGTTGGGGTTCACGTGTACATCGCGCTCGACGTGGGCTTCAATAGCTCTCGCGCGTTCAACCGCCAGGTCGAAGTCCGAGACCTCGAACCAGAGCAGGGCGCCGTTGCCGAGGGGCACGTCATTCGACGCGAGCGGGCCATGGTGATCCTCCACGTCGATGTGGTGCAGCTGCAGGATGAGTTCTCCGCCACTGACGATTTGCTCGTACGCCTCGCCCCCGTGGGCGCTCTCGGCGGCAAGAACTTGCGCGTAGAAGCGGCTTGATGCCGGCACGTCGCGGACGACGATGAGTGGCTGGGGCCAGATCTTCATGGGTCCCGCAGCCACTCTAGGCCCTCGAGCACGTGGCCGCGGCGGTCGTCCAGGCCGGCCGCGCCGCTACCCTCGCCGCCGTGAAGACGTTCAAGGTGACCGCCACCGACGGCGCCGCACGCGCCGGCGTCCTGCGGACGCGGCACGGCGAGGTGCGCACGCCAGCGTTCATGCCGGTCGGGACGAAGGGGACGGTAAAGAGCCTCGATCCCGACGAGCTACGGGTGGTCGGCTCGCAGATCATCCTCGGGAACAGCTACCACCTCCGCTTCCGCCCCGGCGACGAGCTGATCGCCGAGCTGGGCGGCCTCCACGCCTTCACCGGCTGGAACGGGCCGATCCTGACCGACTCGGGCGGGTTCCAGGTCTTCTCCCTCCGCGACACGCTGCTCGAGGTGGACGACGACGGGGTTACCTTCCGCTCGGTCTACGACGGCGCGGCCGCGCGCTTCACCCCCGAGCTCGCGGCGCGGATCCAGAGGAACCTCGCGTCGGACGTCGCGATGTGCCTCGACATCTGCCCCCCTGCGAGTGCTACCCGGCCGGAGCTCGAGACCGCCGTCCGGCTGACGAGCCTGTGGGCGGCGCGGCAGCGCGAGGCCGAGCGCGCGCCGGGACAGCTCCTCTTCGGCATCGCGCAAGGCGCGGTGGACGAGGAGCTGCGGACACGCTCAATCGAGGAGCTCACGCGGATGGGCTTCGACGGCTACGCGCTCGGCGGTCTGGCCATCGGGGAAAGCCGTGAGGAGATGTTCGTGGCGGCGGCGTGGGCCGCTCCACTGCTTCCTTCCGACCGCCCGCGCTACTTCATGGGCATCGGGGATGCGGAGGGCGTTCTCCGCGTCATCGAGGCAGGTATCGACCTCTTCGACTGCGTCCTGCCGACGCGAACCGCTCGCACTGGCTCCGCGCTCACCGCGACCGGCCGGCTGAACCTCCGCAACGCCCGGTTCGCTCGCGATCCGCGACCGCTCGAGGAGGGATGCGGTTGTCCGGCTTGCCGCCGCTTCTCGCGCGCCTATGTCCGCCACCTCGTCAACCAGGAGGAGCTTCTCGGCCTGAGGCTCCTGAGTCTGCATAATCTGTATTTCCTGCTCGAATTGACCGCGGGGGCGCGGCAGGCGATCGAGGAAGGCCAGCTTGGGTCGTACACGACCGAGCGGCTCGAGCGCCTGGCGGCCGGCCCACAGGAGGACCCCTGGGACAGCTGATCGTCATCGTCGCAACGCTCACGCTGCTGTGGTTCCTGCTCGTCCGTCCGGCGCGCCGCCGTCAGGTGGCTCAGCGGGAACTGCACGCGCGGATCGAGGTGGGAGAGGAGATCATCACGGCCGGCGGCATCTTCGGCCACGTCCGGGAGGCTCACGACGAGGATGAGCTCCTGGTCGAGGTGGCGCCAAACGTGCGGCTTCGAGTCGCGCGCCGCGCGGTGGCCGCCGTGATCCCGCCGGAGAACGAGGCCGCTGCTGAGGGCGTCCTCGACGGGGAGCCGATCGACGACGACGCTGCGGCGGGCCCGGATGCCGAGGGCCGCGACCGTGGCTAATCTTTCCATCCGGCTCTCGTGAATCGCAGACCGCATCTCATCCTCGTCGGGCTCATCGTCGCCTGCCTCATCGGCGTGGGCCTGCTCGCGCTTCCGCAATCGCCGATCAGTCAGGAGCCGACCCTCGGGCTCGACCTCCAGGGCGGGCTAGAGGTCACGCTGCAGGCGGTGCCGCCGGCCAACCGGCCGCTCCAAGAGTCGGACCTCGATCGCTCGGTCGAGATCCTGCGCGATCGCATCGACAGGCTCGGCGTCGCAGAGCCGGAGATCCGCAAACAGGGTGACGACCAGATCGTGATCGACCTGCCGGGCGTGGCCAACCCGGAACGAGTGATCGAGATCCTCGGCAAGACGGCGCAGCTCGAGCTGTTCGACCTGGAGATCAACCTCAGGCCCCCGTCCGTGGATGCGCAGGGCTTCCCTGTCGCGTCCCCCTCTATCTACGACCTGCTCGCGCGCCAGCAGGCGCTCGTGAGCGAAGGCGGGACGAAGAGCTGGTACCTCTTCGACGACAAGAAGAAGCTCGTCGCCGGTCCAGAGGCCACGAAGCAGAAGCTGCTCGAGAGCGAGGTGCTCGAGGACGCCCGGCCACAGGGCGCGTCCGAGGACGAGCTACCAAAGGGTTGGCGGCTCTTCGGGGTGCCGCCGAAGACGGTCGTCCTCGAGTGCGGCATCGGCGAGGTCGTCTGCCCTGGGGTCAACCTCGAGAACCCACGGCGCGACTTCTACTACCTGATGCGATTCGACCCGACGAACCCCGACGAAGAGAAGGTCGTCCCGGAGATGACCGGTGCCGACCTGAAGCTGTCGGGCACCCAGAGTGACTTCGACACGACCACCGGCGAGCCGATCGTGACGATGCAGTTCACGGACAAGGGCGGCGACAAGTTCGCGAGGATCACCGCCGCGGAGGCGAGCCGCGGCCGCACGCAATCGAGCTTCCAAGGCCAGAAGGTGACGCAGCACTTCGCGATCGTGCTCGACCGGGAGATCAAGTCGTGGCCGTCGATCGACTGGGAGCAGTACCCGAACGGGATCGGCGGCTCGAACGGCGCTCAGATCACCGGGATCGGCTCGATCAGTGAGTCGAACGACCTGGCGCTCGTGCTCCAGAGCGGCGCGCTACCCGTCACGTTCCAGACGCTCGAGCGGACTGCCATCTCGGCGACGCTCGGAGCCGACTCGCTCGCCGAGGCGTGGAAGGCCGCGATCGCGGGCCTGCTGATCGTCGCGCTCTTCCTGCTCGTCTTCTATCGCTTCCTCGGCGTCGTGGCCGTGATCGGGCTCTGTATCTACTCCGCCTTCCTCTACGCCGCGATCCTGATCTTCAACGTGACGCTGACGCTGCCGGGCTTCGCCGGCATGATCCTCACGCTCGGTGTCGCCGCTGACGCGAACATCGTCATCTTCGAGCGGGTCAAGGAGGAGTACCGCTCGGGCAAATCGGTGCGCGCGGCGATTGCAGCGGGTTACGGCAAGGGCTTCGCGACGATCATCGACGCCAACGTCGTCACCGGGATCACCGCGATGGTGCTCTTCCTCGTCGCGACGGCGGGCGTGAAGGGCTTCGCGCTCATGCTCCTGATCGGTACGGCCATGTCCCTCCTGACTGCGGTCGCGGCAACGCGGGCGATTCTCGGCCTCCTGGCGGGCTTCAACTGGTTCGACAACCCGAAGTTGATGGGGGCCGAGGGCGCTCCTCCCAAGTGGATCCGCCAGGACTTCGTCGGCCTGCGGAAGATCTGGTTCGGGATCGCCGCAGGCTTCATCGTCGTCTCGCTGGGGGCGATCGCGATCAAGGGCCTGAACCTGGGCATCGACTTCCGGGGCGGCAGCCAGATCACGTTTACGACGCCGCAGCCGGTCGAGCTCAGCGAGGTGCGCGCCCAGGCCGGCGAGATCGGTCAGGAAGGCGCGCAGATCGTGGGGCGCGGCGAGGATCTGGGCGGCGAGAGGTATCGCGAGTTCAAGATTCGGACCGAGGATCTCAGCGAAGCGGAGCAGAACAGCCTGACGCAGGCGCTCGCGCGGACGTTCGACGCGGAGTCGAGCTTCAAGAACGTCTCGGCGAGCTTCGGCCGCCAGATCGCCGAAGGCGCGCTGCTCGCGATCATCGTCTCGTTGCTGTTGGTCGTCCTCTACATCGCCGCTCGCTTCCAGTGGAAGTTCGCAGCGCCCGTGGTGATTGCGCTCCTCCACGACGTCCTGATCACGGTCGGGATTTATGCGCTCGTGGGGCGGGAGGTGACGACCGCCACCGTGGCCGCGTTACTCACCGTGCTCGGCTTCTCGATCTACGACACGATCATCATCTTCGACCGCATCCGGGAGAACATGCCGCTGATGCGTCGGGCGTCGTTCCGCGTGATGGCGAACGTGTCGCTCTGGGAGACGATCCCTCGCTCGCTGGCCACGACCTTCATTACGCTGCTGCCGATCGGCACGCTCTATTTCTTCGGCGGCGACACACTGAAGGACTTCGCGTTCGCGCTGCTGATCGGCATCGGCGCCGGCGCCTACTCCTCGATCTTCATCGCGGCACCGCTGCTGGCCGTCTTCAAGGAGCGGGAGCCGGACTACGCCCGCCGCAAGGACGACGACAGTCTCGAGAACGTGGAGTCGGTCGGCCTCCTCCTCAAGGAGGCCGAGGAGCTGGCGGCCGCCCAGCCGACTCCCGACCTGATTCCGGACGCGCTCCAGGGGGAGGATGCGGGGGAGGATGCGGGCGAAGAGAACGGCGAACCCCAACCCCGCGTCGCCGCGGACGCAGCCAAGCGCGAGCGGCGCCGCCAGCGCCGCAGCTCCCGCCCTCACGGCAGGGCGCGTTAACGCCGATGTCCCAGCCCGGTAGCGACGGCGGGTTCGCGCTCCGTCAGCTCGTCGACGAGCTGGGGGCGCAGCTGCGCGCGGGCGCCGAGCGTCTGGGAGATCTGCCGCAGGAGACCGGCGAGCGGATGGCGCGCGAGCTCGGGCTGGTGACCCGAGCCGAGTGGGACGCGTTGGAGCTCCGCCTCGCCCAGGTCGAGCACCGGCTGAAGCTGCTCGAGCGGACGAAGCCGCCTTCGCTCTAGACGCGGCGCCGCCAGCGGGCGAAGACGTCCTCGACGTCGCGCCGCTTGGAGTGCGGCGCCAGCACGAACAGGCGGTCGCCCGGCTCGATGACGGTGCTCCCGCGCGGCGGAATCGTGTCGTTCCCGCGGGTGACGAGGGCGATGATCGCGCTCCGCGGCAGGCCCACCTCGCGCACGGCCGAGCCCGCGATGGCGTGGTCGGGTGCGACGACGAAGTCGACGAGATCGAGCTTGCTCAGTGCGCCGACCTCGAGCGGCGCCTCGTGTGAGGAGGGTGCGGGTGACTGCAGCCCGAGCTTTCCTGCGAGCCACTCGAGGGTCGTTCCCTGCACGATCACCGAGACGACGACGACGAAGAACACGGCGTTGAAGATCGTGTTCGCCTCGGGCACGTTTGAGGAGAGCACGACGGTCGCGAGCACGATCGGCACCGCCCCGCGCAGCCCCGCCCAGCCGAGCAATGTCCGCTCCCGGCTGTCGAAATCGTTCAGTGCTGTTGACGCCCACACCGCTGCCGGTCGGATCGCGAGCATGAGCAGCACAGCGAGGGCGAGCGCCGGAACGGCAACATCGGGCAGCTCGCTCGGGAAGACGAGCAGGCCCAGGACGATGAACAGCGCGACCTGGGCCAGGAAGGCGATGCCTTCGTGGAACGCGACGAGCTGCCGGCGATAGCGAGAGGGCGTGCTGCCCACCGCGAGCCCAACTAAGTACACAGCGAGGAAGCCGCTGCCCCCGATCACGTCGGCCGCGCCGAACGAAAGCGCGGCGGCAGCGACCGACGCGACGGGCGCGAACGCGCCGATCGACTGCGGCAGCCGGCCGAAGACCCACGCGGCGGCGACCCCGAGCACGATCCCGACGAGGAGGCCGAGCCCGAGCTGCTGGAGGACGAGCAGGGAGAGGTCGTCGAACCCGTAGTCGTCCGGCCTCTCGATCCAGGCGATCAGGCCGAGCGTGAGCGCGATCGCCATCGGGTCGTTGCCGCCTGACTCTGCCTCGAGCGTTCGCGCCAGGCGACGGCGGAGGTGGGTGAAGCGCAGAGTCGCGAAGACGGCGGCTGCGTCGGTCGACGCGACGACGGCGCCGAGCAGGACCGCCTCGAGCCAGGAGAGGGCGAAGAATGCCTGGGCGGCGAGGCCAGTGAGGAGCGCGCTCACTGCAACACCGACGGTGCTGAGCAATGCCGCCGGCACGGCGACCTGTCGTAACCGCCGCCAGGACGTCTGCAGGCCGCCCTCGTACAGGATCGCGGCCAAGCCGATGATTCCGACCTCGCGGGCCAGCTCAGCGTCGTCGAATTCGATATTGCCGGGTCCGTCGGAGCCGAGCAGCATCCCGAGGCCGAGAAACGCCACAAGCACGGGGAGCCCTGTACGCGCCGCGCCGACCGCCACCACGAGGCTCGCCGCGAGCACGGCGCCGATGAGGAGCAACATCAGACCTTCGTCCACGGTCCTATCTTCCGCCAGACAGGAACGTTGGTGCCGCCGTGCAACACTGAGTCGATGGCCACGCGCCCGAAGACGCGGAATCTCGGCCGGCTGTCCGAGATCGCGCAGGTCGCGGTCCGGCACGGTTTCGGCTATTTCTTCGAGCGCCATCGGCTGACCGACGTCCTCCCGTGGACCGCACGGGTCGAGCAGAGCGCGGAGCTCGGAGGCTCCGAGCGAGGGCGCCACCTGCGCGAGATGCTCGACGAGCTCGGCCCGACATTCGTGAAGTTCGGACAGCTGCTCTCGACCCGACCCGACGTCGTCCCGCCCGACATCGTCGCCGAGCTCCGAGGGCTGCAGGACGACGTCCGGCCCTTCCCGTTCGAGCAGGCACGGGAGATGGTCGAGGCAGAGCTCGGCCTCTCGCTCGAGCAGGCGTTCGTGCGCTTCGACGAGGTGCCGATCGCCGCGGCGTCGATCGGCCAGGTGCACAGGGCGGCGCTCCCGAACGGCGACGAGGTCGTCGTCAAGGTGCAGCGGCCGAACGCGCCCAGACAGATCGAGTCCGACCTGGCGCTGCTCTATCAGGCGGCCCGGATCATCAAGGAGCGCGTCCGGTCGCTGGACTTCATCGACGCCGCGGCGCTCGTGGACGAGTTTGCGCGCTCGATCCGTCAAGAGCTCGACTACCAGCTCGAGGGTCGGAACGCCGATACCTTCCGGCGGAACTTCGCAGGCTCGCAGCACGTGCTCGTGCCGAAGGTCTACTGGGGCTACTCCGGTAAGCGGATCCTGACGCTGGAATTCCTCGATGGGGTGCAGCTCGCCGATCTCGACCTCGACGAGCGCTCACTCGATGAGCGGCGCGAACTCGCCTACCGGATGTCCAATGCCTGGATGGAGATGATCTTCCGGCACGGCTTCGTCCACGGCGATCCGCATCCGGCCAACATCCTCATCCTCGATGGCGCACGCGTCGGCCTCGTCGACTTCGGGCTCGTCGGCAAGCTGACCGAGCATGACATGTCGAAGCTGACGCAGCTCTTCATCGACGCCGCGACCGAGAACGTCGACGCGCTGCCCCGCCGGCTCGCGGAACTGGGAGTGCAGTACCCGAAGGAGCGGGAGGAGGAGTTCACCGCAGAGCTCCGCGATCTCTTCTATCGCTACTACGGCGCGACTCTCGCCGAGATCGACCCGATCCAGGTGATCCGCGAGGGCTTCGCGCTGATCTACTCCATGAACCTACGCCTGCCGACGCGGTTCGTGTTGCTCGACAAGGCGATCGCCACGCTCGGATCGGTGGGGATGGATCTCTACCCGGGCTTCAACGTCTTCGAGGTGGCGCGGCCATACGCACGCGCGCTCATGCTCGAGCGGTTCACGCCACGCCGCATCGCCATGCGGGTACACAAGGAGGGGCGCGAGCTCGCCGGAATCGCGCGCGACCTGCCCTATCAGGTGCACGACGTGCTGGAGGAGATGCGCGACGGGCAGTTCGAGGTCGGCTTCGTGCACAAGGGCCTCGACGAGTTCATGCACAAGCTCGACGTCGCCTTCAACCGCCTCGTCGTGGCCCTGGTCGTCGCCGGAGGCCTTCTCGGCTCCTCGATGATCGGCATTTTGGCGACCGAGGGGCCGATGCTTCTCGGGATCCACTTTCTCTCGGTGGTCGGGTTCGTGATCTCGACCGTGCTGGGCGCGTGGCTCCTCTTGGGCGTCTTGCGATCGGGGCGTCTCTAAAGAACTCGATTCAAAATGAGGAGCCATCGCCGTTCCGGCAGGGCCCTCACTCTGAACCGAGTTCTAACGAATGCGGAGGCTCTCGACGGCTCCGCTCACCGTCAAGCCCGGCTGCGGGCCGCCGGCGAGCGTGAACACCCGACCCCTGTAGGCGACCACGCCGAGACCGTGACGTGGCGTCGGAAGGTCGGCAAGCCGCCGCCACCTGCGTGTTCGCAACCTATAGGCGTACACGCTCGCGATCGTGCCTGCCGGCTGCTCGCCACCGACCGAGATGATGTGGCCGGGGACCGCCGCCGCGCCGGTGCCCCCCCGGGCGGAGGGCAGCCGCCCGAGCCTCGTCCAGCGACGGGTCGCGGGGTTGTAGGACTCGAACGTCCTCGTGTTGGTGTCGATGCCGGCGCTGCGGCCACCGACGGCGTAGATTCGCCCCTGCGCGGCCGCGGCGGCCAGGTGCTCCCGGGGGGTCGGTCCGGGTAGCCGCGACCAGCGCCCGCTGCCGAGGTCGAGCGTGAGGGCGACTCGCGCGAGGC
>Ga0136621_1000102_pt1 | contig 29857 bp, 29 predicted proteins | sample AntDryUQ445A2306_FD_104673 | JGI IMG/M metagenome (GOLD analysis project Ga0136621, IMG submission 104673) | Polar desert sand microbial communities from Dry Valleys, Antarctica - metaG UQ445A (23.06) | ecosystem: Environmental > Terrestrial > Soil > Desert | place: Antarctica: Dry Valley...
CGAGGGGGAAAAGGAGCTAGACCAAACCGGGCGAAAGGACTGCTGTGGCGCTGATGATGGAGGAGAAGTACGACGACCTCGCCGGCCTCCGCGAGCGCGCCAAGGCCGAGGTCGCGAAAGTGGTCGTCGGCCAGGATCGCACCGTCGAGCTGCTTCTCGTCGCGGCGTTGGCGCACGGTCACGTCCTACTCGAAGGACCCCCCGGCAGCGCGAAGACGCTGCTCGGGCGCGCGGTCGCCCACATGTTCGGCGCGCAGTTCAAGCGCATCCAGTTCACCCCCGACACGACCCCCGCCGAGCTGATCGGCTCGAACGTGATCAAGGCGGGCGAGCAGGTCTTCCTGCCCGGCGCCGTATTCACGAACGTCCTCCTCGCCGACGAGATCAACCGCACCCCGCCGCGTACTCAGGCCGCCCTGTTCGAGCCGATGCAGGAGCGCCAGGTGACCGTCGACGGCAAGGTGCACAAGCTTCCCGATCCCTTCCTGGTCATCGCCACGCAGAATCCCTACGAGCACTCGGGCGTGTTCGAGCTTCCGGAGTCGCAGCTCGACCGCTTCCTCTTCAAGATCAACCTCGAGTATGCGGACCCGGAGTACGAGTTCGCGATGCTGAATCTTCCGCACAACGGGATCGCCCCCGACATGCTCGGTGAGGTGCGTCCGCTGCTCGGCGTCGTCGGTCTCGACAAGGCCCGCCAGGAGCTCATGGAGACCGAGGTCTCCGACGCGATCGGCCGGTACATCGTCACGCTCGGACGCCGTACGCGGGACATGCCCGGTGTCGAGCTCGGCGTGAGCTCCCGCGCGATGATCCACCTGATGAGCGCCTCGAAGGCCAGCGCCCGCTTGAACGGGCGGCGCGTGGTGACCATCGAGGATGTTCGCGAGATGGCTCCCTATGTTCTTCGCCATCGCATGATCCTGGCCGAAGGAACATCCGCCGACGAGGTTCTCACGCGGGCAATGGATGGCATTTCGGCACCTGTGCCGACCAGAGTCGCGTAGCACGACGCGGCCGGCGGGGTTGACGGCCGTCGTCTTCGGCCGATAGTTCGACAAGGGAACCGGGCTGGGAACTCGCGAGATTCCCGTGCGGAGCGCTACTCTTCGCAAAGTCGGAAGTTGGCACTACGGGGGAGGACTTGAACTGTGGCAGCACTCATCGTCGAGGCGCCGTACGAGAATCTGGTTGATCTGCGCGAGCGCGCGAAGGTCGAGGTCTCGAAGGTGGTCATCGGGCAGGACGCAGCCGTCGAGCTCTTGCTCGTCGCCGCGCTCGCACGCGGCCACGTCCTGATCGAGGGGCCGCCCGGCAGCGCCAAGACGCTGCTCGGACGAGCTGCCGCGCACATGCTGGGCGCGAACTTCAAGCGAATCCAGTTCACGCCCGACACGTCTCCCGCCGAGCTGACGGGCCGGAACACGATCCGCGCGGGCGAGCAGATCTTCATCCCCGGCGTCGTGTTCACCAACGTGCTGCTCGCCGACGAGATCAACCGCACGCCGCCACGCACCCAGGCTGCGCTGCTCGAGGCCATGCAGGAGCGCCAGGTGACGGTCGAGGGCAAGGGGCACCGCCTGCCCGACCCGTTTCTTGTGATCGCGACGCAGAACCCCTATGAGCACCGCGACGTGTTCGAGCTTCCCGAATCTCAGCTCGACCGCTTCCTCTTCAAGGTCCACCTCGAGTACTCGGACGCGGAGAGCGAGTACGAGATGCTCGACCTCCCGCACAAGGGAGTGGCGCCGGACATGCTCGGCGAAGTTCAACCGCTGCTCGGAGTCGTCGGGCTGGACAAGGCTCGCATCGAGCTCGACTCGACGGAGCTGCCCGAGGAGGTCGGCCGCTACATGGTCGCGCTCGCGCGGACGACACGCTCGATCGACGGTGTGGAGCTCGGTGTCAGCTCACGCGGGATCATGCACTGGGCCAGCGCGTCGAAGGCCACTGCGCGGCTCAACGGACGGAACTACGTCACCGTCTCCGACGCGCAGGAGATCGCCCCGTACGTGCTCCGCCACCGCCTGATCATGCAGGGCGACGCGAAGGCGGAGGACGCGCTTGACGCGGCGTTCGAGCAAGTTCCGGCGCCGGAGCCTGCGGCAACCTTCGTCTACGTCTAGCGCCTGATCTCGCGTTCAGCGGCGGCGCTTCAGCGCCCGCTCGATCTGGCGCTTGGCGTCTCGATCCGCGAGCACGCGACGCTTGTCGGCACCCTCGCGGCCCTTCGCAAGTGCAAGCTCGACCTTCACGCGACCTTCCTTGAAGTACATGCGGATCGGGACGAGCGTCAGGCCCTTCTCGCGGACCTTCCCGTACAGCGAATCGATCTCCTGACGGTGCAGCAGGAGCTTCCGGTCCCGATCCGGCTCATGGCCAGAGGACCCTCTTTGCGCGTACTCGGCAATCGAGGCGCCGACGAGCCAGGCCTCGCCGTCACGGATGTCGGCGTACGCGGACCCGAGCTGGACGTGACCCTCGCGCGCGGACTTGACCTCGGTTCCGGAGAGGACGACGCCGGCCTCGAGGCGCTCCAGGAACTCGTAGTCCCGCCGCGCGCGGCGGTTCTCGGCGATCAGCTTGGTATCTGCCATCTCTCAGGGGCCGAGAGGAACGCCGGCGAAACGGCGTGCGATCTCCTTGAGCATCTTCAGCGCGACGCTCGGCTCGGACTCGACGAGCGCGAGCGCGTCCTCGCGCGGGATGCTCAGCAGTCGGACCTTGGTCGCAGCACGCACCCGCCCAATCCGGGTGGCCTGCGGAGTCAAGAGCGCGAGCTCTCCGAAAAAGTTCCCCTCCCTCAGCTCGATGGGAGGGTCGCCGCGCAGCTCGACCGAGACCGTGCCTTCGCGGATCACGAACATCCCGGAGCCAGGATCCCCGGGTAGCGCGATCACCTGTCCCGGGTCGCGCTCGAGCTCGGCCACGCACTCGGCCAGGCGCTCGAGCCCCGCGTCCGAGACGTCGGCGAACAGAGCGAGGGCGCGGAGGTCGGCAACGGTCATGCGGCTCATTATCGCGACCGCGACCCAACTCCGGCACAACGCTCGCAGAGCGGGAACCACGGCGCGCACGAGCGCCCGCACGAGCGGCAGCGCCCGAGCGTCGGCGACTCGACCTCGACGCGGAGACGGGAGACAACCTGCGCCGCAGCCGTTTCCTCGAGCGCGGCCGCCCGCTCGATCGTGACGCCGCCGACGCCGGGGAACTGGAGCGCGAACCAGCGTAGGATGCTCGCCTCCCGTCCGGCCTGCTCCGCATCCTCGAGCCTCGCGTCTCGAAGTCGCGTCGTGTCGAGGAGGAACGTCAGGTGCGGACGGGCCACCCGGTCGCCGGCGATCGCGAGCGCGAGCGTTCCCAGGAGCTCGAGGTTGTCCTCGTCCACGGGCGCGTTGACGAGCTTCCAGGAGTCATCGAGAGAGAGCCGTCGCCCGCGCTGGGCGAGTCGACGCTGTACGGCCTCGAGGCGCTGTCGCAGAGGTTGCAGCGACTCGACCGCAAGCCAGCTCTCGAAGGCCCACTCGCGAACGGCCACGCGATGCCAGCCCACGAGAGCGGCGTCGAGGTCCCGCGGATCGTCGACGCCGAGATCGGACAACCTGGGACGAATACGTGCCTCGTCGACGATGCGGTATCCCCAGTGCTCGCCCGAAAGTCGCCCCGTGAGCCGAATATGCGGCTCGAGCGCGGACTCGACGAGGGCGGGATCAGCGGTTCCCCAACCAAGCCCGGCGAGCACGCCGACGTGACCCCGCTCGACGAGTCCGAAGCGCCCGGCGCGACCTGCGATCTGCGCGATCTCCCAGGGAAGGAGGTTGCGGCGCTCCTCGCCGTCGAACTTCGTCGTCTCGGCGAAGAGCAGCGTCTCGCAGGGAAGGTTGACGCCGTGCCCGAGCACGTCGGTTGCGACGCAGACGTCGGCTGTTCCGGCCAGAAAGCGGTCGATCTCCTCGCGTCGGGATGCGAGCGGCATCGCTCCGTACAGCACGGCGACGCGGCCGGGATGCGACCGGTTCACTTCGCCGGCGAGCGCGAGCACCGCCTTTCGGCTGAACGCGACGCAAACCGTGCCGGTCGTGAGCGAGCGGAGCGTACGTTCGCCGACCCATTCGAGCGGGAGCTTCCGCTCGAATACCTTGAGCTCCGCCGCCGGGAACGCGCGCTCCACAAGGGGAAGCGCGTCGAGCGCTCCCAGCAGGAGAATCTCGCGGTACTCGCCCGCGAGCATCAGCCGCGTCCACGCCGAGCCGCGCTCGTCATCGTCCGCCCACTGGATCTCGTCGAGGACGAGAAGCTCTCCCGACTGCGGCGCCATCTCGACGGTGCAGCAGACGATCGGCGCTCCCTCGTTCACGCGCTCTTCGCCGGTGATGAGCGCGACGCGGTCGTAGCCGATCCGGTCACCGAGCCTGCGATGCGCTTCTTGCGCGAGCATCCGCAACGGCCCCGCGTACACGCCTTCACCTTTGGCGACGAGCTCCTCGAGCGCGGCGTACGTCTTGCCGGAGTTGGTCGGCCCCAGGTGCGCGACGACCCGCTCCGGCTCGCGTGTGCGCGTCGGGAGCGTGATCGCGATGCGACGCTCAGCGTGCCGTACAGCGTTCCCCGGATTACGCCGTTGGGCGCGGGCAGACCGGCTCGGTCGTTTCTGGCGACCGCGTGGGGGTCGTCGCTGGCGCATCACACCACGCTAGCGGGCGAAGACCGCTCTGGATCAGACGCGCAGGAAGCGGCGCATGGTCATCCCGGAGCCGATCGCGCCGATCACGAGCCCGACACCGATCAGGAGCGCCGCCGTCCAGGTGAACGCGAGCGCGCGGACGTCCGGGTCGTCCTGGATGTGCCCGAGGATCTGCGGGACGGCGATCTCGCGCCCGACGAAGAGGAGAGCGACCACCGCGACCGAGCCGGCCAGGCCCGTGAGAACGCCCTCCAGCATGAAGGGCCCGCGCACGAACCAGTTGGTCGCGCCGACGAGCTTCATCACCTCGATCTCGCGGCGCCGGGCGAAGATGGAGAGTCGGATCGTGTTCGCGATCAGGATCGTCGAGGCGCCGAGAAGCACGATGACGACGACGAGGAAGACGACCTGGATCGCTCGGGCGATCTGCAGGATTCGCTCCGAAACCTCCTTGCCGTGCCTGACCTCGTCGACTGCGGCGAGCTTTGCTTTCTGAACGCTGACCGCGATATTTGCCGTGTCCTCGCCTCGCTTGGGGACGACGTCGAACGAGGCAGGCAGCGGGTTCGAGACCAGGTTCTCGGTGAGCTCCGGATTGCGCTTGCGCATGATCGCGAGCGCCTCGGCCTTGGTGATGAACGTGATCCCGCCGGGCTTCACGCGCTCGTCCGACTCGAGCACGACGCGGAGCTGGTCGATCTGCTTCGGCGTCGCGGCTTCGTTGACGTAGACGTGCACCGCGAGCTCCCGCTTCTTGTCGTCCGACCAGGACACGAGCCAGGTGCCGATGCCGACGAAGACGCCGATCAAGACCATTCCGATCAGCACGGACACGACCGACGCGAAGGTGGTGGCAAGGTTCGCGCCGATCGAGCGGAATGCCTCGGAGAAGACGAGCCGGAGTCGCGTCATTCTTCGGTGTATCCACCCCGGCGCTCGTCGCGGACGAGCCTGCCCGCCTCGAGCGCGATCACGCGCTTGCGCATCTTGTCCACCATCTCGCGGTCGTGGGTGACCATGAGGATCGTCGTGCCGGTGCGGCTGATGCGATAGAGGAGCTGCATGATCCCGACCGACGTGTCCGGGTCGAGGTTGCCCGTCGGCTCGTCGCACACGAGGAGCGGAGGATGGTTGACGAAAGCGCGCGCGATCGAGACGCGCTGCTGCTCGCCGCCCGAGAGCTCCTCCGGCCTGGAGTTCATCTTGTGCGCCAATCCGACGAGGTTGAGCACCTCCGGAACCTTCTTGCGAATCTGCGCGTTCGACTGGCCCTGGACGCGCAGCGCGTAGCCGATGTTCTCGGCCGCCGTACGATTCGGCAGGAGCTTGAAGTCCTGGAACACGCAGCCAAGGTTGCGGCGAAGGAGCGGAACCTTCGAGCGCTTGAGCCGTGAGAGATCGCGCCCACCGACGACGATGCGTCCGTCGGTCGGCTCGATCTCCTTCAGCAGGAGACGAATCACGGTCGACTTCCCCGATCCGGAAGCCCCGACGACGAAGACGAACTCGCCCTTATCGATCGTGAACGACACGCCTTCGAGGGCCACCACCTCCGGCTCGTAGACCTTCCGAACGTTCTCGAAGACGATCATCGTCGAGCCGCTCGGCTCGGCGTCCACCGGCTGCGGAGTTGTGAGAGTCTCGGTCTGGGGCTCGGCCAATACAGTCATCGTCGCGTCTGTCTGTGAGTCGTAGTCCAGCACCGGGCTAAAGGGGAGACGCAGCCCGCGAAGGCCGCACCGGTTCTTGGGAAGGGTCGAGTGTAGCTGAGGGTTTTGCCTGCGCAAGGCCGAAATCCGATCGCGCCGACTCCCCTCGCGATACGTCTGTTTTCACGTCCACGCGGCTAAAGGACCTTCCCCGCAGCCTTAGCGAGGAGATAGGAGTGGACGAAGCCGTCGAGAGCCCCGTCCAAGACGGACTGCGCGTTCCCGACCTCGTGGTCGGTCCGATGATCCTTGACCAGCTGGTAGGGATGGAGCACGTACGAGCGGATTTGACTCCCGAAGCCGATGTCCTGCGCGGCCCCTCGCTCGCGCGCCAACTCGGCCTCGCGCTTCTCCTCCTCGAGCTCGGCGAGACGCGAGCGCAGGATCCGAAGCGCAGTCTGCTTGTTCGAGGTCTGCGAGCGCTCGTTCTGGCACTGGACGACGATGCCGCTCGGAAGGTGCGTGATCCGCACCGCGCTGTCGGTCTTGTTCACGTGCTGGCCGCCGGCGCCGCTCGCTCGATAAGTGTCGATCCTCAGGTCCGACTCGTCGATCTCGATCGGCGCATCGTCGGGCAGGAGTGGCGCCACGACTACTTGCGAGAACGCCGTGTGGCGGCGGTGCGACGCGTCGAAAGGCGACTGTCGCACCAGGCGATGAACACCGCGCTCCGCCTTGAGGATTCCGTAGGCGTTCTCGCCGCGAACCGCGACCGTGGCCGACTTGAGGCCGGCCTCCTCCCCCGCGCTCGCTTCCAGCAGCTCATGGTCGAACCCCCGATCGGACGCCCAGCGCAGATACATCCGGAGGAGCATCTCGGCCCAGTCCTGAGCGTCGGTTCCGCCGGTTCCCGAGTGAATCTGGAGAATCGCGTCGCCGGCGTCGTACTTCCCGTTGAAGAGTGCGTCCTCCTGCAGTCGTCCGAGCTCGTCCTCGAGCGAGTCGACGAGCTCCCCGATCTCGACGCCGAGCTCGCCCTCGCCGAAGGAGAGAAGCTCCTTCGCGTCCTCGAACTCGCGCCGAAGGCGCTCGTAGCGCTCGAGCTTGCGGGTGTTCCGCGCGTGCTCCGTCGAGATCTGCGCGGCCTGAGCCTGGTCGTCCCAGAACCCGGGCGCGCCCATGGCCTCCTCGAGCCCGGCCTGCCCGCGGGCTAGCGCCTCCGGGTCAAAGATAATCACGGACCCAGGCGAGCTGGGCTCCGATCTCCTCGAGCCGCTGGTCCAGGCTCAGCGTCGTCTCGGCCATGACAAGAGGGTAGCGCTGTCGAGGATCGTTGGCGCTCCCTAGGATTGGACGGGTGCGCATCATCTCGTCTTCCACCGACGCGTGATCCAGCTGCGCGGTTCCGAGAACCGCGTCGTCCGATGAGCGCCCGTCCCAGGTTTTCGAGTGCAGCGCGAGCTGCTCGCAGCGTCAAACGCGAGGTCGGATCCGCAGCCGGACACGCTCTCGGGAGCGCGATCGATCGCACCGTCGAGGCGCACCATGCGCGCCGCCTGCGGAAGATCGGCTGGCGGCACGCGCTCGAAGTGGACGTGCTCGATTGGGCACACGACGGGACACCGGCGCGCTCCGGAAACAAGGTCGAGGTCCTGATCGACGGCGCGTCGTTTCTGCCGATGCTCGCGGACGAGCTGGCACGAGCCGAGTCGCATGTCCACCTCACGGGCTGCTTCTTCTCGCCCGAGCTCGAGCTGACTCGAGGCGACAATCCCGTGATCGTGCGCAACCTGCTCGCCGAGCTCGCGGAACGGATCGACGTGCGCGTGCTCATCTGGAGCGGCGCTCCGTTCCCCGTCTTCACCCCGTCGCGGGGAGAGGTACGGCAAATGGTGGAGCAGTTCTCCCGGCGGAACAAGATTCGGTGCGAGTTCGACACCTGCGTTCGCTTCATGCACTGCCACCACGAGAAGACGATCGTCATCGACGACCGGATCGCCTTCGTGGGAGGCATCGACCTCACACTCGAAGGCGGAGACCCCTACGACAGCCAGGAGCATCCGTCACGAGGCGTCATCGGCTGGCACGACGTCGCCATGCGCATCGAAGGTCCCGCGGTCGCGGACGTTGCCGACCACTTTCGCCTCCGCTGGCAGGGCGCGGCGAAGGAAGAGCTTCCGGCTCCTCGGATTCCGGCGGCTGTGGGCGACGTGGAGCTCCAGATGGTTCGAACGATTCCCGAGAACGTGTACGAGAGCTCGCTCCCACGAGGCGACTTCTCGCTCCTCGAGTCCTATGTGGGCGCGTTCCGGTCGGCGGAGCGCCTCATCTACATCGAGAACCAGTTTCTCTGGTCTTCCGAGATCGTCGCGGTGCTCGCGGACAAGCTGCGCAATCCTCCCCACGACGACTTCCGCATCGTCGTCCTGCTCCCCGTGAACGCGAACGAAGGAGCTGACATCTCACGCGGCCAGGTCGCCGCGCTGATTCGGGCCGACGACGGCAACGCGCGCTTTCTCGCGTGCTCCGTCTATGCCCGCACCGGGCGTCTGCGGGATCCCATCTACGTTCACGCGAAGGTCGCGATCGTCGATGACCGCTGGCTGACCATCGGCTCGGCGAACCTCAACGAGCACTCGCTCTTCAACGACTCGGAGGTCAATGTCGTCTCGCTTGACAAGGATCTCGCACGAGAAACCCGCCTACGTCTCTGGGCCGAGCATCTCGAGCTGTCGACCGACGAGATCTCTGGCGACCCGGCGGCCGTCGTCGACGAACGCTGGAACCCGATCTCCGAGGAGCAGCTCGACCGTCTCGAGAACGATCTTCCACTCACGCACCGCCTAGTCAAGCTCCCAGGGGTGTCGATCCGCCATCGGCGCCTTCTCGGCTCGCTCCAAGGTCGAATCTACGACGCGTAGGACGCAGCCGGGCCGCGCTGCGCTCCGCCCTCGGCAGCCGGCTCGCGGCGTGGTGTCGGCACCCCTGCTCGAACTGCCTCGAGTTGCGCCGCGACAGCCGCCCCGAAGAAGATCGCGATCGCCGAGAGAAGCGTCCAGAGCTGCAGGGCGACGATTCCCGCCAGCGGCCCGTACGTCTCGCCGAAGGACGTGCTGAGATGCAGAACGAGGCCGAGCACGAGCGTCACCAGGGCCCAGCCCGTCACGCAGAAGGCGGCGCCGAACATGAGCCAGGACCACGCGGGTTGGCGTCTGCGAGGCGCCCACCGCAGCATCGCCGCGAGCGCCAAGCCCGCTACGAAGAACGCGATCGGCCAACGAATGAAAGGCGATGTCAGGTCCAGGAAATCCTGCTTGGCGGCGTTGTCCCGGCCAAGGGTGAATACGACGAAGTTGAGCGCGAGCACGGATCCCGCTCCGATAGCGAGGAGGAATGCCCGACCGTACTTCTGCACCGCCGGGCGATCCTGCTCGATGCCGTAGAGGCGATTGAAGCCACGCTCGATCTGCCCCATCGCGGTGGTTCCGGTCACGAGCGTCCCCGCGAGTCCGAGAATCAGCGGCAGGTATCGCTCCTGGGATCCCACCTTCCTGGCCTGCGCGACCGCCTCGGTCAAGAGGTTACCCACCGGTCCCGGGAAAGCCGTCTGCAGTGCTTCGACGACCTCCTTGCTCAATCGCAAGTCTCCGAACGCAACCGTGAAGCCGACCACCGTCACGAGCCCCTGGACGAGCACGAGGGAGGTGGCGAACGCGAGCGAGCGCGCATGACTGAAGCCGTCCGCAGCGCGCATTCTCACGAACGCGTCCTTCACGAGCTGCACACGGCCTGTGTCGAGAAGGGTCTTGCGAGCGTCGTCTCCGGTCAGCTCCCACGTCTCCGGGACCTTGGCCGCGGTGCTCAATCGTTTTCGCTCTCCGAGGGGACGCAGACGGTGATGGCCGCCGGCTCGATCTCGACGTTCAGGGACTTGACCGGCTTGCGGTCCCCTCCGTCGAGCTCGTACAGGATCTTGCGGTCGAACTTCACCTTGACGGAGGTCGCTTTCGTCACCTGCACGAACGGCGACGCGCTCGTCGAGCCGACAGCGGTGCGGGCGATCGTTCGCGTCCACTCGAGCAACCCGTCCGCGGTCACGACTCCGAGCTCGAGCTTCCCATCGTCCGGGCTGGCGTCCTCGAAAGCCTCCACGCCCGCGAACAGCTTCCCGACGTTCCCGACCAGGACGCTACTCGCTTGGCCGTCGAACCACGTAGCGCCGTCGACCTTGATCTTGGCTCCGAAGGGCTTGCGGCCGAGCTGCTTCATGCCGGTCCACACGTAGGCCATGCGACCGAAGCGATCCTTGAGCCCGCCGTCGGCTTCGCGGATCATCTGCGCGTCGAAGCCGGCCCCGGCCATCACCACGAAGCGCTCGTCGTTCATGCGCCCCACGTCGAGCGTGCGCCGCGGGCCCTGCAGCCCGATGCGGACCGCCTCTTCGACGTCCTGGGGGATGCCGAGATTGGACGCGAATAGGTTCGCGGTGCCTGCCGGGACGATCGCGATCGCGATCTCGGACTTGCCGAGCGCGTCGATGCTGCGCTGCACCATTCCGTCCCCGCCCCAGACGAACAAGAGGTCCGCGCCCTGGTCGAGCGCTCGCTGAACCTGCTTGGGAGCCTTGCGGCTCTTCGACACCTCGAACCAGAGCGGATCCGGGACGCCTTGCTTCTCGAGCTCGCGTCGAAGCTCGACCAGCCCTCCCCCGAAGGTTTTGCCCGCGTGGGCGACGACTGCGACGGTGCTCACGCGCGGCCTCCGGCCAGCTTCACCTGATCACGCCTGCGAGCGACGGCGCCGGTGACACGCTCGACGAAGACGACCGACGCGAGTGCGGCGATCCCGACGAGCACCCCCGCAAGGGTGTCCAGTGGGTGATGCATGCCGCGATACATGCGCGAGATGCCGACGATCAGCGGGATCGCGACGGCCACGGCCCAGACGAGGGTTCGAGGCAAACCCGACGCCATGCGCGAGGTGAGAAGCAGCGCCAATCCACCGTAGACCGCGATGGACGCAGCGACGTGGCCGGAAGGGAAGCTCGCGTCGGGCGGAAGGTCGTCGAGCCGGGGGACGTCAGGGCGCTCGCGGTCGACGAAGAGAACGGTCGTCCGGTAGGTCGCTGACTCCAGCGCGACCGAGAAGAGCGCGAACGCCGCGGCGCGCCAGTGACGACGGATCGCGAAGGCGATCGCAAGCAAGCAGACGAGGATGGGGAGCACGATTCCGCCAGAGACCTCCGATCCGAAGAACGAGAGATCGTTGAGCGTCGGTGTACGTTGGTCGGCCAGCCATTGGATGGCGTCGCTGTCGGCTTCCTCGACACCGCCGACAGAAAGCACCGTCTCTGTGAAGACCACGCCCACTCCGACGGTGGCCAGGGTGAGAACGACGTAGCTGAGCACGATGCCTCCGAGAAAGACGAAAAGCGGATGGATGCCCGAAAGCCGTTCGCCCAACCGCGCGGCGAGGCTGCCCGGCTCCGCCTCGAGAGCAGGCGTCGGAGAGGCCTGCCGGAAATGGTCCGAGTCCTGTCTGGCAAACCCGGAAGTTATGCCTGCTGCGCGCACCCCTGCAGGTTTTCCTGTGTCGTCACTTGGGAAACTTCTTGGGAAGATGTGGATACCGGATCGTGGGCCCGCGAGCCAGGAATAGCGATGCCTCTCCTCGTTCTGCTTGTCGTCGCGATCACCTTCGGGTCGCTCGTCTCCTTCTTGACTTGGCGCTACCCGTCGCCAGGGCTCGCGTCGCCCACGCCGACCGTGGCCGCGGCGAAGGCCGTCGGACGCGAGCTGGCGCAGCACAGCCGGCTCCGGCGCACGATCAAGCGCAGGCTCAATCCGGAAATTGCAACGGGGCTCGCGCTGACGGTTGCCCTCGGTTTCGTTCTGCTCGGCGGCATCGTGCTGGCTGCTTTCGCGTACCTCGTGCGCACCAACTCACAGCTTGTCGATCTCGATGCGAGCGTCGCCCTGTGGGGCGCCGACCACACGGGAGCTGTCTCCGAGCGAGGGCTCAGCTGGATCACTCACCTCGGTGACACCGAGTTGGTCATCGTGCTCGCAGTCGTCCTCGCGCTCGTCGAGTACATCCGCCGACCGGGCAGGTGGACTGTGCCGTTCTTGGTGGTCGTGATCCTCGGACAGAACCTCCTGACCAACGGCCTCAAGGAGCTGCTCGACCGCGTTCGACCGACGTTGAATCCGATCGCCGAGACGCTCGGGCCTTCGTTCCCGAGCGGTCATTCGGCGACTGCCGCCGCGTTCTACGCGGCTGCCGCACTCGTGATCGGCCGTGGCCGATCCTCACGAGCTCGCGCTCTCATCGCGGGCAGCGCCGCCGCGATAGCAGTCGCCGTCGCCTGCACACGCGTGCTGCTCGACTTTCACTGGCTGAGCGACGTCGTCGCCGGGCTGGCCCTCGGCTGGGCCTGGTTCGCAGTCTGCAGCATCGCGTTCGGGGGCAGGATGCTCAAGTTCGGCGCCGTGGTCGAAGAGGTTGTCGAGGCGGCAGACGCGGAAAGCCGAAGAACCGCGGTTACTCAGGCACACTGAACCGATGGCTCGACAGACCTCAGGCCACGCACGGCAGCCCTCCAGGCGAAATGGAAAGTCGCCGATCACTGCTGGTGACGTGACAACCCGTATCGATTCGCCAGGCGAGCGGCTCCTCAACCGTGAGCTCTCACTGCTCGACTTCCACGCGCGTGTGCTGGAGCTTGCTGCTGATGACGCGATTCCGCTGCTCGAGCGCGTGAAGTTTTGCTCGATTTTCTCGTCCAACCTCGATGAGTTCTTCCAAGTGCGCGTCGCCGGCCTGCTCGGCCAGACGGAGTCCTCCCTCATCGTGCATTCGGCGGACGGGCTGACGCCCCAGCAGGCGCTGGCGCAAATTCGAGAGCGCGTACTCGATCTCGCCGTGCTGCAATCGCGAATCTGGAAGCGCGAGATCCGTCCCGCGCTCGCGGCGGAGGGAATAGTCGTCGGCGGCATCAAGGACTGCCAGAAGAAGGGTTTGAAGGAGGTCGAGCAGCGCTTCGAGCGTGACATCTATCCCGTGCTCACCCCTCTCGCCGTAGGCCCGGGTCAGCCGTTTCCCTACATCTCCGGCCTGTCGCTGTCGCTGGCGCTCTTCGTCTCGGATCAGGAGACCGGTGAGGAGCGGTTCGCACGGGTGAAGATTCCCGAGGGGCTGCCGCGCTTCCTCGCGGTCGGTGATGAGGGCCTCCACATCCCGCTCGAGCAGGTCATCGCGCACTTCCTCACCAGGCTCTTCCCCGGTGTCACCGTCGTCGAGCGGGCGGTTTTCCGCGTCACCCGCGACGCTGACTTCGAGGTGTCCGATGGCGCGGCCGATCTGCTCGAGGCCGTCGAGACCGAGCTCAGGAAGCGGCGCTTCGGCGACGTCGTACGCGTGGAGGTGAGCTCGTCGGCATCGGAGCAGATGGTGGAGCGCCTCGCCGACGGCCTGGGGGTCGACGAAACCCAGGTCTACCGAATCGAGAGCCCGCTCGATCTGGCCGAGCTGCTGGAGCTTGCCCTGCTCGACCGCCCTGATCTCAAGGAGGAAGCGCTGGTACCGGTCGTACCTCCTCGCTTCGCGGGCGCGCAAAGCCGTCCGGCCGCGTTGTTCGACGAGATTCGGCGCGGCGAGATCCTCGTCCACCAGCCGTACGACTCGTACCGCGCCACCTTCGAGACCTTCGCGCGTGCGGCCGCGCAGGATCCGGACGTCATCGTGATGAAGACGGCCGTCTACCGGACGAGCAACGACAGTGCGCTGGTGGGGTCACTGATCAGCGGCGCCGAGGAAGGCAAGCAGTCGGTATGCCTCGTCGAGCTCAAGGCTCGATTCGACGAGCGCCGGAACATCGAGTGGTCACACGCGCTCGAGCAGGCGGGAGTTCACGTGGCCTACGGCTTCCCGGACATGAAGATCCATGCCAAGACGACCCTCGTCGTGCGCCGCGAGGGCGGAGTTCTCCGCCGCTACGCCCACATCGGCACCGGCAACTACCACGCGGCCACGGCACGTCAGTACGAGGACATCGGGATCTTCACCGCCGACGAGGACATCACCGCCGACATCGCCGAGCTCTTCAATCACATCACCGGATTCGGCAGGCCGCAGGAGTTCAACAAGCTTCTCGTCGCGCCCTTCACGCTTCGCAGCGGCCTGGTCGAGGAGATTCGCGCCGTCGCGACTGCCGCCAGGGAAGGTGAGTCGGCTCGTATCAGGCTCAAGGTGAACCACCTCGTCGATCCGAGAATCGTCGAAGAGCTCTACGCCGCGTCACAGGCGGGCGCGGAGATCGATGTCATCGCGAGGTCGACGTGCGCGCTGCGCCCGGGCGTCGCGGGTCTTTCGGAGAACATCGGGGTACGCTCGATCGTCGGCCGCTTCCTCGAGCACAGCCGCGTGTTCGCATTCGAGGCCGGTCGTCGATCGACGACCTACGTCGGAAGCGCAGACCTGATGGCCCGCAATCTCGACCATCGCATCGAGCTCCTCGTCCCCATCGAGAGCGTTCGTGCGCGGCAAGAGGTGCACACCATCCTCGACAGCGCGCTCGCTGACAATACGAACGCCTGGTTGCTCGGCGCGGACGGCACCTGGACGCGCGCTGTCCCCGCGAAGTCCGGCAAACGGCACTCGCACCACACGGCGATGATCCGCCGAGCGGCCGAGCGTGCGCGCCGCCGCACGCGCGTGCGCCCCGGCGAATAACGCACCAGATCCGTCAGCGGGCGTCGCGGCGAGCCGAGCGTTTCGTGGCTGCCACAGCGCGCGTGCACTCTCGGTCGCGATTACCGCTTCCCGCAGGCTTCGCCGAAGCCGCCCGGCGCAAGCCTGCAGAGGTCGAGATCTCCCAGACCGGCAACTCCGCCGTCGCCGAACGACGGGTCGAGCTGTCCGTCCTGTGTCAGTCGTACGAGCGAAGAGCCGCTTGCGTGGAGGACGACAGCGCCCCCTTGCCGTCGATGACCACTTGGGCGGCACCCGGTACGCCAGCGTCTGCCCTGTGCACAGTGCCTCCGAAGTCCGCGTCGACCGAACCGCTTGCAGAGAGCCGAAGGACACGCATCCCACCAGGCAGCGGCTCCAGGTTCAATGCGCCGGCGACGACGACCTCGCCATAGCGCTCGACCGCGAACGCTGAAGGAGCGCCCGCGAGGCCGGGCAGCGCCACGATGCCGTCCTCGCCGAACGAGCGGTCGCGCTCCCACCGCCGGGGATCGACCGCGATCAGACGCGGCTCGACGGCGTTTCCATACGACTGGCACGGCTGCCGAAGCACGTACAGCCGACCCTGGTACAGATCCGCGCGAGTGGACGAAAAGGTGTTCCTGGATTCGCCGATGTCCACGGAAAACGCTCCTGAATATGGGTCCGCGCCTCCGAGCAGCGGGGGACGGAGGGCCGGTACCGGAGCTTCGGCGAGGTCCCCTCGACCACGAATGTCTGCAGATGCAGGTCTCCGAATGGGCTGACCGCGACGACGACCTCGTCGTCGAGAGCGAACAGGTCGGTCCAGGTGGAGTAGGAGGTGTCGACACCGAGCAGCACGTCGCCGCGAACCTTGCCCTCCGGTGTGACCCGCTCGAGCTGGTCCGTGACCAGTTCGCCCTGCACGCGTCCGACCACGACGGTCTTGTGGAGAATGCCGTTATCTCCGAAATCTTCCCGCGGATCGCCGTCGGCGGAAATCCGGAGCGTGAGCCTGTCGGGCGGTGGGGGTTCAGCTCAGCTCATGCTCCGTGACACTTCTTGAACTTCTTGCCCGAGCCGCACCAGCAGGGATCGTTCCGTCCGACGTCCTTGTGCTCGTTCAAGACCTGCTGCTGAACCGGGAGCGCGGAAGAGCGAGGGGGCGGATTGGCGACTGCGGTCGCGGCGCTCGATCCCGCTGCGGCGATCACCTCGGCGCCGGCCGACGTCTCGTGCTCGTAGCGCAGGTCGCCATCGTGGGCCTGCATCGGCTCGAGGGCGGGCTGCTCGATCTGGACCGAGACGTGGAAGAGCGTGAAAACGACCTCCTGCCGAATCGTTCCGGTGAGCTCCTCGAAGAGGATGTGGCCCTCCCCGCGATACTCGACAAGAGGGTCCTTCTGCGCGAACGCACGGAGGTGGACGCCTTCGCGGAGGTAGTCCATCGACTCCAGGTGCTCGCGCCAGCGGTGATCGACGACCTGGAGGATGATGTAGCGCTCGACCTCGCGCGCGAGATCGGCCCCGAGCGCCTGCTCGCGCTCGGCGTAAGTCTCGAGCGCATCCTCGACGAACTCCTCGCTCAGCGCGGCGCGATCGGTCACGTCGACCTCTTCCCGCAACTCGTCGACCGTGATGTCGGTCCCGGAAAGCGACTGCATGTGCGTGACGAGGCCGTCGAGATCCCAATCCTCGGCGAACTCGGAATCGGTGAACTGGACGACGCCCGCTTCGACCGTCTCCGTGATCCAGACCCGCACCTCGTCGGACAGGTCCTCCCCCTCGAGGACGCGACGACGCTGGTCGTAGATGACGAGGCGCTGCGTGTTCATCACGTCGTCGTACTTGAGGACGTTCTTGCGCGCGACGAAGTTCTGCTCCTCGACCTTTTTCTGGGCGTTCTCGATCTGCTTCGAGAGGATCCCGGCCTCCATGGGCTGGTCGTCCGGGATCTTGAAGCGGTTCATGATCCCGTGGATCCGGTCGCCTGCGAAAAGCCGGACGAGATCGTCCTGGGCCGAGAGGTAGAAACGCGACTCGCCGGGGTCACCCTGTCGACCCGACCGGCCGCGAAGCTGGTTGTCGATACGCCGCGCCTCGTGGCGCTCGGTGCCGAGCACGTACAGGCCACCCACGTCGACGACGCCCTCGCCGAGCTTGATGTCGACGCCGCGGCCGGCCATGTTCGTCGCGATGGTGACCGCGCCCGGCTGGCCCGCGTCCTTGATGATCTCGCTCTCGCGCTCGTGCTCCTTCGCGTTCAGGACGTTGTGCGGGATGCCCTTTCGCTTCAGGAGCTCCGCGAGGAACTCGGACGTCTCGACGGCGATCGTGCCGACAAGGACCGGCTGCCCCTGCTCGTGGCGCTCGACGAGGTCGTCGAGCACGGCTTGCCACTTCGCTTCGACCGTCTTGAAGATGAAGTCGTTCTCGTCCGCTCGCGCGATCGCCTCGTTGGTCGGGATCTCGACCACGTGGAGGTTGTAGATCTCGACAAACTCCTTCTCCTCCGTCTTCGCCGTCCCGGTCATCCCTCCGAGCGTCTCGTACAGCCGGAAGTAGTTCTGGAGGGTGATCGTGGCGAGCGTGACGTTCTCCTCGCGGATGCGGACACCCTCCTTGGCCTCGATCGCCTGGTGCAAGCCCTCGCTCCAGCGACGGCCTTCCATGATGCGGCCGGTGAACTCGTCGACGATCTTGACCTCGCCCTCCTGCACGACGTAGTCGACGTCGCGCTTGTACAGCGATTCCGCCTTTAGCGCCTGAGTCAGATGGTTGACGAGCAAGACGTGGCTCGGCTCGTACAAATTGTCGATCCCGAGCGCGTCCTCGACCGAGGCGATCGCGGTCTGCGCGGGGGACACGGTCTTGAACTTCTCGTCGTACAGGTAGTCGGCGCCGGACGTCTCGGTCTCGTCCTCTCCCTTCGCGGACTTGCGGGTCGCGGCCTGCCCGTGCAGGCCCTTGACCACGCGCGCGAACTGGTAATAGGTCGACGCGGCCATCTCCGGCTCGCCGGAGATGATGAGCGGCGTGCGCGCCTCGTCGATCAGGATCGAGTCGACCTCGTCCACGATCGCGTAGGCGTGGCTGCGCTGGACGGTTCCCTCGAGCGACACCGCCATGTTGTCGCGCAGGTAGTCGAACCCGAACTCAGAGTTCGTCCCGTAGACGACGTCGCAGGCGTACGCCTCGCGGCGCCCGGCGAACGGCATCATGTTCTGGATCGAGCCGACGGACGAGCCGAGCAGGTCGTACACCGGGCGCGTCCACTCCGAGTCGCGCTTGGCGAGGTAGTCGTTGGTGGTCACGAGATGGACACCGCGGTCCGTGAGCCCGTTCAGATAGAGCGCCTGCACGGCAACGAACGTCTTGCCCTCCCCCGTCTTCATCTCGGCGATATCGCCTTCGTGGAGGACGATCCCGCCCATCAGCTGCACGTCGAACAGACGGACGCCTATCGTGCGCTTGAACGCCTCGCGCACCGCGGCGAACGCCTCGAAGATGAGGTCCTCGAGCGTCTCCCCGTTCTCGAGCCTGAGCTTGAACTCGGCGGTCTTCGCGGTCAGCTCGGCATCGGAGAGCGCCTCGAACTCGGGCTCGAGCGTGCCGATGTAGACGGCCTGCTCTTGGAGGCGCTTGAGACGCCTTCCCTCGCCCATGCGGAGGACGCGCTCGAACTTCCCGAACGACTGGCTGGACACAGGGCAAGGGTACCGGCTCGGGTTCCTGGTGATCCGCCACTCGAGCCACTCCGCCGACGTCCTCCTGGACGGCATCGTGATACGAGCCCTTGGTCCCGGAGACGTCTTCGGCGAGATCGCCGTCCTCTCGGGCGGGCGGCGAACGGCCACCGTCGTTGCGAGGACGCCAATGCAGCTCGTCACCGTGTTGAATCGCGACGTGTGGCGGCTGGAACGGGAGGCGCCCGCGGTGGGCGCCGCGCTCCGGTCGAGAATCGCCGAGCACCTCGAGCCGGCAGCGAGCTGAGCTCTACAGCGGCTCGACCTCTACCTCGAAGAGCCTGTCGGTAAGCCTCCCGGCCCGGACCACGAACGTCGTAAAGCGCGCGTCCCCCAACTCTTCGAGCTCGGGTAGATGCGCTCCAGAGACGACGCCGTCGACTCGGATCGACAGCCCGTCCGCGGTGCGAACGACCTCGAGGACATCGCCGTGCCGGTCGCGCGGGAGCTCTATGACTCTGATCGTACGAGCGCCGACGGCCCATAGCTCCGGTCGCCGCCGGGCAACCGCACGGTAGGGAGGCTCGATCGAGCCGGCGAGCACTGTGGCGAACGGCGCAGCGTCGAAGCCCTCGGCCGCAGCCTCCACGAGCAGGCGACCGTCCGGCAACGCGACGAACTCCGCCTCGTCGCCCGGCTTCCCCGGCCCCTGAGCCGTGGCGACCGCATCCCACTCGCGCTGGCGCGGAATCCCTGTGATACCGGCGGCGAGCCAGTGCCGGCCTGGATCGAGCGGCATCAGGTGGAGTTCACGCGGCTGCTTCGTCCTGCTCGCCGCCGGTCTTCTCGACCACAGGGTCCTCGACCGACGGTGGGACGACGCCCTTCTTCTGGGCGCCGCGGCGCGGCTCGTGGACGCGCTTGTCGCGGTACCGCTCGATCTGACGCTCCAGCTTCTCGACGAGCAGGTCGATCGCCGCCTCGTAGGTGACCGCGGACTCGCGCGCGACCAGGTTCGTGCCCTTCGTGTAGATGATCGCCTCGGCCGAGTGGCCGTCCCGGATCGAGGGGTTGTGCTCCTTCCAGAGGGTGACCTCGACGAGCGTCTGGTCGTACAAGCGCTTGCCGAGCTTTCCGATGCGCTTTTCGACGTATGCCCTCACCGAGTCGTCGATAGTGTCGTGCAGTGCCTTTACCTGGAGCCTCATGGACGCCCCTTCCGGATCGACGTCGGAAACCTCAATCTAACGAACTGCTCTCGTCAGAGTCACTACCTCGACGTGTCGCGCTCCAATCTTGCGGAGCGCGGACGCGCAGGCATCGGCCGTAGCACCGGACGTGTAGACGTCGTCGACGAGGCAGATCGCTCGCGGAACCTGGCCTTCAGCGACGACGCTGCCCCGCACGTTCCGGCGTCGCTCCGCGAGAGCGAGCCCACGCTGACGCGGGAGCGAACGCCTACGGCGAAGCGGTTCGCAGGTGGGCAGCCCCCACAGCTCGCCGAGCGCGACAGCAAGCCCTCTCGGAGGAACGACTCCGCGCTTCCACGCCCGCTCCGGGTCGCCGGGGACGTGCGCGAGGGCGTCGACGTCGGGACGCGCGACCACCTCGGCGACGAGCGCCGCCGCCTCGGTGGCCAGCCGCCTGCGCCCATGCTCCTTCCACGAGCGGACGAGCACCTTGGCGCGACCGTCGTAGATCACGGCCGCGCGGGCACGGGCGAAGGCAAGGCGGCGACCGGAGCATTCAGCGCACCGGCTCACGGGCCACGCGCCGGGCGAGCCGCAGCGCTCGCAGACGGGCGGGCTCAGGCGAACGAGCGCGCCGCGACAAGGCTCGCAGAGCGCTGCGCCCGGCCGCTCGCACACTGCGCAACGCTCCGGGAACAACAGGTCGAGCAGCACCTGCTCATTGTCGGCGACTACCCGTCACGACTCTGCGAAAAGATGCGATCGGCTTCCTGGAGTGTCTCCGCGGAGCCGATGTCGTACCACTCACCCGGCAAGCGCCAGGTGTAGACCGAGACACGCGGGTAGAGCCATTGAATGAGCCGGCCCGGCTGGTCCGGGTTGTTGCCCTCGGCCAGGTACTGCCTGATCAGCGGCAGGGTGTGGCGGGGGTAGAAGTAGAGCGCGACGCCGGCCAGGGTCGACCGCGCATCCTCGGGCTTCTCTTCGAAGAACGTGATTCGCCCCTCGTCGTCGATCTCGATCTGGTTGTACTCGGCCATCCGACTCAGATCGCCGACGTCGTGGACGGCCAGCACGGGAGCGTCCACCTCCTGCCCGTACGCGGCGAAACCCGACACGTCCTCACCGAAGAGGTTGTCCCCGGCCACGACGACCAGATCGTCATCGAGCCCCGTCTTGTCGAGCACGAACGCGGTGTCTCCGATCGCGCCGAGGCGGTCGTCGTTCGAGGTGGTCCCGTCGTTCACGATCGTGACACCCTCCTTGTCGCTCGCCCACTCCTCGAAGTGCGGGGTGAACTTCGCGTTCGTCACGACGATCGTCTCGTCGACTCCCATGGCTCGCAGCCGCCCGAGAACATGGTCGAGCATCGGCCTCCCACCCACCTCGAGCAGCGCTTTGGGCCGATCGAGGGTGAGGGGATACAGCCGGGTCGCGTAGCCGGCCGCAAGGACGAGGGCATTCATGCGCGAGACCATACGTGCCGGCCCCCCTAGTGACACAGTGTCACAAGGTGTTCAGGGTGCCGACGTGCCCTCTCGCCCGTAGCGGTCCTCGATACGGACGACGTCGTCCAGGTGCGGCGTCGAGACCTCGACGATGAGGGTGTCCTCGAGCGCAGTCACGCGGTGCACGGTGCCTGGCGGGTAGCGAAGCGCTTCTCCCGGCCCGATCTCCACCACGTCCAGCTCCTCCTCGTCCACCGCGCCGAGCTCCAGCCGCGCCCGTCCCTCGTGGACGAGCCAGGACTCGTCCTTCACCTCGTGGTACTGGAGGCTGAGAGCCTCCCCGGCGCGAATGAAGAGGAGCTTCCCGACGTACTGCTCTGTCTCGGCCCAGATCAGCTCCCAGCCCCACGGCTTCTCGACTCGCCGCGGCGAGGTTCTGTATGCCCGGTTTCCGTCGCTCACGAGAAGCGAAGCGCTTTGTCGGGGATTCGCTGGTCTGCGCCGATACGAAGGCCGTGGTCGAGTTCGTTCCCCGCGCCGAGCGACGCGCCCGGACCGATCACGGCGAGATTTCGCAGCTCACACCCGGCGCCGAGCTCTGCCTCGTCGCCGACCACGGAGCCGACGATCAGTGAGCCTGACCCGACAGTCGCATGCGCGCCGACGACTGCGTTCTCGATGACCACACCCTCGCCCAGGCGCGTTCCTGCACCAACGACGGCAAGGCTCCCCACTCGCGCGCCCGACTCGACGACCGCGCCCGGGCCGACGTAGACCGGGGGCACCAGGCGCGCCCCCGGGTGAAGCTCGGCGCTCGCGTCCACCAGCGTGAAGTCGGAGCCGAGCGCTTCTCCCACTTCCGTTTGGAAGCTGCGCTCGAGAATGTCCCGATGGGCTTGAAGGTAGGACTCGGGCGTTCCGACATCCAGCCAATAGCCGGGTAGCGCCACGCCGAAGACCGTTCCCTCCTCAGCCAGCCGCGGAAAGACCTCGCGCTCGATGGAGACCGCGCGGCCCGCGGGAACGAGCTCCAGCACCTCCGGCTCGAGGACGTAGAGTCCCGCGTTGATCAGGTCGGTGTCGATGTCCTCGGGGCGCGGTTTCTCGAGAAAGCTCTCGACTCGGCCGTCCGAGGCCGTCCGCACGAGCCCGTACCGGCTGGGGTCGGGTACGGGGGTGAGCAGGATCGTCGCCTTCGCGCCCGTGGAACGATGAAAGCGAACGAGCTCCGAGAGATCGGCCTCCCGCAGCGAGTCGCCGTTCAGCGCGAAGAAGCTGCTTTCGAGCTCGCGCGCTGCGAATCCGATCGCGCCGCCCGTTCCCAGCGGCTCCGGCTCGACGGCGTACTCGAGCTCGAGGCCCGCATACCTCTCACCGAACGCGGCACCGATCTGATCCGGGAGATATCCGCATGAGACAATCCCCTTGTCAACGCCGTGCCGCGCCAGATGCTCGAACGTATAGGAGAGAAGCGGCCGGTCGACCAGTGGGAGCATGTCCTTCCGAGTCCGGTCGGTTAACGGGCGCAACCGAGTCCCCTGCCCGCCGACGAGAATGACCGCGGGAAGGCTCACTCGCCGCCCCGACCGATGCCCTCGTACTCGAATCCGTGAGCGCGAAGCTCCTCCGGATCGAGCGTGTTGCGACCGTCGACCATGAGCCGGTTCTCCATTCGCGCCCCGGCTTCGGCCCAGTCGACCTCGCGCAGCTCCGGCCACTCGGTCACGACGACTGCGGCATCGGCTCCGTCCAGCGCCTCGAGGGCCGACTCGGCGATGTGCACGCCGGTGAGCGCCGCTCGCCCGTCTGCGATCGGATCCCATCCGCTCACCACCGCACCCTCGGCGGCCAGGCGAGCAGCAAGGACGATGGACGGGGCCTCCCGCATGTCGTCCGTGTTCGGCTTGAATGCGAGACCGAGCAGGGCGACTCGCTTCCCTCGAAGTGAGCCCAGGTGCTTCTTGAGCTTGTTGACCACTCGGCGTTTCTGCAACTCGTTCACCTCGATCACGGCGGACAGGAGCTGGAAGTGGTAGCCCGAGTTCGCCGCGAGCTGCTTCAGGGCCAGGGAGTCCTTTGGAAAGCACGACCCGCCGAATCCGATCCCAGCCCGCAGAAAGTGCGGACCGAGCCGATGATCGAGCCCGACCGCCTCGGCGACACGCAGTACGTCAGCTCCGGTTACCTCGCAGACATTGGCGATTTCGTTGATGAAGCTGATGCGCGTGACGAGAAATGCGTTCGAAGCCAGCTTCACCATCTCGGCCGATGCGACGTCCATTCGCACGATCGGCCCGTCGATACCCTCGTGCAGGCGCTCGACCGCGTCACCGTCGTCGGGTCGGAACGAGCCGATCACGGTTCGGTCGGGGTGCATGAAGTCGTCGATGGCGGTGCCCTCTGCGGTGAACTCGGGGTTCGAGACGTAGCCAACCCGTTCAAAACCTCGTGCGTCGAGGGCAGCACGAACTGCAGTCCCCGTCCCGACGGGAACCGTGCTCTTCATGACCACGATCGGACGCTCGCCGTCGAAGTCCCGAGGCAGCTCGTCGACGACCGTCCAGACTGCCGACAAGTCCGCGTCGCCCGACGCTGTCGGCGGCGTACCGACGCAGATGTAGAGAAACTGCGCGTCACGTATCGCTTCGCCGACGTCAAGGGTGTAGCTCAAGCGTGGCCGATTTCGCTCTAGAAGCTCCGCCAGGCCGGGTTCGTAGATCGGAACCTCACCTCGCTCGAGGGTTTCGATCTTCTCGGCGACGATGTCGCGCACAACGACGTCGTGCCCGAGGTCGGCAAGGCAGGCGCCGGTGACGAGGCCGACATAGCCGGCGCCGAAGACCGCGATCTTCAGCTCTTCTTCCCTCTCGCAAGCGGCTTGAGTCCCTTCGCGATCGCGAGCATCGTCTCGTTCGAGAGGCGGTCGAGAAGGGAGTTGACGACCCAGTAGCGCGCCTGCTTCGTCCGCAGGACGACCATGTGCAGCTTAGGACCGTCGTAGTAGAGGTCGTAGATGCGTCCCTTGATCCGGCGCGTGTGACTCTTGTCCGCGAGCACGGGGGCGTCGTCCCAGTCCGTCATCTGCACCCCCCAGTACTCGTTCGAGCCCATGCTGTAGACGACCCTCACCGCTTTGTGCTTCTCGCCCGGATCGATCCAGTACAGGCGGACGGGGGTCGTCCGGTCGGTCCACGAGCTCTTCTCGATAACGGTCGGGATCAGCAACGGGAAGGGGACGCGCGAGCGGCGCTCGCGCAGCAGATCGCGTGCTGCGCTGGGAGCGAAGACGACGTTCGGCTTCTCGCGCCGCGGGGTCTGGTCGATCGCAGCCGACGCGAGCGTCCCGTGGAAGGTCTGACCGACGACGACGGTGAGCATGGCGCCGTTCGCGAGCTGGGAGATCGCTCTCGGAAGGCGCTCGGTCTCCGCCGAGCCGAAGAGGTTCGCGACCTTCGCGGCCGCCTGGCGCGCACCGGGTGGTTTCGGCGCGTAGTAGACCTGAGTGCGGAAGTAGTCGAAGCGCGGCGCGTTCGCGGGCAGGCCGTTCGGCGGGGTGCGAATCTCGTAGCCGCGCTCGCCGAGCTGGAAGCCCGCCGTGGACGCCGAGCCCGCGACGCCGTTCCCGTTCAGGATGGTCACGGTCGTGTCGCGCGGCGCCGGCAGGCGACGCTTCAGCTTCTCGCCGAGCGCGACCGCGGTCGCCTTGTCCGACGAGTCGATATCTGGATGCGTGAACGTTCGAACGGCGCGGATCACGTTCGCCGAGTCGGTCGTGAGGTCGTTGATGCCCTCGAGCCCCTCGATCTTCGTCTGGAAGACGTGGCCGCGCGGAAGCCCGTACGCAAACAGCGCATAGGAGAGAACGGTGCGTCCCGGGACGTCGGCGCCGCCGCCCTGCGCCACCTGGACGTTGTTCGTAATCGCGTTGACCACCTTGGGTAGGGCAAGCGCCTTGAAGCTCGATTGCACCTGGGTCTTGAACCCTTTCACGAACTGCTGCTGCCGGGCCACACGGTAAAGGTCGGAGTCGGTGTGGCGGTAGCGGACAAAGTCGAGCGCGCGCCGGCCGGTGAGCTGCTGGTAGCCGGGGCTGAGGTTGATCGTCGCGTAGCCGAACGGGCCACCACGGTCGTTGAAGTACCGTCGATCGACGTCGACCCAGACCCCGCCGAGACGGTCGACGATCTCGCGAAAGCCCCGAAAGTTGACAGTGATCAGGTAGTTGATCTCGAGGCCCGTCAGCCCCCGCACGGTCTGAAGCGATCCTTGGGGGCCGCACTCTTGATACGCAGTGTTGATCTTGCCGAGAAATGACGCCCGGCCAGGGCACCGCACCTCGACTTGCAGATCGCGCGGGAACGAGAGAAGTGAGATCGAGTCCGTCTCCGGGTCGGCGCGCAAGAGCATGAGCGTGTCCGACCGAGAGGGCGCTCCCTTGCCGTCCGTGAGGCGGTGGTCGTACCCGATCACGAGCGCGACAGCCGGCTGGCCCGGAAGCGGGACCTGAAGCTCGCGCGCTGCTTGCTTCACCGCCGGGTCCTTCGCCGCGACAGCTGCAACCGACTCGTGGAAGTAGAGGTAGGCGCCGCCCGCGGAGCCTGCCACGAGCACGAGCGTCGCCACCCCGAGCCAGAGTGCGATCTGCCCGATCACGGCCATGCGTGAGCGATGCTCCGGCGGCGGCTGCCGGTAGACCATGACCGGCGACGACGCGCCAGGAGGAAAAACGGGGCTTCCGTTTCCGTTGTGCGCGCCAGCGCGCCCCAGACCTCGCTTCAGAGTGGTTCGCATGACAGCCGACGAGCGCCCTCCAGGCGCCCGCCGTCCCAGGATAGCTCAGGCATAGGCGGTGTTTCGTGGTTCTACCGGGCGTCCCTACCTCGTGTGGGGGGAGATTCCACGAGGGGGTGACCTCCCGGCCGTGGGCTACGGTGTCGCGCGTGCCACGCGTTTCGATCGTCGTCGTGTCAGTGCTGACTGCGGCACTTCTGGTCACCTCGGCCGGCGCCGCGAAGAAGCCTGTGCAGGCGACCCTGGTCGGCGACTCGGTCACTGCGTCCATCAACCAAGTCCCCACGGCCGAGGCTGAGCTGAGGCGCGGCGTCTCGCTGCGCCTCGACGCCGAGGTGTGCCGGCGCCTCGTGGAACCGAGCTGTGTCTTCCGCGGAGCGAGCCCGAATACCGCGTTCCAGGCCGTGCAGAGCTATGGCCGCTCGCTCGGAGAGGTGTTGATCGTGCACGTCGGCTACAACGACACTGCCGACGCCTACGCGCAGGGCATCGACCGAATGCTGCGAGCGGCAGGTGCCCAGGGGGCAGACAGCGTCGTCTGGCTGACGCTGCACGAGACGAAGAGCAGCTACCAGCGGACGAACGTCGCCATCGAACACGCTGCGAAGCGCTGGCCCCAGCTCGTCGTCGCGGACTGGAGCGCCCACAGCCGTGACGAGCCGTGGTTCCGACGCGACGGTGTCCACCTGAACGACACGGGCGCAAGCGCCCTCGCCTCGTTTCTCCGGGTGCACCTGCTCGAGGCCGTCCGCCGCGCCTCCTGACGTCCGCCGGATCAGCTTGAGCTTCGAGTGAGAGAGGCCGGCGCGACTTCGTCCAACGCATTCGCGAGGAAGGCGATCTCCTCCGGCCCTCCGACGGTGATCCTGAGCGCGTTCGGCGCCCCGAACGGGGCAAGCGGGCGAACGATGACGCCCTGGCGCAGCAACGCGTGGTTGAGCGCGGCCGCGTCCTCTACCTGAACGAACACGAAGTTCGCGACCGCTGGTCCGGCCGGCTCGAGCCCGCGTTCGCGAAGAACGCCCTCGAGCACCGATCTCGCGTCGCCGTTGACCGTGCGGCGACGCGAGAGCTCCTCGCCGTCGGCAAGGCTCGCCAGCGCGGCCTCCTGGCCGATGGAGCTCACGTCGAAAGCCCGCCTGACCTTGGCGATCGCCCCGATGATCTCCTCCGGTCCGACGCCATAGCCGACACGCAAGCCCGCCAGACCGAAGATCTTCGAGAACGTGCGCAGGACGAGCACGTTCGACCCTGCCCTCGCGAACTGCTCGATCGCATCCGGATAGTCGGGATCTTCCACGTACTCGAAGTACGCCTGGTCGACGACCGTCAGCACATGCGGCGGAACCTGCTCGAAGTACGCCTCGAGCTCCGCCCTGGTGCTCGTCGTCCCGGTCGGGTTGTTGGGAGCGGCGATGAAGACGAGCTTCGTGCGAGAGGTGATCGCGGCGAGAATCGCATCCAGGTCGAAGCGGTTGTCACGCAGCGGTACGCGCACGGGAACACCGCCGAGCTTCAACGTGTCGAGCACGTAGCTCGGAAACGACGGCCAGCCAGTGATCGTCTCGTCGCCGGCATCGAGCGTCACCATGGCGAGGTAGCCGATCACGGCGTCGGCGCCGGAGCAGACCGTCACGTTCTCGAAGCGAACGCCGTGTCGCTCGGCGAGCGCGTGTCCGAGCCGCCAGGCTCCGCCGTCGGGATAGCGGTTGAGCTCGAGCGTCGCGCTTGCTATCGCCTCTCGAGCAGCGGGAAAAGGGCCGAACGGCCCTTCGTTGGAAGCGAGCTTGACGACACGCTCGAGCCCGTGCTCGCGTTGAACCTCTTCTACCGGCTTGCCCGGCTCATACGGAACGAGCTCGGCGACGGCGCGGCGGATCACCGACGGATCGATGTCGCCATGCCGGCGGCTCACGCCGCCGGAAGAGGCTCCGGGCTCACAGCGATCTCGTCGTCCACGACCTCGGGCTCTTCGTCGACGGCCGCGTCGACCTGCTCGTCGGCCTCGCCACGATGCCGGCGAACGAGCAGCGCGACGAGCCCGGCCAGGATGCCCGCAGACATCAGCCCGAGAACGAGGTAGACGGCGACCTTGGAAGCGCTGCGCTTCTTTTGCTTCCGACGGCGCTCGAGCACCTTCAGCGTTGCGTACCCGAGGACCGCGTTTCTCCTGTTGATGACACTCATGGCAGACAGGTTAACCGAAGGCGGCGAGCGTCAAACCACAGCCATCCGCCGCGGCGGAAGGTGGATCGCGCGCTCGAGCGCGACGAGCCCCGCCTCCTTGAAGGCCTCGGAGAGCGTCGGATGGGGCGCCATACCGTCGGCGATCGTCTCGACCGTCGCCTCGGCGTCGAGTCCGACGACCGCGGCCTCGATGAGATCGGTGGCGTGCGGTCCCACGATCACGACCCCGAGGAGCTCGCCGTACGTCGTCTCGTGGATGGTCTTCACCCAGCCGGTCGTCTCGCCCATCATCACCGCGCGGGCGTTCGCGACCCATGGGAAGCGGCCGACTGCGATCTTGTCCCCGTGCTGCTCGCGTGCCTCCGCCTCCGTGAGTCCCACCCCTGCGATCTCGGGATCCGTGTAGATCGGCCTTGGGACGGCGGGGTCGCCGATCTCCACGTCGTGCCCGAGGGCGTTCTCGGCGGCGATCTCGCCCTCGCGAAAGCCGGTGTGCGCGAGCTGCCAGTACCCGGCCACGTCGCCGGCGGCGTAGACATGCGGAACCGACGTGCGCCTATGGCCGTCGGTCTGGATGCCCTTACGCGGGTCGAAGGTGACCCCGGCCTGCTCGAGGCCGACTCCGTCCACGAGCGGCGCGCGCCCGACGGAGACCAGCATGAGGTCGCATTCGGCCGTCTGACCTTCGCCGAAGTGGACGACCAGTCCCGCGCCGGTGTCCTCGACCTTCGTGCACTGCTTGCCGAGATGCAGAACCACTCCGCGCTTCGTGAACGCCTTCTCGAGCTCTTTGCTCGCGTCGCCGTCCTCGAGCGGGATCAGCGAGCTCAGCATCTCGACGATCGTGACCTCGGTCCCGAAGCGCTGGAAGATCGACGCGAACTCGCAGCCGATGATTCCGCCCCCGAGGACGACGAGGCGCCTCGGCACTTCGGTCTGGGCGAGGAGGCCCGTCGAGTCGACACAGCGCGTCGACTCGAGCCCTGGGATCGGCGGGCGCATCGGGAACGAGCCGGTGGCGACGATCGCGCTCGTGAAGGTCACGTCCTCGCCACCCTCGACCGCCAGCGTGCGTGCGTCACGGAACTGCGCGGCACCCTTCACCCACTCGACGCCGTTCGCCTTTAAGAGCGACGCGACGCCGTTCGTCATCTGCTTGACGACCGCGTTCTTCCATTCGTTGGCTTTCGGAAAGTCAAGGGTTGGCTCCCCGGTGATCACGCCGAGCTTGGGATCGATCTCGCGCGCAGCGTGCAACGCGTGCGCGGTCTGCACCCACGCCTTCGTCGGGATGCAACCCACCCGCAGGCAGGTGCCGCCGAGCTCGAGCTCTTGCTCGACGCAGACGGCCGTCGCGCCCAGCTGGGCAGCGCGGATCGCTGCTGTGTACCCGCCGGGGCCTCCGCCCAGGACGGCGACGTCACATTCCATGTCCAGTCAGCTCCTCAGTCGTTAGTCAGCTCGATGCTAGCTCCGCGATCATCGTCCACGCCTCGGCGCCCTCGTCGACGAC
>Ga0136621_1000103_pt1 | contig 29717 bp, 30 predicted proteins | sample AntDryUQ445A2306_FD_104673 | JGI IMG/M metagenome (GOLD analysis project Ga0136621, IMG submission 104673) | Polar desert sand microbial communities from Dry Valleys, Antarctica - metaG UQ445A (23.06) | ecosystem: Environmental > Terrestrial > Soil > Desert | place: Antarctica: Dry Valley...
GACGACTGTGGCGCATAGGCGACTGGCCTCGATGCAGAGGCGCACAACGCTCGTTTGTGCATTCTGGAAACAAGCTGAGCTGCCTCTCTGGTAACTTCACTAATTATGCAAGGCTCAATAGTTCTCGTATAAAGGCAGATGCGTCGCCTTAGTGCGTCAAATATCCGGTCACCTGCATGACTAAAAAGGCGTAAAGCCCTGCAGCGGCATCATCGAGCATGATCCCCACTCCCCCCGAAACGCGCGCATCGATGGTTCGAATCGGCCAGGGCTTGAAAATATCAAAGGCTCTGAACAGCACGAACCCGAGCACGATCCAAGCCCAACCATCCGGCGCCGCCGCCATGGCCACCAGGTAACCGACCACTTCATCCCAAACAATCGCGGGATGATCGTGCGTACCTAGGGCCTCGGCCGCGCGGTGGCATGCGAGCACACCGACACCGAACAGAACCATCGTCACGACTAAATACCACGGCAGGGGGACGGCTTGCAACGCCAGGTACACCACAACTCCAAAAACCGTTCCGGCTGTACCCGGTGCTATAGGAGCACATCCTGTGCCAAACCACAATGCTATAAGATGTGCAGGATGGCGTAAAAAACCCGCCGGGATCGGGCGGGCGGCGGATGCATAGGATTTTTTCACGCTCCAGGTTATACCTTATCGCACGCATGGTGCGCCACCAGCCGCCACGAGGCTAATCGATCGCTGAAGCGCTTAAATCGATGTTGTCGGTACGAACACGTTTGGCGACGGGCGGTAAACTCGGTCCAAGGATCCTAAGCACCTTCGCCGCTGTCGCGCGGTAGGCGGTGAGCTTGCCGCCGTAGATCGCCACCAGGTGCGGCCGGGCCGGGTCGTCGCAAAGCAGGACGGTTTCCCGCGATCGGCTCTGGGGTGAAGCTGCCTGCTTGGGCAGGACGCGCAACCCCGCCATCGCTTCCATGCGTTTCCCGGGATAACGCGGAAAATAATGGCGGAGCGTCTCTTCGAGGTACTCAATCTCTTGGGGAAGCGGCAACACCGATTCCGGATCGCTTCGAAACACGGTCTCGGTCGTCCCGACCAGCGTCGCGCCGCGCCAAGGCATCACGAATACGGGACGCCGGTCGCGCGGTGACTCGACATAGAACACCCGATCTGTCACCGGCCGGTCGAGGTGGATATGGGTCCCCTGCACTAGATCGATCGCCAGCGAGGGCGCCTGCGCCCGTTCCTGAATCTCGTTAACCCAGGGGCCACCGGCGTTGATCAATACCGTCGTCACGCAGGTGCGCACTTGTCCTTGCGCGCGATAGCGAATGCGGTAGGCATCGCCCTCGCACACGGCGTCCTCGAACAGCGCCGGATAAATCACCTCGGTCCCGTAATCCCTGGCGGAGCTCAAGACCGCGCGCGTCAAGGCGGCATCGTCGGTTTGCGCATCCCAATACTCGAAGACCGCGCGCAGCCCGTCTGTCCGCAATCCGCCGAGCGTATTCCACGCATTGCGCCCGAGCGACCGAAACCGAGTACCGCGTTGGCCGCCCCCGAGCACGGCGTAGACCGACAAACCCAAGCGGATCTTCCACGGCGGACGTGCCGAGTCTTGATACACCGGGATCAGGAATGGAACGCGGCGGACGAGGCCCGGCGCGATGCGCAGCAGGATCTCACGCTCCCGCAGCGATTCGCGCACCAAACGGAGCTGGCCGCTCTCGAGATAGCGCAGCCCGCCGTGGATCAGCTTGCTCGATCGGGACGAGGTCCCCGCCCCCGGCGCGCTCTTTTCGATGACCAAGGTGCGGTAGCCGGCCGCGGCCTGGGCCACACCGGCCCCGTGAATTCCTGCGCCCACGACGGCGATATCGTAACGGTCTTCGGTCATGGCCGCGGATCGCGAACGTGACAAAGCTCTCCGAGCAATTCCCCCACCGCAAAGGTCTCGATGAGCTCCACGCCGCGTTCCCAGAGCGCTAAGGCCACGGCGACAGACGGACCTCGAACACCACTAACTTCGCGCCTTCGCCCCGTAGCTCGCCGGTGGGTGGCAAGCCATCGACCCGCAGAAGACATAGCCGGGATGCAACGATCGTATGGCGGCGAGATCCTCCCAGCGATCGATTATCGCACCGATGGCGTAACCCCGCGCATGACGAATAAATTCTCGCGAATACGAAATCAAGACAACCTGGCGCGCGTAACGGGAAAGCACCGCATCGACGCGGTCGAACACCGACTCTACGCCGAACTGCTCGATGGATTCGGTCTTGATTTCGATGAAACCCGCGACCTCCGGGTTGCATTTCAGAATGCAGCCGATATCCTCAGCGAGGCGATGGGTTCGCCTCGGAAGCGCTCACCGAAGCGCCCGGGTTCATAGGCCGACAGCGGAGCTAACTCGGCGAACTGGACTTCATGGATCCTGCCGGGTACGCCGCAGACGCGATCCAAGGCCTGGTCATGAAACAGGATGGGTACGCGGTCCGCAGTGAGTTGGACATCGCATTCGAAATACTTGGCCCCGGCCGTGAGCGCGGCATGGATGGCAGCGCCGGTATTCTCTGGATAATGAAGCGCATACCCACGATGCGCCACGAGATCCGGTGTCGCTCTCACAGTGTTTTCAAGTACTCGAGAACCGCCCGCCGCTCGCCCTCCTTCAAATGATCGCCAAAGGTATGTCCGCTATTGGCAGCGCCGGGCAGCGTGGTGTCATATACCCATTTCCTCGCGTTGGAATCTGTTCCTTTCTTGCCTTCCGCAAGCTCGGTGTATCTCCAGCCCAGCGTTTCTTGATCATAGTCCTTGGAATCGAACGACCGGCGCCAATACCTGGGACGTTTTCCGCTGTTCAACAAGGCGTCGATCGTCGGCACCGATCCATTGTGCAGGTAAGGCGCCGTGGCCCAGACGCCATCCAAGGGTGGCGCGATATAACCGCGGGCAGGGGCGAGGCGCGCGGACTCGCCGTAAAACGACTCACCGAGCCAGCGCAGAAACCGGTCTTCGCTCCCGCCGGTACCGGCCAGGGCCACGGCCGGATCGGTACCGATCCGTGCCAGATCGATAACCAGATTCGGGTAGGTCCAGTTCTCTCCATAGGTCCCATGGCATTGCGTGCAGTTGGCTTCGAATAGCAGCTGGCCGCTCGCCGCAAACGCTTCATCGGTTGCAAATGGATAAGCGGGCGGCTGCAAGGTCTCGATAAAGGCGCGTATGTCGGGCGCGTAGGCATCGATGGCCCGCGCCTCCTCGACGCTATCCGTGCACAGCGTCGAGGCCAGTATCATGAGGCGCGCGTGATCGCCGCGGCCGACAGCCGTATGGAACATCGCATGCTTTTTCTTCATGCGCCACCAGGGCGGCACGGTGGCAGGTAACGGATGGGTGGGCGGGGGTGCTATGAGGGCTGTCGGCGACCAGGCGAGCGTCTTCGGATCGCGGTGCGCGAAGAGCGCCCAAGTGATGCTGATCGCCGGGTTTGAACCCACCGTGTCGGTGGTGCTGTAGGGGCCGATGGCCTCAAGGCGGTCCGCCCATTTACGCCATTCACGTGCCGCTTTCTCGTCTTGGACGTAGGCGCCCAGTCCCTCGATGTAGGGCACGCGGTCCTCGGTAAAATCCAGCGCTTCGTTGCCGAGTCCGACGATGAGCCGCCCATCGAAAAATCCCGCATGGCAGGTCAGACAATTCGATACCACCAACTCGACCCCGTCCTTGGTCGTATGCGCCGTGAAATTGTAGGGCAACTCCGCGTTGCGCCCCTCGCGGCCCGGTAAGCGATGCGACGGCGGGGGCGGGTCGGCGCTCTCCCGGTAAGCCGCGTAGGGAATGCCGCAACTGACATACGACTCGGTGACGAGGGCCCGATAGCCGCGTTCGGGATCGCCGGGCCGTTGCGGCTCGGGCGGGACCGGACCGACCGGAGAACGGGGCGCGCTGATGCCGGCCCGCTCACCCGCCTCGCAACCGGCCAGGAGCCAAGCCCCGACGATAAAAGCTGATAATATCGCTCGGCGCATGATTGGGACCGGACAATCCATATGGCTCGGCGGCGGAATCGGCGGGCGTCCCCTCATCCTAATCCTCCCGGAAGAGGAGGGAAGAGAGTAAGCGGAAGCTCCAGAGCGGCCTTCAGCGGCTTATGAGACCGGAAGATTAGTAGTTAATCCGTTCTCCCTGTTGCTAAGAAGCGGCCGGGTAGCGGCAGATTCATCGGTGCCGCTCCCGGCCGCCCGGGTTCCTTTTCTTAACTTAGCTATGAATAAACCCTTTTCGGAATTACGCTTACGGATTTCAGTCCTCGCTCCTGCCCCAGCGGTAGAGAGCTAATCCTATAAGCGCAACTATTACAGGAATTATCATTCCAACTTCGCCCATAACCCGTCCTCCTTATAATAATTAACATACTTTTATAGTGCCCCGCCTTTTGATTAAAAAGACGTATATTAAATATAGCCTATTTCCCGAACCCAGCAAAGCTACAATCAGAGGCATGGAATAAGCGCTAGAACGTATAAGGCGGGTTGAAGCCTTTCGGAATTTTTCCTCCACCCAAAATAAGACAATGGCCCGCGACACAGCGGAAAACCAGGCTTTTAGCCTCCGTGCTTGAGGAATTGCTTTCCGAGCCTCGGTCGTTGCCCTGCGTAAATGCCGCATCTGCAGCCCAAGATCGACAAGCCTAGCTAACGGGGCCCGTCATCATTCTGACGCCCAACGAATAAGCATTTATCCGTCGTGCGCAGGCGAGATACGCGAAACCGGCTCGGGTGCTAGCGCGCATGACGGATCGGCACCGGCATTGGTCAATCCAGTTTCTGCTTGCATTGGCGCGCCCTAGAGGATTCGAACCTCTGACCTTTGGCTTCGGAGGCCAACGCTCTATCCAACTGAGCTAAGGGCGCGGGGGATGGGTTAAGCATAGCGATAAGACAACATGCGACGCGGGCGGAATTATCGCGAGGAGCTTAGTGCCTTAGCGTCTACGTATGGGGTTTCGTCTTATAATGGCTTGATCAAAACTATACCATTATTTCCTTAGCAACATCACAGGAGGGGACAATCAATGACCAGCGATGAAGACGCGAATTTCATAAAAACTCTTATCGGTGTGCTCGGCGCGTTGGTCGTATTCTCGGTCGTCCTTATGTACTTTTCTAATGCTACCGGCGACGACGAGCCTACCGAGGAAGAAAAACAGGCGATCGCCGAGCGTATCGCCCCAGTCGGGCAGGTCGAGGTCGCCCCCGCGACCGAGTCCGTGGCCGCGAGCGCAGCCTCCGAACAAGTGCCTTCGGCGCAACCGGTGGAGAGTGGGCAAACCCCGGCGCTTGCCGAGAACGCTCCTGCGTCCGGTGCGGAAAACGCCTCCCCCGACGATAAGGGTAAGGCAGTCTATGACGGTTCCTGCTTCGCGTGTCATACCAGCGGGATCGCGGGCGCGCCAAAGCTCAGTGATAAGGCGGCCTGGGAACCACGCCTTGCGCAAGGTGTGGAGACCTTGGTCGCGCGCGCTATTCAAGGATTTCAAGGCCAGGGCGGAATAATGCCGCCAAAAGGCGGGCGCGCCGACCTGGCGGACGCGGACGTTAAGGCGGCCGTGATGTATATGGTGGACCAAAGCCGATAGCCTTATACCGGGCGTAATCCGGCATAGGAAGCCACAAGCCACTTGGCGCCGGCCTGCGCGAAATTAACCTGTACGCGGGAATACTGGCCCTCACCTTCGAGCCGCAGGACGATGCCTTCGCCGAACTTGGCGTGCACTACCCTCTGGCCAAGTCGAAAGGCCGCATCGTGCTCAATACGTTGAAGTTGCGGGGGCATGGTTACGGTCCCTATGCGCACCTCGGCGATCAGTTCCGCAGGCATTTCCGCAATAAATCGCGACGGTTGCGGACGGTGTTCCGTTCCATGTAGGCGGCGGGTTTCCGCATGGGTAATGATGAGCTTTTCTTTGGCGCGCGTCAGCCCCACATAGCAGAGGCGCCGCTCTTCTTCGAGTTGGGTCGCATCATCGCTACAGCGTTGGTGCGGAAACAGACCCTCTTCCAAACCCACCAGAAACACGTTGCGAAACTCCAAGCCCTTGGCGGAGTGCAGGGTCATCAGTTGCACGCTGTCCTCGTAGTCGTTGGCCTGCCCCTCGCCGGCTTCCAGGGCCGCAATCGCGAGAAACTCCGTCAATGCGTCGGCGCCCTCGTCCAAGACTGCGATATAGTCGCCCGCCGCCCGCACAAGCTCTTCAAGATTCTCCAACCGATCGATTTCGCCCGCGGTCTTTTCCTTGCGGTAATGATCCTCGAGACCGGTTTCGATGATGACTGTTTTAACCAGGGTGCCGAGAGGCGTACCCATCGCGCCGGCTGACAAGTCCTCGATTAAGCTTAAAAAGCGGCTCGCCGCGGCGGCGCCACGCGCCCCGAGAGCCCCGTCCCCGATCGCCGCTTGAGCCGCCCGCCAAAGGGGCGTCCCGGCGCGCTTGGCCGTATCCCGGATAATATCCAGGCTGCGTTGGCCGATGCCTCGATTGGGCGTGTTCACCACCCGTTCAAAAGCGGCGTCGTCCTCACGCCAGGCGATCAAGCGCAGGTAAGCAAGCACATCCTTGATCTCCGCGCGCTCGTAGAACCGGAATCCCCCGTAAACACGATATGGGATCCCGCGTTGCCGCAAGGTCTCTTCGAAGACCCGGGACTGGGCGCTGGTACGATAGAGGATCGCGTGATCGTCATAACGACGGCCATGTTCCTGCCAACCCTTGATGCGTTCAACGCAATAGCGCGCTTCCTCGTGCTCATTGAACGCGGCGAACAGGATGATGGGCTCGCCGGCGGCGCCATCGGTCCAAAGCTCCTTGCCGAGCCGGGACGAGTTATTCGCGATCACCGCGTTGGCGGCCTGCAGTATCGTCGCGGTCGAGCGGTAGTTTTGCTCCAAGCGCACCAGGCGCACGGACTCGAAATCCTTCTGAAACTTTTGCATATGTTCGACGCGCGCGCCGCGCCAGCCGTAAATTGACTGATCATCGTCGCCGACGACGAAAAGCTTGCCGCTCGTTCCGATCAGTTGACGCAGCCACGCGTACTGAATGGCGTTAGTATCTTGAAACTCATCCACGAGCACTTGTGGGAAGCGCTGCCGATAATGCGCGAGGACTTCGGGGTGGCGACGCCATAGCTCATGAGCCCGAAGCAGAAGCTCCCCAAAATCCACTAGGCCCAACCCCGCGCAGCGTTCCTCATACGCACGGTAGATCTTGATGAGGGTCTGAGCGTGCGGGTCCGCCACGCCATCGAGATGTTGCGCGCGCAGCCCCTCCTCCTTGCGCGCATTGATAAACCACTGCGCTTCTCGCGGGGCCCAAAGCGCTTCGTCCAGTTCGAGGTGACGGATCGCGCGCCGGATAAGCCGCAACTGATCGTTGCCGTCGATGATCTGGAAGTTCCGCGGCAAACCCGTTTCCTGCCAATGGCGCCGGAGCAGCCGGTGCGCGATCCCATGGAAGGTCCCAACCCAAATCGTGCGCTGCGGCGATGCCATTAGGGCCTCGATTCGGCCTCGCATTTCCGCGGCTGCCTTGTTGGTGAAGGTGACCGCCAAGATCCCGTGCGGCGAGGCCTGCCGCGTTTCGATGAGCCACGCGACTCGGTGGGCCAGAACCCGTGTCTTACCGCTGCCGGCACCCGCGAGAACCAAGGTACTGGCCGACTCCGCCGTCACCGCATTGCGTTGCGCGGTGTTGAGAGGATCGATAATACGCGAGACGTCCACAAGGCGGATTGTATCTGATCGACCGCGCGTCCGGGCCAGAAAAAGCGATAGGAAAAGAAGACTTCTGGCCGCCGCACGGGGTGGAGGGGCTAGAAGGCCTTCGTGCGGCGGCCGGGGTGGGATTGCACCTAAGCCCTAACCGAAATTGATCTTGGCCTCAAGATTAGTACGCGAGTCCGCGTTGCTCAAGGCCTCTTCCAATTCGATGCGTCCTTCCTTAAAGAGGTTGTATAACGCCATGTCAAAAGTCTGCATACCTTTGACGCCGCTACCCTCCATGGCTTCCTTGATCTTCTCGAGCTGTCCTTTGAGGACCAGATCGGCGATATGCGGCGTATTGACCAATATCTCCACCGCCGCACAGCGCTTGGCGTCGATACCTTGCACCAGGCGTTGCGAGATAATGGCCCGAACGTTGATCGCGAGATCCATCAACAACTGTTCACGTGCTTCGAGCGGGTATAGATTAATCACGCGCTCTAAGGCTTGATTCGCGTTGTTGGCGTGCAGCGTCGATAAACAGAGATGGCCCGTGTTGCAGAGCTCGATTGCGGCTTCCATCGTCTCCCGATCCCGGACCTCGCCGATCAGAATCACATCCGGCGCTTCCCGCAACGCACTCCTCAGCGCATGCCGGTACGATTTAGTATCGATCCCGATTTCGCGCTGGTTAATGATGGATTTAGCATTAGGATGGGAGAACTCGACGGGATCTTCGATGGTTAGAATGTGACTGCTTGAATCATGATTCCTATGCCCGACCATGGCGGCGAGCGTTGTCGATTTTCCTGATCCCGTCGCACCCACCATAAGAATAAGGCCTCGCTTGTACATGACGAGAGGCTTGAGGATCGGCGGCAAGGCTAATTCGTCGATCGTGGGAATCATGGTGGGAATACGCCGCAACACCATGGCGATCTCCCCTCGCTGCCGGAGCACATTGACGCGAAAACGCGCCGATTTGTCTGCTAACGCGATGGCGAAATCACACTCCCAATTCGCCTCGAACATCTCGATCTGATGCGGTTTCATGATTCCGTAGGCGGCCGCCTTCGTCATCTCGGTCGACAACAAGGTCTTACCGACGGAACTCAGGTTTCCTTCGATATTAATCTTGACCGGCGCCCCGGAGGTAAAATGCAAATCGCTACCTTGCTTCTCGACCAAGAGCTTAAGGTACGGTGTGATGTCCATGGAACCTGGCGCTCGTGATTGAAAATTCGGATCGGAGACTGGTGCTCGCTCTGTTCGGGGTATTGGCTGCCGGCTTTAGCGCATCATCCCACTGCGCTCGTCGTCGTTGACTAGATTCAGGTGTTCCAATCCGACGGTCATGTCTCCTGATTTTGCCGCCTTACCCTCCAGTTTGATGCGGAGCCGCAGCTCATTCATCGAATCGGCGTTACGCAACGCCTCGTTATAGGTAATAAGCTCTTCTTCGTGCAAATCGAAGAGTGCCTGGTCAAAGGTCTTCATTCCGATCTCATTCGAGCGCTGCATGATACCCTTAATCTCGTGCACATGCCCCTTGCGGACCATGTCGGAGATCAGCGGTGAATTGAGGAGGATTTCAATCGCGGCCACCCTCCCGTCGCCGTTCTTTTTGCGCACAAGGCGCTGGGAAATCACTGCCTTTAGGTTTAACGAGAGATCCATTAGGAGCTGCGGGCGCCGCTCTTCCGGGAAGAAGTTAATGATCCGGTCCATGGCTTGATTGGAGTTGTTCGCATGCAAGGTCGCCATGGCCAGGTGCCCGGTCTCGGCGAAAGCGATGCCGAAATCCATGGTCTTGCGATCGCGGATCTCACCCAGCAAGATCACGTCGGGCGCTTGGCGCAGCGAATTTTTCAACGCGATATCCCAGTCATCCGTATCGACCCCGACTTCTCTCTGGGTAATAATACAGTTCTTGTGTTGATGCACGAACTCTATCGGATCCTCGATGGTGATGATGTGGCCGTAGCTGTTCTCGTTGCGGTGGTCGACCATCGCCGCGAGGCTGGTCGACTTACCGGAACCGGTCGCGCCCACCATGATCACGAGCCCGCGTTTCGCCAATGAAATCTCTTTTAGGCTCTGCGGCAATCCTAGTTTATCCAGGCTCGGGACTTGGGTTTCTATTACCCGCAGCACCATGCCGGTATACCCCATGCGCACGAACGCGTTGCAACGAAACCGGCCTATTCCTCCCGGGGAGATCGCGAAGTTGGATTCCTTGGTAGCCTCGAATTCCTTGACTTGCTTATCGTTCATGATCGCGTATGCCAGCGCCTTCGTATTGTTCGAGGTCAACTTGGTCTTCGACACCGGGACGATTTTTCCATCGATTTTTATCGCTGGTGGAAAATCAACCGTAACGAAAAGATCTGATCCCTTTTTCTCGACAATGACCTTCAAGAGGTCTCGCATGTAGTTAATGGCTTGTTCGCGCTCCATGACTTTGCTCCTGACTTAGGTTCGCCGCCGGTTTAGAATATTTCCTTATTCGCCGCTATCGCACGCGCGTCATTACGGCTAATGACATTCCTTTTCACGAGGTCCTGAAGGTTCTGATCCAGCGTCTGCATGCCGAATTGCGCCCCGGTTTGAATCGCGGAATACATCTGAGCCACCTTGTTTTCACGAATGAGATTACGAATCGCCGGGGTCCCGATCATGATCTCGTGCGCGGCCACGCGTCCCCCGCCCGTTTTCTTCAACAATGTTTGCGAGATCACCGCCCGAAGCGATTCTGATAGCATCGCACGCATCATGTCCTTCTCGGCCGCGGGAAATACGTCGACGATACGATCGATGGTCTTCGCCGCCGAGCTGGTGTGTAAGGTACCGAAGACCAGATGCCCGGTTTCGGCCGCCGTGAGCGCCAGCCGGATGGTTTCGAGATCGCGCATTTCACCCACGAGGATCACATCGGGGTCCTCGCGCAGCGCCGAGCGCAGCGCCTCATTGAACCCCAGGGTGTCGCGGTGCACCTCGCGCTGGTTGATCAAGCATTTCTTACTCGTGTGCACGAACTCGATCGGATCCTCGATGGTAAGAACGTGGCCGTACTCCTGCTCGTTGACGTGATTGACCATCGCGGCCAGGGTCGTGGATTTGCCGGAGCCCGTGGGTCCCGTGACCAAGACCACGCCGCGCGGATAGTCGGCAATGTCCTTAAATATCTTCGGCGCCTTGAGATCCTCGAGGGACAGTATGTCGGAGGGAATGGTGCGGAAAACGGCGCCCGCGCCTCGGTTTTGGATGAAGGCATTGACGCGAAAACGCGCGAGGTTCGGGATCTCGAAAGAAAAGTCGCACTCGAGAAATTCCTCATAATCCTTTCGCTGCTTGTCGTTCATGATGTCATAAACGAGGCCATGCACGACCTTGTGCTCCAGGGCGGGGACATTTATTCTACGGATGTCGCCATCCACGCGTATCATCGGAGGGAGGCCTGCGGAAAGGTGTAGATCAGAGGCGCCGTTCTTCACCGAAAAAGCAAGTAGTTCACCGATATCCATTGATTACTCCCCGTCGTATTCTGGAACTTTTGGCTCGCCGTCAACGTATCTCGCGCCTTGGCGTCGGAATTAAAGATAACGTCGCATGTATCGACACATGATTCCATTTCTTTGATCATGCTGACGCACACTTCCGCTGCGCCGTATGAGACGCTCCAGAGCACGCTCTTTTCGTTGCTGTACTCGCCGAGGATGAGGCCAGCGTTCTAGAATCATTATAGAACCCGACCGGCCTAACATGCGGCTCACCCCGATCGCAACGCTGAGATCCCGTATTACCTCTACGGCACGACGCTTTGGCCGAGCGCCGAACAGCGTGAGTCTGATCGCTGTTAGTAAAACGCGAACGAGTTCGGAAATACTCGCTCTCGCTGCCTACGGTCAACGCCTGTTCGGTGAGAACTATCTGCAAGAAGCCTTGCCGAAAATGCGCATGCTCGCCGGTCAACTCCTCGAATGGCACTACATCGGTGCTCTCCAGTCGAACAAAACCCAGGAAATCGCGAACGGTTTCACCTGGGTCCATAGCATCGACCGGGCAAAGATCGCACAGCGGCTCAATGAGCACCGGCCGGCTTATCTGCCGCGATTAAACGTATGTATTGAAGTCAACCTCGGCGCCGAAGCGACGAAATCGGGGGTGGCCTTGCGCGAATTACCGGCCTTGGCTCGCGCCGTGCTCGCCTGCCCGCGCTTACGCTTGCGCGGTCTCATGGCCCTTCCAGCGCCGAGTAAGCACTCCGACGAGCAACGCGCTAACCTTCGCGCGCTGGCCGAGGGGTATCATGCGTTACGCGCCGAAGGCATCGACCTCGACACCTTGTCGATGGGGACATCGGAGGATTTCGAAGCCGCAATCGCCGAAGGCGCAACCATGATACGCATCGGGACGGCTTTATTTGGCCCCCGCGGCGAAGCCACGCTCAAGGCATGAAGGGATTGTGATCTTATTCGGCGGTATTGATACACTTTTAGGGCGTGGCGCGATCCGTTGCCTGCGGAAAGTCTCCGCCGCCAACGGGTAAATAAGCATGCTGGAGGACCGACCCAGTGATCGGCGCCGCTTCTTGTGCCAACCCCGTCGCCAGGGTTCTCGCGGCGATGCATTAGAAACTATCAATAAAAAAAGCGGATGTGATGATACAAGGTACGATAGCTCTTATCGGGTGCGGCAACATGGGGAGGTGCTTGCTTAGCGGTTTGATCGCCGACGGCTACTCGATCCAACGCTTGCGTGCCTCCGACATCAGTGCGGACCGATTGCGGTTGATCACAAACCGCTTCCCCGTCTTAACGAGTACCGACAACACGCGCATCGTCCAAGGCGCCGACGTCGTGGTGCTTGCGGTTAAGCCTGAGGTGATGAAGACGGTCGCCACAACGCTTGCGGCGGCGATAGGGCGGCAGCGCCCGCTGGTGATTTCAATTGCCGCCGGTATCACCACCCGCTCGTTATCGCAGTGGCTCGGTCCCGAGGTTGCCATCGTGCGCGCGATGCCTAACACGCCGGCGCTGGTCGGTAGCGGTGCGGCAGCGTTGTTCGCCAACGAATTTGTGCAAGAACAGCAACGCGAGATCGCCGAGTTAGTGCTCCGCGCCGTCGGGCTTACCGTGTGGCTGGACGAAGAAACCCTCATGGATGCGGTCACCGCCGTCTCCGGCAGCGGCCCTGCCTATTTTTTCCTGCTCATGGAACTGGTGGAGCGATCGGCCATCGAGATGGGCCTGCCCCGCGACCTGGCCCGCTTGCTGACGCTGCAAACGGCGTTCGGCGCGGCCAAGATGGCGCTCGAAGCGAGTGTGGATACGGCCACCCTGCGCAACCAAGTCACCTCGCGGGGCGGCACGACTGAGCAAGCCATCCGGGTTCTTCAGGACGCTGGCCTCAGCGGCATCGTCGATCAAGCACTGAAGGCGGCGCAACGGCGCTCCCAAGAATTAGCCAAACTTTTCGGAGAATCCTAATGGCGGCAACCTATTTCACCGACGCCGGCACATTTCTAATCGAGTCCTTGTTCGGCCTTTATATTCTCACCATCATGCTGCGCTTTCTATTCCAGTGGCTGCGCGCCGATTTCTATAACCCGATCTCGCAGTTTGTGGTCAAAGCCACGGCGCCGTTGCTGCGTCCTTTGCGGCGTTGGATCCCGGGTGTGGGGGGTATCGACATGGCCGCGGTGATTTTGATGTTGACCTTGCAAGGGATCGAGATTTGGGTCGTTTATGTCATGCGTGGATATCATCCCTCGCTGGGCGGTTTATTACTTTCATCGGCAGCGGAAATACTGCGGCTTTTAGTCTATGTGTTCCTGATCGCGGTCTTTGCCCGGGTCATCGTGAGTTGGATTAACCCCGACGCGTACAACCCGGCGATTGTGTTGCTCGACACTCTTTCCGAACCGTTGCTTGCGCCCGCCCGGCGCTTGCTACCCCCCCTCGGAGGCTTGGATCTCTCGCCGGTGGTCGTCTTGATTGCGCTGCAGATGGTTTTGATGTTATTCATAGCCCCCTTGACGGATCTGGGCCACAGTCTTTTATGAAGCGCACTTGGTACCGGGAGCGGGCGGACGGTATAGAGATGCGGCTCCGTGTTCATCCGGGGATCCATAGCAATCAAGTCTTGGGTCCGTACGGCGACAGGCTTAAGTTAAGACATGGTGGATTCAAATCGTGATCTTGTAGTCCATGAGCAGCGGCGCATGATCCGAAAAGCGCTGTTCCTTATAGATCTGGGCTCGCTTGACCAACGGCGCTAAGCCCGGCGTGACGATCTGATAATCGATACGCCATCCCACATTCTTCGCCCAGGCCTGGCCACGATTTGACCACCAGGTGTACTGCTCCGGCGCCGGATTGAAACGGCGAAATGCATCGACGAAACCCAATTCGGTAAACACCGCATCTAGCCATGCCCGTTCCTCGGGTAAGAATCCGGAATTTTTCTGATTCGAGCGCCAATTCTTCAAATCGATGGGTTTATGGGCGATATTCCAATCCCCGCACACAATGTAGTCCCGTTTCTTACGCCGCATCGCGCGCAATACCTCCATGAATCGGGCAAGGAAATCGAACTTGGCCTGCTGGCGCTCCGCGCTCGATGATCCTGAGGGGACATACACTGAAATCACGCTCAATGGCCCGTAATCGGCTTGCAAGAAACGGCCTTCCCGGTCAAAGTCGGCCCATCCTAGGCCATGAGTTACTTTGTCAGGCGGTCTACGCAGGTACATCGCGACGCCGCAATACCCTTTCTTCTCCGCATCACAAAAATACGCGCGGTAGCCCTGAATAACGGTGATCGCGTCCTGCAGATCACCCGCATGCGCCCTGGTTTCTTGAAGGCACAGGATATCTGCCCTTTGCGTGGACAACCACTCGAACAAACCCTTGCGGTGGGCGGATCGGATCCCGTTTGCGTTTAGAGTAATAATACGCAACATGGAGCCCCCTAAGAGCCGGACTTTAGCAAATTTCTGATCGGCAATGCGATAAAATTCAATCATTATTATACTGATAACTATATAGTTCCCAATAATTACGCGGCGTGTCATCGCGTTAGACCGCATGGAACGGGGCAACGGAGGTGCACGGTCCGCGATCGAAGAAATCAAGAAGCTTTATCACCTGCCGATCACTAGCATCGTGACTCTCGATGATTTCATCGAGCGGCTCGAGGCATCGCCGGCGTACAAATAAGCTCCTGTCGCAGATGCGGGCTTACCGGGAGCGATACGCTATATAGCATCCAAGTAACGATTGAGCGCAACAGCAGCGCGTTAATTTGGTTCCTGGACCGCTGCTGCGTCGCTCACGAACCAGTGCGTTAAGAGCAAGGCCGCGAGGTCACGGCGATCCGTGTCAGTGTATAACTGCACGGCAACAGGAATAGCTCGATTTTAGTCTAATCGTTCTTGATAGGCATCAGTATGGGACAATATTATCGCAACCTCTGTCAGCTTCTAGCGTTGGTTCTGGTAAGCAGCATCAGCCTCGACGCGAGCGCTGGCATCAAGTGTTGGACAAATAAGGAAGGAGTCCGCGAATGCGGGAACGCCGTACCCGCCGAATACGCCCAGCAAGGACACACCAAATTCAACGCCCAGGGAGTTGCGGTAGGCCATCGAAAACGCGCAAAATCGCAAGCGGAGTTTGCCGAAGAAGAACGCATCAAGAAGGCGGAAGAAGACCGCAAGCGTCAAGAAGCCGAAAAGGCCGATCGCGTACTCCTAGACACCTTCAGTAGCGAAGACGATTTGGTTTTTGCGCGCGAAGGCAAGGTGTCCGCGATCGAAGCGCAAATTCAACTTACCGAATCCCATATTCAAAAAATACAGGCCAACCTCGATCGCATGATTGTGATTGCGGCGGATCTGGAACGCAGTGGCCAGAAACCCACGGAACAGGCGATGGCCGATATCGAAAAGACGCGCTCAGATCGCGGACAACCGCTCGTTTATCGAGACAAAAAGGAAAGAGCAAGAAAGCGTACGGCAACAGTATGTCGCAGACATCGAGCGCTTCAGGAAGCTCACCGGAAAAGAGTGATAATCGCTACATCCAACCGTTGCTCGTGCGGATGGGGGGCTATGCTCTGCCCCCCCGGTTGCGTGCACCGGAGCTTACGAAGTGGCGGCTATGGATCAGCGTACCGACGCCTTGATCGGTAAAGATCTCCAGCAGCACGGCATGCTCGACGCGCCCATCGATGATATGGGCGCTCTTAACACCGGTTGCTACCGCGTCCGCGGCGGCCCGTAGCTTGGGGAGCATCCCGCCGCCGACCGTACCGTCGGCGATAAGCTCGTTGACGCGGTCAACGCTAAGGCCCGTCAACAGGTGACCTTGACGATCCAACACGCCCGAGGTGTTGGTGAGAAAAATAACCTTCTCCGACCCTAGGACCTGCGCCAGTTTTCCGGCAACTAAATCGGCGTTGATGTTGTATGACTGGCCATTATCGCCCACCCCGATGGGCGCAATGACCGGGATAAAGTTGCCTTTGATCAACATGTCCACGACCGCCGTATCGATACTGGCAACCTCTCCCACGTGACCGATGTCAATGATCTCGGTGGCCTGCATGTTGGGGTCATTGCGGGTGAAGGTGAGCTTACGAGCGCGGATGAGATCGCCATCCTTCCCGGTGAGGCCGACGGCGGTCCCTCCATGCTGGTTGATGGAATTAACGATTTCCTTATTGACGAGACCCCCGAGCACCATTTCCACGATATCCATGGTTTCATCGTCCGTGACCCGCATCCCACCGATAAAGGTACTCTCTTTTCCAAGGCGCCGTAGCAACTGACCGATCTGTGGCCCCCCGCCGTGAACCACGACGGGATTAATCCCAACGAGCTTCATTAATGCGATATCGCGGGCGAAGCCGCTCTTTAAAGCCGGGTCGACCATGGCATTACCGCCATATTTGATGACGACCGAGCGGCCCGAAAAACGGCGTATGTATGGCAGCGCTTCTGAGAGAACGCGTGCGATCTCGATCGGGTCGATGAATTGAGATGCCATGCTGTGCGCTCGCGCGAACGCCGGTTGAGACCTGTGATCCTCCGCAAACAGCCTTCAGAACGGTAACTGAAGGCCCGGATCCAAGGCGTGGATTCGATGCCGAAACTCGGTTTGCACGCGCTCTAATGCGGCGGGGTTGTCGCCCTCGAATCGCAACACCAAACAAGGCGTCGTATTGGAGGGCCGTATGAGGCCCCACGCATCCGGCCAGTCAACCCGCAGGCCATCCACGGTAGTGATTTGCGCACCGTCGTCGAAAACAGCGGCCTCGCACAATCGCGCCATGAACCGGGCATGGTCGCTCTCGGGCATTCCGATCTTGAGCTCGGGTGTGGCCAGACCGCCCGGAAGCTCCGCGAACACCTGCGCTGGCGAGCGCCCGTCTTGCACCAGGATTTCCAGCAATCTGGCCGCGGCATAAAGCGCATCATCGAAACCGTACCAGCGCTCTTTGAAGAATATATGACCACTCATCTCACCCGCAAGCGGCGCATCGGAAACGCGCATCTTGGCTTTGATCAAAGAGTGTCCAGTTTTCCACATGACGGGCTTACCACCGTGCTCCTCGATGACCCGCCGCAAGTGCCGGCTGCATTTGACATCGAAGATGATCTCCTTGCCGGGATTGCGCGCCAACACATCACGCGCGAATAACATCATTTGCCGATCCGGCCACAGGATATTTCCCTCACCATCGACGACGCCCAGGCAATCGCCGTCGCCATCGAAAGCAAGCCCGAGATCGGCGCGCTCCGCTTTAACGGCAGCTATCAAATCCCGAAGATTGTCAGGTTGCGCGGGATCCGGATGATGATTGGGAAAAGATCCGTCAACCTCACAATAAAGCTCAATCACATCGTGCCCAAGAGCAGTCATGAGCCTCGGCGCCAGCATACCTGGAACTCCGTTTCCGCAATCAACGACTAGCTTCAACCCATTGCTAAGGGATACGCCGATCGAGTCGGTTACCTGTTGGACGTAAGCAGGCACAACGTCCTGAGTTACCACCGTGCCCGCGCCGTGCGTGAACACCTGGCGGCGGATGCGGTCTCGAATCGCTGTAATCGCCTCTCCTGACAGCGCCTGGCCGCCCATCACGATTTTTAAGCCATTGTAATTTGGGGGGTTATGGCTCCCCGTAAGCATGATCCCACTCTGGGTATTGAGATAGTGGGTTGCGAAATAGAGTACCGGGGTCGGCACCATACCGATATCGATGACCTTTCGCCCGCTATCGCGGAGGCCTCTTTGGAGCGCCGCGGCCAGCGCCGGGCTCGAAACTCGTCCATCACGCGCCACGACCACCTCCGCTTGACCTAGATCACTGGCTTCACTCCCTAATGCCAATCCGATCTTGTAGACGGTTTCCTCTGTCAAGGTCTCAGCGACGATTCCGCGTATGTCGTAAGCGCGGAAGATCGAGTCGGGAACGGAATAATCTGACCGCGCGCCGCTCGGCTCGGTGGGCGCGGGATCGAGATCAAAATCCACACTTGGGAGCGGGAGAGCGGATCCCAAATCCAAGGCCGAGAGCGGTAGCGTGTCGTCCGCCGGATCATCGGATTCAGGCGTCGACGGCTCCGCGGACAATGGCGTCCGGGCTTGAGCAGCCTCCCCCGCGGCCAGTGCGCCGGGGTAGTCGAGCACCAAGGGAAGCGTGTCGTCTAAGGGATCCTTCGGTATGGTATTCGGCGGCTTTGGGGCCCGCGCCGGCAGGGATAAATCGGGGACCAGATGTTCCACATGCGGGTGTTCGCCATCGATAATCGCTCTTAACGCACCTTGGTACACCGGCGAGATTTCACTCACGGACGGCCGGGCACGTTTTTTTGCGAACACCACCGCCCCGATGGTTGCTAAGACCACAGCTCCGGCCCCTAGAAACAGGAGCAGGTTTCCAGAGAACGGCGCATCGGTATTCCATACCCTCCTAGAGACCGTCGGCGGCCAATAGGCCAGTGCCCACTGCGTCCCAGCGATCGAAACCTGGCTGTGAGCCGCGGTACCGGCGGCGATCTGCGCGGCTCCGAGCTTAGCTAAGACCGGGGAAGCGGCAGGCCCAATCTGCCTCAACTCGATATAAGCCCCGTCTAAGCGCAAGGGCTTCACAAGCGCATCCAGCACCGCGATGTCCAGGCTCGCGTGAATCGATCCTAAAAACACACCACCGGCGTCGCTGACCGGTTGCACCAGCGCGACCTGCTGTTGGGCGCCGCCAAGGAAATGGACCTCCGCGTTCGGGGCGAGTTGGGTACGCTCCGCATGGCGCAGCATCGCGACCGACGCGTACCCGAGCGCGGGCGTCCCTCGCTCATCGACTTGAATTTGGCCCGCGCGCACGAACCTTACTTTAAGCGCGTATGGAAGTTGCAGCTGCCGGGCATGCTGGTCCAGCGCGCCTGAGTCAGGATTTTTAAAGGCAGCGATCAGCGCTTCATCGCGGCTCAGCGCATCTAGGAGCTCAATCTGTTGCCTGAAGCGACTTCCGACCTCGGCAGCCAAAGCGTCGGCCGTGGCCGATACTTTGGCTTGGGGTTTGGTTGCTTGCTCAGCTTCTCCATTGGAATTAAACGCTAGAGTGGCGCCGATCATGACGCCGAGCGCGACCCGTACCGTCGGCCATCGGAATTGGAATCGTCGCGTGAATCCCCCTGCGCACTTTTTCATGGTGTCTGTCGAGCCTTTAAGCGAAAAACAACGTACTTGGTTACGCCTGGCCGGTGTGTCCAAAACCACCCTCATGACGCGTCGTCTGCGTGAAGGTCTCAACGATATCTAAACACGCGGAAACGACCGGAACAAACACAATCTGTGCGATGCGATCTCCAGGTTTAATATCGAATGTTTCGCGTCCCCGGTTCCAGCAGGAGACAAAAATCTGCCCCTGATAATCCGAATCAATCAAGCCCACTAAATTTCCAAGGACGATCCCATGCTTATGCCCGAGTCCCGACCGCGGTAACACCAGCGCTGCAATTCCCGTATCACCGATATGGAGCGCCACACCGGTCGGGATCAAATGGGTGTCGCCTGGACGACATCTCAACGTAGCATTCGTACACGCCCGCAGGTCCATACCCGCGGCCCCCGCGGTCACGTACTCTGGCAGCGGAAACTCGCGCCCGAGCCTGGGATCAAGCACCCTAAGCTGTATCTTTTTTTGCACGATAACGTTCGGCAATGATGCGAATTAAACGCCGGGCTAAGGTTTGCTTTGAGCCTTTGGCGAGATGGATGCTTCCACCCCGCCAGAGCACCTCAATCTCATTCCGGTCGTGGTCGAATCCCACCCCATTCGCGGCGACATCGTTTGCCGCGATCATATCGACCGCCTTATCTTCTAGTTTATTTTGGGCATTGGCAACCAGGTTTTCGGTTTCCGCGGCGAACGCGACGGTAAACGGGCGCCGTGCCAAAGCGGTTACGGCTTTTACGATATCGGGTGTAGGCAGCAAGGTCAGCGTAAGCGAAGCGCCGCCGCGTTTTAGTTTTCGTAATGCCGGCACCCCGCAGTGGTAATCCGCGACCGCGGCCGCGGCCACCAAAACGTCACAGTGATGCGCACGCGACATTACCTCGCGGTACATCTCCTCGGCGCTCGACACCCACACGGGTTCGGCGCCCCGCGGTGGCGCAAGCGCAACGGGACCGCTGACAAGGGTAACCGAGGCTCCTGCCTCCGCGGCGGCTTGCGCGATTGCATAGCCCATTTTTCCTGAGCTTCGGTTGCTCAGGTAACGTACCGGATCGATATACTCCCGAGTCGGACCCGCTGTGACCAAAACCTCAAGCCCCCTTAACACACCTGGGGCCAGTGCCGCCGTGATTTCTGCGAACAGATCGTCTGTATCGATCAGCCGCCCCGGCCCCACCTCACCGCAGGCCTGATCGCCCGCGGCCGGCCCCAGAAACCGCACGCCGCGTTGTTCAAGGATTTGTTTGTTTTCTTGGGTCGCGGCCGCGAGCCACATCTCGCGATTCATCGCTGGAGCCACCAAGATCGGCCGTGTGCTCGCTAGACAGACCGTCGTCAGTAGATCATCGGCGAGGCCGTGGGCTAGCTTAGCCATAAAATTGGCGCTCGCCGGCGTGACGAGGATGAGATCGCACCAGCGGGCCAATTCGATGTGCTGCATACCCGCATCACTCCCTTTCGAGAGCAGTTCGGTGTAGACCGGATTTCCCGACAGCGCTTGCAGCGTGAGCGGGCCCAAAAAGGCCTGGGCGGAGCGGGTCATGATGACCTTGATATCGGCTTCGTCTGCGCGTAAACGGCGGACGAGATCCGCGGTTTTATAGGCCGCAATGCCGCCCGTGACGCCCACGACGATGCGTTTATGTTCTAGCACCCGTGCGCCTGATTTGTCCTCGTCCTCCATCCGTACTATTGTATTGGCACACTTGACGCGCCGCCAAGCGACATGGAGGTTAGGATGCCGATCAACGACTGGCCGCCGGCAGAGCGCCCGCGGGAGAAACTGCTGGCCAAAGGCCCACGGAGCCTATCCGACGCCGAGATCATCGCTATCTTCCTGCGTACCGGCGTACGCGGGAAAACCGCGGTGGACTTAGCGCGGGAGATGATCGCCGGGTTCGGGGGTTTGCGCGCCTTAGTCGATGCAACCCATGCGGAATTTTGCCGTACCCGCGGTGGCGGCACGGCCAAATACGTACAGATCCAAGCGGCGCTTGAGCTCGGGCGGCGTTACCTTGAGGAGAAGCTCAACCGGGGGGATGCCCTGTGCAATCCGGAGGACACGCGCCGTTACTTGAACGCCTCGATGCGCAACCTTCCGCATGAAGTCTTTGCCTGTTTGTTTCTCGATACGCGACACCGTATTATCTGTTTCGAGGAGCTTTTCCGGGAGACTCTCGATGCGGCTAGCGTGTATCCGCGCGAGGTGGTTAAACGCGCCCTCTTGCACAATGCCGCGGCGGTCATACTTGCGCATAACCACCCCTCGGGGATCGCGGAACCGAGCAGTGCCGACAAAGCGCTCACCGAGCGCCTAAGGGGCGCACTGGAGCTGATTGACATACGCGTACTCGACCACTTCGTCATTGGGGAGGGTGAAATCGTGTCCATGGCGGAACGCGGTTTGATTTAACACAGCGGACCATCGTGGCTACGGATGAGAGAAAACGCTTGGTGAATTCGGCTGATTGTTTGTAGAATTCCATTTTCCCTTGGACTAAAGACAATGGCTCGTGTATGTCAAATCACCGGTAAGCGCCCGCGGACGGGGTGCAATGTCTCGCACGCGAATAATAAAACCCGACGGCGATTCTTGCCTAACCTCCAAAACCATCGGATTTGGGTGGAGAGTGAGAAACGTTGGGTCCGCTTGCGGATCAGTACCAAGGGATTACGCATTATCGATAAACTCGGCATCGACGAGGTCATCGCCGATCTTCGTCGCCGCGGCATTAAGGTTTAGGCTCACTTATTATGCGCGAAAAAATTAAACTGCTATCAAGCGCCGGGACGGGTCACTACTACACCACCACTAAGAACAAACAATTGCACCCGAACAAATTAGAGGTCAAGAAATTCGATCCAGTGGTGCGCAAGCATGTGGTGTATAAGGAAGCGAAGATAAAATAGGTTCAGAGGTTATCTAATAACGAAGCCCGCAGTTGCGGGCTTCGTTATGCATATAGATAGGTGAAAGATGCTGCCTCAAGCCGGTTGCAAGGTATAGCCCCGCAAGGACTGCGCGAACTCCTGGAGGGCCGTGATACCGGTCTCCTCAGCCTGCCGGCACCATACCTGAAGGGCCGCGAGCAAGCTCTCGTAGCTGGCCGTACGCTCTTGCCAAAGTCGTTGCAGTTGGACTTTGAACTCATACACCGTTTCGAGCGGATGGCTATGCAAAAAAGCGCGTGCGAGATGATCCTTTGCGGCGTCATTCAAGCGCGACTCTTCCCGGGTCAACCACCCCTTGGTGGCCTTTAACACATCTCTCACGTCGCCGGTCGCCTTACGCAGCTCCTCTTTATGGACCTGACCGACCACCTCCCTGGCATAGCGCGCCATTATATGGAGGTGATTGGCAATGATGGCGCGGACCGTATCGACATCGAGCCTGTCCTTGCCGATCGCAAGGACAGGCTGGGGTGCGAGTTTTTTCACCCGCGCGAGTCCCAGCAGAGCAAAGATCTTTATATACATCCAGCCAATATCAAATTCCCACCATTTCGACGATAGCTTGGCGGAGCTCGCGAAGGCATGGTGGTTATTGTGCAGCTCTTCCCCGCCGATCAATATCCCCCAGGGGGAAATGTTCGTGGACGCATCGGGGCATTCGAAATTCCGATAACCCCAGTAATGCCCAAGGCCATTGACAATACCGGCCGCGAATATCGGGATCCACAGCATCTGGACGGCCCATACCGTGAGTCCGAGCGGTCCGAAGAGCAAAACATTGATGACGAGCATCGATCCCACACCGACCTTCCCGTGCTTCGTATACACATTGCGCTCCATCCAATCGTCGGGGGTGCCGTGGCCGTACTTTTCCAGCGTTTCCTGGTCTTTCGTCCCCACCCGATAAAGCTCCGTGCCCTCGAGCAACAGTTTCTTAATTCCATAGACCTGTGGGCTGTGCGGATCGTCTTTCGTTTCCACACAGGCGTGATGTTTGCGATGCACGGCCACCCATTGGCGCGTCACCATACCGGTCGTCAACCATAACCAAAAGCGGAAAAAATGCTCTATCGCCGGGTGCAGATCCAGCGCCCGATGTGCTTGATACCGGTGGAGAAAGACGGTCACCGTGACAATGGTGATATGGGTTACTACCAGCGTGTAAATCACGCAACCCCACACGGGTATATCTAAAAGGCCTGTGGCCATTGAGCGCCTCCGTTTTGATTATGGTGCAATGGGAATCTTCCTCGATCATACTAACCGACAAAACCTTTCCGGTCTACTGGCCGCCCCTATGTAATTTTACTGAATTTCCGCTTTGCGCGAGCAACAGCAGCGCTTAGCATAGCACCGAAGTTCAATCGTATGACCCGATGTTGACCGCTTTAAAAATCGCCACTCGCAAAAGCCCCTTGGCGCTACGTCAGGCAAATTTCGTGCGTGGGCGCTTGCTCGAACTGTACCCTGGCATCGACATCGCACTGCACAAGGTTCGGACGCAAGGCGACCGCTATCTCGACACGCCGCTCGGTGGGCTCGGGGGCAAGGGGCTCTTCGTCAAGGAGCTGGAACAGGCGCTCTTGGACGGCGCCGCCGATCTGGCGGTGCATTCCATGAAAGATGTCACCGTCGATCTACCGGAAGGCTTGGTCATTCCGGTTGTTCTAGAGCGCGAAGACCCGCGCGATGCGCTTGTGTCGATCCATTACCCGCGCCTGGATAAGCTTCCCAGCGGCGCTCGCATCGGCACCTCGAGTTTGCGCCGGCAATCGCAGTTGCGCGCCTTGCGCCCGGATCTTGTCGTGGGCGAACTGCGCGGCAATGTCGGCACGCGCTTGGAACGGCTCGATCGCGGTGAGTTCGACGCTCTCCTGCTCGCCGGAGCCGGGCTACGGCGCTTGGACCTACAGGCGCGCATTGCATCCTTGCTCGACCCGGCGCTCATGCTCCCCGCCATTGGCCAAGGCGCGATTGGCGTCGAATGCCGGACCGGCGATACCCGAGTCCTGGATCTGATCCGCCCGCTCGATGACCCCGAAAGCCACACTTGCATCCGTGCCGAACGCAGCTTTAATCGCCGCCTCGGCGGCGGTTGCCACGCGCCGATCGCCTGCTTGGCGGGGCTAAGCGCGCATACCCTTTCCTTGCGTGGATTGGTCGCGCGCCTTGATGGGACCGAGCTTATTCGCGGGGAGTCGCACGGCCCGGCCGGCGAGCCCGAGCGACTGGGGATTGCTCTCGCCGACCAACTGCGCGCGCGCGGCGCCGCGGAGATCCTGAGATCCAGCAGCGATGCCGCCGGTTGACCCCAGCATCGCCGTCAAGCCTCTTCTGGGATTGCGGGTGTTGGTCACCCGGCCTCTCCATCAGGCGCGGGGTCTTTGCGAGCTGATCGAGGCCCAAGGCGGGAGCTCCTGGGTACACCCGGTCATCGATATCCGGGATCCCACCGATCCCGCGGCCGCCCAGCGTCGCGTCGACCGTTTAGGCTCATTTGACATCGTGATCTTTATCAGCGCTAATGCCGCCGAGCGGGGACTTCGGCTCATTCGCGAGCGCGGTAAGTCCCTGCAAGGGATCACGGTCATCGCCGTCGGCCCGGCAACGGCGGCGCGACTAGATGCGCTCGGCGTGGGCGAAGTGACCCTCCCGGCGCAAGCAGACACCGAAGGCCTGCTCGATCTCGACGCGCTGCGGTATCCCGATAAGAAACGCATTTTGATCTTCCGCGGCGCCGGCGGCCGCCCTCTCTTGGGAGAGACTCTGCAAGCGCGTGGAGCACGCGTAGATTGCGCGGAGGTTTACCGGCGCACCCGATCCCGCCTGGGTGCGAAAGCCTTGATTGAGCGCTGGGAACAAGGTCAAATAGATGTCGCCATTACTACCAGCAGCGAGGGCTTGCGTAATCTTTTTGATATCATGGGCGAACGGCAAGATCTGCTCGGGTGCGCGATCGCGGTGATAAACGAACGCATGGCGGTTTATGCACGAGAACTGGGCTGCACGCACCCGATCGTGGCCGCGAACGCGAGCGATGCCGGTTTGCTCGCTGCGCTCGTGACGTGGCGCACCGGATTGAAAGCGACAGAGGGCAGGACGACAGAATCGAAGGTGCAGCCTAACGAGAACGGATAATGGAAAAAGACGAACCCCTCGCACCGCTCCTCTCTCCGGATGAGCCGCAAACCAACGAGCTTACCGGCGAGACCCGTCCCGAACCGAAACCGCAAGGACCCTGGCTTACGCGCATCCTGGTCGTGCTCTTCGCGGTGGCCGCCGCCGCCACGTTCAAGTGGTGGCGTTACGATTACACACCGGCCATCCAGAACTACAACCAGCAACTGCAAGAGGTGAGCGCGCGCATCGACTCGCTGCGCGCTGACATCGGGGCCATCGGCGGGAAAAACACGGAAACCGCCACCGTGATCGAGGGCCTTCAGCGCCAGCAGAAATCGCTCGCGCGCACGCTCGGTAACCTCTCGCTGCAAAAGCCGAATAGCGTCGAGGGCCTGGCAATAGCCGAGGTGGAATTTCTAATCGCAACCGCACAACACCGCCTGGATCTGGCGCACGATGTTCCCATGGCGCTCACCGCGCTAGAAACCGCTGACGGGCGTTTGCACCGACTTGACAGACCGGACCTAAAAAACGTCCGCGAGCAGTTGGTCAAGGACATGAATTCCCTGCGCGCGGTCCCGATGATCGACGTTGCCGGTATCGCGCTCTATTTAGGGGACATCATGGGCCGCAGCGACGACCTCCCCTTCAAGGCTGAGCTCGCGGCGCCGGCGCCGGCGCCGCAGCCGGTGGCGTCGCCCGAAATCGATACCTGGACGGACCTGGCCGGCGCCATCTGGAACGACCTAACGAACCTGGTCTCGATAAAAGAAATGGACACCCGCGATCCGTTTTTGTTTGATGTTGCCTTTCGCCGCTTGGTGCAACAGCATTTACGGCTGGACCTTTTTAATGCCCGGCTCGACGTTCTGCACCGCGACACGAAAAACCTACGCGCCGCAATCGAGAGTTTATCCGAGGTGCTTGCCCGCTATTACGACACCGATGCCGAAACGGTGTCCAGCTTGCTCGCTAAACTCAAGCAATTTCGCGCATTGGAACTGAAACCACGATTGCCTGACATCTCGGGGTCCATGAGAGCGATCCGCGACTATATCGTGGCCCAGAAACAAGGTCTTCCCGTGCCTGCGGAAAGCGCTCATCCGGCCGCTTCCCCACCCCAAATGCCGGCCCCACGGGTGGAGGCTAGCGCCTCGCCGGCCGAGGCTAAAGGTCAAGAGGCGGAACAGGCAATGGAGGCCGAGCAGCCACGGCAATGAGATCGCTGTTCCTTTGCTTGCTCGTGCTGCTTGCGGCGGTGATGGTCGCGCAAATCTCGAGCGAGGACCCGGGCTACGTGGTGATTGGCTACCGCGGCCGTTTGCTGCGAACCAGCGTCAACTTTTTTGTGTTCCTGCTCGGATTATTGGCCGTCACGCTTTATTTATTGCTGCGCGTGCTCACGAAGCTCTGGTTTGCGCCCCGGCGTCTGTTCGACTGGAGCCACACTCAGCGTAGCGGCAAGGCGCAGAAAGCCTTGGTGAACGGCGTAATGGCGCTTGCCGAGGGAAACTGGGAACGCGCCGAGGGAACGTTCAGCCGCAATGCCGCGACCAGCCAGTATCCGCTGGTCCACTATTTGGCGGCCGCCCAGGCCGCGCATTCTCAGCGCGCCTGGTCACGCCGCGACGAATATCTTCGTCTCGCCGAGGAAACCGGCCCCCAAGAAGCGCAGCTCGCCGTTGGGCTTACCGAAGCCGAGCTGCAACTGCAACAAGGCCAATGGGAGCAAGCGAAAACGACTCTGCTGCGGCTGCGCGCGAGCAACTCTTCGCATCCTCAGGTACTGAAACTTTCGCTTCGGCTCCTGACGCAGATGCAGGATTGGCGGCAGCTATTGGATCTCCTGCCTGCACTAAAACATCGTAAGGTCTGTAGCGCGGAGGAAATCTTAGCGCGCCAAACTGATGCCCATGCGGGAATGCTGGCCAATGCCCGGGGCGCGGACGCGCTCGCGGACGTCTGGTCCCGGATCCCGAACACTCTGCGCCGCCACCCCGCGATCATCGAAGTCTACGCCGCTCGCGCACAAGCTTTCGGCCAAGGATCCAAGGCCATCCCCCTGATCCAAAAAGCACTTAAAAGCGATTGGGACCCGGCGCTGGTGAAACGTTACGGGCTCATGCCGAGCGAGGACTTGGCTGCACAGATCAACGCGGCCGAAAAATGGCTAGGCAGCCATGGCGACGAAGCAACGCTGTTGCTCAGCTTAGGCAGGCTCTGCTATAAGAGCGAGCTATGGGGCAAGGCCTGCTATTACCTCGAGGCATGCATCAAACAAAATCCGGCGCCGGAAGCGTATCGGCTCCTGGCGGAAACGCTGGACCGTATCGGAGATCCCGACCGCGCGACCCAGCATAGACGCCTCGGTTTGGAAATGGCGACTCGCGAGGCTGGAACGCCGCTACCGGTAGCAAGCGAAAGTTGATCGTCTAAGGTTGGCTCCGGCTGCTATTGAGCCAACGCAACAGCGGCGCCCACTGCTCGCGATCTTGCAAGGTTGCGGAGCGCGCGAACTCGAAGATACTCAGCCCCCGTTCGGCCGCATGCACGTAGTTTTGGCTCGCTCGCATGACCGCCAGACAGGGCAGCTTGTGTCCGTCGGGAAGCCGCAAGGTGTCAAGGTACTCGGAGAGACTCAGGGCTGCGAGCGTATGGTCCCGCATACGATTGGCGACCGTTGCGATTCTTGCCTCTTGATTGACCACCCGGCGCAAGGCCATCAATTCGCTTAAGAAACGCGATGCCGCGCGCATATCCATCGGAGAGGGCAACAAGGGGATAATGACCGATTGGGCGCGGCGCAAGAACTCGCTCAACATCTGAGGATCGTGCAGCCCCGCGGGCGAGTCCACGATGCTAACCTCCGCATCCCTCGGGACGCGCACGGCGTCCTTCCAAGCGGCGATGCCGTGAATTTTAGGACGGTCTTCGGGGCGCGCGGCGAGCCAGTCCATGGTCGATGCCTGCGGATCATAGTCCACCAAGACGACGTTCTTCTTCCGCTCGGCGTAATACCCGGCGAGATTCGTCGCGATCGTGGACTTACCGCACCCACCCTTCGGATTCATCACGAGTATCGAGCGCATGCTGCCCCCCGCTAGTTATTATTGGCGATATTATAGTAATGGCCGCACGCACGCAGCCAGCGGATTTTTTTCGCCAAGCAGAAACGTCGAGCTAATGCGCTTCAGGCCCGGCGTTCTTGGAAGCTTGCCGGCGTCTCGCGATCGCGGTGATGTCGATTTCGTATTCGGCCGGAGTTGCCGAGGCGCCGCAGCACCCGCCCCCCCCTCCCCGCCTTGCCCCGGCGCCCGCGGCGAAAGCGGCGCACGCTAAGCAAACCCACGATGCCGACCAAAGCCAACGCTAAAAGCTCTTGCAGTTCCGCGTTCATCGCTAGGCTCGTCAGGCTACACTGCTCCCGAACTGAAAACACATGAACGCGCTCAGGTACCCGATGGTGGTCATGTAGACCCACGCAAAGCCCGCCCAGCGCCACGAGTTGGTCTCGCGTTTAATTATAGCCACCGTCGCGGTGCATTGCAGGCAGAAGGCATAGAACAGCATCAGCCCCAAAGCCATGGAAAAGGAAAATACCTTGCGCCCGTCCGGCCAGGAGGCGTTCTGCAACCGATTACTCAAGCTGTTGTCGGCGGGGTCGACGTCCGAACCCACGGAATAAATCGTCCCAAGGACCGCGATCACGACCTCGCGCGCGGGAAAAGAAGCGATCACCGCCGCCGAGACCTTCCAGTCCCAACCGAGGGGACTGAAAAGCGGTTCCACGGTCTTGCCCATGCGGCCGAGCGCACTTTGTTCCAGAAACGCCGCGGCTTCCTGGTTATCGATCTCCTGGCGCTCTTTTGTGAGCGCATCGCCGCTCAGCTTGGCGGCGGCCTCCAGGCGCTGGCGTTCGTGGCTGTGATGGATGGCGCTCGGATGCGGGAAGTACGCGAGCGCCCAGACGATTACGGCCACCGTGAAGATGATGCCACCGGCGCGCACCAAAAACACCCGCATGCGTTCCACAAGGCGCAGCACGACTGAGAGGCTGTGAATCAATTGTCATTTGACGGTAGTTCAGACACTGATATGACCCTGGGTCGACGCGTTGAGGTAGGTTTCGCATCAGAGCGGTATGTGTCGGAGGCGGCAACGA
>Ga0136621_1000104_pt1 | contig 29701 bp, 28 predicted proteins | sample AntDryUQ445A2306_FD_104673 | JGI IMG/M metagenome (GOLD analysis project Ga0136621, IMG submission 104673) | Polar desert sand microbial communities from Dry Valleys, Antarctica - metaG UQ445A (23.06) | ecosystem: Environmental > Terrestrial > Soil > Desert | place: Antarctica: Dry Valley...
GCGTTCAACGTCGCGTACGTCGGCTTCAACATCTCGAAGAAGCCCACGGACGATGTCAAGGTGCGCGAGGCGATCGCGTACGGCCTCGACCGCCAGTCGGTCGTCGACAACTTCTACTCCGGCCGTGCCGAAGTAGCGACGCAGTTCATGCCGCCGGAAGTCCTCGGCTACGCGGACGATGTCCCGACCTACGAGTTCGACCCGGAGAAGGCGAAGCAGATCCTGCAGGACGCCGGCTATGAGCTGCCGGTGCCGCTCGAGTTCTGGTATCCGACGGACGTGTCTCGTCCCTACATGCCCGATCCGAAGCGGAACTTCGAGGCCTTCGCCGCGAGCCTGAACAAATCGGGCTTCAAGGTGACGGCGAAGAGCGCTCCGTGGAATCCCGACTACCTCGGTCGCGCCGACGAGGGCAACGCCGGCAATCTCCGGCTGCTCGGCTGGACCGGCGACTACGGTGACGCGGACAACTTCATCGGCACGTTCTTCCAGAGCCCGCAGAAGGCCTGGGGGACGACCGAGAAGCCGCTGACCGAGATCCAGGACCTGCTCGACGAGGCGGAGATCGAGACGGAGGAGTCCAAGCGCGAGGAGCTCTACCAGGAGGCGAACCGGAAGATTATGGAGCAGCTGCCGGGCGTTCCCTACGCGCACTCGAGGCCGGCCCTCGCGTTCACGGCGAACATCGATGGGTATGTCGCGAGCCCGACGACGAACGAGTCGTTTGCGACGGTGACGATCGAGGAGTAGAGAAGGGCTAGGGTCCGGCGGGCGACATGCTGCGTTTCGTCGTCCGCCGGCTCCTGCTCCTCGTCCCGATCCTCCTCGGGCTCTCGATCCTCGTCTTCCTCTGGATCAGAGTCCTTCCGGGCAGTCCTGCGACGACCCTGCTCGGTGAGCGGGCGACCCAGGCGCAGATTGAGGCGATCAACGAGCAGTACGGTCTCAACGATCCGCTGCACGAGCAGTACTACGCCTACCTGAAGACGGTTGGCCAGTTCGACTTCGGTGATTCCGTGACGAGTCGGCGGCCGGTGATCGACGAGTTCACGGAGCGCTTCCCCGCGACGCTCGAGCTCGCGTTCGCGGCCATGCTGTTCTCGATCGTGATCGGCGTTCCGCTCGGCTTCCTCGCCGCAAAACGCTACGGCACCTGGCTCGACCACAGCAGCCTGATCGCTTCGTTGCTCGGGATCTCGATCCCGATCTTCTTTCTCGCGATCATCCTCAAATATCTCTTTGCGGTGAAGCTCGGCCTCTTGCCAACGGTCGGGCGGATCTCCGTCCTCATCGACCTCGAGCATCCGACGAGCTTCTACATCCTCGACGCGATGCTGGCCGGGAACCTCGAGGCGCTCTGGGATGTGCTGAAGCACCTCGTCTTGCCGGCGGTCGCGCTCGGCTCGATTCCCCTTGCGATCATCGCTCGGATCACCCGCGCCGCCGTTCTCGACGTCCAGAACGAGGACTACGTTCGGACGGCCCGTGCGAAGGGCGTCTCCCCGGGCATCGTGGACCGCCGGCATGTGCTCCGGAACGCGTTGCTCCCGATCGTCACGATTATCGGCCTTCAGACCGGCCTACTGCTTTCCGGCGCCGTGCTCACGGAGACGGTGTTCGCCTTTCCCGGAATCGGCACCTGGCTGGTCGACGCGATCAAGGCACGGAATTACCCCGTCCTTCAGGGCGGCATCCTCTTCATCGCCCTCGTCTTCGTGCTGGTCAATCTGCTCGTGGATCTTTCCTACGCGCTCCTGAACCCCCGGATCCGGCTAAGTTGACGCTGACCTCCCACCGGTCGTCGAGGACGCGCTCGGCGGAAGGGCACCGTCGCTGATGTCCATCGCCGAGCTCGAGTCGCGTGAGATCCAGCTCGAGGCGCCGAGTGGCGGCCTGCTCTCCGAGGCCTGGACGCGGCTCCGCCGCAATCCGGGAGCGATCGTCGGCTTCACGCTCGTCGGGTTGTTCGTCGTCGTCGCGCTATTCGCACCGCTGATCGCACCCGAGGATCCACGCGCCGGCGACCTCTCGCGCCTGTCGGGCAGCTGCTGCCCAGGTCCCTCCGCGGAGCACCTGTTCGGCGTCGACCAGCAGGGCCGCGACCAGCTCTCGCGGATCGTCTACGGCGCCCGCTTCTCCTTGCTGATCGGCGTCGTCTCGGTTGCCGTCGGCCTGTCGATCGGGCTCTTTCTCGGTTCGATCGCCGGCTACGTCGGGGGGATCATCGACAGCGTGATCATGCGGTTGATGGACATCATGCTCTCGATCCCCGGCCTGCTGCTCGCGATCGGGATCGTCGCCGCGCTCGGGCCCGGCCTGACGCAGATCATGATCGCCGTCGGCGCGACGCAGATACCCATCTTCGCCCGCCTCTTGCGAGGCTCGATCCTCGCCCAGCGTGAGAACGACTTCGTCCTCGCCGCGCGTGCTGTCGGTGTGCCGCGACGCACGATCCTTGCCTCGCACATCCTTCCAAACGCGATCTCGCCCGTGATCGTGCAGGGGACGCTCGCGTTGGCGACCGCGATCATCGACGTCGCGGGCCTCGGCTTCCTCGGTCTCGGCCCGCAGGATCCCTCCACCCCGGAGTGGGGGACGATGTTGACCGACACGACGCGCTATCTGCAAACCGCGCCGCACCTCGCGATCATTCCCGGTGTCGCGATCGTCCTGTCCGTGCTCGGCTTCAACCTGATCGGCGACGGCCTCCGCGAGGCTCTCGACCCAAAGCTGCGCGGACGTGGCTAGACAGCCGTTGCTCACAGTCGATGACCTGCACGTCCAGTTCGGGACGAGCAGGGGTCTCGTCTACGCGGTCAACGGCATCTCGTTCGACATTGCGCCGGGCGAGACGCTCGGCATCGTCGGCGAGTCCGGCTGCGGCAAGAGCGTCACTTCGCTCGCAGTCCTGGGCATCCTTGCTCGCAATGGGCGCGTCTCGCGCGGCAGCGCGATCTTTGGCGAGCGCGACCTGATCAAGCTTTCGGACTCGGAGCTTCGCCGAATCCGTGGTCGAGAGATCGCGATGATCTTTCAGGATCCGATGACCTCGCTGAACCCGGTGCTGACGATCGGCCGGCAGATCCGAGAGGCCCTGGAGACGCACTTCGGCATGGATCGCCAGCAGGGTGACCGGCGCGCGACCGAGCTGCTCGACCAAGCGGGGATCCCGAGCGCGAGAGATCGACTCAAGGACTATCCCCACCAGTTCTCGGGTGGGATGCGGCAGCGCGTGATGATCGCGATGGCCCTCGCGTGCGAGCCGAAGCTGCTGATCGCGGACGAGCCGACTACTGCGCTCGACGTAACGATCCAGGCGCAGATCCTCGCCCTGCTGCGCTCGCTCGTTGACGAGCTCGATACTGCGTTGATCATGATCACGCACGACCTCGGCGTGGTTGCGGGCATGTGCGAGCGGGTGAACGTGATGTACGCGGGGATGTTCGTGGAGACCGGCGACGCCGACCGGCTCTTCGCCCAGCCACGCCACCCGTACACGCTCGGCCTGCTGCAGAGCGTGCCGCGGCTCGACGCGGGCCGTCGGCAGCAGCTCCAGCCGATTCCAGGTGCGCCGCGGAACATGCTAAGCCCGCCGAGCGCCTGCCCGTTCGCGCCGCGCTGCCGCTACGAGGTGGAGCAGTCGCAAGAGGAGGTGCCGCCGCTGGAGGAGATCGCGCCGGGTCAGTATGTGCGCTGCTTCAACCCTGTGCCTGCGGACGAGTGGCAGAAGTCCAGGCTGGGAGGGCAGGCAGCGTGACACAGAACGGCGACCTCGTCGAGGTGGAGAACCTCAAGGTCTGGTTCCCGATCCGCAGCGGCATCGTCCTGGACCGGCACGTCGGCGACGTCAAGGCAGTCGACGGCGTCTCGCTGACGATCGAGCGAGGCGAGACGCTGGGGCTCGTCGGCGAGTCGGGATGCGGGAAGTCGACCGTTGGCCGGGCACTCCTCCGCCTCTACGAGCCGACCGAGGGCAGCATCATCTTCGACGGCAAGGACATCACGAAGCTCGGCGAGTCGGAGCTGCGGCCGCTGCGCCGGCGAATGCAGATGGTCTTCCAGGACCCCTACGCCTCCCTCAACCCACGCCACTCCGTGGGCCGGATCGTCGGGGAGCCAATGCGCGTCCATCGGCTGGGTCGTGGCAAGAACCTCGGTGCGCGCGTGCGCGAGCTGCTCCAGATCGTGGGCCTGCCCGCCGACGCGGGCTCCCGCTATCCGCATGAGTTCTCCGGCGGTCAGCGGCAGCGGATCGGCCTCGCACGCGCCCTTGCCCTGAATCCCGACTTCATCGTCTGCGACGAGCCCGTGTCTGCACTCGACGTCTCGATCCAGGCGCAGATCGTGAACCTGCTGGAGACGCTGCAGCGCGAATTCGACCTCACCTACCTGTTCATCGCCCACGATCTCGCGGTCGTCAGGCACATCTCCGACCGGATCGCGGTCATGTACCTGGGCCAGATCATGGAGCTTTCGCCCGCCGACGACCTGTACGAGAACCCGCTCCACCCGTACACGATCTCGCTCCTCTCGGCGATCCCGATCCCCGACCCCGAGGTCGAGCGGCGCCGGGAGTCGATCCTGCTGCAGGGCGACCTGCCGAGCCCGGCGAACCCGCCGCAGGCCTGCCGTTTCCACACCCGCTGCCCATTCGTGCAGCCAACGCGCTGTCGCGACGAAGAGCCGGCGCTGCGCGCTCTCGAGGGCCACCTGGTCAAGTGTCATTGGGCCGAGCAGATCAAGGCCGGCGAGTTCCAGCCGAAGGAGCGCGACATCGTTCTCGAGCCCGGTCGGCTAGCGCCGACCTATGAGTCACCGCTCGCGTAGTTCGCAAGGGGCGTCCGGTCGACGATCTCGTCGACGAGGCCGTACTCGCGGGCCTCCTCGGGGGTCATAAAACGGTCCCGGTCGATGTCCGTCATCACCTTCTCGACCGGCTGACCCGTGTGCTTGGCGAGGATCTCGGCCATCCTGCGGGTCATCGCGAGCACCTCGGCGGCATGGATCTCGATGTCCGCAGGGGTGCCGCGGAACCCGGCCGACCCCTGGTGGATCATCACCTTCGCATTCGGTAGCGCCATCCGCTTTCCGGCCGCTCCGCCCGCCAGGATCATCGCGGCCGCTGACATTCCCATGCCGATGCAGATCGTCCGCACGTCCGGGCGGACGTACTGCATCGTGTCGTAGATCGCCATGCCCGCATACGCCGATCCACCAGGGGAGTTGACGTAGAGCGAGACGTCCTTGTCGGCGTCCTCCGCCTCGAGGAAGAGCAACTGCGCGGTGATCACGTTCGCGATCTCGTCGTCGACTTCGCGCCCGAGAAAGACGATGCGCTCGCGCAGGAGCCGCGAATAGATGTCGAACGAGCGCTCGTAGCGCCCGTCTGCTTCCACCACCATCGGTACGAGCATCGCCACTCCTATCGGTAATCTGCAACTCGGAGGTTGCACTGTATAGCAACCGGGCGGTTGCACTTCGAGAAGGGAGGATTGGTGGAGGTCGAACGGGAGATCGTGGTGCCGGCGCCGGTGGAGGAGGTCTGGGCAGCACTCACCGAGCCAGCACGGCTCGAAGAATGGTTCGCGAACGACGTCGAGCTCGCGCTGGAGCCGGGCGGTGAGGGAATCTTCCGGTGGGACGACGGCGACGAGCGGCGGGTCCGCGTCGAGGAGATCTTGCCGGAGCGGAGATTCTGTTTCACCTGGGACGAAAGTCGCGTCCAGATCGAGCTGGTCGAGGTCGAGGCCGGGACGCGGGTCATCGTCACGGAGACTCTCGGTGCCGGTTGGGGCACGGCCCTCTTCTTGCAGGCGCTGGCGCTCGTGCACGCGTGACCGACGTCTTCGACGCTCTCGCCGATCCGAACCGGAGGCATCTCCTCGAGGAGCTCGCCCGGCGGGAGGCGTCGGTCACCGACCTTGCGCAGACGCTGCCCGTGACGCGACAGGCGGTGGCGAAGCACATGGCTGCGCTCGCGAGTGCCGGTCTCGTCGATTCACGGCGTCTCGGGCGTGAGCGGCTCTACCGCCTGAACCGGGGTCCGCTCGACGGTGCAGCCGGCTGGATCGCGCGCGTCGGCCACGAATGGGACGAACGGCTCGGGCGGCTCCGCGACCACGTGGTGGCTGGCACCGTCTGTGCGATTGACGTAGCGCCAATCCACGCCGAGCCGGATCCGACGTCGGAGCAGGTGACCCAGGCATTGCGTGGCGAGCCACTATCCGTGGAGGAACGGCGTGGCGGTTGGGCGCGGATCGAGACGGCGTACGGCTACCGCGGCTGGATCGCGGAGGACGCGCTTTCCGTCGGCTCGCGCAGCGATTGGCTGCCGGAGCCGCGGGAGGGAGACCCAGCGGCGGAAGCGCGCGCGTACCTCGGTACGCCATACCTTTGGGGTGGAATGAGCGAGCGTGGAATCGACTGTTCGGGGCTCGTGCACATGGCGTTCCGCCGCCTCGGGCGACTCGTGCCGCGAGACGCACATGAGCAGGAGGCCGCTGCGGAGCAGGTCGAGGAGCCGTGTCAGGGCGATCTCGTTACCTATGGCTCGGGAGCTGCCGCGAGTCACATCGCTTTTTGGCTCGATGAGAATAGGATCCTTCACGCCGCCAGTGGGCGAGGTGTCGTGGAGGAACCTGAGCCGGCGGAGCTGCGTCGGATCCGGCGGCGGTTCGTTCGGCTCGTTCCCTTCCGTCAGGTACCTCGATCGAGCTAAAGGGCGTCTTCGCGCAGGCCGATACGGAGACCGTGGACGCTGCCGAGCGTAAGGAGATCCTGAGCCGTTACAGGGACCACAGCCGGCGCTTCGAGACCGCTGCTGCCCGGCGTTCGAACGGCACCGCCGAGGCAACCCCGCTTGCCGCACCGCTGCGCGAGCTCCACCAGGAACCGACGATGCGCGAGATCGAGGTGCTTCAACTCGTAGCGGACGGACTCGTTAACCGCGAAATCGGCCAACACCTCTTCCTCTCGGAAGAGACGGTGAAGTCACACGTACGTCACCTGCTAGCGAAACTGCAGGCACGAAGCAGAGCCCACGCCGTAGCTGCTGGCTTCCGGCGTGGATTGATCACGTAGACCTCTAAGCGTCGTTATCCACAGGCTGTGGAAATCCCCCGAACGAGGGGATGCCACCTCCAGGTGGAATACGCAAAATCTGTGTGGACCGTTTACCAGACTTTAGTGTTGCCGGCTATCGCGGCGAGAACCGAGAGGGTACCGAGCAACCCTACGGTACGTACTTTGAGGCGGATCATATGAACCTCCAGGTCAGGAACTAACGGCGATATGCCGAGTGTATACCCCCTTCGAGGGATGCACAAGAGGCTTGTGGAAGTTTTTCGCGGCTCACGCACGTTCGCGATGTCGCTGGCCTGGGCCTCCTGTCTCTGGGGGGCTGCGGTGGCAACCCTCCTATTGCTCGCCACTGATTGGGCATCTGTCCCTTCGTGGCCGGAACTTCTCATGCTTGCACTCATCGCAGGTATTGCGGAGAGGCAGAGCGTGCGACTACAGATGCAGGGTGGGACAACTCTCGATATGTCGGTCGCGTTCCTCCCGTTCGTGTTTACCGCGGTTGCCTTTGGGCCGCTAGCCGCATTTCTAGTCGGAGGGCTCGCGAATCTGACGGATTTCCGCCGCCCGTATCTCCGGTGGGCGGTGTACACGCCGGTGAGAGCTCTCACCGGCGCCGCAGCGGGTCTCGCGGCGGCCGCCGTGCCTGCGGCTCATTCACTCGACTTCAGCGTGATTCTGCTTGCCGCCTTTCTCGCGGCTGTGACGAATCTTGGATCGGACGCGTTCTTCAATGTCGGGACGTTGCTTGCTCGCGGAGCGACGACGCCCGTCAGTTACTTGCGAGCGATGGTCCCGTTTTTCCTCGTCGCTGTCCCGCTTTATGTGCCAGCCGTCGCACTCCTTGTCTATGGCTACGAAAAGTATTCCTTAGTCGTAATTGGCACATTTTTAGTTCCCGTTGTCGCGCTGCAGAGAGTCATCCATCTTTATCAGGAGCAGCGTGAAGCAACGCGCAGGCTCGCGGAAGCGAATCGACGCCTGGAGCGAGCCAACCTTTCATTCGCCATCGGACTCGTTGCTACTCTTGACGCCCGTGATCAATACACCGCCGGTCACTCGGCCGCAGTTGCTGAATATTCACGGGATATTGCTACCCGGATGGGCCTCCCCTCGGACGAGCAGCATCAGGTCTATCTAGCGGGGCTAGTTCATGACATTGGGAAGATCGGGTTGCCGGCTGGACTTCTCGAGAAGCCGGGAGCGCTCTCGCTTGATGAGCGTCGAAAGATGCAAGATCACGCTGAGATCGGTGAGACGATTCTATCCAAAGTCGACGATTATTCAAGTATCGCCACAATCGTCCGACACCATCACGAGCGTGTTGATGGAAGCGGCTATCCTGATGGCTTACGTGATGTTAAGATTCCCCTTCTCGCCCGTATCATCGCCGTCGCGGATTCATACGACGCAATGACGTCTCAGCGGCCGTACCGGGATGCAATGCCGAGTGGGGTGGCGCGGTTGCGCCTTACGCAGGCGATCGACACGCAGTTCGACGCGGCTGTAGTGGCAGCTTTTGAGGCGATCTTTGCGGAATCCGAAATGCGCTATATCAACGGGGCCGTACGGAAGCTACCCAAGGTTGATTACGATGCCGCCGTGCCTGGAGCTGCCAACGTAGCCTAAATCTAGTGAGCGATCTATTCTCCTTGCGCGCGAGCATAGTGTGGCACCCTGAGCGCAGCCGCGGTTCGCGTCTTCACCTCCAACTTTTCGAGCACGTGGCGCACGTGCGCCTTCACAGTCCCCTCTGCGACGACGAGATGCGCCGCAATTTGCGCGTTTGTCATCCCGCTGCTCACAAGCTGAAGTACTTCCTGCTCACGAGGTGTTAGAGCCTCCCAGGATCCGATCGTTGCACGCTCTCGACCCCCAATAGCAGCAACCAACGCCACGTCACCGGCCGACACCAGCAGGTCGTGCGTATACTCCCGGGTTGCGGGTGCGTCGAGCAGAGCGCCGGGCAGGGCTGGAAATGCACGACATGCGCAAAGAAACATCTCTACGCTGAATAGTTCCCGGGCAAGCTCAAGCCCGTGAGCGGCTAGTGCGTAACAGTTTATGTCCTGGCGAGTCACGGCTGCGACGCCTCGCGCTGCCGCGATCCCGACGCGAACCTCTGTCGCGTGGGAGATCCCTTCAGCGAGCAAAGCGGTCTCGAGCGCGCGATCGAGCAGGCCTGCACACGCGAGGGCTAGTGCTCGAAGCGTAAGGAGTTCCGCTTTCATCGACTTGGGTATCACGCCAGAGTCTCCCGCGCCAAAGTATGCGGCCTCTTCGAATGAGCCTCTGGAAATCATGCAGCGGAGTTTTAAGCCGGCCGCGTATGCAATTAAGAGGTCGTCCCCGGAAGCTTTGCCGCTCATACGTAGCTCATCAGATTTCACCAGCGCCTCAGCGAAGCGCCCGCTGAATATGTCCAAAAGGCCATCGATATACTGAGCGTACGGCAATACAAAATCGAGTCCGTATCGGGTGGCGTCGTCGAATTGCACAACGAGCAGACTTCGGCCCTCATCTTCTAGCCCTGCTGAGGCAAGAATGTAGCCGTACACGTTTCGGAACGAGCAACGGGTCATCGGATCGCGGACCCGGTGCACTAGTCTTGAAACACGTCGGGGTTCATCTAAGGAGCGCAATGTCCCGAAACGGTGGTGCAGGCTTACCCATCTCCCCATATGGATAACGACCTGATCGATCAGTTCGGGGTCTGGGGCGAGAGCGTCAAGCAGGTGGGGCGCCTCGGGTAGCTCGAGATCAATGGCAGCGGCCAGTTCGCCCAATGCTGCCCGGCGATCATCCCCGGATTCTTTGGCAAGTTCGCGCGCCCGCCGGTAGTAAGTCAGGGCATTATTCTCCCGGTTGGTGGCGTGTGCTGAGCGTCCGGCCGCTGCGTATGCCCATGATGCCCACGCATCGCCTGGTGCGAACGACTCTGCCGCCGCACTTGCAATCGCTTCGGCTTCTGCGAAGTGGCCGTCCCGAAAGAGAAGCTCGGCGGTAGCGAGTGCGACCTCTGGAGTCGAAGTGCCTTCTTCCTCGGCGAACCTGACCCAACTGGCTAGGCTCGCCGTTCGTCCTGCGTCTAGAATTGACGGCAAGGCAGCTCGGAGCAGATTGGGCAGAGTGCCCCCCAAATGATGCTGGTCGATTAGCGCGAACGCGTCGTCCCACTCGCCGTGCCGTATCAAGAAACATGCTACCTCCTCAATGTCGACCTGAGAGATCGGCAGGACGCGGTTAGTTAGCTTCTGTTGCAGGAAAGCTCTCAGCAGCGGATGAAGCTCGAGATTCCCGTTCGGATCGATTGAAAGCCACCCAGCACCGATGGCGGAATCCACGATTGCCTCGCCATTATCAGGATCGAGAAGCTCGATCGCTATGGTGCGTGAACTTATGCGTGCTAGTGCGAGCTTGCATAGGGCATCTCGAACCTTCGGTTCCAGAGACTGGTAGAGCTCCTCTGCAAGGAAGTCATAGAGCGTTTCCGGGAGATCGGCCACCTCACTGTCTCGAGGGAAACTGGACTGGAGCGCGGCAAGCCCGACAACGGCCGGCCATCCGTCGGCAAGCGCCACCAGTCCCGAGGCGGCAGGATCCCCTTGGTTCAAGACGGCTGCTGCCTCTTCGTGAGTCATAGAAAGGGCATGCCGGCCGATCTCAAGTACATCACCGTAGAGGATGTCCCGTGCGCGAATCCACGTCGGACGTTTCCTCGTACAGAGGAGAAACTTCGTCTTGGACTGCAGGAGGAATGAGGACAGCAGTTGTTCCGCCGCCGAGTCGGTCGGCAGGTTCTGGAGGTCGTCGATGACCACGCACGCGTCCGGTGACCAATCTGCGGATTCTCTTGTGAGGATCGAGGCCAGCGCGCCGACTTCGGCGTCAGGAACTTGCATTCGTCTTAAGCGGCCCGTGACCCTTGTATCGCGCCCGTGACTAAGGGTCGAGCCAAGGCTGGCAAGCGTGGTGGCTACGACCGCGGCATCTGCAACCGGCCGTGGAAACCCGCACCAAGCTAGGAGGTGGTTGGACTGGTCTAGCCACTGGCGGGCGAGGGTCGTCTTTCCGTAGCCGGCGGGTGCGACGAGCATTTTGATCCGCGCCGGGGACTCGTCGAGCAGGCGCGTCAATCTCGGGCGCTCGATGATTCGCGAACGCCCCTGCTGTAGCTGGGTGGCGGTGCCATCTGCCATGTGGTCTGCGGGGCCGGCCCGCTGCGTAACGCTAACGAGATTCTCGCTCTTTGGATAGACACGCCCGCAGCCCCACCAGAGCTGCGGGCGTGCTGCCGTCAGCTCCCCGGCCCGGCCGAGGCGGGGCCGAGGCTTTGCGCGAGCGGGTCGTCACCCGTCTGGCTTCGATAGGCGAGGGGGATCTGCCGCCTACGCGACACTCCGAGCTTCTGACGAAGCGTGTCGCAATGAGCCTTGACGGTGCGCGGGGAGATACCGAGCCGCTCGCCCACCTCTTCGTTGGAGCAACCGGCGGCGATGAGCGCGATCACCTCACGCTGTCTGTCGGTAATCGGTGGGCATCCCGAGGTCATCACGTTCACCATGGTCAGAGGCTACGACTCCGCACGTGAAGGCACCATTGGCCGGAAGGTGTATTTCGCGGCGTAACCCGCGTCCGCAGACAGTCTGAGGCTCACCGCGGCTCTGTACGCTCGCGCGATGCAGCCACTCGACGTCGAGGTGGCCGTTATCGGGGCGGGTGTGATGGGCCTGGCCGCTGCGCGGGCGCTTGCACAGGCCGGGCGCGACGTCCTCGTTCTGGAGCAGTTCGAGCTCGACCACACCCGCGGCTCGAGTCACGGGTCGTCCCGAATCTTCCGTCTGTCCTACCCGGCGGCGGAGTGGGTGCGGCTCGCGCAGGAGGCGCTGCCGCTCTGGCGCGAGCTCGAGGCGGAGAGCGGGGAAACTCTGCTCGAGCTCCACGGGTCGATCGATCTTGGCGCCTGGGAGGCGAACCGGGATGCGCTCGCGTCGTGCGGCGCCACCTTCGACGTGCTCGATCGCGGCGAGGCTGAAAGGCGATACGAACTACGACTGGCGCCGGGCGAGCGGGCCCTCTTCCAGCCGCAAGGAGGCATCGCGCTCGCGGACAAGACGCTGCTCGCGCTCGCCGGTTCGGCGCGACAGCACGGCGCCCGCATTCGCGAGCAGTCCCGCGTCACCGGCGTCCGTGACACTGGAATAGCGGTCGAAATCGAGTTGGAGGGCGAGTTCCTCCGGGCTGGGGCGGTGGTCGTGTCGGCGGGCGCGTGGGCGCCAAAGCTCCTCGCTCTCGATGCGCGGCCGACCCGCGAGACGACCGCCTACTTCGCCTGCGAGCGGCCACTTCCGTCGCTGATCGACGGGACGTTCGCGGCGCAGATCTACGGCTACGGGCTGGCCGCGCCAGGGGTGGGCGCAAAGGCCGGATTGCACAAGTCCGGCCCCCGAATCGATCCAGATGAACCCGGGGACGCGGACGAAGCAACGGCGGTCGCGGCGGGCGAGTGGCTGTCAAAACGACTCCCCTCGATCTCCCCCGAGCCCGTGCGAATCGAGACCTGTCTGTACACGAACCTCGCCGGCGACCGTTTCACGCTCGAGCGTCGCGGCCACGTCGTCGTCGGCTCGCCGTGCAGTGGGCACGGCTTCAAGTTCGCTCCGCTGATCGGGAATCGGCTCGCGGGCCTGGCGACAGAGGCGCTTTCCTAGCGGAACAGATCGCGTTCTGGCGGCATGAGGAGGTCTCGTCCGCTGCCCTCTCCCTCTGCAACGTAGCCGCGGATGACCGCCGCCGGGACCTCGCGGGTCTTGCCGAGCACGAGCTCGGCGGCGGAGGCGAGCTCGTCTGCGACGGCAATTTGGGTCCCCTTGAGCTGGTAGCCGACCCGATCGCGCTCGCCGCGCAGGTCGAGAAGCGGCGCCAGGCCGGCAACGCCGAGGGCGACATCGATTGTTCCCTGGCGCCACGGTCGGCCGAAGGAGTCGCTGACGATCACGCCGACGTTGCGCCCCGTACGGTCTCTGAGAGCAGCTCGGAGCCGTCCTGCCGACGCGTCGGGATCGAGCGGCAGCAAAACGAGCGTCCCCGCGCAGGTCGCGTTGGAGGCGTCCACTCCGGCCGACGCGCAGACGAAACCGTGGATCGTCTCGCCGATCAGGAGCGGCGGGCGCTCGCGGACGATGCGCACGCTCTCCCGGAGGATCACCTCCATGTGCCGGGGGTCGGCGTCTCCAGCCAGCTCGAGCGCGCGCTGCGACGCCCGAACTTCCTCCAGACGCACGAGGCGCCCCTCGGACTTCGACACGACCTTCTGCGCAACCACGAGAATGTCGCCGTCCTCCAAGCCGCCTGCTCGCTCGGCGGCCTCGGCGATCAACCCCGACAGATCGTCACCCGACTCGACCTCGGGAATTCCCTCGAGCCCGAAGATGCGGATCTCGGTGGTCAACGGAGGCCGGTGATCCGTAGGCCGGCGTGCGCCTTGTAGCGCTTGTTGACGTTCACGATCACGGCCGTCATGCCCTCGAGGGCGCGCGCGCTGGCGAGCGGCCCCGCATCGATCGCGCGGCCGGAGACGAGTCTGCCAGCCAGGTCGAGTGCGAGTGTCTTCGCCCCGGCGTCGTCGCCGCAGACGAGGGCGTCCTCGTCTGCGGGCGCCTGCGAAAGGCTGGCTGCCGCGAGGGAGTGCAGGCCTGCAACAACCGGCGCCTCGAGCGCGTCCTGGATTCGCTGAGCGACTGAGACGGCCTCCTCCGTCGGCCGCACGCCGCCCGGGCCGAAGGAGAGCTCGGCGGCGACGGAGAGAACGGGCGTCTGGCCGATGGCCTCTCGCAGCTCGCGCGCCGTCTCGACTGCAGCCTCCGCCTTCACCGCCAGGAGCACGAGGTCGACCTCGCGCACCGCGTCCCTGTTCGCCGCTCCCGCAGCTCCAAGGGTGGCCGCCGACTTGCGCGCTCGCTCTGAATCCCTGGAGCCGATCACCACATCCACTCCTGCAGCGAGAAGGCGCTTCGCGACGGCTTGGCCGAAGCTGCCGGTTCCTCCTACGACGGCGACCTTCATGCCGCCGCCTCGAGCACCGTCTCGGCGAGTCGGCGGGAGGCGGCGAGATCCGTCATGAGCGTGTTCGTCACAACTGCACGCACGGCGAGGTGACCGGTCGGATCGGTCTCGTCGAAGACGAGCGCGTCGATCAGACCCTCGTAGCAGGACGCCACATGGGCCGGCGAGGTGCCGCCGGTCAGCCGTCTCAGCATGCGGTCGGCGGGTCCTTTCACGGCCCGGCCGCCGACGATGGGGCTGACGGCGACACAGGGTACGCGGCGCGCGGCGATCGCCTCGCGTATCCCTGCGACGGCGAGGATCGGCCCGATGCTGACGAAGGGATTGCTCGGCGCGATCAGGATCGCGTCAGCTGCATCGAGCGCTTCGAGGACGCCCGGTGCAGGGGTCGCGTCACCGACGTAGCGGACACGATCCACCTCGTCGCGATGTCCGCGCGTGACGAACCACTCCTGAAACGAGAAGCTGCCCGCAAGGGTGTCGATCCACGTGCGCAGCTCGTCGTCGGTGGCGGCCAGGATTCGGGTTTGGAGGCCCAGCGCGCGGGCCATTCGCTCGGTCACCGCGGACAGCGACTCACCCGCGCGGAGGGCCTGCGTCCGCACCAGGTGGAGACCGAGGTCGCGATCGCCGAGCCGGAACCAGTCCTCGCCTCCCAGCGCTTTCACTGTCTCGAGCGCGTGCCAGGTCTCGTCGGCACGTCCCCAGCCCCGCTCCTCGTCGTTTAGGTCCGCAAGCGCATAGAGCATGCTGTCGAGGTCGGGAGAGATCGCCAGATCCAGCACCTTCACGTCGTCGCCGACGTTTCCGATCACCGTCACTTCCGCCGGGTCGATTGCGGCTACGAGTCCTCGTGCGAAACGCGCACCACCGACCCCGCCCGAGAGGAGGGCCACCGTCATCGTCGAACCAGCATCCCGAGCGCTGCCTGCGTACGCGGAGCTGCACGGTAGGCCAGCCGCTCCAGATCCGCCATCGTGTCCACATCGTCGCTCAGGTTTGGGATCGCTGCCGCGACCGCCTGCAGGCCGACATTTGCCGCATGCTCGCGGAACCGGCGCGCGCTCCCGGGCCCGTAGAGCGGAGCAAATGCCGACGGTTGGGGCAATGCGAGCGCGTTGGTCGTCCCATCCTCGGCCTCCACGAGACCAAAGGCGCCGAGCTCGGCCGCGCTTGCCAGTATGCACAAGTCGTGCGGGACGACGCACGGCAGATCGGCGTTCACGACGAGCGCCGGCTCGTCGGGCAGGCCGGCAAGTGCGGCGGCGACCGCGGGTCCCTGTCCTCCGCCGGGGTCGGGCACGACCTCGGCCCCGAGCGCGGCGACGATTCCCTTTGCGGCTGGGTCGGAGGTAACGACCAACGTTCGGGCGGTGGCCACGCAGGCCGCCACCACGTCGCCGAGCATCGCGAGCGCGAGCTGCGCTCGCAGCTCGCCCGGAGCGTCGATCCGCTGCTTGCCGCTCGCCCCTCGAAAGGGTACGACGATTGCCGTCATCGCTCGGGAGAGACTATCCCCGCGTGGACAACACTTCGTTGGCGGGCAAGCTCGAGGCGTTCGCGGCGCTGCTCGACTTAGCGGGATCCAGCTACTACACCGTTCGCGCCTACCGGCGGGCGGCCGATCTGATTCGGTCGACGCCAGTCGACGTGGCAGAGCTCGTCCGTAACGGGCGAGTGCGTGAGCTGGCCGGGGTCGGGCCGGGGATCGAGGCGCGTCTTCGCGAGCTGGTCGAGACGGGTGAGCTGTCAGAGCTCCGCGAGCTCGAGGCAGAGGCGCTGCCGGAGCTCGTTGGAGTGGGTCGGCTGCTCGGGCTCTCGCCGAAACGGATGCGAGAGCTCGGGAAGGGGCTGGACGTTCGAACGATCAGTGGTCTACGGGAGGCTGCGGAGGCGGGCCGGCTGACGGAGGTTCCCGGTATTGGCCCCAAGACCGCGGAGAAGATCCAGGCTGGTCTCGCCAAAGCTGCGGATGCGCGGCCCCGGAGGGGAATGCTCCTCAACCGGGCACGGGCGCTCGTGCGGGAGGTCGCCGAGGCGCTCGGCGGACACCCCGCCGGCGACCCACGCCGTGGCTGCGACCTCTCGACGCGCTTCGCGGTGGTGGTCGGCCGCGCGGAGGCGCTGGAAGAGCTGGAGCGCTTGCCGCAGATCGTCTCTGTCCTGGAACGGGACGGCGCTCGCGTCGTCGCCGTCACGGCGGACGGCTTCCCGATCGAGTTCGTGCTTGCGCCGGTTGACAGGTTCGGGACCATCCTTGTGCGAGCGACCGGCTCGCCGGAGTACGTGGCCGCGCTCGAGCCGCTGCCGGAGGCGGCGACAGAAGAGGCGGTGTACGACGCTCTGCAGCGGCCCCACCGGCCGCCCGAGCTGCGGGAGGTCGACGCGGAGGACCCTCCGCCCGACCTGCTCAGGCTCGAGGACGTGCGGGGCGACCTTCACGTCCATACCACCGCCTCGGACGGAAAGGCCTCCGTCTACGAGATGGGACGTGCCGCGAAGGAGCTTGGCTACGAGTACATCGCGATCTGCGACCATACGCGAGCTGTCCGCGTCGTTCCGGGCCTCGACGCGGACGACGTGCGCCGGCAGGGCGAGGAGATCGCAGCCGCCAACGAGCTGCTGGCGCCGTTCCGGATCCTGCGCGGAAGCGAGTGCGACATCCTCCTAGACGGATCTCTCGACCTTCCGGACGACGTCCTCGGCGAACTCGAGTGGGTGCAGATCAGCCTCCATGCCGGTCAGCGCGGCGACCGTGACGGGCTCACCGACCGCGTGCTCGAGGCGATGCGACAGGCCGGGACCTCAACAGCGGCCTCGTGCCTCTCGCACCCGAAGGGCCGGATCCTGAACCATCGACCCGAGAATGCGCTCGATCTCGGGCGCGTTTTCGAGGTGGCGCTCGAAACGGGAGTCGCACTGGAGATCAACGGACTGCCCGACCGCCTCGACCTGTCGGCACGGCATGCTCGGGAGGCGCTCGCGGCGGGCGTGAGAATTGTCTGCTCGACGGACGCCCACTCCGTGCGCGGCCTCGGGAACATGGAGCTCTCGGTCGTGACCGCCCGGCGCGCGGGCGCGCGTCGAGCTGAGGTGCTCAACACACGTTCGCTCGGAGAGCTCCTCTAAGCCGCGCTGGCGCCCGGCCCACGCTCCGTGTACTCACCCACCTCGAACCAGTGCGTGCTGCGCAGAGCGTTCGCGACCTCGGGCTCGGTATGGCCGGCATGGAAGACGTGGTGCTCGAGATCGCAGCAGATCGCGACGTCCCCGAGCGAGACGTGCGTAATCTCCGTCAGGACGTCGACGGGAAGCTGGGCCTCGGCGACCGTGTAGTGCTTGAACTGCAGGCCGGGCGCCCGTTCCATCAGCGTTGGCCAATCAGGGCAGGTGCGCGAGCTCATCGAGCCTCAGACTTCTCCTCCAGCACCCAGCTCCCTTCCAGACGAACCACACCTCCCTGCTCGCCGTCCGGATAGACGACGAACGTCAGTGCGTCGTCGAGCCAGTGCAGAAGCCGGTCGCCGCTGGGATCAGTGAGACCGAGACGGAGGTGGAAGCGGCCGCTCGAGAGCGGCAGGCTGTCCACGTTGTAGCGCAGCGCGCGCTCTCCCTGTCCGTCACCCCAGCCGAGCGTGGCGGTGTCGAGTGCATCGGAGGCGACCAGAAGGCCGGCGTCGTCGCGAAGCTCGAGCTGCAACCTCGGCGCACCCAGACCGGCCTGCGCCTGGATCCGCAGCCGGAGAGAGAGCGGCTCTCCGGCCAGGAACTGTCGGCGCTCCTCCCCCTCCGACCCGACGAGCCTGGCGGCGGTGATCTCGGCTTCGCCCGTTCCCCATTCACGCAAGCCTGCGGAACGCTCGGCCGGATCCGCGTCGAAGGCGAGCACCCGTCGGTAGTGGACGACGGCCTCGTGCGTAGGGCCGTCGAACTCCTTGCGACCATCGCGCAGCAGTACCGCTCGCTCGCACAGCCGCTCGACCTGCGTCGCGTCGTGGGAGACGAAGACGATCGTGCCTCCACGCTGCTTGAACTCGAAGATCTTGCCGAAGCACTTGCGCTGGAACGCCTCGTCACCGACCGCGAAGACCTCATCGAGCAGCAGCACGTCCGCGTCGAGATGTGCGGCGATCGCGAAGCCGAGACGCATGTACATCCCGGACGAGTAGGTGCGGACGGGCCGGTCGATCGAGTCTTCCAGCTCGGCGAAGGAGACGATCTCGTCGAACCGCTCTCGGATCTCCGCGCGACGTAGGCCGTACATGGAGCCGTTCAGGAAGACGTTCTCGCGTCCGCTGAAGTCGGGATGGAATCCGGCCCCGAGCTCGAGCAGCGAGCCGATGCGGCCGCCGACGGCAATCGTGCCGCTCGTCGGCCTGATGATCCCAGCGACGAGTCGGAGCAGCGTCGACTTTCCTGAGCCGTTGCGCCCGATCAGCCCGACGGCCTCCCCCGGCTCGACGTCGACCGAAACGTCGCGGAGCGCCCACACGTCGGTCGGCTGTGTGCGCCCGCGAAGCACGAAAAGTTCTTTGAGCGTTCTCGCCTGCCGCGCATGCACGCGGAAGCGCCGCGACACGGCGTCAGCGCGAATCCCTCCCGTTCTCACGTCCGGGACGGTACAGCCGTGGGAACCTCACGCCGGACGAGGCCGGCGAGCACACGGACGAAAGCTGGGTCGGCATTCGGCATCTCGATCCGGCTCAAGTGCACACCGAGCTCGGCTGCCCTATGCATCGCTTCGGTGTCGAGGTCCCAGCGAATCTCCAGGTGGTCGGAGACGAAGCCGATGGGGCAGAGGAGCACAGCGCCGACACCCTGCGCCGCGAGCGCCTCAAGGTGATCGAGGATGTCGGGCTCGAGCCATGGCTCGCCGGTCGGGGAGGCGCTCTGGAAGGAGAACGTCCAGCGGTCGCCGAGCGCTGCGCGCTCGGCGATAGCCACGGCCGTCTCGAGCAGCTCGTCCCTGTAGGGATCTCCTTCGTCGAGAATCCGCGCAGGGAGCGAATGCGCCGTAAACACGACGTGCGCCGAGAGATAGTTGCTGTCAGCAACTAACTTCGCGGCGAGCAGCTCGACGAAGCCAGGATCGGCGCCCCACCGCTCGACGAAGCGGAGCTCGGTCCGGCCCGCGATCGCCCCCTCGAGGAGCCCGCGATACTTCTCGATCGACATGGACGAGTAGTGCGGCGCGAGCACGAGCCCCACGATCGTCGTCGCGCCCTCTGCGATCGCGCACTCGACTGCCTCTGCGATGCGCGGCGTCCAATGCCGCATACCCGTCAAGACACGAAGGTCGAGTTCCTGCTCGAGCGCCGCGCGCGTGGCCTCGGTGATCTCGTTCAGGGGGTTCGAGTGCTCGATCCCCAGCCGCCGGTAGCGGTCGATGAGCCCGGCGAGGTGCTCGGGCGAGATCGGCCGGCCGCCGCGGATGTCTGCGTAGTACGCGGGGACGTCGTCGATTCGGTCGGGCGACCCGTACGCCATCAGGACGACCGCGACGCTCATGCCGGGACTCGCGCGGTCTGCTCGTGCACGAAGGCGCGCAGGCGGCCGAGCACGCCCGGGTCGGTGTCCGGCATGACGCCGTGGCCGAGGTTGAAGATGTGGCCCGGCCGCCCGGCCGCGCGTGCGAGGACGTCGAGGGTCGCGCGCTCGACGCGCTCCCAGGGCCCGAACAAGGTCGCGCCGTCGAGGTTCCCCTGGACGCCTCGCTGTTCCCCGACGATCTCCCACCCCCAGTCGAGCGGAATACGCCAGTCCAGCCCGATCACGTCCCCACCCGCGTCTGCCATCTGCGTGAGCAGGGTGGCGGTGCCGGTGCCGAAGTGAATCGTCGGACAGTCGACGGCCGCGAGGATTCGCTTCGAGTACGGCAGCACGAACTCCTCGTAGTCCGCAGGGGAGAGTGCCCCTACCCACGAGTCGAAGAGCTGGATCACGTTCGCGCCGGCACTGGCCTTCGCGCGGACGTACGGCGCGAACGCCGCGGTCAGCTTCTCCATCAGCGCGTGCCAGAGCTGAGGCTCGGCGTACATCATTCGCTTCACGTGGAGGAACTCGCGGCTCGGCTTCCCTTCGACGAGGTACCCCGCGACCGTGAAAGGTCCTCCGCAGAAGCCGATCACCGCCTGGTCGGCCCGCAGCTCGCGACGCACGATCGAAACGGCTTCGAGGATGAACGGGACGGACTCCTCGGGGTCGGGCGTTCGCAAGGCGTGCACCTGGGCGGCGGTGCGGATCGGATCCGAGACCACCGGCCCGACGTTCTCGACGAGCTCGACGTCCACGCCCATGCCGAGGACGGGCAGCATGATGTCAGCGAACATGACGGCCGCGTCGACGTCGTGGCGGCGCACCGGCTGCAGCGTCACCTCGGCACAGAGCTCGGGCTCTCTACAGACCTCGAAGAGCGTATGCGTCTTGCGGACCTCGCGATACTCCGGCAGCGAGCGGCCGGCCTGGCGCATGAACCAGACGGGCGTGCGCTCCGTCGGCTCCAGCCGCGCCGCACGGACGAGGAGTGGCTCCTGCACGGAAGTAGGCTATCCACGGCGATGGAGAGGGTCGGCGAGCATCCAGTTCCGGCCGGCCCACTCGCGGTGCGGTGGCTTGGGTACTCGCTGCAGTCGATGCGGGCCGGAGCGCTCACGAGCGTCTCGTTGCGGCTCGCGAACGCGGGCTCGGCCACGTGGCGGGCGCGTGTGCTCTTGTCCTGCCACTGGCTCGACGATCGCGGAAACCCGATCGTTTGGGACGGTCCGCGCATGTCCCTGCCGCACGAGGTGGTGCCCGGAGAGGAGGTCGAGGTCACGGCCGCGGTGCGGGCGCCGCAGCCGCCGGGCGCCTACCGACTCGCCTTCGACCTGCTCGAGGAGTTCCGCTTTTGGTTCGCGGAGGTCGGTTCGCACGTCCTGGAACTGGAGGTCTCCGTCCTGCCGCGCATCGACGAACGCAGGCTCGCCGTCGTTCTCCACGGCGCCATCGGCCCGGAGACCGAGACGGCGATCCGGGGACAGGACGAGCCGCTCGTCGCGGACGAAGCCGTCGCCACAGCCCATTTGGTGGCGGGCGCGATACCCGAGCCGGACTGGTCGCGCCGGCTCCTCGATGCACACGCGGAGGGATTCGCCGCGGTTGGCGGCTCGATCCACGGCGGTGGCCGCGAGCTAAGGCCATGGCGCTCAGAGGGCGGTCGCAATCCGGGTTTCGCGCACCCGCTCCTGCTGCCCTCGCTGCTGACGGGATTCGAGGCTGCGGAGCACCATGGCCTGCCGGCCTACTTCCCGGAGCGCTTCTACTACGGCGAGCCCTGGCTCTACGACGGGCGGATCAGACTTCGACTGCGACGCGATCGTCGACGCGCCTGAAGACGCCTGCGCCGATCGCCAGCGCCACGACCGCCGAGATCGCGAGGTAGATCGCGTCGCCCGCATCCGGGGCACGACCGAAGAAGAGCGGTTGGCGCACCGCCTCCACGGCCGGGGTCAGGAAGTTGCCCCAGTGGATCAGGTCGACGAGGCGGGGATGATCTTCCACCCCAGGCACCTGCTCGAGCGAGTAGAGCACCGGCGTGAGGAAGAACCAGGGCAGGAGTAGCGCCGTCACGAGGTGCTCGACGTCGCGGTAGAGCGCGTTCAGCGACGCGATCGCGAGCGAGAGCCCGGCGACGAGGCAGACGGCGAGCGCCGAGAGTGGGATCGCGAGCCAGACCGTGTCGCGCGCCTCCGGGATGTAGACGACACTGAGGACGATCACGATCGCGAGCATCACGACGAAGCTCACGAGTTGTGAAGCGACCATCGCGAGCGGGACGAGCTGACGCGGGAAGCGCACCTTGCGGATCAGGTTCGCGTTCTCGACGAGGCTTCGTGACGCCGCTTGCAGCGAGGTCGAAAAGAACACCCAGACGGGCAGGCCAGCGAGCAGGAAGAGCCAGTAATGCTCGTAATCAACCGCCTGCACCTTCAGCATCACCGAAAAGACGAGCAGGTAGACGAGCATTAGCACGATGGGGTGCGCGAGTGACCACACGAGACCGAGCGCAGAGCCCTTGTACTTCGCCCGCAGGTCGCGCCGAAAGAGGCTGCCGAAGAGCTCGCGGTAGCGTAGGAGGTCGGTGTAGGTCGTCACTTGCCGCATCTAGTGTAGGGGTGACCGTGGCTCCCACCGTGGCTCCACACAGAGACCTAACAGGCCCCCACTACCCTTCCCGCAGGTGAGCGTGGCCGTCACGTTCGCGGCCTTCCCGGTCGCTGTCCTTGTCCTCTGGGCGCTGTTGCGCTCCCAGGCCGGCGTTCGGCTCGGCGGGCGGCTCGTCGCCCGCCCCTCGGGCGAGCGATGGCACGAGCAGGCGACGCCGAGCTTCGGCGGCGTCGGAATCTTCTTCGGGCTGCTCGCGGGGCTTACGGCTGCCGTCGCGGTGGGCGCGCTCGATGCAAGCACGGAGTTGCTCGGCGTGGCGGTAGGCTGCTCGATCCTCTTTCTCGCCGGCTTGGCCGACGATCTCTTCGATCTCGGTCCGATCGCGAAGCTCGGGACCCAGTTCCTTGCCGCCGCGGTCGTCCTGGCGAGCGGCCTCACCGTCGAGGTCGTGGATTCGGACGTGCTCGGCACCGCGATCGGGCTCGTCTGGCTCGTGGGGATCACGAACGCCTTCAACCTCCTCGACAACATGGACGGACTTGCGGCCACGCTCGCAGTCGTCGCATGCGCGACCTTCGCGGTGGACGCGATCGCGACGGAGCCGAAGAGCCTGGCGACCGTGCTCGCCCTTTCGCTTGGCTTCGCGTGTGCGGCGTTCCTCCCGTTCAACCTACGGCGGAAGCGGCGTGCGGCGCTCTTTATGGGCGACTCGGGCAGCCAGGTGATCGGGTTCGGTCTCGCTGCGCTGGCGCTTGCCTCGAGCTGGACGGCGTCGGGCGCAACGCTCGCCACCGTCTTGCTGCCGTTGCTCGTGCTCGCGATTCCGATCCTCGATACGACGCTCGTGACCGTGCGACGGGCGCTCGAGCGACGTCCGATCGCTCAGGGCGGCAAGGATCACTCTTCACATCGGCTCGTGTATTACGGGCTGAGCGAGCCACAGGCGGTCGCGGCACTCGCCCTGCTGGCGACGCTGCTCGGGTTGACCGCGCTCGCCTATAACGTGCTCGACGACGCACGCGTGACCGCGGTTGGGGTGCTGCTCTCGTTCGTGGTCCTCGTCCAGTTCGGAAGCTTCCTGACGGACCTGGAGGAGCGCTCGGCTCGGGCCGAGCCCGGGCCGCCGCCCTCGCTCCTGCGGGCCCTCGTCTCGCAGCCGCGCCGGCTCGTGGAGGTGCTGATCGACTTCGCGATCATCTGCGCCTCGTTTCTCGCCGCGTACCTTCTGCAGGTGGACGGCCGCGGGAGCGACGTTCAGCGAGCGGTGTTCCTCGCGACGTTGCCGGTGCTCCTCGGCGTGCGGTACGTCCTCTTCGTCCTCGCCGGGATCTATCGACGTGTCTGGCGGTTCGCAACCCCGCGCGATCTCGTCGCCATCGCCTCCGCAACGGCGCTCTCGGTCCCGATCACGGTCGCGATCGTCGCCAAGACGCAGTCTCTTCAGTCCTTCCCACTCGAGATCTTCCTGGTTGACGCGCTCCTCTGCGCCGTGCTCGTCTCGGCGTCTCGCCTGGCCCTGCGGCTGGCTCCGGACGTGTTCGCGTCGCCGGGACGGCGCGGCGGCGAGCGGGTGCTGGTCGTGGGAGCGGGCCGTTCTGGCCGCAGCCTCGTCCGGGAATTACGTGAGACCCCCGAGCGGCGAGTCGTCGGCTTCCTCGACGACAACCCGAGCGTGCGGCGGCGGCATGTCCTCGGCGTGAAGGTGCTGGGCCGGCTGGACGAGGTGGCGACCCAGCTCGACGTGGCGCGGCCGACCGCAGTGCTCGTCACCATTCCCGACATCGAGGCAGAGCGCCTCGACGCGCTCGTCGCTGCCTGCGTCAGCGCCGAGATTCCGTGCCGGCTCATCCGCACGCGAACCGAGATCAGTCGGCCGCCGCTGCTCGGAGTGCCGGTCGAGTGAACGCGCCCGCGCTGCGCGCGCGCGTTAGAGACGCGTGGCCACTGTTCGCCGCGTACGTCGGGCTCGCGATCCTCTACTCGTGGCAGGCTTCGGAGCGCGTCACGCCCACCCTCTTCAGCGACGAGATCGAGTTCACGCAGGTGTCGCGGTCGATCGCGGAGACGGGACGAGCGACCATTCGCGGCGCGGACGCCCCGAGCGTCTCCCTGTACGAGTATCTGGCCGCGCCCGCGTGGTGGATCGACGACGTGAGCACCGCCTACGGCGCGATCAAGTTCCTCGGTGTGCTCCTGATGACGGCGACGATCTTCCCGGCGTACGCACTCGCGCGCCTTCTCGTCTCGCGGCCTTCCGCTGTCCTCGCCGCGCTCGGGGCGATCGTCGCACCGGCGCTCTCGTATTCGCCCTTCCTCGTCGAGGAGCCGTTGGCATACCCGGTCTCGACCCTCGCGCTGCTGCTGATCGCGCGCGCGGGCCTGAGCACGACTCGCCGCTCGGCGGGCCTCGCGCTCGGCGTCTGCCTGCTCGCGATCTTCGTCCGGACGCAGCTCGCGGTTCTGCTCGTCGTGCTGGCGATCGTCCTCCTCGCACGGGCCTGGCGGGGCGAGAGGCTCCGGAGCTGGCGCGCGACGTGGACGGCGGGAGACTGGGTGGGAGGGACGGTCCTCCTGATCGGGCTCGCCGTGGTGCTCTCGGCCGAGTTGGGCCGCCGGTCGACCAGCTGGTACGTCGCGACGTCATCCTTCAAGGATCGGATGCTCGAGTACGGCCTGTGGGCCGTCGGAGCCCTCGCGATCGGGCTCGGCGTCATCCCTCTCATCGCCGGGCTCGTCGCGCTCGTGCGGCCCCGCGCCGAGCTGCGTGACCCCGCGACGAGCACCTTCGTCGTGCTCATGGCATCGTCACTCGCTGCGTTCGGCCTCTACACGGCCGTCAAGGCGGCCTACATCTCGACGGAGCTCTCGATCGTGATCGCCGAGCGGAACCTGATCTACCTCACGCCGTTGCTCTTCATCGGCACCGCGCTGGTGCTGGAGAGAAGGACGATCTCGCTGTTCGCAACCGTGACGGCGACGGCGTTCTCCGTGTACCTCGTCGCAACGACGCCGTATGCACTCGACACCTACCCCAACTACGAGACGCACGGGCTGGCCATTGCCGCGTTCGCGAACCGCATCCCGAAATGGCCGGCGGAGACGATCGAGACCGCGTTCGTGCTCCTGGCGCTCGGCTCCGGGTTGGCGGTGTTGACGCTGCGATACCTGCGTTCGCCGCGGGTCGCCGCCGCGGTGGCGGCGACGGTCGGGGGTTTCGCGCTGGCGTGGAGCCTCACGGCCGAGATCTACGCGGCGAACGGGGAGCGCGGCGCCGCCGACCAGCAGTACGCCGCGTTGCCGAAGCCGCCGGACTGGGTCGACAACACCACCGGGCGGCAGTCTGCGATCTTCGTGGGCCAGGGCATCAGCGATACGAACGCGTTCTGGCAGCTCGAGTTCTGGAACTCCTCGATCCGCTGGTTCTGGGGTGTGGACGGCAGCACGCCGCGGGGCGTGACCCCGAACCTGCTGCGGCCTGACGGAACGCTGGGCCCCGCAGACCTGGGGGCCCAGTTCGCGGTTGCGTCCAAGGGCGTGGCGATCGCAGCGCCGAGGGTGACGACCGTCGCGGACTACGTCCTCTATCGCCTTGGTGGAGAGCCTGTGCGCTTGCGGGAAACAACGGCAGGCGTCCAGGCGGACGGGTGGATGAGCTCCGAAGCCTCCTACACCCGATATGACGTCGAGGGTCTCGGTCGAGGCTTCGTCAAGGTGACGCTCTCGCGGGTTGCCGCCTGCTTCCCGCAGCTCGAGCCTGCCGACGCCGTCGTCACGGTGGGGGCGGTCGGCGTCAACAGGTTCGACCAACCGGGGATCGCGCGCGTGACCGATCGGAGGGAAACCGAGGTGAAGGTATGCGAGCCGAACCCCGTTGTGTTGCGCGTGCCGGCCGAGCCCTGGCGCGTGGAGATCTCGCTCTCCCCGACGTTCGTGCCGGCCGAGCTCGACTCGACCCTCCCCGATCGACGCGAGCTCGGCGCGAAACTCGTCGTCGAGACGGTGCCCGGATCCGGTTAACGCAGCACGAGCAGGCGTTCTGGATGCTTGCGCACGAAGCGGAGCATCCCGCGCAGATGCCAGAGCGTGTGCCGCGAGAGAAAACGCTTGTCGATCACGGCCGCATAGTCGTGCCGCACGACCGCGGAGGGAACGAGCCATCGCTCCCAACCCGCTCGTGCCGCGCGGTAGGCGACGTCGATGTCCTCGACGTAATGTCGGTAGCCGGCGTCCCAGCCGCCGATCTGGTCCAGCATCGTCCGGCGCATCAGGAGGCAGGCACCGCCCAGCAGCCAGTCTCCCCGCACCGGCACGTCCGGGCGGGTGCCGTAATGCCCGGTCTGGTGCTCGTACGGGCTTCGCAGCAGGCGGAGCGGCGTTCGCCGCGCGATCGTTCCCAGCAACGTCGGGAACCGGCGCAGCGACGGTTGCCAGGTGCCGTCCGGCCAGAAGACGAGCGGGCCGACGAGGCCTGCGCGAGGATGCTCCTCCGCAAACGCAGTCAGTGCGTCGATCGCGCCGGGATCGGGGACGGCGTCCGGATTCGAGACGACGACGTACTCCCCCGTCGTCTCGGCGATGCCTCGGTTGACGTTCGCCGCAAACGAGACCGGCGTCTCGTTCTCGACCAGGCGCGCCCCATCCGGAATGCTGCCCACCGAGCCCGGGAGGTTGCCGATCACGACCAGCTCGTCGACCTGCGCCGCCAGCTTCGGGAGCGAGCGCTCGAGCTCCGCGGCGTGGCCGTGCGAGACCACGATGCCGGAGACCTTCATCCTCGCGTCCATCACGGCAGCGCCTCGAGGTAGACAGCGAGCGTGGTCTCGGCAGCCACGCTCCAGCTGAAGGCCTGCGCGCGCCGGAGTCCGGCGGAGCGAAGGCGCTCGGGCTCCGCGAGCGTGTGGTGGATGCCCTCGGCGAGGCCGCCTTCCGGCACGATCACGGCCGCCTCGCCCGCCACCTCGCGCAACGCCGGCTCGTCCACCACTACGACCGGCGTTCCGCACGCCATCGCCTCCAGCACCGGGAGGCCGAAGCCCTCGTAGCGCGACGGCTGCACGAGGCAGGCGGCGCTGCGGTAGAGCTCGATCAACTCCTCCTGCGAGACGTAGCCGCGGAGGTCGGCGCCGCGCGCCCGCAGCTGGGCCGCGAGCGCCTCGTCCCGTACGGGACCGGCAACGATGAGCGGCAGCCCGACGGCCGCCGCGGCCTCGGCCGCCGCAAGTTGGTTCTTGCGCGGCTGCACGGCGCCGACGGCGAGTACGTACGAACGTTGCAACGGATTGTTGCTTGGCGAGAAGGCGGGATCGACGCCGTTCGGCGTCACGACGACCTTTTCCGGCGCGAGACCGTACAGCTCGACGAGGTCGCGCTTCGTTCGCTCCGACACCGTCAGCACGCGCTTCGCGCGTCGTGCTGCACGCGGGACGACACTCCGGAAGACGATGCGATCCTTCAGCGGCATCAGCTCCGGATGGCGCTCGAAGGACAGGTCGTGGATCGTCACCACAGCGGGACAGGAACGGCCGGCGGGGATGGCGTACTGCGTGTGGACGAGCGCCGCACCAACGTTGCGGAGCAGGCGCGGCAGCGTGACGAGCATGCGTAGCTCCTGCGGCCGCGTGTGCAGCGCGAGAGCTTCGATCCCCGGAGGAACGAGCTCTGGATGACGCGTCACCGCTGCGAGACGGACGTTCGCCTTGGCCGCAGGAGCCGCGAGCTCGCGGAGGAGATTCGAGACGTAGCGCTCGTCGCCCGTACGGTGCCGCCCGAGCGTGTCCGCATCGACGACGATGAGCGGCTCGTTCACCTGGTTGCCTTGCGGTAGGCGAGTGCTGCCGCTTCGGCGGCCCGCTCCCACGTGTACAGCTTCGCCCGCTCGAGGCCGAGCCGGGTTAGCTCGAGCCTCCGGCGGTCTGCTTGCTCGATCCCTGTCGCGATCGACGCGGGGTCGAGCGGGTCGACCAGCACACCCGCGTCGCCCACGATGTCTGCCATCGCGCTCCCCGCGCTCGTGACGACCGGTGTCCCGCAGGCCATCGCTTCGGCGGCGGGAATCCCGAAGCCCTCGTATAGCGAGGGAAAGACGAGGCACAGTGCTCCCCGATAGAGCGCTGCGAGCTCCTCGTCGGGGACGAAGCCGAGCCGCTTGACGTGGGCGCCGGCGACGCGGACGTCGCCCCAGCCGGGGTCGCCGACGACCCGCAGTTCGACCCCCGCCCGTGCGGCGGCCTCGATCGCTCGCGCAAGATTCTTCCGCGGCTCGACCGTACCGACGGCGAGCGCGTACTCACCCGCGGCTGTCGGTCCCTCCGGCTTGAACACTGGCTCGACTCCGTTGGGCACGACGTCGACGCGCTTCGGATCCACCCCCGTCAGCTCGACCGCCTCCCGCTTGGAGAAGTCGGAGACCGCCATCACCCGGTCGACCGCCCGCAGCGTTGGCCGCAAGGCAGTCCTGCCGTAGAGCCGCGTCCAGAGTGGAAACACCTCAGGGTGCCGCAGGACAGCCAGGTCGTGCACGGTCAGGATTGTCGGGACACGCGCGCGCGGAGGCGCGCGGAAGATCGTGCAGTGAAGCACGTCGACGCGCGCGCGAGCGGCTGCGCGAGCGATGAGCGCTGGATACCAGGCGACGTCCCGCGCAACCGCGGTCAAACGACCCGGCCCGCCCCAGCTGAGCGGCACGATCGAGACGTCGTCGCGCCGCTCGAGCGCTCCGCGCAGCCCCTTCACCCAGCGGGCGGTTCCCGCGCGCGTTTGCAGCAACGGGGCCACGTCCAGCCCAACCCTCACGCTCCTGGCCGCCTCTTCATCCAGCCGCCTCCTCGAAGGCACGCAGGTGGATCTCGCCCGTGCGGCGCCACGTGAACTGCGCGGCGTGCGCAAGCCCGCGTGGGACGAGCTCCTCGCGGTGCTCGAGCGCGTCCCGAATGCCGGCCGCCATGGCCTCGGGGTCATCCGGGTCGACGCGAACGGCCGCGTCACCGCAGGCCTCGTCCATCGAAGGATGCGATGATGCGACGACCGGGACGCCACACGCCATCGCCTCGACGATCGGGATGCCGAAACCCTCGAAGCGGGAGGGGTAGGCGAAGACCGCGGCTCCCCGCATCAGCGCGGGGGCGTCCGCGTAGGGCACGAAGCCGAGCTTGACGATGCCGGGACCGCCTAGGAGGGGCGGATCGCCCCAGCCGGCGGCACCGGCGACCGCCAGGTTCAGCTCACCTCGCAACGGACGCCAGGCCTCGACAAGCGTGCTGAGGTTCTTGCGCGGCTCGAGCGTCGCCAGGCTGAGCAGATAAGGACGGCCGAGCGACGCTCGCTCCCCGTCGGCCCGGTAGGCGTCGTCGACACCCGGCGCAGCCACGTGGATCCGGCCGGCGGGGACGCCGAGCAGCTCCTCCACGTCCTGCCC